>Ga0156330_1191_pt1 | contig 23011 bp, 19 predicted proteins | sample RifCSPlowO2_12_FD_107978 | JGI IMG/M metagenome (GOLD analysis project Ga0156330, IMG submission 107978) | Acidobacteria bacterium RIFCSPLOWO2_12_FULL_67_14b | reverse complement strand
GACGGGTCTTCAGACCCGCCTGTCTCGAGGCGAGTCCAAAGACTCGCCTCTACGGCGGACGAGATGGGTAGGGGCGAGCCTGTTCGTCGTTGGCATCGCGCTCATTGCAGCCTCCTCGTCCGACGCGATCGATCAGACCGCAGGATTCTTCGGCGCCGGCGGCGCCTGGCTGGTGGCGGGCCTCTGCGGCGCGTCGGTGTGGCTCACCCGCGCGCGCGCCTCCGGGGCGATGCGGCGCGGGCCGTGGGGCATCGCCACGCTCGGATTCCGTCATACCGCCGCGCGGCCGGCGCGCTCGGTGCTCAGCCTCGCGCTGATCGCGTTTGCCGCCTTCGTCCTCGTCAGCGTGGGCGCCTTCCGGAAGGACGCATCGACCGTGGCAACCGACCAGGCGTCCGGCGTCGGCGGCTATTCCCTGATCGCCGAATCGGTGGCGCCGCTGATGTTCGATCCCAACACCGCCGACGGGCGCGACGGGCTGGGCCTGGAACGCGCCGATCCCATCCTCGCCGGCGCGCGCGTCACGAGGTTCCGGCTGCGGCCCGGCGATGAAACGAGCTGCCTCACGTTGTACAAGCCGGCCAATCCGCGCATCATCGCACCAGAGCCGCGCTTCTACGACGAACCGCGCTTCTCGTTTGCCGGCTCGCTCGCCTCCACTGCCGCCGAGCGGGCCAATCCCTGGACGCTGCTCGACCGGACGTTGGCGGATGGAGCCATCCCCGCGGTCGCCGATCAGACGACGTTGATGTACGTGCTGCATCTCGGCGTCGGCGACGACTTCACCTTCATGCCCGACGGGGTCACGCCCGTGCGCCTCCGGATCGTCGGCGCCCTCGCCGACAGCGTCCTCCAGTCGGAGATCATCATCGGCGAGGCGGACTTCGTCCGCCTGTTCCCCCGGCACGAGGGCTACCGCGTGTGGCTGATCGATGCCCCGGCCGATCGGGCCGCCGCCGTGACCACCCATCTCGAGGATCGGCTCTCGGACTTCGGATTGGACGTGAGTGATACGCGGGAACGGTGGGCGTCGTATCACGAGGTTGAGAACACCTACCTGGCGACCTTCCAGGCGCTGGGGTCGCTGGGGTTGCTCCTCGGCACCGTCGGGCTGGGGGCCGTTCTCGCGCGCAACGTGCTCGAGCGCCGGCGCGAAATCGGGCTGCTCAAGGCGGTGGGCTTCACCCCCGGCAACGTCCGTGGCATGGTACTGTCCGAAAGCCTGGCGCTGGTCTGCGGCGGCCTGTTGCTCGGGGCGGGGGCCGCGCTGGTCGCCATTCTGCCGGCCCTCCGCGACCGCGCCCAGGCGATACCGATCGCCGAGCTGGCCGGGCTGCTGATCGCGGTGGTGATCACCGGCCTCATCGCCGCGCTGTTCGCGGTGCGCGTCGCGAATCGGACCCCGGTGTTGTTGGCTCTGAAATCCGAATGACGAGAACCGTTCTCACGCTCCTCCTGCTTGCCACCGTCGCCACGACGGCGCAGTCCCCGGCGCCCTCGTGGCCGCAGTGGCGCGGACCCGCGCGCGACGGCGTCGCCTCGTCGTTCACCGTCCCGGCGGCGTGGCCGGCGCAGCTCACCAAGCGATGGGAAGTCGCCGTTGGGGCCGGCCATGCCTCGCCGGTCGTCGCCGGTAACCGCATCGTGCTGCATTCGCGCTCCGGCAACCGCGAGGTCGTCGCGGCCTACGATCTGCAGTCGGGCAAGCTACTGTGGCAGGACGGCGTCGACGCGCCGTACACGATGAACTCCGCGGCCACCGGCCACGGCCCTGGCCCGAAGTCCACGCCGGCGGTCGCCGACGGCCGCGTGTTCACGCTCGGGATCAGCGGCATCTTTTCCGCGCACGACCTGGCCACCGGCAAGCTGCTCTGGCGCAAGCCCGCGCCGCCAACGCCGCCCGAATTCGGGACGGCCTCGTCGCCGATGGTGGACGGCGCCACCGTCTACGCGTTCCTGGGCGGCACCAACAAGGGCGCGCTCACCGCGAGCGACGTGGTGACCGGATCGGTCCGCTGGCAGTGGACGGGCGACGGTCCCGGCTACGCGTCACCGATCCTGGCCACCTTCGGCGGCACGCGGCAGGTGATCGCGCAGTCGCAGAATGCCCTGGTCGGCGTCGATGCGGCCACCGGGCAGTTGCTCTGGCGCGTGGCGCTCAAGACCCCGTTCGAGCAGAATTCGGTCACGCCGGTCGCCCTCGGCGACCTGCTGCTCTATGCCGGCCTCGAGAACCCGACCATCGCGCTCCGCATCACCCGGAACGGCTCCCAATGGACGGCGGCGCCGGCCTGGCGCAACGACGACGTGTCGATGTACATGAGCACGCCGGCGGTGGCGGGGACGACGGTGTTCGGGCTGTCGAACAAGAACCGCGGCCAGTTCTTCGCCCTCGACGCCGCGACCGGTAGGACGGTGTGGACCACGAAGGGCCGGGAGGCCGAGAACGCGTCGATCGTGCGCGCGGGCGACTTCCTGCTGCTGGCCACGACCAACAGCGAGCTGATCGTGGCGAAGGCAAGTCCGGCGCGCTATGAGGAAGTGAAGCGCTACACCCTGGCCGACTCGGCGATGTGGGCGCATCCCGCCTTTGCCGGGCGCGCCATCGTCGTCAAGGATGCTGACAAGCTCATCGTCTGGGTACTCTGATGCTGCGACTGATTGCTTTGACGGTGGTCCTGAAGCTGGCCGGCTCGATTGCGCTCTCGGCCAACTGGCCGGCGTGGCGCGGCCCGACGCGCGACGGCGTGAGCGCCGAGCGCAACCTGCCGGTGACGTGGAGCCCGAGCGAGAACATCGCGTGGAAGCTGGCGCTGCCGCAGTGGAGCGGCGCGACGCCGATCATCTGGAACGAGACGATCTTCCTGAACGTGGCTGAATCCGACCTGCACAACCTGTCGCTGTGGGCGGTGAACCGCGCCGACGGCGAGGTGCGGTGGAAGAAGCACCTGAGCGTGGGCAACAACAAGCAGCGCAAGCAGAACATGTCGTCGCCCTCGCCGGTCACCGACGGCACCGCCGTGTGGGCGGTGACCGGCACCGGCATCGTCAAGGCCTTCGACTTCACCGGCACCGAGCTCTGGATGCGGGACATCCAGAAGGACTACGGGCGCTTCGGGCTCAACTGGGGCTACGCCAACTCGCCGCTGTTGCTGGACGGCGATTTGATCGTGCCCGTGCTGCACGGCATGAAGACCGACGATCCGTCGTACCTCCTCCGGATCAACGGCAAGACCGGCGAGACCAAGTGGAAGGTGGAGCGGCCGAACAAGGCCATCCGCGAATCACCTGATGCGTACGTCACGCCGTCACTGGTGCGCACGCCGGCCATCACCGAGATTGTGATCAACGGCGCCGATTGCGTGACGGGCCACGACCCGGCCACGGGCCGGGAGTTGTGGCGCGCCGACGGGTTGAACCCGCAGAACGATCCGGCCAACCGCATCGTCGCGTCGACGGTCGTGCACAACGACATCGTGATTGCGCCCTCGCGCGAGCGGCCGGTGCTGGTCCTCAAAGCCGGCGGGCGCGGCGACGTGACGACGTCGCACAAGTTGTGGGAGTTCAACAACGGCCCCGACGTGCCGACGCCGGTCACCGACGGCAAGCTGCTCTACGTGATCACCGACCGCGGCGTCGTGTATGTGCTGGACCTGCTGACCGGCAAGCCGGTCTACGGCCCGCAGCGGCTCGAGCCGGGCACCTACAGCTCGTCACCCGTGCTCGCGGACGGGAAGATCTACATCACCAGCGAAGACGGCGTGGCGAGCGTGTTCAGGGCGGGCCCGCAGTTCGAGCTGCTGGCGGCGAACAAGATGGACGACTACACGCTGAGCTCGATCGCGATCAAGGACGGACAACTGTTCCTCCGCACCGCGAGTGCCCTGTGGGCGATTGGGGGGAGGCGGAGATAGCCGTCAGCCTTCTGCCTTCTGCCTTCTGCCTTCGATCAGTGATTGGCCCGCAGGCATTGATGAGATCAGGCTTTGCAGGCCCGCGATCAGTTCGGAGTAACGTGTCGACAGCGGACCGGCCCCTTGTTCGGTCAGGATACCGAGACGACGGGCCAGACCAATGAGATAGCGGACCTCACATGCCGATCCAAGCGATGTTTCGAGGTAATGGACCCACGACCTTTCGGATCGTCGAACGGAACCTTCGACGATATTGGTGGCCACCGACACTGCGGCACGACGCAACTGCGATTGCAGCCCGTACTTCTCATCTGCCGGAAAGCGGAGCACTTCTCGGTAAACCTCCAGGACCAGGTCGTCAGCAAGGTCGAACACACGAAGCTTGGTGTAGTCACGGCTCATGACATCCGTGTTTTGCAAGCAAGATGCCGAAGCCTTGCGCGATTCTGTGGTTGCCCAGCAGGCCTACGACAATGCAGAATCGGTCAGCGTCGTGATTAGTCGTCCGGTCTCAATTGTGGTTTCGTGGGCACTGTCTACCCACGACGGGTATTTACTACACGTCCGAGAGCGGCAGGCTGAAGGCCGAAGGCTGAAGGCCGAAGGCTGAAGGCTGACAAGGAGTGCAAATGTCCTGGATCGTTCTGGCGGCGAGTGCCGCGGTGTCGTGGGGGTTATATGGCGCATCGCTGCACAAGGGGCAGACCGAGCTTGGGAATCCGATGCGCGCCATGCTGTGTGTGGGGATTGCCTACTTCCTGATCGCGGTGCTCGTTCCCGCGGTCGCTCTGACCTCGCAAAGCGAGTGGCGCAACTTCAATTTTTCAGGAACGGCGACGGCCACGATCGCCGGGGCGCTCGGAGCCTTGGGCGCGGTCTGCATCACCTATGCGTTTCGGGCCGGCGGGTCGCCCCTGATTGTCATGCCACTCGTCTTCGGCGGAGCTCCCCTCATCAACGTGCTCTCGACGATGATCGTGCATCCGCCCAGGAACCCGCCACACCCACTCTTGTACGTGGGTTTTCTGTTGGCCGCTTCGGGGGCCGGCATGGTGCTCTACTACCGCCCGCAAGGCTGATAGCCGAAAGCTGACCGCCGAAAGGCGAAAGGTATACTTGCCGCGCGCATGGCCTCCACCCGTCTGACCCCGCTGCAGTGGCTCATCTGCGCGATTGCCGCCCTCGGCTTCGCGTTCGACATCTACGAGATCCTGATGGCGCCGCTGGTGGTCGGGCCCGCCATCGGCGAGCTGACCGGCGCCAAGCCGGGCACGCCCGGCTTCAACTTCTGGGTCGGCATGTTCTTCTGGGTGCCGGCGCTGGTCGGCGGCGCGTTCGGACTGATCGGCGGCTACCTGACCGATCGCTTCGGGCGGCGGCGCGTGCTGGTGTGGAGCATCCTGATCTACGCCTTCTCGGCGATGGCGGCCGGCATGTCGACCAGCATCGAGATGCTGCTGTTCTTCCGCTCGACCACCTACATCGGCGTGTTCGTCGAGTTTGTCGCGGCCGTCGCGTGGATCGCGGAGATCTTCCCGGACGCGAAGCAGCGTGAGGCGGCGCTCGGTTACACGCAGGCGTTCTCGTCGATCGGCGGCATCATGGTGACCGGCGCGTATGCGATCGCGGTGACCTACGCGCAGTGGTTCCCGGCGATCCACGGCAGCCACGCGGCGTGGCGCTACACGCTGATCTCCGGCGTGATTCCGGCGCTGCCCCTGATCCTCATCCGCCCGTTCCTGCCGGAATCGCCGGCCTGGCAGCAGAAGAAGGCCGCCGGCACGCTGCGGCGGCCGTCGATCGCCGCGCTGTTCACGCCCGAACTGCGGCGCACCACGATCGTGACCACGCTGATGTTCGCGTTCGCCTACGGCGCGGCGTTCGGCGCCATCCAGCAGATGCCGCGCATCGTGCCCGGACTGGAAGAGGTGCGCGTGCTCGCGCCGCAGCAGCAACAGCAGACCGCCAGCGCCGTGCAGGCCTACCAGGAATTCGGCGGGCTGGCGGGACGCTTCCTGCTCGCGATGCTCGCGCTCCGGATCCTCTCGCGCCGGCGGTTGATCCGGACGTTCCAGATCCCGGGCCTGATCGTCATCCCGTTCGTCTTCTTCTACGCGGCGACCAACAGCCTCGAGCTGACCAAGTGGGGCATGTTCGCGGCCGGGATCTTCACGGTCGGGCAGCTGAGCTTCTGGGGCAACTACCTGCCGCGGGTCTATCCCACGCACCTGCGCGGCACCGGCGAGGGTTTTGCGGCGAACATCGGCGGCCGCATGCTCGGGACCGGCTTCGCGTTCGTCACGACGCAACTGGTCAACGTGATGCCGGGGGCCGCGCCCTCGACGCGGCTCGCGTACGCGTCGACGATCGTCGTCACCTTCGTCTACGGGGCCGGTCTGATCACGAGCTTCTTCCTTCCTGAGCCGAAGGGCGACGCACTCCCGGAATAAGGTGCGTACGGTGCGTACAGTGCCTAGGGTGCCAATGCTGCTGCTTACGCTGATCGCGGGATCGATCGTCGTCCACGCGGACCAGTGGCCGCAGTTCCGCGGCCCGGGCGCGACGGGCGTCGCCGAATCGGCGCGCCTGCCCGACTCCTGGAGCACGACGACGAACGTGCGCTGGAAGACCGCCATCCCGGGGCACGGCTGGTCGTCGCCGATCGTGTGGGGCGATCGGATCTTTGTCACGTCGGTCGTGCCCGCCGGCGAGACCGAAGCGCCGGTGAAGGGCCTCTACTTCGGCGGCGAGCGGCCGGCGCCGAAGATCGAACACCGCTGGATGGTCTACGCCGTCGATTGGGCGACCGGTAAGATCGTCTGGGAGCGCGAGGCGCACCGAGGACTTCCGCCGCAACGTCACCTCAAGAACACCTACGCGTCGGAAACGCCGGTCACCGACGGCGAGCGCGTCTACGTCTCGTTCGGCAACGTCGGCCTGTTCGCATACGACTTCTCGGGCCGCCTGGCCTGGTCCGAACGCGTCAGCCCGTTGCCCACGCGCAACGGCTGGGGTACGGCCGCATCGCCCGTCTTGCACCAGGGCCGCCTGTATCTGGTCAACGACAACGATCGGCAGTCGTTTCTCACGGCCCTCGACGCGCGGACCGGCAAGACCGTGTGGCGGGTCGATCGCCAGGAAGGCACCAACTGGGCCACCCCGTACGTGTGGGAGCACGCCGGGCGGACCGAGATCGTCACCTCGGCCACCGGCAACGTCCGTTCGTACGATCTGGAAGGCAAGCTGCTCTGGCAACTGGGGCCGATGTCGAGCATCGTGATCCCGACGCCGTTCTCGAAGTTCGGCCTGCTCTATGTCGCGTCCGGCTACGTCGGCGACCAGGTGCGCCCCGTCTACGCCGTGAAGCCGGGCGCCTCCGGCGACATTTCACTGCCGAAGGGCGAGACGAGTAACGCGTCGATCGCGTGGTCGCTGCCGCAGGGCGGGCCCTACAATCCGTCGCCGATCGTCTACGGCGACTATTACTACACGCTCTTCGACCGCGGGTTCTTCACCTGCCACGACGCGCGGACCGGGAAGGAAATCTACACGAAGGTCCGCCTGGATCCGGCCGCGAGCGGCTTCACCTCGTCACCGTGGGCGTACCACGGCAAGCTGTTCGCCATGAGCGAGGACGGCACGACCTACGTGATCCAGGCCGGGCCCGAGTTCAAGGTGATCGGCCGGAACGTGCTCGACGAGTTCACCATGGCCTCACCGGCCATCGATCGCGACAGCCTGATCATCCGGACCGCCGGTTCGCTCTATCGCATCAGCGGTTCATAGGGGCCGCACCGCATGGCGAAACCGGACTTCACGGGCACGTGGCGGTTCAATCCCTCGAAGAGCGCGCTGCAGATTCCGGCGCCGGACGAGAACACGTTCATCGTCGAACATCACGAGCCGAACCTCCGGCTGTCACGCACGTGGGTCTCGGGCGCCAACCGCGACACCTTCTCGATCGACCTCACAACCGACGGAGTCGACTCGGTCGTGGAGCGGGGCGATGCGCGGATCCGGGCGCGGGCCTTCTGGGAAGGCGACGTGCTGGCATTTGATTCCACGGTCGCGCGCGGCGGTGTGGAGGGCACCAATGCCGTCCGCTACACCATGGCCGAGGACGGACGGTCGTTCGTCGCCCGCGAGCGCTTTCGCAGCGAGCCGTTGAACTACGACAACGTCTGGTGGATGGACCGCGCCGGCGGCCAGTAGGCTTACTTTCCCTTCAATGGCCCGAGCAGCGGAATGTCCTTCGCGGCTTTCGCCGTGGGCATGGTCCGGAGGAACGCGTAGATGTCGGCCAGGTCGGCGTCCGGCAGGATCCTGTCGGTGAAGGCCGGCATGGCGCCGGTGGGCCGGCGCACGTAGGCAATGAAGCCGGCCACCGCGCGGGACGGCGGCCCGATGCGTGCGCCGTTGACGCCGAGGCCCTGCCCCAGGGTGCCGTGGCAGAAATAGCACGCGTTGCCGGCGTAGAGCCGCTTGCCCTTCTCGGCGCTGGGCGGCGCCGCCTGATCGGCCGAGGCGACGGTCGCGAAAAGGGCCAGCGCGAACAGCGCGAGCACGACTCGCCGGCAACCCGATGTCCTGTTCATCCAAGCCCCCAAGCCCTCAAGCCCCCAAGCCCTCATCGCGGTTGCGTCACCACGTCCACGAGCGCCGGTTCGCCGCGCTTGACGACGTCGAGCGCGCGCTTCAGCGCGGGACCCAGATCGTTCGGGTTTTCGATCGGACCCACGCCAAACATGCCATAGGCCTTCGCCAGCGACGCGTAGTCGATGAACGGATCCGCCAGCTCGTTGCCGATGTTCGACCGGCTTACGTCGCGGTTGGCCCGCGCCGCCATGTCGGCTACGAACATGCGCTCCTGGTGATACGCGCGGTTGTTGTGCATCACCGTCAGCAGGGGAATCCGGTGGTGCGCCGCGGTCCAGAGCACGCCGGGCGCGTAATTGAGATCGCCATCGCACTGGATGTTGACGCTCAGCCGGCCGTGCTTCTTGTTGGCCAGCGCCGCGCCCACCGCGGCCGGCGCGCCGTAGCCGATCCCGTAGGCGCCGGACCAGCCGATGTAGTGGTAGTGCTTCGTCAGGTCCCAGAGCTTGAGCGGCCAGTGATTGACGAAGGTGGTGTCGGAGACGAGCGACCAGTCTTCGTCCTTGATCAGGTTCCAGAGCTCGGCGGCCATGCGCGCGGTCGAGATCGGGCTCGCATCCCACCCCCACGCCGCCTGCTCGATGTTGAGGTCGCGCACCGCCTGCGACGCCTCGGCCAGCCGGCGGCCGCGCGCGTCGAACAGGCGCCGGCGATCGGGCGTGATCAGACGCCGGCACGCCTCGATCAGCGACGGCAGCGTCGCTTCGGCGTCGGCCACGATCGCCAGGTCCGCCTCGGTGTAGCGGCCGAAGTCCTGGTAGTTGCTGTTGCTCAACAGCTCGTGCGACGAGATGGTCACGATCTTCGTGCCGGGCCTCGTCTGCCGCCTCGACTCCATGCCCAGGCGGTTAATCGGCGTGAGCGTGTGGATCTGCTGGAAGAAATCCGGCATCTCGAGGCCGAGCACCAGGTCGGCCTCGGCGACGTTGCCGCCGCGAAGCGGATGGCGGCTGGGGAAGTTCATGCGCTGCACGAACTGCTTGCCGTCCTGCACGGGCGCCTGGAGCAATTCCGCGAGCTCGACCAGCCGCGTCAGCCCCTGCGGCGTGCGCGCGGCGCGGCCGGCAATGATGGCGGGGTTGTCGGCGGCCACCAGCAAGCGCGCCAGTTCGGCGACGGCCGCGCTGTCGCCGGCGGGCGGCGTGGTTGGCGTGAGCTTCGGAACCCGCAGCCGCGGGCGGTCGGCCATCGGAATGGCCTCTTCCTGCATCGGGCCATCGGCGACGAGCACGACCGGTCCCATCGGCGGCGTCATTGCAATCTTGTAGGCGCGGACCGCCGACTCGGCGAAGTGGCCCAGCGACACCGGCGTGTCGTCCCACTTGATGCAATCGCGCACCATGGCCGCCGCGTCCTGAACGGCGTGCGTCCACTCGACGTCGTTGCGGCGCCAGCCCGCGTCGAGAATGTTGCCGAGCACGATGTAAACGGGCACGCGGTCAGCGTAGGCGTTGTAGATCGCCATCGAGGCATGCTGCAGGCCCACGGTGCCATGGGCCATCACCAGCATCGGCTTGCCTTCGATCTTGGCGTAGCCGTGCGCCATGGCCACGGACGACTCTTCGTGGCAGCAGGTGAGCAGCTCCGGCATGCGATTGCCGCCGTAGTTGACGAGCGACTCGTGCAGCGCGCGGAACGATCCGCCCGGGTTGGCGGCGGCGTACTCGAAGCCGAGCGACTTGATCAGGTCCACCATGAAGTCGGACCCGGGGCGGTCCGTGGTGTAGACCGCTTCGGGCGGCGCCGCGGCCGGCTGGCCCTGGGCCGGCGCCTGCGCTGCGAGCGGCGTCGACACGAAGGCCGCGGCGCCCGCGGCGGCCCCGCTCATGAACCGACGGCGTCCGACCATGCGTCTCTTGGACACGGGCGGATTCTACTCTCGAAACCGGCCCCCCGCACTCGCGATAAGCTAGGCGTCCATGGCACACAAGACCGTCTCGGCCACGTTGGCATTGGCCGCTGCCGCCCTGACCGTTCTGTCCGCGCAGCCCGCGCAACTCTCGACGGCCGTCCGCAACTACATCAAGGTGGAGGCGCCGGTCGTCGCATTGACGCACGCGCGCGTGATCGACGGCACCGGCGCGCCCGCGCGCGAGAATCAGACGCTCGTCATCCGCGACGGCAACATCGCGGCGATGGGACCCTCGTCCACGGTGATCCCGCCCGAGGGCGCCACCGTGATTGACCTCACCGGCAAGAGCGTGATCCCCGGGCTCGTGATGGTGCACGAGCACTTCTACTACCCCACCGGCCCGGGCGTGTACGGCCAGCTCGGCGAGAGCTTCTCGCGCCTCTATCTCGCCGGCGGCGTGACCACGATGCGAACGGGCGGGAACGTCAACGGGTTCATGGACCTGAACATGATGCGGCTGGTCGAATCGGGCCAGAAGCCCGGCCCCGCGATCGATGCCACCGCGCCGTACTTGAACGGGCCCAACACGTTCATCCAGATGCGGACGCTGAAGGGCCCCGAGGACGCCCGCCGGCAGGTGCAGTACTGGACCGACGAGGGCGCGACCTCGCTCAAGACCTACATGCAGATCACGCGCGGCGAGCTGGCCGCGGCCATCAACGAAGCGCACCGCCGCGGCATCAGGGTCACCGGCCACCTCTGTTCGGTCACCTACGCCGAAGCCGCCGGCCTCGGCATCGACAACCTCGAACACGGGTTCTTCGCCGCCACCGATTTCGTCGCCGACAAGAAGCCGGACGTGTGCCCGGGCCAGGGCGCGGGCCAGCAGAGCGTCGCCGCGCTCGACGAGAACGGCGCGCCGTTCAAGACACTGGTCAAGACGCTCGTCGACCAGGGCGTGGCGCTCACCTCGACGCTGACGGTGTTCGAGACCTTCACGCCGGGACGCCCGAAGCCCCCTGGCCTCGAGGTGCTCACGCCGCAGCTGCGCGAGCAGTTCGACACCAACTACGCGAGAACGCAGCAGAACAAGGAGTCGATCTACCTCAAGCTGTTTCCGAAGGCGATGGCGATGGAACGCGCGTTCGTTCGCGGCGGTGGAACGCTTGTCGCCGGCACCGACCCGACGGGCGGCGGCGGCGTCATTCCGGGATACGCGAACCAGCGGCAGGTCGAGCTGCTCGTCGATGCGGGCTTCACGCCGCTTGAAGCCATCAGCATCTCGACGTTCAACGGCGCGAAGTACTTGCGGCGCGACGCCCGGGTCGGCAGCCTCGCCGTCGGCAAGCAGGCCGACCTGGTCGTGATCGACGGCAACCCCGCAGCCGCGATCGGCGACATCCGCAAGGTCGAAACCGTGTTCAAGCAAGGGATTGGCTACGATTCGGCGAAGCTGATCGCGTCGGTGTCGGGCCGCGTCGGGCTCTGGTAACCCGGGGGCTCACATGGGACGGCCGGCGACGTGCGGACGGTGGGCTCTCGGATTGGCGTTCGTGGCGCTGGTGGCCGCGAATGTCGTCGCGCAGTCGCAGAAGCAGCCCACCTCGATCGACAAGGCGGACCTTGCCGCCGCGGCGATTGCGCGCGGCGTCGTCTTCCTTCGCGGCGAAGTGCCCAAGTGGCGGAAGGAGCATCCCTGCTATTCCTGCCACAACAACGGCGATGCCACCCGCGCGCTGCTCGTGGCCGGCGCGCGCGGGCACGACATCGGCGATGCCCTCGACGACACGCTCGCCTTCCTGAAAGACCCGTCGCGCTGGGATCAGAACAAGGCGCCTGGCGGCCTCGACGACAAGGCGCTCGCCCGCGTGCAGTTCGCCAGCGCGCTGGCCGTGGCCGAACGCCACGGCCGCGCGGCGAGCACCGACCTCGAGAAGGCGGCCGCGCTGCTGGTGGCCGACCAGCAGGCCGACGGATCCTGGACGCTCGACTCGTCGCAAAGCCTCGGCTCGCCGGCCACCTACGGCACCATCATCGCCACGTGGTCGGCACGCACGACGCTGATTGCCTCCGGCAAGCAGCCGGACGACTTTTCCATCGTGCAGGCCGATCGCTGGCTGCGCGGGCTGAGCCCCGAGCACGTGCTCGACGCCTCCGCGGTGATCCTCGGGCTGGAGCTGTCGAGCGACGTCATGGCCGAGAACCTCCGCCGCACCTGCCTCAGCATCGTCCGCACCGGCCAGGCGCCGGGCGGCGGCTGGGGGCCGTTTGTCACCGCCGCGCCGCAGGTGTTCGACACGGCGATGGCCGTGCTCGCGCTCAGCCTGCTCGACACCGAGCCGCGCCTGGCGCGATCGACGTACCGGCCCGAGGAGCTGAAGGACGCGATCGCGAAGGGCAAGGCGTACTTGATCGCGCAGCAACGTCCGGATGGCAGCTGGCCCGAGACGACGCGGCCCGCCGATCAGGAAAGCTACGCGCAGCGCATCTCGACCACGGGATGGGCCATGCTGGCCCTGCTCAACTAATCCCGGCGGGCACCGGCGGACACTTGCATCGCCGAGGCGCCTTCGGCCATCGGCCGTCAGCCATCGAGCGTCGGCTGCTGGGCCGACGGCTGGAGGCTGACGGCCGGAGGCGCACCGGCGGGGTTCGTCGGCGGCAGAGCTGGCGCTATGATAGGCGCCGCCCTCCCGCGGGGTTGGAGGATGAAAGGACGTGTGACGATGGTGCGTCGAACTCTCTCGTCGCTGGGCATTCTGGCTCTTTTGGGATTGGCCGCGTGCGCGGCGTCCGCGAACGTCGAACAGGAAAAGGCCGCGCTGCTCGCGGCCGACACGGCAGCCGCCGCAAGTGTGATGAGCGGAGGGACCGAGCATTTCGCGCCGACGGCGACGTTCCACGCGTCGGGCGCGCCGGCGGCAACGGGCACGGCCGCAATCGGCGGGATGATCAAGGCCATGCTGGCCACGCCGGGATTCAACGTCACCTGGAAGCCGGCCAGGGCCGACGTGAGCACGTCCGGTGACTTGGGATTCACCACCGGCGCTTACACGATCACGACGACCAATGGCGCCGGGAAAGCGGTCACCGAAAAGGGGAAGTACGTCTCGATCTGGAAGAAGCAGCCGGATGGGCTGTGGAAGATCGTGGAAGACATCGGCAACAGCGACGCGCCGCCGCCTGCCGCGTCGTCGCCGCATGTGATGTCGGCCACCGCCGAGATCACGTACGGCGATGCGCCGCCGGTGCTGCCGCCTGGTGCGAAGCTGGCCGTGGTTTCCGGCGATCCCTCCAAGGCCGAGCCGTTCACGCTTCGACTCCAGATGCCCGCCGGCTACCGCATCGCGCCGCACTGGCACCCGACCGATGAGCACGTCACCGTGCTGTCGGGCACGTTTGCGCTCGGCATGGGCGAGAAGTTCGATCAGGCCGGGCTGAAGGATCTGGCGGCGGGTGGGTACTCCAATCTCTCCGCCGCCATGCCCCACTTCGCGGTCGCGAAGACGGCGGCGACGGTGCAGGTGCACGGCATGGGACCGTTCGTCGTCAACTACGTCAACCCGGCGGACGATCCGAGCAAGAAGTAGGAGTCGGCGCACGACGGACGCGAAAAGGAACCTGCTTCCATTTCGCGTCCGTCGTCATAATGGGATCATGCGTCGTCGTGATGCGCTTCAGATGCTCGGCCTGGCACCGCTCGGTCATCTGGTCCGGTCGTTCGAGTGGCAACCCGCGCCCGCGGCCACGCCCGACGTCGAGATTGTCCTCACCGCCGCCCCGGCTGAGGTAAGCCTGAGGCCCGGCGCGCCGACGCGAGTCTGGCAGTTCCACGCGAAGCTCGTCCGCGGGCCCGCCGGCACCGTGACGCCGATGCCAGGGTCGTACCTCGGGCCGATGCTCCGCCTGAGAAAAGGGCAACGCGTCCGCATCCATTTCGAGAACCGGCTCGGCGAGCCGTCGATCGTGCATTGGCACGGGCTCGACGTGCCCGAACGCGCCGACGGCCATCCGCGCCTGGCGGTCGATCACGGCCGCGACTACACCTACGACTTCGAGGTGGGCAACCGCGCCGGCACCTGTTGGTATCACCCCCATCCCCACATGCGGACCGCAGCCCAGGTCTACCAGGGCCTCGCCGGCCTGCTCCTCGTGTCGGACGCGGAAGAGGAGGCGCTGCAGCTGCCCGCCGGCGACGGTGAGCTGCCGTGCGTGCTGCAGGATCGGCGCTTCGACGCGAAGAACCAACTGGTCTACTTGAACGCTGCCCCGAGGGGCGGCATGGGCCGCGGCGGCGGGATGGGCATGGGCGGCGGCATGGGCCAGATGATGGAGGCGATGAACGGCTGGCTGGGCGACACGGTCCTCGTCAACGGCCGCGTGCAGCCGTCCCTCGACGTCGATCGACGCACCTACCGCGTGCGGATGCTGAACGGCTCGAACGCCCGCTTCTACAAGCTCGCCTGGAGCGATGGGGCGCCGATGACGGTGATCGGCGGCGACGGCGGCTTGCTCGATCGGCCGCGCACGCAGCGCGCCCTCACGCTCGCGCCCGGGCAACGCGCCGACGTGCTGCTCGATCTGTCGACGCGCGCCGCCGGCGACTCGGTGCAGTTGCTCAGCCTCGGCTTTCCCGCCGATCACGCCGGCAGCGTCGGCATGATGGGCGCCACGCCGCCGGTGCCGCAAGGCGCGCCGCTGACGCTGATGAGACTGCGGCTCTCGGGCCGGCAGGGTGCTCGCGTCCGCCTGCCCGATCGGCTGTCCACGCTCGACTGGCGCGCGGCACCCGCGGCGCCCGTGCGGCGGGTGCCGCTGACGTTCATGCGCATGACCTGGCTGCTCGACGGACGCACCTTCGACATGGACGAGGTGAGCGGCGCCGAGACGGTGAAGGCCGGCTCGACGCAGGTCTGGGAGATCGCGAATCAGCCCAATCCCATGGGCATGGCGATGGCGCACCCGATTCACGTCCACGGCACGCAGTTCCGCGTGCTGTCGCGAACGGGCGGGTCGGCCAACGCGCTGCGAGAGGGCATCCACGATGCGGGCGGGACCGATACCGTGGTGGTGCTGCCCGGCGAAACCGTGCGCGTGCAGTTCACCTTCTCGCGGCACCCGGGGTTGTATCTGTATCACTGCCACATCCTCGAGCACGAGGACATGGGCATGATGCGCAACCTCCGGATCACGTGAGGTACAGGAAGCGGTGGCGACAAACCTTTAGGTTTATCGTTACACTCGGCGGCATGAAGAGGCTTCTCACCGCCGCTCTTGCCGCCATCGCCGCCGCCTGGGCGTTGACGCCGGCGCCGTCCGCCCAGGGCGGGCCACTGCAGTTCAGCGTGACAATGCCCGCCGGGCCGGCATCGGCGCCGCTCGACGGGCGGCTGCTGGTCATGATCGCGAAGGACCCGCGCGCGGGAGAGCCCCGGCTCCAGGTCAACGACGGGCCGACCGGCCAGTTGATCTTCGGCGTCGACGTCGAGGGCCTCCAGCCCGGCGCCGCCGCCACGATCGATGGCTCCGCCATCGGCTTCCCGCTCGAGAGCCTCAACGACATTCCCGCCGGCACCTACTCGGTGCAGGCGCTCGTCCACAAGTACGAGACCTTCAAGCGCGCCGACGGCCACACCCTGAAGCTGCCGATGGACCGCGGCGAGGGCCAGCAGTGGGCGCGCGCGCCGGGGAACCTTTACAGCACGCCGCAGACGATCACGATCGATCCGAAAAAGGGCGGCACGGTCGCCCTTACCCTCGACAACGTGATCCCGCCGATCCCCACACCGGCCGATTCGAAGTACGTCAGGCACGAACGCGTCCAGAGCGAGCGCCTGACGAAGTTCTGGGGACGCCCGATGCACCTCGGCGCGCACGTGCTGCTGCCGGAAGGCTGGGACACCCGTCCCGACGCGCGCTACCCGCTGTTCATCTACCACGGGCACTTCCCCGCCGACCTCACCAACTGGCGCGACCAGCCGCCCGACGCCACGCTGAAGCCGGATTTCGCGGCGCGCTTCAACTGGCCGGGCTACAACCGCACACAGCAGGAGTACGGCTGGCAGTTCTTCAAGGACTGGACCGGCCCGAACTTTCCGCGCGCCATCGTGATCGAGATCCAGCACGCCAACCCGTTCTACGACGACAGCTACGCGGTCAACTCCGCCAACCTCGGCCCCTACGGCGACGCCATCGTCCACGAGCTGCTCCCGTACCTGGAGAAGAAGTATCGCGGCCTCGGCCAGGGCTGGTCGCGATTCATGTACGGGGGATCCACGGGCGGATGGGAGGCAATGGGCGCGCAGGTGTTCTACCCGGATGCGTTCAACGGCGCCTACATCGCGTGCCCGGACCCGATCGACTTCCGCGCGTTCACGACCATCGACATCTACAAGGACACCAACGCCTTCTGGCTCGACAACACCTGGAAGAAGACGCCGCGTCCGGCCCACCGCAACTATCTCGGCCACGTCGACTCGATGGTGTGGGAGCAGAACCGGCTCGAAGAAGTGCTCGGCACCAAGACGCGATCGGGCCAGCAGTGGGATATCTGGGAGGCGGTCTACTCGCCGGTCGGTCCCGACGGCTATCCCGCGCGAATCTTCGACAAGCGAACCGGCGCGATCGACAAGAAGGTCGCCGAGCACTGGCGCGAGAACTTCGACCTGGTGCACATCCTCAAGCGCGACTGGAACAAAGGCCTCGGCAAGAAGCTCGAGGGCAAGCTGCACATCTACGTCGGCGACATGGACACCTACTACCTGAACAACGCGGTGTATCTCGCCGAGGAGTTCCTCGAGTCGACCAGGACGCCGTACTTCGACGGCGACGTGAAGTACGGCGATCGCGCCGAGCACTGCTGGAACGGCGATCACACGCGGCCCAACGCGTTGTCGCGGCTGCGCTATCACCAGATGTACATCCCGAAGGGTGTCGAACGGATGGTGAAGACCGCGCCGGCCGGCGCCGACCTCGAGAGCTGGCGCTACTAAGGAGTTCAGAGTCTAGAGTTCAGAGTTCAGAGTATCCCGGGCCATGGACCTCGTTGTCGGCGGCGTGTTCGGGTTCGTGTATCTCGGCATGGTCCTGGGAGAGATTCCGGGGCTCGCGCTCGATCGCACGGGCATCGCGCTGCTGGGCGCCATCGCGCTCGTCGCCACCGATCGCATGTCGCTCGATGCCGCCTGGAACGCGATCGACGTGCCGACCATCGCGCTGCTGCTCGGGCTGATGGTGGTGTCGGCGCAGTTCCGTCTCGGCGGGTTCTACGCCGCGGTCACGCGCCGGCTCGGGGCCGCCGATCACTCGCCGGGGGGCTTGCTGGCCCTCGTGGTGATCACCGCGGGAGGCCTGTCGGCCGTGCTGGCCAACGACATCGTGTGCCTCGCCATGGCGCCGGTGCTGGTCGAGCTGTGCGCGCGCCGGCGGCTCAATCCCATCCCGTTTCTGATCGCCCTGGCGTGCGCATCGAATGTCGGCTCGGCGGGAACGCTGATCGGCAATCCACAGAACATGCTGATTGGCGAGGTGCTGGACCTGTCGTTCGCGGGGTACCTCTGGGAGGGCGGCGTGCCGGCCCTGGCGGGGCTCGCCGTGGTCTGGGGCTGCATCCGCCTGGCGTTTGCCGGCGCCTGGGCGGGTGAGACGCCAGTGCCGGAGATCGACTCGCCGGCGTTGGACCGCTGGCAAACGGCCAAGGGCGTTGCCGTCGTGACCGGTGTGATCGCGGCGTTTCTGTTCACGTCGTGGCCGCGCGAGGTCGTGGCGCTGGCCGCCGCGGGTGTCCTGCTGATCTCGAGGCGCATGGCTTCCCGGGACATGCTGGGCCTTGTCGACTGGCACCTGCTCGTGCTGTTCGCCGGCCTCTTCATCGTCAACGCGGCGTTCGCGCAGTCGGGCCTGCTGGGTGGATTCCTGATGGCGTTCCGCCAGGCCGGCATTGACCTGGCCAACCCTGCGGCCCTGTTCGGCGTGACCACCGTGCTCTCGAACCTGGTGTCGAACGTGCCCGCCGTCATGCTGCTTCTGCCGGCAGCGCGACATGACCTGGCGGGACCGGTGCTGGCGCTCTCATCCACGCTCGCCGGCAATCTGCTGATCGTCGGCAGCATCGCCAACCTGATCGTCATCGACCAGGCGCGGCGCCTTGGCATCACGATCGACTGGCGGACCCATGCGCGCGCGGGCATCCCGGTCACGCTGGCCACCCTCGCGCTCGCCGGCGCGTGGCTCTGGCTGATCAATTAATCCCAGCGGGCCCTTCGCTTGCCGCCAAGCGCCTTCTGCCATCTGCCTTCTGCCTTCTGCCTTCTGCCTTCTGCCTTCTGCCTTCCGGGACTAGCCGCACGTCCACAGGCGGCGGTCTCGCGTAGTAGCATCAGGTCATGGTTGCCCTGCTGCTTCTCGTGCTGCTGCAAACCGCGCCCGCCCCGGCGCAACCGCCACCGGCCCAGGCGCCCAAGCCTCGACCCGCAACATCGGCGGGTGCCGCAAACGTGTCGCTGATGTTGTTTGTGACCGACGGCGCGGGCCGGAACCTCGAGGACGTCACCGTCACATTGATGGGGCCGGTCGATCGCGAGATGAAGACGCCGGGGGGCACCGGGCTGCGCGTGCCGAACCTGCGAGCCGGCACCTACCGCGCGCGATTCGCGCGCGACGGCTTCTACACGTTCGAGAAGGAAATCGTGGTGCGGGCGGGCACCTCTCCGGAAATCGCGGTGACCCTCAACGCCGCGCCCCCGCCGCCGCCCCCGCCGACCCCGCCGCCGGCTCCGGCGCCGCCGCCGCAGACCGCGGCCCCAGCGCTGCCGCCGACGGGCACGCCGAAGACCCTGTCGCTGCCCGACTACATCGAGAAGAACTTCATCTCGGGCCGCGAAGGCCACAAGGAGAACATTGTCGGCTGCAGCGGCGTGGGCCAGGCCGTGTTGTGGCAAGTGCGCGACCCGTGGGAGGGGCGGCAGCACACCTCCGCCGACGGCATGCTCTACGTGATCGGCGGCGAGGGCACGATCCGGATCGACGGCCGCGATATCGTGGTGTCGGCCGGCAGCTTTGCGGTGGTGCCGCGCGGGACGATGTATGGGTTCACGCGGCGGGGACGCAACCCGCTGATCGTGCTGGCGGTGCTGGCGGGCGCGGCCGCCGCCGCAGACCGCGGCCCCAGCGCTGCCGCCGACGGGCACGCCGAAGACCCTGTCGCTGCCCGACTACATCGAGAAGAACTTCATCTCGGGCCGCGAAGGCCACAAGGAGAACATTGTCGGCTGCAGCGGCGTGGGCCAGGCCGTGTTGTGGCAAGTGCGCGACCCGTGGGAGGGGCGGCAGCACACCTCCGCCGACGGCATGCTCTACGTGATCGGCGGCGAGGGCACGATCCGGATCGACGGCCGCGATATCGTGGTGTCGGCCGGCAGCTTTGCGGTGGTGCCGCGCGGGACGATGTATGGGTTCACGCGGCGGGGACGCAACCCGCTGATCGTGCTGGCGGTGCTGGCGGGCGCGCCCTGCGCCGCAGACTGAGCCTGCCCGCCGTAGCTCGAAGAGCGAACGGGCCTGCCCACCGTAGCTCGAAGAGCGAACGGGCCTGCCCACCGTAGCTCGAAGAGCGAAGGTGGGATAATCTGATCAGTTGAAGCCCATGTCCGATGTGAATACCGGTGTGCCCGCCGCCGACGACGCCCGCGACAAGTCGCAGGACTTCATCCGCGACATCGTCGCCGCCGACGTTCGCGCCGGCCTGGCGGGCGGCACCGTCGTGACCCGCTTTCCGCCGGAGCCGAACGGCTACCTGCACATCGGCCACGCCAAAGCGATTTGCCTCGACTTCGGCATCGCCGAAGAGTTCGGCGGCTACTGCAACCTGCGCTTCGACGACACCAATCCCGTCAAGGAAGACGTCGAGTACGTGGACTCGATCAAGGACGATGTGCGGTGGCTGGGGTTCGCGTGGCACGACCGCGAGTACTACGCGTCGGATTACTACGAGCGCCTGTATCACTACGCGGAGCAGCTGATCGGCAAGGGCCTCGCCTACGTCGACTCGCTGTCGGCGGATGCGATCCGCGAGCATCGCGGCACGCTGATGTCGCCCGGGAAGGACTCACCGCATCGCACCCGCGGCATCGAGGAGAACCTCGGCCTGTTCCGGCGGATGCGGGCCGGCGAATTCCCCGACGGCGCCCACGTGCTGCGCGCGAAGATCGACATGCGGTCGCCGAACATCACCATGCGCGACCCGGTGTTGTACCGGATCCGACATGCCGAGCACCATCGCACGGGACGCGCCTGGTGCATCTACCCGATGTACGACTTCGCGCACCCGCTGTCGGATGCCATCGAGGGTGTCACGCACTCGCTCTGCACGCTCGAGTACGTGGATCACCGGCCGCTGTACGACTGGGTGATCGCACACACGGACACGCCGGGCCGTCCCCGGCAGTACGAGTTCGCGCGCCTGAACCTGAGCTACACGGTGATGAGCAAGCGCAAGCTCCTGCAACTGGTCGAGCAGAAACATGTCAGCGGCTGGGACGATCCGCGGATGCCCACCATCACCGGACTGCGCCGGCGGGGCTACACGCCGGCGTCGATCCGCGACTTCTGCGCGCGCGTTGGCGTGGCGAAGAAGGAGAACGTGATCGACGTCGGCCTGCTCGAGCACTGCGTCCGCGAGGACCTCAACCGGCGGGCGCCCAGGGCGATGGCGGTGCTGCGGCCGCTCAAGCTGGTGCTGGCCAACTACCCCGAGGGCCAGTCGGAGGACATGAACGTGGTCAACAACGCCGCGGATCCGTCCGCGGGCACGCGCAAGGTGCCGTTCTCGCGTGAGATCTACATCGAGCGCGACGACTTCCTGGAGGATCCGCCGAAGAAATTCTTCCGGCTCGCGCCGGGCCGCGAGGTGCGCCTGCGCAACGCGTACCTGGTGACCTGCACTGAGGTCATCAAGAACGCGGCCGGCGAGATCGTCGAGCTGCGCGGCACCTACGACCCGGCCACGCGCGGCGGCGACGCGCCCGACGGGCGGAAGGTCAAGGCCACGCTGCACTGGGTGTCGGCCGCGCATGCCGCCGATGCCGAGGTTCGCCTCTACGATCGGCTGTTCACCACCGAGGATCCGGACGGCCTCGCCGCGAAGTCCGCGGTGGACATCACGACGCTGCTCAATCCGGCCTCGCTCGAAGCGCTCGGCGGCTGCAAGGTGGAGCCGATGCTCGCCGCGGCCGCGCCCGGCAGCCGCTATCAGTTCGAACGCCTGGGATACTTCGCCGCCGATCCCGACGGCAAGGCCGGGGCGCCGGTGTTCAATCGCACCGTCTCCCTGAAAGATACGTGGGCCAGGGTCGCGGGACAGACGTAGAATCCTCGCACGAGCATGGCCCCCATCACGCCGGGCACGCGCCTTGGCCGCTACGAGATTCGCTCGAAGCTCGGCGCCGGCGGCATGGGGGAAGTGTTCCTGGCCGAGGATCTCGAGCTGGGCCGGCCGGTCGCGATCAAGCTGCTGCCCCCGGACGACGAGGACAATCCCGCGGCGCGCAAGCGGCTGATGCGGGAGGCGCGCGCGGCGGCGGCGCTCGACCATCCACACATTTGCGCGGTCTATGAAGTCGGCGACGCCGACGGGCGCGCCTTCATCGCCATGCAATACGTCGAGGGCCAGACGCTCGACGCGCGCCTGCGCGCGCGCCCTCTCGACCTGGCCGACACGCTCGCGATCGCCGTCCAGATCGCCGACGCCCTGGCCGACGCCCACGCGCACGGGATCCTCCACCGCGATATCAAGCCCGCGAACATCATGCTGACCACGCGGGGCCAGGCCAAGATGATGGACTTCGGCCTCGCCAAGCGGCAGCGCCCGGAGGGCGCCCGCCCCGGCGACACCGAGACCGCATCGCTGGTGAGCACCCCTGGGGCGATCTACGGCACCGTGCCGTACATGTCCCCTGAGCAGGTGCGTGGCGCCGAGCTCGACCGGCGCAGCGACCTGTTCAGCGTCGGCGTGCTCCTCTACGAAATGGTCAGCGGCCGGCGGCCCTTCGACGATGGCGGTGCGGCGGCGACGGCGTCGGCGATCCTGACGCGCGAGCCGTTGCCGCTGGCCCGCTTCGCGCCGAACACGCCGCCGGAGTTCGAGCGCATCATCGCCAAGTCGCTCCGCAAGAACCCCGACGAGCGCTACCAGACCGCCGCCGACCTCCTGGTCGACTTGCGCGCGCTCAAAGACGACCAGGCGTTCCAGAGCCGGCTCGAACGATCAACGCCGTCACCCGACCGGCCGCCGGCACTGGCGACAACGGGCGCCGCGCCCGGCGCGGCGCCGCGGCGGCGATCGGCGTGGCTCGCCGTCGCGGTGGTGGTGGTGCTGGCGGGCATCGGCGGCGGATGGTGGCTGCTGCAGCGCGGCAACGTCCGGCGGGCCGAGGCGCAGCTGCCGCAGATCACGGCGCTGGCGGAGGCGCGGCGATACGCCGAGGCCTACGAACTTGCGGTCGCCGCAGAGCCCCGCCTGCCCGGCAACCCGGTTCTCGCGGGCGTGATGTCGACCATCTCGGACACGATCTCGGTGACCTCGGATCCGCCG
>Ga0156330_1239_pt1 | contig 23245 bp, 23 predicted proteins | sample RifCSPlowO2_12_FD_107978 | JGI IMG/M metagenome (GOLD analysis project Ga0156330, IMG submission 107978) | Acidobacteria bacterium RIFCSPLOWO2_12_FULL_67_14b | reverse complement strand
TGTGTAATACCGTGATTTAATTTTGATTAATCAAAATCGGTTCTGGCTGATGCTGTCATTCCCCGTGTCCGTCTGGCTTCTGGTTCTTCTGGCCGTTGCGGTCGCCGTGCTGGCGCCGTCGTACGGCGTGGTCGCGCAGCTCAAGAAGTACCGTCAAGCGAGATCCCGTGAGCGCACCGAGAATGCGCTCAAGCATCTGCTGCGGGAAGCCACCGACGGGCGCACCGCCTCGTTCGGCTCACTGCAGGGCGCACTGCGGATGAGCGATCGCGGGTTGATGGCGCTCACCGAACGCCTCGAGCGCGACGGGCTGGTGCGGACCGAGGGCACGCAGTTCCGCCTGACGGCGGACGGCGAACGCGTCGCGCTGCACGTGCTGCGCGCGCACCGCCTGTGGGAGCTCTACCTCGCCGACGAGCTCGGCGTGCCGCTCGATCGCGTGCACGCGGAAGCCGACCGCGCCGAGCACCGGCTCAGCCGGGATCAGCTCGATCGACTGTCGGCGTCGATGGGGCATCCGGCCGTCGATCCGCACGGCGATCCGATCCCGACCGGTGACGGGCGCGTGCCTGAATCGCCCGGCACGCCGCTCGGCGACTGGCCGATGTCCACACCCGCCCGCATCGTGCACCTCGAGGACGAGCCGCCGCTGGCCTTTGCGCAGCTGTCGGCTGAAGGCTTGCGCCTGGGCCAGGTCATTCGCGTGATCGATCGCTCGTCCACGCGCGTGGTGTTGAGCGATGGCGAGCGCGAATTCCGGCTGGCGCCGATGCTGGCTGCGAACGTGCACGTGGCGCCGGTCGAGGCCGAGGTCGAGGCGGCGCGGCTGCCCGAGGGCGTGATGACGCTGACGAGCCTGCCGTCCGGGACGACGGCCGAGGTCGTGGCGCTCGACCCGTCGTTCAAGGGATTCGCGCGCCGGCGGCTGCTCGACCTGGGCTTCACGCCCGGGGCGCGCATCCGCAGCGACCTGACCACGTTTGCCGGCGACCCGCGCGCCTACCGGCTGCGCGGCACGACGATCGCGCTCAGGCGCGAGCAATCGGATCACGTGCTGGTGAAGGCCCAGGCATGAGCATCCGCCGGAGCCGACCATGAGTACAGAACACGCCTGCGAAACCTGTCCGATGCACACCGAGATGGCGCAGCTCGGTGCGGCCGTCGGCGGATTCGACCGCGTCGTGGCGCTTGCCGGCAACCCGAACACCGGCAAGTCGACGCTGTTCAATGCGCTCACGGGGTTGCGCCAGCACACCGGCAACTGGCCGGGCAAAACCGTGACCCGGGCCGAGGGCGGCTTCCAGTTCGGCGGCGTCCGCTACAAGCTCGTCGACCTTCCCGGCACCTACTCGCTGCTCTCGGCCTCGGACGATGAGGAGGTGGCAAGGAATTTTCTGTTGTTCGGGCGTCCGGATTGCACGGTCGTGGTCGTGGACGCGAGCGCGCTCGAGCGCAACCTGTACCTCGTACTGCAGGTCCTCGAGATCACCGATCGGGTCGTGGTCGCGGTGAACCTGATGGACGAAGCGAAGCGGCGTGGCATCGACGTCGACACGCGGAGCCTGGCGCGCGACCTGGGTGTTCCCGCCGTGCCGATCGTCGCCCGCACCAGTGAGAACGTGATGGTGCTGCTCGGCGAGGTGGCCGCGGTCTCGGCGGGCGAGACCGTGACCAGGCCGCTGCGGCCGAAGGGGACGCCGGAGTTCGAGCGGGCGGTCAGCCGGCTGGTGCCGCTCATCGAGACCGCGGCGCCCGGCGTGCCCAACGCGCGCTGGATCGCCATCCGCCTGCTCGACGGCGACGCCTCCGTGGAAGAGGCGCTGGCCAGCGGCCGGCTGGCCGAGCTGGTCGCGCGCCAACAGGCGCCCGACGCGCGCTTCAGCCGGAAGATCGCGCTCCAGGGGGCGCAATGAGCGCGTCGATCGCCGTGACCCCCGCCGACATCGTCCGCGAGGCGGCGGCGCTGCGCCAGTCGCTCGAGGCGGGATTCCGCGAAGAGGTGGTGACCTCGTTGTACGGCGAAGTGGAGCGCATCACCCGCCGCGCCGTTCACGATTCGGGTTCGCGGCCCCTCGAACTCGATCAACGCATCGATCACATCGTCACCTCGCGGTGGCTCGGGCTGCCGCTGATGCTGGTGATCCTGGCCGTCATCTTCTGGATCACGATCGTCGGCGCCAACGTGCCGTCGCAGATGCTGGCCGCGGCGTTCTTCTGGTTCGAGGACCTGGCCGCCGGCTGGTTCACGCAACTGGGCGTGCCGTGGTGGCTCACCGGCTTCCTCTGGCACGGCGTCTACCGCGGGCTCGCCTGGGTGATCAGCGTGATGCTGCCGCCGATGGCCATCTTCTTTCCGCTGTTCACGATTCTTGAAGACCTCGGCTACCTGCCGCGCGTGGCGTTCAACCTCGATTACCTGTTCAAGCGGGCCGGGGCGCACGGCAAGCAGGCGCTGTCGATGGCCATGGGGTTTGGCTGCAATGCCGCCGGCATCATTGCCACGCGCGTGATCGACTCGCCGCGCGAGCGGCTGGTTGCGATCCTGACGAACAACTTCGTGCCCTGCAATGGACGCTTCCCGACGCTGATCATGCTGGCGACGGTGTTCGTCGCGGCGGCGTTTCCACCGGCGGTGGCGTCGCTGGTGGCCGCCGGCTCGGTGGTGGGCATCGTGCTGGTCGGCGTGCTGTTCACGCTGGTGGTGTCGTGGGCGCTGTCGCGGACCATCCTGCGCGGCGAAGCATCGGCGTTCACCCTCGAACTGCCGCCGTACCGCCGGCCCGGTTTCGCGCGCATTCTCTACACCTCGCTGATCGATCGGACGCTGTTCGTCTTGTGGCGCGCCATTCTGACGGCGGCGCCCGCCGGCGCCGTCATCTGGCTGCTCGCCAACATCACGCCCGGCGGCGTGAGCCTGGCCACCAGGACGGCGGACTTCCTGGATCCGCTCGGCTGGGCCATCGGCCTGGACGGCGTCATCCTGCTCGCCTACATCATCGCCATCCCTGCCAACGAGATCGTGGTGCCGACGATGCTGATGGTCTACATGTCCCAGGGCATGATGACCGAGCTCGACTCGCTCGACGGGCTGCGCGTGCTGCTGGTCGACCGGCACGGCTGGACGATGCTGACCGCCGTGAACCTGATGCTGTTCTCGCTGCTGCACAACCCGTGCGCCACGACCATCATCACGATCTACAAGGAGACGCTGAGCGCGAAGTGGACGACGATCGGCGCGCTGATGCCGCTGGTCATCGCGTTTGCGGTGACATTCCTCACGGCCGCCACCGCCCGCGCGTTCTTCGGATTCTGAATGTCCCTGCGCACGGCGTTTGATTCCCCGGATCGTAAACACGCCCACGTGCGGCGGCTTTTTGCGACCATTGCCGATCGCTACGATCTGATCACGGCTGTCCTGTCGTGCGGGCAGGATGCGCGGTGGAAACGGCGGCTGGTGGCGCTCGCGCACGTGCGCACCGGCGATCGCGCGCTCGACCTGGCGTGCGGCACCGGCGACATTGCCCTTGCCGTGGCCGCGCGCGGCGCCCGCACGATCGGTCTCGACATCACGATGCGGATGCTGCAGCTGGCCCGGGCGAAGCCAGCCCCGCCGGCGGGCGCTCCGCCGGTGTTCTTCCTGGCCGGCGACATGGCCAGCCTGCCGTTCGCGACGGGCACCTTCGACCTCGTGACCACGGGCTACGGCCTGCGCAACGTCCCCGACCTGTCCGCGGCAATCGCCGAGATCGCGCGGGTGTTAAAGCCGGGCGGGCGGTTGCTGTCGCTCGATTTCAACCGGCCGCAATCCGCGCTGCTGCGGGGCGCTTACCTGGGGTACCTCACCGCCGTCGGCGCCACGCTCGGGTGGATGCTGCATCGCGATCCGGATACCTACCGCTACATTCCCGCGTCGATCCGCCGGTATCCCGGCGCCGAGGGCGTCGCCGACCGTTTCCGCGCCCAGGGCTTCGCCGACGTGCGCGTCGTGCCGGTCCTGTTCGGCCTCATGAGCTTGCACCTGGCGGAACGCGCGCGCTAACGTCGGCTTTCCGTCGGGCCGATGTAAGGAGTGAACGTGGCCACACGTGTGTGCAGCCGCGTGCAGTTGTGGCAATGGCACTGGTTGATTCCCTCCTCTCCGCGATGGTGCGCGCCAACGGCGACGCGCTGGTGATGCACGTCGGCGAGCGCCCGTACGTGGTCACCGAGGGCGGGACGCTCGACCTGTCGACGACCGCGCTCAACCTCGGCGCGATGACCGGGATGTTGCAGCAGCTGCTGCCCGCCGACGCGCAGAACTCGCTCGAAGAGTTCGGCGCCGTCGAGCACAAGCTGCCGTCGCTTGGCGACGATCGCTTCACCGTGGTCGCGGCGCGCGGGGGCGACGATATCTGGATCGAGATTCGGCGTCGACGCGGCACGCCCGCCGTGGCCGTAGCGGCCCCAGTGGTATTGGCACCAGTCGTCGCGGCGCCAGTCGAAGCAACCCCGGTCGAAGTGGAACCGGTCGAAGCAGCGCCGGTCGAAGCAGCGCCGGTCGAAGTGGCCCCGCCCGTGGTCGAGACCCCGGTCGAGGCACCTCCCCTCGAAATCCCGGTTGCCGCGGCGGCGCCTCTCGAGATCCCCAGTGAACTTCCCCCTCTCGAGATCCCCGTCGAAGCGTCCGCCCCGCCGATCGAGGCGGTCGCGGCCTCCGAGTCCGACTACGTGCTCGAGATCCCGGCCGACAGCGGTCCGCTCGAGATCCCTGTCGAAGCCCCTCTGCTCGAGCCGGTTGTGGAAGCCGCCGTGGTGGAACCGGTCGCACCCGTCGCCGAGGTTGTCCCCTCGCTCGAGGAGTTGCTGCCCGAGCCCGAGCCCGAGGTTGTTACCCACAGCGAATTCGTACAGGAGCCCGATCGGATTCCGGGATCGATCGACGATCTCCTGCCCGAGCCTGAGCTTGTGGCCCAGGCCGACTCGATCGAAGTGATCGCCAGCGAGGAGACCCCCGAGATCGCGGAGGCACCGCTTCCGGCGTTTGTGGTTCCGATGGCGGAGACGTCAGGTGCATCAGGTGCATCAGGTGCGTCAACGTGGGAGGCTTTTGTCCAGCCCATTGAGCCCGCTCAGATTGCTGCGCCGGTTGAACCCACTCAAGTCACCGAGACCTTCGCACCTGCGGCACTCGCCGTACCTGAACCCGCTGCACCGCCTGCACTTGAAGTAGCTGAAACACCCGCTGCACCTGAGGCACCTGAAGCACCCGCTTCACCCGCCGTGGTCCTGCCGATGACCCGGACGGTTCGCATCGAGGTGCCGTCGCGCCAGCTGCCTCATTCGCGCGCCAGCACCATCGAGCGTCTGCTTCGGATCGCGGCCGCGCGCGCGGCGTCGTCGTTGTATCTCACGTCGGACTCGCGCCCGTACATCCGCGTGGAAGGCGACATGCGCCTCCTCGACGGCGAGGCGCTGCTCTCGAAGGCCGAGGTCGAGGCGGCGGTGATGGAGATCGTCCCGGAAGAGGCGCAAGAGGCCGTCGGGCGCGGCGAGGCGACGGAGTGGATCGCGGAGCTGCCCGAGCTGGGCCGCATCCGGTGTACGAGCTTCCAGGATCACCGGGGGCCGGGCGTCGTCTTCCGGATGATTGCCACGCGCGCCGCCACCGCCGAACAACTGGGTTTCTCGCGGGAAGTGCAGGCGCTCGCCACCGAACCCGAGGGCCTCGTGCTGGTCGCCGGGCCGCGCGGCAGCGGCAAGTCGACGATGATGTCGGCACTGGTGGACCTGGTGAACCGGCAGCGGGCCGAGTACGTGATCACGCTCGAGCGGCAGATTCGCCTCGTGCACGACAACCGGACCGCGCTCGTCAGCCAGCGCGAGATCCGCGGCGGCGCCGACGCCGCGCTGTCGGCGGCGCGCGCCGCGCTCCGCGAGAATCCGGACGTGCTCGTCGTCGACGACTTGAGCTCCGCCCAGATGGTGCCGCTGCTGCTCGAAGCCGCCGCGGACGGCCTGCTGGTGTTCGTCTCGATCACCGCGCCGTCGACGGTGGACGCGGTGGAACGGTTCGTCGAGCTGGCGCCGGCGGAGATGCGGACGTCGATGCAGACGGCGATGGCCGAAACCTTCCGCGGCGCGGTGTCGCAGGTGCTGCTGAAGAAATCAGGCGGCGGGCGCGTCGCCGCGCGCGAGGTCATGCTCGGCACGGCGGCGGTGACCCGCCTCATCGGCGACGGCCAGCTCGGCCAGCTGCCGCTGGCGCTCGAGAGCGGGCGCCGGCACGGCATGGTGCCGATCACGGATGTGCTGGTCGGGCTCGTTCAGACCGGTGTGGTGGACGTGCGCGAAGCCTTCCGCAAGACCCACGATCGCGAGCGCCTGCTCGCCGGCCTCAAGCGCGAGGGCGTGGACACGAGCGTCGTCGATCGACTGGCCTAATCCGCAATTCAGTTGAATTGCCGCAATGCCGTCAGCCTCCAGCCGTCGGCCCACAAGCTGACGCTCGATGACTGACGGCCGATGGCCGATGGCCGAAGGCGTCCCGGCGACCGAAGTGCCCGCCGGGATTAGACCAGCCAGGGACGCAGCTCTTCCAGCAGCATCTCGATCACGTCGTCTTCGGTGAGCTGCACGAGCGGGTTGCCGCCCTTGATCGAGCGTTCGCTCTGCACGACGCGGCTGCCGCGCACGCGCGTGATGGTGACCAGCGGCTGCGGCGGGTCCGCCGTCGTGTCCAGCTCCATCTCGATCGCATCGTCGCGATGGCGCTCCGACTGGAGCCGCACGCCGCCCGACGGCGTCATCACCTCGAAGTTCAGCGCTTCGGCCTTGAGGATGTTCGCGAACATCCGGAACACCGGGATGGCCGCGGTGTTGAGGAAGACCTCGTAGGCGCGGGTGACCTCGGTCACGCGCTCGCGTCGCTCGGCCTGGTCCCTCCGCGCCTGGTCGATCGCGGACTTGACCCGCTTGCGGACGAGCGCGACATCAGCCATTGATCCGATTGTTACACGATCCGAGAGGTCTTCAAGGCCGCGATCTCGTCAGGGTCGTAGCCGAACTCGGCGAGGACGGCGTCGGTGTGCTGGCCGAGGATGGGCGGGGCCGTGCGGACGCTGGCGGGCGTCGCCGAGAGCTTGATCGGCGCGCCGATCACGCGCGTGGCGCCGGCCGTGGGGTGCATCAGCGTGGCGATCATGTCGCGGGCGGCGAGCTGGGGGTCGTCCAGCATCTGGCCGATGTCGCGGACTTCGCCGTTGGCCACGCCTGCCGCGTTGAGCCGTGTCACCCATTGCGTGTTCGTGGCGGTGCGAAACGCGCGATCGATCGGCGGACGCATGACCTCGTAATTGGCCATGCGGTCCTTGTTCGTCGTGAACCGCGCATCGCCCGCCATCTCCGGCAACCCGATCGCGTGGCAGAAGCGCGTCCAGATCTGATCGTTGCCGACGGCGACCACGATCTCGCCGTCGGCGGTCGTGAACGGCTCGTAGGGCGCGATCGTGGCGTGACGATTGCCCTGGCGCAGCGGCGTCTGGCCGGTGGTGAAGAAGTTGGCCGCCTGATAGGTCAGCAGCGCCGCCGTGGTGTCGAGCATGCCGATGTCGACGCGCTGGCCGGCCCCGGATCGCTCGCGCGCGAGCAGCGCGGCGGTGATGCCCTGCGCGCAGTACAACCCCGCCACCATGTCGGTGATGGCGACGCCGAGGCGGTAGCCCGGCCGATCGGCATCGCCGGTCACGCTCATCAGCCCGCCCTCGGCCTGCATCACCGCGTCGTAGCCCGCCTCGTCGCGGCGCGGGCCGGTCTGGCCGTACCCCGAGATCGACGCGTAGATCAGCCGCGGGTATCGCCGATGCATCGCCTCCCAGCCCAGGCCCGCCCGATCCAGCGTGCCGGGGCGGAAGTTTTCGACCAGCACATCGGCGCGCGAGGCGAGCCGTTCGAGCACGTCGCGGCCGGCCGGCGGCTTGAAGTCGAGCGTCACGCTTTCCTTGTTGCGGTTGATGCTCAGGAAGTAGGCGCTCTCCACGCCCACGAACGGCGGGCCCCAGTGCCGCGTGTCGTCGCCCTTGCCCGGGTGCTCGACCTTGATCACGCGCGCGCCGAGGTCGGCGAGCACCATCGTGCAGTACGGTCCCGACAGCACCCGGGTGAGGTCGAGAATGGTGAATCCCGCGAGGGGTCCGGTCATTCAGATTTCCCGAAGTCGTTGTGAAATACGCGCCAGGTCGCTGAGCAGCGCGTACGCCGTTTGCGTGAGCCCGCTCGACCGCTGGACGATGCCGACCTGGCCGAGCAGGTCGGTGCTCAGGTAGAGGGCGTTGTCGAGCTCGTCGAGGCTGTAGAGCGGATCGGACCTGTCGAGCACTTCGGGCTCGACGCGGGCCTTGACCTTGCCGCCGTGCCGCGAGGCCGAGGCGACGAGCCGGACGCGCTTGCCGCGGCCGAGCGCGTCGCGGACGTCGAGGCCGTCGACGCCGGTGATGCCGGTGCGGGCGACGTGATGCGGCGTCATGGCGCTGCCCATCAGCACGTTCACCAGCGCCGCCGTCTTGGCCGCCGCGTCCCAGCCGTCGACGTCGAGCGACGGGTCGGCTTCGGCAATGCCGCGCGCCTGCATCGCCGCCACCGCCGCGGCGAACTTCGTGCCGCGCTCGAGCTCCGAGAGGATGAACTGGCAGGTCGTGTTGATCACGCCGCGAAAGCCGTCGATGACCACGGCCGGCATGGTTTCGCGCACCAGGTTGAAGACGGGCACGCCATCCATGACCGCGCCCTCGAAGAAGAAGATCCGATCCACCGACTCCGCGAGCGCTTCGAGCTCGTGATAGGCGAAGGCCGCCGGCCCCTTGTTGGCGGTGATCACGTGCGCCTGTCCCTCGAGTGCCGCGCGCACGTGCGACACGGCCGGTTCGCCGCGATCGATGTCGAGCACCGTCGTCTCGACCACGACCAGGCGCCCCTCCGCCGCGTCGTCGGCCAGGCCGTCTGCGATCTGGCGGATCACGTCGATACCACTGCGCTCGCGCGGGTCGGTGTCGAGCCGGTCGAGCGATTGCGAGCTTTCGTAGTGGGCGATCGCGCGCGCCATGTCGATGCCGTCGAGGCTCACCACGCTGCCGTGGTGCCTGGTCGACACGCCGACCACCTTGCACGAGAAGTCGAGGCGGTCCGCGCACTCGTCCAGCAGCCGGACGAATCGCCGGGCGACGTGGCCGAACCCGATCAGGACGAGCGCCAGCTCCGGCCGGTTCATGCGGCGGAGGGGGCGGGCAGCGACGCCAGCAGCTCGCGCAGGCGCTCGAGGCCGGCGCGGTTGTATTCCTGTGGTTCGCCGAATCCGAGACGCAGGTAGCCGTCCATGCCGAAGTGATCGCCGGGGACCACGAGCACGCCTTTCTCCTCGCGCAGGCGCGTCACCAGCGCCGTCGAGTTGATCGGGTGGTCGTAGCGCACGTAAACGATGGCGCCGGCCTCCGGCGCGATCCAGTGGAACCCGCCGCTCGCGCGCAGCCAGTCTTCGACCAGCGGCAGGTTGGCGCGCAGGATGCCGCGCGTCCGCTCGAGCAGGCGGGCGCGGCGCTCCGGCGCGAGCGCGACGCGCGCGAGGCGATCGCTCAACACGCCCGGCGCGATGGTCACGTAGTCGTGGTACGACCAGCACGACGCCACCAGCGGCGGCGGCGCCACGATCCAGCCGATCCGCAGCCCCGGCAGCCCGTAGGCCTTCGACAGGCCGCTCGTGATGATCGCCCGATCCGAACGGCCCCACATCGACGGCGTCTCGCGGCCGTCCAGTTCCGCGCCGCGGTAGACCTCGTCCGACAGGATCCACGCGCCGTGCGCGTCGGCGATCCGCGCGATGGCGTCCAGCTCGCCGGCCGCCAGGCGCGCGCCGGTCGGGTTGTTGGGGTTGCAGATCACGATCAGCTTCGTACGCGGCGAGACCAGCGCTTCGAGCGCGTCGAGGTCGACGCGCCAGCGCCCGGCCTGGCGATCCTCGATCAGCCGCCATTCGCGAACCGTCGCGCCGAAGGCCCGCGCGAGGCCCCAGGTCTGCATGTAGTTGGGTACCAGCATCACCACCTCGTCGCCCGGCTCGATCAGCCGGAAGGTGGTGATGAAGTTGGCTTCCGACCCGCCGTTGGTGACCTCGACGTGATCGACGCCGGCGCCCGGATAAATCAGTGCAATCGCCGCCCGCAGTTCGAGGGTGCCGTTGGACTGGGAATAGGCCAGCGGCTGGTCCAGCAGGCCCTCAAGTCCTGCCGTGTCTTCGATTAGTTCGCGGGGTGTCAGCGGCCGGACGCCGCTTTCCGACAGGTTGAACTCCACCAGGTTCTCGTAAGTGGACTGCATTCGCTCCATCGCAAACTGTTCGAGCCTCATACCGGGCAGTTTATACTTTCCGGCGGCTCACTGGATGCGCGAGGACCCTATTCCGCGCTTCGTCCGGATCCCGGCCGGCGAATTCTCCATGGGGTCCGACGATGGCGCCGACGACGAACGCCCGGCGCACGCCGTGCATGTCGACGCGTACTACGCAGCCGTTCATCCGATTACCGTCGATCAGTACGCGGAATTCACGAAGGAAGCCGCTTACGGCGCGCCGTCGGTCCGCGACCTGCCGCTCGTCGTCACGCCGGCCCACGAGTCGTCTTTCCGCGAGCTGGCCACGCCGTACATCTGGCGCGGCGGCGAGCCCCCGCGCGAGCGCGCGCAGCACCCGGTGACGCTCGTCACCCACTCCGACGCGACCGCCTACTGCCGCTGGCTGAGCGGCCGCATCGGGCGCCTGGTGCGCCTTCCCACCGAAGCAGAATGGGAACGCGCGGCGCGCGGCAGCCTCGCCAACGCGCGCTACCCGTGGGGCGACGACATGGATGCGTCGCGCGCGAACTTCCTGCCGGACCCGGCGCTCAAGAAACACCGCGGCACACGGCCCGTCGGCTGCTACCCGCCCAATGGGCTCGATCTCTACGACATGTCGGGGAACGTCTGGCAGTGGGTGGCCGACTGGTATCGCGCCGACAGCTATCGCCACGGCGAACAGCACAATCCGCGCGGCCCCGGCAGCGGCACGCTCCGCGTGGTCCGCGGCGGATCGTGGGTGACGCACGATGTCGACCAGCTGAGGTGCGCGCACCGGCACAAGGTGCCGCCCGACACCTATGCCTACAGCATCGGGTTCCGCGTGGTCTACTCCGATGACGGCACCCAGGAACCCTAGCCATCGTTTCCCGTAAGCTCGAATCCGAGCAGGACTCAGCCGTCACCCGGCCCGCCATGTAATGTGCTGTACAGCAGACGACTACATCAGCCGGGTGGTTGACAGTGCTGCCACGCGCCACGCCCATGCGATTGCAGTAGGAGGTCAGACTCCCAGGCTCGCCCACAAATACCACGCCGCGACCGAGCGGTACGGCCGCCAGGCCTCGCCCATCTTGCGCAACTGATCGGGCGTGGGCCGCTTGCGCTTGCCGTAGGCGCGCTGCACCGCGTTCATCAGTCCCAGATCGCCGGCCGGCAGGATGTCGGGCCGTCCCAGCCTGAACATCAGGAAGATCTCCGCCGTCCAGCGCCCGATGCCTTTCACCGCCACCAGCTGGCGCATCACTTCCTCGTCCGGGTGCTCGGTCAGGCCCTCGAGATCCAACCGGCCATCGCGCACGTGGCCGGCGAGGTCCTTGATGAACGACACCTTGGGACGGCTGAAGCCGACGGTCCGTATCTCATCGTCGGTCAACGTCATCACACGATCGGGCGTGGGCCGGCCGTCGGGCGGGAACAGGTCGCAGAAGCGGCGGAAGATCGTGTCGGCCGCCTTGGTCGAGAGCTGCTGCGAGGCGATCGACATGGTGAGCGCCTCGAATGGATCGCGCGGTGCAACACTGCGCAACCGGCACGGTCCAACACGTTTGATGATGGCACCCAGCTTCGGATCGCATTTCATCAAGTGACGGCGGGCGGCGGAATAGTCGGGCTTCGACACAGATGACACAGAAAATACACCAGGGCCGCAGATGACGCAGATGACACAGATTCAAATTTCCGTGGCCCAGGCCCTCAAGCCCCCAAGCCCCCAAGCCCCCACGCCCTGAGATTTGTAGTTAGAATTGAACCCCTTCGAGCCCATGTCGATTCCCACGGAACTTGCGAGCGCCAGCCCCTCGATCGTCGACCTGGTGGGCAACACGCCGCTCATCCGGCTGCGCCGGATCGAGCGCGCGGCGCCCAGGGTCGAGCTGTACGCGAAGGCCGAGTGGCAGAATCCCGGCGGCTCGGTGAAGGACCGGCCCGCGCTGCGGATGATCCAGGAGGGGATCGCGTCGGGCCTGCTTGCGCCCGGCCGCACGATTCTCGACGCCACCTCGGGCAATACCGGCATCGCGTACGCGATGTTGGGCGCGGCCCTCGGCTACAAGGTCGAGCTGTGCGTGCCCGACAACGTGACGCCGGAACGGAAGCGCATCCTGCGCGCGTACGGCGCCGAGCTGGTTTTCACCGATCCGCTGGAAGGGTCCGACGGCGCCATTCGCACGGCGCAGCGGTTGAACGAGGCCTCGCCGGGGAAGTACTTCTACGCCGACCAGTACAACAACGACTTCAACTGGCGATCGCATTACGACACCACCGGTCCCGAGATCATCCGGCAGGCGGGCGCCCGGATCACGCATTTCGTGGCGGGCCTCGGCACGAGCGGCACCTTCATCGGCACCGGCCGCCGGCTGCGGGAGCACAACCCGGGCATCCGGCTCGCGTCGGTGCAGCCCGATTCGCCGCTTCATGGCCTCGAGGGCCTGAAGCACATGGAATCGGCGATCGTGCCCGGCATTTACGATCCGACGCTGGCCGATGCCGACGTCCGCGTCGGCACCGAGGAGGCCTACGAGATGACGCGGCGGCTCGCGCAGGAAGAGGGGCTGCTCGTCGGCATCTCGAGCGGCGCGAACCTGGCCGGCGCCCTCAAGGTGGCCGGTACCGGCGCGGTCGTCGTCGTAGTGTTCTGCGATGGCGGCGAGCGCTACCTGTCGGAGCGTTTCTGGGAGAACCCGCCCGAAGGCGCCTCGATCTGCGGCACGAACTGATGGCGGGCATCGGGCTGAAGGCCGCGGTCGACGCGGCGATCCGCGCGCACGGGCGGGAGACGTTCCCGCACGAATGCTGCGGCGCGCTCGTCGGCCGCGAGGGCGTCGTGCACGAAGCTTTCGCCCTGGCGAACACGACCGAGGAGGGGCCGCGCCGGCGCTTCCTGGTGCGCCCGGACGATTACCGCGTGGCGGAGGAGCGCGCGCGCGAGACCGGGCTGGACCTGCTGGGCTTTTATCATTCGCACCCGGATCATCCGGCGCGCCCGTCGCAGTACGACCTCGATCACGCGTGGCCGTCGTTTTCGTACGTGATCGTGTCGGTGATGGCCGGTGAAGACAAGGAACTGACAAGCTGGCGGCTCAATGACGACCGCGCGGCGTTTGCCGAAGAAAGCGTAGAGGCGCGTCTTTAGACCCGCCGATCCGAGAGAGAGAGCGATGGCAACCAAGATCATGATCCCGACGCCGCTGCGGCCGTTCACCGACAAGCTCGATGCCGTCGACATCGACGGCGCCACCGTGGGCGAGCTGCTGCAGAACCTCACCACGAAGTACGCCGGCTTGAAGCAGCACCTCTACGCCGCGGACGGCAAGCTGCGGAGTTTCGTCAACGTCTACGTCAATGACGATGACATCCGGTATTTGCAGAAGGACCTGACGCCGGTGAAGGCGGGCGATACGGTGAGCATCATCCCGTCGGTCGCCGGCGGCGCCCCGGCGACCGCCGAGGCGCTGCCGCAGCTGTCGGGCGACGAGATCAGGCGCTACAGCCGGCACCTGATCATGCCGGAGGTCGGCGTCGACGGGCAGCGGCAGCTGAAGGCCGCGAAGGTGCTGTGCATCGGCGCGGGCGGCCTCGGATCGCCGGCCGCGATGTACCTCGCCGCCGCGGGTGTCGGCACCATCGGCATCGTCGACTTCGACGTCGTCGATTTCAGCAACCTGCAGCGGCAGTTGCTGCACGGCACGCCGGATGTCGGCCGGCCGAAGCTCGACTCGGCGAAGGATCGCCTCAACGCGCTCAACCCCAACGTGCACATCGAAACCTACGACACGGCGCTCAGCTCCGAGAACGCGCTGAGGCTGTTCGAGCCGTACGACGTGATTCTCGACGGCACCGACAATTTCCCGACGCGCTACCTGGTGAACGACGCGTGCGTGCTGGCGGGCAAGCCCAACGCGTACGGGAGCATCTTTCGCTTCGAGGGCCAGGCGTCGGTGTTCGGCACGAAGGACGGCCCGTGCTATCGCTGCCTCTACCCCGAGCCGCCGCCGCCGGGGCTGGTGCCGAGTTGTGCCGAGGGCGGCGTGTTCGGCGTGCTGCCCGGGATCATCGGCGTGATCCAGGCCACCGAGACGATCAAGCTGGTCCTCGGCATCGGCGAGCCGCTGATCGGCCGGTTCCTGATCTACGACGCGCTGCGGATGCGCTTCCGCGAGCTGAAGCTGCGCAAGGACGCCGATTGCCCCGTGTGCGGCACGCATCCAACCGTGAAGAAACTGATCGACTACGAACAGTTCTGCGGCGTGGCGCCGCACCAGGTGGCAGAAGCTGCAGCAAAAACCGGGGGTACGGGGCCAGGCACCGACGCCCTCACCTCGCGCGAGCTGCAGGCGGAGCTCGATCGCGGCGACACCGTCGTGATCCTCGACGTGCGGGAGCCGCAGGAATACCAGATCAACCGGATCCCGGGGTCGACCCTGATCCCGCTCGGAGACCTGCCGAAGCGCTACGTCGAGCTCGATCCGAATGCCAACATCGTGTCGCAGTGCAAGTCAGGGATGCGGAGCGCGAAGGCCCAGGAGTTCCTGCGGTCCAAGGGGTTTACGAAGGTCCGCAACCTGACCGGGGGCATCCTGGGGTGGATTGACCAGGTGGACCCGAGCCAGCCCAAGTACTAAGGCAGAAGGCAGAAGGCAGAAGGCAGAAGGCGGCAATGCCGACTTGCAGTGTCGGACACGGTTTGATTAAAATAGGACTCCTGAGGTCGTATATCACTGGGCGGCGAATATGCTGAGACTTTCGAAGAAATCCGACTACGCCCTGATCGCGATGAAGCACCTGGCCATGCGGTCGGACGGCGGCGCGTCGTCGAGCGCCCGCGAGATCTCGGAGTCCTACGACATCCCGCTCGAACTACTCGCGAAGGTGTTGCAGCGGCTCGTGCGCGCGCGACTGCTCGTGTCGGTGCAGGGCACACGGGGCGGATACCGCCTGTCGCGCAGCGCCGCCACGATTTCCGTGGCGGATGTGATCCAGGCGGTGGACGGACCGGTCACCGTGACCGCGTGCTCGGCCGACGATCACACGTGCGACCAGTACACGAAGTGCTGCATTCGGGACCCGCTGTGGAAGATCAAGGGCCGCATTCTGGATGCGCTGACCAACGTGACGGTGGCCGAGATGGCGGCCGACGTGGACGCGCCGCCGCCGGTGCGCGCGCACACCATCTCGCGGATGGTGTTCGTGCCGCCGATTGGGGAATGAGCTGCCGATGATTTACCTCGACCACCACGCCACGACCCCGGTCGACCCGCGTGTGCTGGAGACGATGCTGCCGTTCTTTACCGGGATGTTCGGCAACGCGGCGAGCCGGCAGCACCGCTACGGCTGGGAGGCCGGCGACGCCGTCGAGCGCTCTCGCCAGCAGGTGGCGGCGCTCATCGGCGCGGGCAGCAAGGACGTGGTCTTCACGAGCGGCGCGACCGAGGCCAACAACCTCGCGATCAAAGGCGCCGCGGAAGCCAGGCGGAAGGACGGCGACCACCTGGTGACGGTGGCGACCGAGCACAAGGCGGTGCTCGATCCGCTGAAGCGGCTCGAGCGCGACGGCTGGCGCCTTACGGTGCTGCCGGTGAAGGGCTCGGGGCTCGTGGATCTGGCCGCGTTGCAGGACGCCGTTACGGAGCGCACGGTGCTCGTGAGCGTGATGGCGGCCAACAACGAAATCGGCGTGTTGCAGCCGATCAAGGACGCGGCGGCCATCGCGCATGCGAAGGGCGCGTGGTTCCACACCGACGCCGTGCAGGCGGCGGGGAAGGTGCCGTTCGACGTCGAGGCGCTCGACGTGGATCTGGCGTCGATCACGGCCCACAAGATGTGCGGGCCGAAGGGCGCGGGCGCGTTGTACGTGCGGCGCAGGGGCCGCGAGGTGGCGATCGCCGCGCAAATCGACGGCGGCGGTCACGAGCGCGGGAAGCGATCGGGCACGTTGAACGTGCCGGGGATTGCCGGGTTCGGCCGCGCCGCGGAGATCGCGCGCGCCGAGATGCCGGCCGAAGCGGCGCGGGTGCAGGGCCTTCGGGATCGGTTGCTCGCGGCGCTCGGCGCGCAGACCGACGGGATGACGGTCAACGGCACGCTCGACGCGCGCCTGCCCGGCAACCTGAACGTCAGCTTCGACGGGATTGACGGCGAGGCGCTGCTCGTCAGCCTGGACGACGTGGCCGTGTCGTCCGGGGCCGCGTGCGCGGCCGCCGAACCGTCACACGTGCTCGTTGCGCTCGGTCTGTCGAAGGATCGGGCCCTGGCGTCGTTGCGGTTCGGCATCGGCCGGACCACAACGCAGGCCGAAGTGGACTACGCCGCCGGCAAGGTGGCGGAGGTCGTGAAGCGGCTTCGCCATCAAGGTGCGTACGGTGCGTACCGTGCCTTGGGTGCCTAGGGGAAGGGTGCCAGAGGGCGTTCGGGAAGGCAGAAGGCAGAAGGCAGAAGGCAGAAATGATCGAGATCACCGAGAGCGCGGCGCGGGTGATTACGCGCCAGCTGGCCAAGAGCGATCGGCCCCAGGGCGGACTCCGCATCGCGGTGAAGGCCGGCGGCTGCTCGGGCTTCAGCTACCAGTTCGCGTGGGACGACGCCGCGCGCGAAACCGACCAGGTGTTCGAGGGCGCGGGCGGCGCGAAGGTGTTCGTCGACCCCCGCAGCCTGGCGCTGCTTGACGGCACGGTGCTCGATTTCGAGGAGCACAACCTGCTGGCGACGAGCTTCACGTTGAAGAACCCGCACGCCAAGAGCACGTGCGGCTGCGGAGAATCTTTTTCTGCATAGCGACGGGCTCCGGGCTCCGGGCTCCGAAAGACATTATGAGCACAGCGACCAAGACCATCGAAGACCTGGCCAACACCGAATACAAGTACGGGTTTGTCACCGACGTCGAGCAGGACATCGTCCCCGTCGGGCTGGACGAGGATGTCGTCCGGCTGATCTCGTCGAAGAAGGGCGAGCCCGAGTGGCTGCTCGACTGGCGGCTGAAGGCGTTCCGCGCGTGGCTGAAGATGACCGAGCCGCACTGGCAGAACGTCACCTACGCGCCGATCGACTATCAGGGCGTGAGCTACTACGCGGCGCCCAGTGAAAAGAAGAAACTGAACAGCCTCGACGAGGTCGACCCGGAGATCCGGGCGACCTTCAACAAGCTGGGCATCCCGATCGAAGAGCAGAAGCTGCTCTCGAACGTCGCCGTCGACGCGGTGTTCGACTCGGTGTCGGTGGCCACCACGTTCCGCAGCAAGCTGGCGGAGCTCGGGATCATCTTCTGCTCGTTCTCGGAAGCGGTGAAGGATCACCCCGAGCTGGTGAGGCAGTACCTCGGCTCGGTGGTGCCGCACACGGACAACTACTTCGCGGCGCTCAATTCGGCGGTGTTCAGCGACGGCAGCTTCGTCTACATCCCGAAGGGCACGCGCTGCCCGATGGAGCTGTCGACCTACTTCCGCATCAACGCCAAGAACACGGGACAGTTCGAGCGCACGCTGATCATCGCCGACGAAGGCTCGCACGTGAGCTACCTTGAGGGCTGCACGGCGCCGATGCGCGACGAAAACCAGCTGCACGCCGCCGTGGTGGAGCTGGTGGCCCACGCCGACGCGACCATCAAGTACTCGACGGTGCAGAACTGGTACCCCGGGGACAAGCACGGCAAGGGCGGCATCTACAACTTCGTGACCAAGCGCGGCATCTGCAAGGGCAACCGCTCGAAGATCACGTGGACGCAGGTGGAAACCGGCTCCGCCGTGACCTGGAAGTACCCGAGCTGCATCCTGCAGGGCGACGACTCGGTCGGCGAGTTCTACTCGGTGGCGGTCACGAACAACTTCCAGCAGGCCGACACCGGCACCAAGATGATCCACCTCGGCAAGAACACGCGCAGCACCATCGTGTCGAAGGGGATTTCCGCCGGCAAGGGCCAGAACACCTACCGCGGCGCGGTGAAGATCGGGAAGAACGCGGCGAACGCCCGCAACTACTCCCAGTGCGATTCGCTGCTGATCGGCGATCGCTGCGGCGCGCACACGTTCCCGTACCTCGAAATCAAGAACACCACCGCCAAGGTCGAGCACGAGGCGTCGACCTCGAAGATCGGCGAAGACCAGATGTTCTACTGCGAGTCGCGCGGCATCACCAAGGAAGACGCGATCAACATGATCGTCAGCGGCTTCTGCAAGGACGTGTTTCGCGAACTGCCGATGGAGTTTGCGGTCGAGGCCCAGAAGCTGCTGGGCATTTCATTGGAAGGGTCGGTCGGCTGAATCATGTTGGACGTCAAGAACCTGAAAGTCCGCGTCGACGACAAGGAAATCCTGCACGGCATCACGCTGTCGGTGAAAGCCGGTGAAGTGCACGCCATCATGGGCCCGAACGGGTCGGGCAAGAGCACGTTCGCGCGCGCCCTGGCGGGCCACCCCGGTTATGAAGTCACCGGCGGCCAGGTGACCTACAAGGGCCGGGACCTGCTGGACATGGATGCCGACGAGCGCGCCCGCGAAGGCGTGTTCATGGCATTCCAGTACCCGGTGGAGATCCCCGGCGTCAACAACGCCTACTTCCTGAAGGCGGCGCTCAACGCGAAGCGCAAGCACCAGGGCCTCGAAGAGCTCGACGCCATGGACTTCATGGCGCTGATGAAGGAGAAGGCCAAGATCCTCGACGTCGACGAGAAGATGCTCCAGCGCTCGGTGAACGAGGGCTTCTCGGGCGGCGAGAAGAAGCGCAACGAGATCTTCCACATGGCGGTGCTCGAACCCTCGCTGGCGGTGCTGGACGAAACCGATTCGGGCCTCGACATCGACGCGCTCCGCATCGTGTCGCAGGGCGTCAACGCCATGCGCAGCCCCGACCGCGCCTTCATCGTCGTCACGCATTACCAGCGGCTGCTCAACTACATCGTGCCGGACTTCGTGCACGTGCTGAGCGACGGCGTGCTGGTCCGCTCGGGTGGACGCGAGCTGGCCCTCGAGCTCGAAGAAAAGGGCTACAGCTGGCTCGAGACGTCCGGCGCGGGGGCGAGAACGTGATCACGAGCGCACCCACCTGGGTCGACGAACGACGCGCGCAGGCGTCCGCGCAGTTTGCCAAGGCGGGCTTTCCGACCATGCGCCAGGAAGAGTGGCGCTTCACGAACGTGGCGCCGATTGCGGCATCGAACTTTCCCCTGGCCACGGGCGCGCCCCGGCACGCGGCGGCGCTCGTGGCCGGCGTGACGGTGCCCGGCGCCGTGCGGCTGGCCATCGTCAACGGGCAGTTTGCGGCGGGGCTGTCGGACCTGGGCGCGCTGCCGAAGGGAATTCGCATCGCCGGCCTTCGTGACGGCGCGCGCGATGCGACCGACGGCCTCGAGCAGCACCTGGCGAAGGTCTTCAGCATCGACGCGCACCCGTTTGCCGCGCTCAATACGGCGTTCCTGGACGATGGCGTGGCGATCATCGTGACCGGGGGCGTGGTCGTCGACACGCCGGTGCACATCGTGGTGGTGACGAGCGGCGACGGCACGCCGGTGGTGGCGCATCCGCGCGTGCTCGTGATCGCCGGCGCCAACAGCCGGGTCGGCATCGCGCAGACCTTCATCGGCGCCGCGGGCGACGTCTACTTCAACAACGCGGTGACCGAGGTCGTCGTCGGCGAAGGCGCGATCGTCGAGCTCTACACCGACCAGCGTGAATCCGAGAAGGCGTTCCACGTGGCGAACATCCAGGCGCACGTGGCGGCGAAGGGGGTGTTTGCCTCGCACGCGTTCTCGACCGGCGCCCGCATCATGCGCCACGACATCGGCGTCGGCCTCAAGGGCGAAGGCGCCGACTGCACCATGAACGGCGTCTACCTGGCCGACGGCGACCGGCTGATGGACACGCACACCTCGCTCGACCACGCAGTGCCGCACTGCACCAGCCACGAGATCTACAAGGGCATCCTGGCCGGCAAGGCGAAGGCGGTGTTCAACGGCCGCATCATCGTCCGCATGGACGCGCAGAAGACCGACGCCAAGCAGACGAACCGGGCGCTGCTGCTCTCGGACGAGGCGACGATCAACTCGAACCCACAGCTCGAGATCTTCGCCGACGACGTGAAGTGCACGCACGGGGCGGCGGTGGGGCAGCTCGACGAAGAGGCGATGTTCTACCTGCAGGCCCGCGGCCTGACGCGGACCGAGGCGCGCGACATGCTGCTGCACGCATTTGCGGGCGAAGTGATCGAGGGCCTGAAGATTCCGGCGCTGCGCGGACAGATCGAGGCGACGCTGTTCTCCGCGCTCGAGCGCGACGTCAACCCTTCGACTGCGCTCAGGGCAGGGAGCCTGTCATGACCACGGGTACCGTCAAGGCAGAAGGCAGAAGGCAGAAGGCAGAAACCCCGGCCGGGTTCGATGTCGCGAAGATCCGCGCGGACTTTCCGATCCTGGCGGAGCGCGTGCACGGCCGGCCGCTCGTGTACCTGGACAGCGCGAACACCAGCCAGAAGCCGGTGTCGGTGCTGCAGGCGATGGACGACTATTACCGCCACGCCAACGCCAACATCCACCGCGCGACGCACCTGCTGAGCGAGCGGGCGACGGCGCTCTACGAGGGCGCGCGGGCCAAGGCCGCGCGGTTCCTGAACGCGCCGGATCCGCACACGATCGTGCTGACGAAGGGCACGACGGACGGCATCAACCTGGTGGCGCAGAGCTACGGGCGGTCCACGCTCAAGGCCGGCGACGAGATCCTGCTGTCGTGGCTCGAGCACCACTCGAACATCGTGCCGTGGCAGATGGTGGCCGAGCAGACCGGCGCCGCCATCAGGGTGGTGCCGATCAACGATCGCGGGGAGATCGAGCAGGAGGAGTACGCGGCGCTGCTGTCGCCGCGGACGAAGATCGTGGCGCTCGGGCACGTGTCGAACGCGCTCGGCACGATCAACCCGGTGGCGGCGATGGTCGCGCAGGCCCACGCGCAGGGCGCGGTGGTGCTCGTCGACGGCGCCCAGGCGGCGCCGCACCTGGCGATCGACGTGCAGGCGCTCGACTGCGACTTCTACGTGCTGTCGAGCCACAAGATGTACGGTCCCACCGGCACCGGCGTCCTCTACGGCCGCGCCGCGCTGCTCGAGGCCATGCCCCCGTACCAGGGCGGCGGCGACATGATCGCGTCGGTGACCTTCGAGAAGACGCGCTACAACCAGGTGCCGTACAAGTTCGAGGCCGGCACGCCGAACATCGCCGGTGTCGTGGGTCTCGGCGCGGCGGTCGATTACCTGTCGCAGATCGATCGGGAGGCCGCTCTCGCGCACGAAGACGCGGTCCTTGGCTACGCCACCGCGCAGGTGCGCCAGATCCCGGGCGCGCGGATCATCGGCGAGGCGCGAGACAAGACGGGCGTGCTGTCGTTCATGCTCGAGGGCGTGCATCCGCACGATGCGGGCACAATCCTGGACCAGCAGGGCGTGGCGGTGCGGACCGGGCAGCATTGCGCGCAGCCGGTGATGGATCGGTTCTGCATCCCGGCCACGATCCGCGCGTCGCTGGGCATCTACAACACGCGCGAAGACATCGACGCGCTGGTCCGCGGTTTGGAGAGGGTTCGCGAGGTATTCGCGTAGAGGCGGGTCTTCAGACCCGCCTGTGGCAGAGGCACATGTCGCAACTCAACGAGCTCTACCAGGAAGTCATTCTCGACCATAACCGGCGGCCGAGAAACTTCCGCGCGATCGAGGCGGCCACCGCGACGCAGGAGGGTTACAACCCGCTCTGCGGCGATCGCCTCACGCTGTACCTGACGCTCAAGGGCGACGTGATCGCGGACGTGGCGTTCCAGGGATCCGGCTGCGCGATCTCGAAGGCGTCGGCATCGCTGATGACCGAGGCGCTGAAGGGCAAGACCGTCGCCCAGGCGCGCGAGCTGTTCGACAAGTTCCAGGCAATGATCACGTCCGACCATGCTGGCCCGACGGCGGATCTCGGCAAGCTCTCGGTGCTGGCCGGCGTCCGCGAATTCCCCGCGCGCATCAAGTGCGCGAGCCTGGCGTGGCACACGATGAAGGCGGCGGTGGCGCACGACACGGACGCCCCCGTCTCGACTGAATGATGACCCTGCCTATGATGACGACTGGTGGTCTTCCCGAAGACAGTGCGGCCAACGCGGTGAGCGAGTCGCTCAGCGGTGTGGTACCGGATCCTGCCAAGACGGACGAGATCGGGCCGAAGGTGGTCGAGGCGCTCAAGACCGTCTTCGACCCCGAAATCCCGGTGAACATCTACGAGATGGGGCTCATCTACGACGTGGTCGTCGACGCCTCGGGCCTGGTGGGCGTGAAGATGACCTTGACGGCACCGGCGTGCCCCGCCGCGCAGTCGCTGCCCATCGAGGTCCGCGACAAGGCGAGGACCGTCCCCGGCGTGACGGACGCGAAGGTCGAGGTGGTGTGGGACCCGCCCTGGACGCGCGACCGGATGTCGGACGTCGCGAAGCTGCAACTCGGGATGTTCTAGGCTTTCGGCTCTCGGCTTTCGGCTCTCAGCTCTCGGCACTCGGCCAAGACACGGTGGGCGGATCGCGGATAGCTGAAAGCTGAAGGCTGAAAGCCGAAAGCTGAAGGCCGGAAGCTGAAAGCTGTCCGGCGGCGTCATAATGGGCGTATGCGGAGCCTTGCTCTGCTCGTGCTGCTCCTGAGCGTCCCGTCTTCGGCGTTGGCTCAGGACGCTGAACCCCAGCCCGCGCCGGCGAGCAAACCCGCGCCCATCGACGCCACCAAGCTTGGCGTGTCGCTCTCCCGGATCCAGAAGGGCCTGCGCCTGTCCGAATCCAGGGACGTGCAATCTGGCAGCCCGCTCCGCCTCGAGTTCCAGATCCAGGTCTTCGGCCAGGCGCCGCGCATCGACCTGCTCAAGGACGTCGACATCCTGCACGGCGACGCG
>Ga0156330_1226_pt1 | contig 23311 bp, 36 predicted proteins | sample RifCSPlowO2_12_FD_107978 | JGI IMG/M metagenome (GOLD analysis project Ga0156330, IMG submission 107978) | Acidobacteria bacterium RIFCSPLOWO2_12_FULL_67_14b | reverse complement strand
CCACAGGGGAAACAGCCGCGGGTCGCGCAAGAGGCCCGAATGGCCGATGCCGCGCACCCGCGCCGTCTCGAGGCCCGGCACGCGGAAATGCCGCCGGAACGAGACGCGAAAATCGAAGAACGCGCCCGCCAGGCCCATCCAGTCCCAGCGCGCGTCGGAGATGTGCAGCACACGGTCGATGTTCCGCACGGCGATCGTGGCGATGACCCGCTCGATGTCCTTCCGCACCGGCGTGCCCACCATGACGAGGCTCCGCAACCGCAGGCCATCCGCCGCCGCGAGCAGCGCCACCTGGCCACCGTGGGAGTGCGCGACCACGTTCCGCGACTCGAACGGCAGGTCCTCGGCGTAGTAGCCGAACGCCTCCGCGCCGGCTTCCCAGTCCTTGCCGCTCAGGAACGGAATGCCGTCGACGTCGCCCGACCAGACGAACGGCTTCTCCGGGCGCGCGTGGACGACGTCGAGCCGTGCGAGGAACTGCGCGAAGGCACTGCGCGGATGCCACCATTCCTGCGACGGGTCGTCCGGCCAGCCGTGCGTGCCGAGCAGTCCAATCCAGCGCGTCGTCATGCCGCCTTCCGCCCGGTCGTGAAGAACACGTGCGCGCCGATCTGCCGCGTGAACGCGAGCGCGTTGACCCAGCTCGGGCGCTTCGGGCTCTTGTAGAGGGCCTCGGTGACGTAGTGGTCGGCCCCGAGCGTCTGGTCGAGCAGGATGCCGCTCGCGATCCCCGCGGCCAGGTAGAGCGTCTCGTCGACGAGCGGGTCCATTGACGGCTGCTGCGTCACCAGCCGGTAGGCGATCGCGAGCAGCCGCGGCCGGTTCGGGTCGCCGGCGTTCCAGCACGAGAACTGCTTCGGCGCGAGGCACACGGCCTTCAGCGAGTCGCCCCAGCGCTTCGGCGTGCGCGTGCGGTTGCGGATGACGCAGGCCACCGCGATCCGCTCCTCGACCGACGAGTGCCCCTGCGCCGCGTCGCCGCGCGCCTCGCCGAGCATCGTGCACGCGAGGGCCATCTCGTTCGTGAGCGCCGCCAGAATGTCGGCATCGGTCATGATCGTGTGACTCCTCCATTGAAGACCCGCCGCCGCACCTCCCGCATGTCCTCCTCGAGCCGCGCCACGCGCGCCAGCACACCAGCCGCCTCGACCTGCAGGCGCCCGAGCGCCGCGGTCGTCTCGTCCGTGGCACGCCGGCGCGCATCGTGCTCGCCCTGGAGCCGTTGCTCGATCGCGGTCACGCGGTCGCAGTCAGCCTTCTCGTCGATCGCGGCCTTCTGCTCGGCCTGCCGCGACGTGACCCCCGCGAACTGCGCCACCGTGACCCGCTCGACCCCCTCGCGCCGCTCGAGCCAGCGGCCGGCGATGAACAGCAGCACAATCGCGGTCTGCGCCAGGTGGACGATGGTGTCTGACGGCATGCGCGGTCACCACGAGAGCAGGCTGAGCACGAGCCAGAGCGCGAGCAGCGCCCACTCCACGCGCGGTCCAATCAGCGTCGACACCAGGCGCGTCATTCGCGAATTTCCGCGATGCGCCGATCGGCCGTGGCGCCATCGGGCCAGACCGACGGGATACCGACTGACTTTAGATACGCCAGGCCGGCCGCTACGTCGGCGCGATCGAGATTGACGCTGTCGGCGAGCGACAGCCGCCGCATCCACGCCTTGACCGCGCGGTTGGTGTCGGCCAGCGCGTCGATCGACGCCTCTTCCGCCAGCGTGAACCGCCGCGCGAAATCCAAGCGGCTGAGCACGCGGACCGGCGCTGGCGGGATCACCTCGAAGGCGATGCCGTTCCACCGCTTTCCGCTGTAGCTCCCGTCTGGCGATGCGCTCACGTCGATGCGCGCCTGGCCGCCCGGCGCCGGCGGGAGAGCCTGATCGGTCCCGCCGCTCCACTCCGAGAGGATGTTCCCCGTGGCGTCATCGATGGTGACGATTCGCTTCATGCGGGCACCTTCTCTCTCACCGTACCCGGCGTCAGCAGATGCAGGTCGATGGGCGCTTCGGCCAGCGCCGCACGCACGGCCGGCGGCACCAGCGGCGCGCCGCGGGCGCACCACGATGTGATCGGGTGTCGCCACGACCACCGCCGGCGCGTCGTCGTCGGCTCGAAGCCCCAGCGCCCCTCGGCCTCGCGCCAAACGAAGCGCCCGAAGACGGAGCCGTAGAACCGCGCCCAGGGCGTGTGCGTGATGTCGATCACGCGCTGGCCTGGCACCGCGTCCCGAATCGGCCGATGGCTCCGCTGATTCGCGACGACTTCAAGTGTGTCCGTGCGAACCTCGATGAACGTGTGCTCCTCAGGCCATTCGATGTCGTGCAGCACCGGGTTATACCGACACCAGACGTAATCGCCAACCGGCCATCCGTAACGGGTCACGTCGACACACACGCCTCGTCCTGGGCCCTCGGCGAGACAGGCGGCCCATGCCTCGAGATCGATCGCGTGATCGAGACAGGAGTGGTCCTCGAGCTGGTCCTGTACCCGCCTTCGCCACTGATTCATCGCCGCCAACCACGCGTCTCCGACGAGATCGGGATCGATCTCGGGGCGAGGCACAAATCCGGCCCACTCCGCGAGCCAATGTCGCCGCCACCAATGAAACCACGCGAAATGGATATAGACGTAGCCCTCAGGCGCGGCGTCGATGACCGCTAGCGGCGTCGCGTATTCGATGTGGCCTTGGACCAGTCGGGGAATCGCCACGACTACACCAGCTCCGACACATCGAAGCCAGTCACAGGGGTCGATCCAGATGTCGCGCCGCGCGCCATGGTCACCGTCGTGCTATTCGTCAATTCCACTCGCGTGAGCCCCTGCTCCATCGACGCCTCCGCGCTGGCCGCCCCTGAGACGGCGGCGGTCGATCCGTCGTCGTGCATCTGGGCCCGCGTGGTCGTGACCGACGAAATAGACGCCGTGGCCGATGTTTGGTCGCTCGAAATCGTGCCGCGCTGCGTGCTGGACGCCCGCACGGTCGACACCGTGACCGCGCCGGTCAACGTGCGCGTCGCGTGCTGCCAGATCTGAATCGCCGAGGCGCCCCTTCGCGGCATAACTACTGCCCGTGCCTCAACACGTAGCCGTCGAACACGACTTCATTCGCAGCGGCCGCACAGAAGACCGTGACTACCAGGCTGTTCGTCAACAGTTTCCCTTCGACCACCGGAAACCACCCCGCGGCAGCCGGTATCGTGACCTTCGTCACTTTCGTCGAGGTCGCTTCGCCCCACTCGATCGTCACCTCTCTCGACGTCGCGCCAGGGATGCACGCATTGAGGTAGATCTCATCAAGGTCGGTGGCATGGGCCGTATGAATGGTCGTGCCAAGCGTGGCCGTCGCGACAATGAGAATATTCATGCCGTCCGTGCTCCCGGACAGCTTGATCTTTGTGAGATCGCCAGCAGCCATCAGCCCATAGCCTCAATGAAGGTCTTCACGAATGCGTTCTTGTTCGGCGACAACTGCGAGGCGCTGGACGCGACGACGATGCGGCCGTTCGCCTGATTCGTCATCGCGAGGCCGCCGGTGCGCAGCTCGTTCAGGTTGCCGAGGACCTGCGTGTTCTGCACGTTCGCGGTGGCGAGCTCGCCGGTCGAGACGAGGACGATGGTGGTCCAGGCCATCAGCCGGCCTCCACGCGGCCGGCCCCGACGCCAGCCACGCCAATGCCGTGCGCAGCGTTCTGCGCGCGCAGGTCGTCCAGGGGTTCACCGGGCAGCCAGGTCCGCGTCACCGCGGTCGGGCGCTGCAGGAGGAGCGCTTCGATCGCCTCCCGATCGGCCGGCAGCGCAAGCCGCCGGTAAATCGCCCCGCACTCGAAGCACCGCGCCTCATCCCACGCCGGCGACGCCATCGGAATCTCGCCGCACGGGCACTCGACGATCCACTTGCCGCCGTAGATGACCGCCGCCATCCCGTCGGGCGCCGGCCACGGCTCGGCGCGGAAGTTGAGGTGCGGGAGCGCCTCGGCCCTGGCGCGCAGCCGTTCGCTGTGCACCGCCGCGTACTGCGCCGGCGTGCCGCACTCGGGCATCCCCTCGCGCGGGGGGGCGATGCGGCCCAGGCGGTCGTAGGGGGGCGGCATCAGAACCCCCACACCGTGGTCTCGCCCCACTCGGCGTTGCCGACCACGCCCCACAGAAACACCGCGTAGGGCGCGCCCGGCGCCAGCCCGAACCGGCCAAGAATGCGCGGACCGCTCGAGCCCAGCGTGATGTCGAGCTCCACGCGCTGAATCACCGCCTTCACCGACGACAGCCCGGTCAGCGTCTCGGTGACCGTGATGAGGTCGCCCGGCTCACGAGCCAGCGCCTGGGTCATCAGGTCGTCGGAGTCGTTGGCGAGAAATTCGATCTCCTCCACCTGCGAGGCCAGGTCGTTGTACTGCTCCTCGAGATAATCGGCCGCGCTCTGCCCGATCTCGGGGTCGTCCTGATACGGCAGGTCGACGTTGACGGGCCGCTCCCCATACGTCTGCGTGGACGCGGCGTCAAAGGTTTGCGGGCCATCGTCGTACACGCCCTTGCCGCGGATGCGCAGATGCGTCGCGCCGGCGCCCGTCACGAGGTACACCGTCGCCGAGTGATTGTTCACGATGACAAACTTGACGGTCGAGGCGAACGCGGTGGCGGTCACCGCCACGCTCGCGGCCACGTTCGACCCCGTCCCGTCGGCGGCGGTGTTCGCGGCATAGTCGGTGCCGTCAGTGGCCAGCACACCGTCCACCACGGCGGTCCCGCCGACGAGGCGCCGGGTGTCGTCGGGGTCCCGATAGTCCCCCCAGATCGTCAGCGTCGCCCCGGCCGCAAGACTGGGCGGTGTGCCGGTGGCCGACCAGAGCACGGTGGTCGCCGCGGCGTCCACGGTCTTCGGGTGCGTCGTCGTCCGGACGTGATTGAACACCTTGTCCAGCGACGACGGGACGACCAACCCGCCACGGCGCATGGTGTTCGTGAAGGTGAACGCGCTGGTGCCCGTCGCCCGAGCGTGCCGGGTGTCATAGACGACGGTGCCGTCGCCCTTGGCGTAGAAGAGCCCGAGGCCGCTCTGCACGACGTCCTTGATCAGCCCGGCCGCCTGCACGCCGGCGCCGACGTTATCGAAGGCGTACGGATAGGTGTCGATGCCGGCGTCCAGATCGCGCGCCGGCGGCTGCGCGGCGCTCGGCAGCGCGTCCAGGATGGCGTCGAGCAGCACGTCCTCGGGCTGATTGATCTCGAGGTCGAGCTCGCGCACCTGGCCTTCCATCAGATCCCGCATCACGTCATACGCGGTGACCTGGACGCGCTGCGTGAGGTACCGGCCGGGCTCCGGAGCGATCACCCGGACCTTACCGCGAAATTTGATGTAGCCCTGAGTCGCCGTGATCGTGCCTGTCGCCGGCGAGGCCGGCGTGCCACTGACGGTGTAACTGAACTCGTCGGCGTCGATGACGGTGACCTGGAACGTGCCGTTGTACTCGGTCTGCGCGGCGCCAGCGATGGTCACCCAGGCGCCCGTGCTGAGGCCGTGGCTGGCGCTCGTTTGCGCGGTGGCGGTCGCGCCGCTGCGCGTCAGGCTCGACACGCTGAAGACCGTGGCGGCCCCGTGCGTCAGGACGACGCGGATGGGGATCCCGAAGGTCCACCCGGTGCGCACGCTCGCGTGGATCGGCGAGTAGGCGCCCTGCGTGGCCACGCTGTTGCCGGCGTCGTTGCGGAGCACAAAGGAGAGCTCGCCCGTGGCCGCGACCACATCGAGCGGCCCGTTCCCCTGGATGCCGTACGAGAGCTTCAGCCCGGGCGAGGCCAGGATGTCGGCCTTCAGGTCGGTCCACGTCCCGCTGACGAGCTGCGCCTCGACCTTGAGCGTGGCGGTGCTCATCGGGCCAGCACCAGCGCGTCCTGGAGGGCGATCCCAATGGCCCGCGGGAGCTCCCGGCGCAGGGCCCGCAGTTCCTGCTCGAGCCCCGCCACGCGCGAGGCCTCCGTGCGCCCCTCAGCCTCGGTGACGACGCGCTCGCGCCCGTGCAACGTGACGGGCGTGCCGGCGCCGAAGTCGAGGAACTGGCCCTGCGTGCCGGCCGCGAAGCCGTATTTCGAGCGCAGGTTCGGGTCGGTGACGTTAGAAAACGCGGTTCTGATGCGGTGCTCGTCGCCCGGGTTGTTCCGCAGAAAGGCGTCGATGTCGCCCTGCGTGGCCCCCCGGAATCCGGGATCGTTGGGGCCGGCGCCGGAGGGGCTCGAGGGGGACGGCAGCCCCGGAAAATTCGAGATGTCCCACGCGACCTTGATGGTCTTCTGGATCGGCGCCGACGCCACGACGTTGAAGGCGGTCGCGTCCCCGATCAATCCGGTGAACACCTGGCTGCCGACGGTGCCCAGGTCCTGCAGCGCCGGCGTGACGCCGCTCTGCATGACGCCCTGAATCTCCCGGATGACCGCCGCGACCGCGCCACCGCCCTGCACCTCGGCCTTCCAGAGCGCGTCCATGATCGCGAGCGCCTCCTGCTCGGTGCGCCCGGCGGCGATATACGCATCGCGGACCACGATCACCGACTGCTTCCAGCGCTCGTTCCCCGCCTCGACGCGCTGCGTCGACGTGAGCATCCCTTCGAGCTCCACACGGAACGAGGCCGCGGCGTCGCGCCCCTGCCGCTCGGCCTGGCTCACGCCGCCGAAGAGCGTCTTGAAGAAGCCGCTCACCTTGCTGATCAGCGGGCCGATCAGCTCGCCGGCCATGCCGCCGAGCAGCGTGCCGATGCCGGGAATCATCGACCCCATCGCGCCGCCGATGGTCTTTCCGAGTGTGCCGGAGAGCGTCTTCGTGATACCGCCCACGAGCGGCCCGCCCGCATCGAACAGCTTGCCGAAAATGGAGCCACCGATCGCCCCGCCCACGTTCCCACCGCCAGTGATCGCCGCCATGATCACGTTCGGGAGGTCGGTGAACGCGCTCGAGAGAGACGCCTTCATCCCCGCGAACACGCCCACGACTTTCCCAGTGGCGGCTTGCGCGGGCGCCACCATCTCGCCCTCGAGCCGGTCCATGTGCATACCGATCTCGGTCACCATGTCGGGCACGTAGGAGTTCCCGACGACCTTGTCGTACATGTTGCCAAAGAAGCCGGTGACCGCATCGATCTTCGCCTTCACGCTGTCGACAATCGCGGCGAACCGGTCAACCAGCCACGTCTTCACGGCCTCATACACGCGCTGCACCACGCCGGCGATCGCGTCCCAGTTCTTCCAGACGAGCAACACCGCCGCGATGCCCGCCACGATGAGCCCTGCGGGCCCCAGGAAGGGCAACACGGCGGCGAACGCCGCAGGGATCGTGGTGCCAAACGCCAGGGCAATCCCGCCGGCGGCGACCCCCAGCGGCGCGAGCGCCGTCACCAGCACCCCCACGCCCACCGCCACGTTCTGCACCGGCGCCGGCAGGTTGGTAAAGAAGTTCATCAACGGGAGCAGGACGTTGACCAGCGTTTCTCCGACGACTTCCTTGAAGTCGCCGATCTGGTTTGACAGGATCGCCATCTTGCCGGTGAACGTCCCGGCCGCGGCTTGTGCCTGCCCACCGAACCGATCGCTAATCGCTTCCAGCACGGCATCCGCGCCACGCGTCTTGAGCGCAGCCTCGTCGATCACGATGCCGTACCGCTTCAGCGTGCCGGTCTCACCGGCGAACGCCTTCCCGACCAATTGCGTCGCGGTCTTGAGATCAATCCCGAGCCCAGACGCCAGGTCGGTGGCCGCCCTGAGCGCCGCGTCCATCTGCCCGGGCATCACATTGCCGACCTGAACGAGGAGCGCCTGCATCTCGAGCACCAGCTCGTCGCCGAAGACAGTCGTCTTCTGGAACGTCGCGGCGAGCGCGTTGTACTGGTCGATCACCGCGGGGGTCGACTGGCCCTGGGCGGTCAACGCCGCAGTCAGCTTTGCCGACGCGTTCTCCTGCTCCGAGAACGCCTGCACCATCTGCTGCCCCCATTGCATCACCTGCTGCGCCGAGAACACGGCCGCCATGACGCCGCCAATCCGCTTGGTCGTGTTCTCGAGCCGATCGAGCGTGCCGATCCCCTGCTCCACGCTGCGCTGGAGATCGGCGGTCTGCGCCGCCAGGTTCACGACCAGGTTCGCGATCGTTGCCGTGTCAGCCCTCCTCGTTCGTCAGGTCCGCGTCCGTGTCCCACACCATCCGGTGCGCCGTCTCGGGATCGACCTTGTGCGTCACCACCAGGTCCTGCTCCTTCGCCTCGAGCGCCGCCAGCGCCATCCACTCGGTCAACTCGTGCGAGCTGATACGCTCCAGCAGCTCGCCGACCGTCAGTCCGCCGAGCTGGCGGGCGAGCCGGAAGGCGAAGAGCCGTCCGGGTCGTCGCCGAAGAGCTGCCCCAATTCGTCGACGTCCTGATCGCTGATCCCCGAGAGCCGCTGCGCGACCGAGAAGATGCGATCGAGGATCTGCGCCGGCATCGCGCTGAGCGCCGGCAGGTCCTCCTCGCGAAACAGCCGCTTGCCGTCCTCCCCGACCACGCTCAGCGCCACGAGCTTGGCCCTGGCGTCGATCAGGTTGAACGTGCGCTTGTTCCCCTTCTGGACCACGCACGACGCCTCGTACTGGTCGCGCTGCTTGCCCGTCAGCCCCTGCACCAGGACCACACCGCCGAGCTCCGGCACGTCCACGCGCTCGCGCGGCAGGTCCGTGCGCGCCGCCAGGAATGCCTCCCGCCCGAGAATGCCGTCCGCCATCACGCCCTCACTTCCTTCTCTGCCACCCGTGCAGACGTCTGCACGGGCGGCGTATCCACACCCGGCGGCACGTAGGCCGGGTCGCGCAGCCGCTCGGCCTCCCGCCACTGCGCCAGAAACCGGTCCACGCTGACCGAGCTGAAATTGCGCGCGCTCGTCAGCCGGAAGTCGCCATACGTCCGCTCGATCTTGCAAAGCGACGAGGCGGCCGGGATGACGATGTCGCAGCCCAGCCCGCGCGCCCGCCCGATCCAGTAGTGCGCGCCGGTGCGCTGCACCCCGCGCTCATGCGAGGCCGCCCAGAAGTCGACGCCCTGCAGCTCAATGCGCGCGACACCCTCGAGGAGCGCGAGCGCGATCATCCAGTCGACCGAGCTCGTGAAAAACTCTTCGGGCTGGCCGCCCCACGCAAACCAGTCCTGCACCGTCTCGGTCGGATAGACCACGCCGCCAGGCACCTCCGCCGCCGCCTCCGGCTCGAGCAGATAGATCGGCCGGCGACCATCCTGCGCCCGGTACCAGGCCCACGCTTCCGGCCGGTGCTTCAGGATGTGCGCCCTGGTGTGCCGGTCGAACCAGCGGTCCCAGGCGTCAAACGCCCAGCCCTCGTCCCGATGGACGGGCAGGTCGTTGATGCCCCAGCGCTCCGCGCCCGCGGCCACCGCGGAAACGGAGCGCGCCTTCCCGAGAATGGCGACCGTGCGCATCAGGCGCCTACGTCGCCGTCGTCAGCTCGGACAGCGGCGTGCCGGTCGGCTCGAACTTCACCGTCGGCTCCTGGAACTGCCCCGCCTGGCCGGCAATCGGCGAGTACTGCAGCACCTTGCCGGTGAACTGAAAATCGGGGTTCGTCGCGCTCCGGATGGTGGCCGCCACGGGCCGGACGACGACGGCGGTCGACACGTTGACGGCCGCGCGAATGAGCGCGTGCGTCTTCGACGCCGCGTAGTCCTGCCGCATCTTCAGCGTGACGCTCGGCGTCGGCAGGCCGCCCGTCATGCTCTTCGCGGTCATGTTGACGGTCGTGTCGTCGTTCTCTTCCCGGCCGTCGTCGACCGTGACTTCCTTCACGTGATCGCTGATGTCGGTGCCGGCCACCAGCACCGACGCGGACGTGAACGTGACTACTGCCATGATGTCTACTCCTCTGCGTTACGGATTCGGGGCAATCCCCACCGCCACGACGATGTCGAAGGTCGGCGTGTCGGTGCCGCCAATCGTCCACTGCGCGCGCCACCAGTCATCGGTGGCGACGGCCCCAGCCAGCGACGTCCACTCGGAACCGGCCGCGGTCTTCTGCGCGAAGGTGATGCGCGTGACGCCGCTCGGAAACCCTTCGGCGTTGTCGCTGGCGATCACGACGTCCAGCGTCGGGCTCGTGCCGCTGGCACTGATGACATGCAGGGCGGCGTACATCGTTTCGCCGGCGTCGAGCGTACCGAGCTGGATGGCCGTGCCGTTAGCCGTCGCCGTCTTCGAACCGAGGCCGAAGAGATACCCGTCGACGGCCGGCGTGCCCTGGCCCTTGGCGTCGTACTCGAAGGGCAGGAGCTTCCCGACCACGCCCGGCGTGCGGTACTGGAGCAGGCGCGCCAGGAACAACGTGGCCCGGGTGTCCACCGTGGCGCCTTCCATCCCGATCGTGACCGGCACGTTCGCGACGTTGACGTTGCCCTTGAGCACCTGGTGCACGCCGCCGCTCGCGAAATCGACGAAGCCGCTCCCCTTCAGCTCGACAAACGGCAGCGTGCCGCGCACGGCCTTCGCGGTGTGGGTGAAGACGGTGCCGTCCTCCGGCTCATGCCCGCTGGCCACTTCACACCGGCTGTGATCGGCCGACAGGTGGTACTGCGCGAACCAGATGCGCGGGTTGATCGTGACGACAGCCATATCAGATCCCCTCGGCGCCGCACGCCTTGCAGCGGGTCATCACGCAGGCCAGCGTGCTGCCCGGCAGCACCTCGCGCTCGGCCTCGGGATGCGGGCACGGCGGCGCCGCGTCCGGCTCGAACCGCTCGAGCGCGGCGGCGATCCGCTCGAGCGCGGCGGCGATCCGCGACAGGTCGGACGAGTAGATTTCCGCCATCACGCCTCGATCACGTGCACGCGGAACGACACCACGCGGTGCACGATCTGGACGCCGTCGACGTCCTCGTCGGCGCCCTCGGTGTCCTGCTCGTACCGGAGCCCGGCGAGGCTGTGCCCCGTCACCGAGAGCGCCTGGTCCTGGAGCAGCTCGACCACCTTGTCGCAGATGGCGTTGACCTGGTAGCCGCTCTCGTAGGCGGCGGTCGACGCGAAGACGTGCACCTGGACGACGCGCTCCTTGCCGGCGGCGCCGAAGGTGTCCCACGGCAGCCCGCTCGGCGTGGAGATGCGCAGATACGGCAGCGCCACGTTCTGCGGGATCACCGTCTCGTAGACGCCGCACCCGAGCGTGGTGGTGATCGCCGCGACGTTCAGGGCGTTGTAGATCGCCGTGAGCACGGGGCCGGTGGCCGTCTTGGTGGTCGTGGCCATCAGAGCCGCCCGGCGCCAACCGTCGCCATGTCGCGCTCGATCCCTTTGCCGGCGCGCACGCAGCGATCGAGGTAGTCCGCGCGGATCGCTTCCGCCGCGGGAATCACGAACGGCTCGGCCGGCATCGTCGAGGGGCCGAACTCGACGAAGTGCGCCCGCCGCGACGGCTGGTCCTTCGTGGCGCCCGCACCCGTCGAGGCGCTGCCACCAGCGCCGGCGCGGATGAGGCCCTTCACGCGCACCTTCTTTCCGCCGACGGTGAACACCGTGGTCGCACGCTTGATGCCGAAGCTGCCGCGGCCCGCCTTCCGGTTCATCGCCCAGCCGACATGGTCGTACAGCGCACGGGTGTCGATCGACGGACTGCGCGACAGGTTCGCCTGCGCCAACCGCGCGCCCTCCCGGACGCTCGTCTCCGTCGCGTCGTTCAGGTGCTCGCGCACGATCTCGGGCAGCTTCTGGAACGCGGCCTTCAGCTCGCGCAGCCCCTGCACGTGGCCCGCAATCGCGGCGGCGTTGTTCGGACGGCCGGCCAATTACGAACACCCCCCAGTCCCTACGGCCACGCACGGTTCGCCCAGCGGCCAGTGATGGGACTCGTCGTAGCTGGCAACCCAACAAACAATCACCACGAACAGCACGCCGAGGAGGAAGAGGCCGACATGACTCGTCATCAGGCGGCCTCCCCGAGGTCGAGCTCGCACCAGTCGCGGCCGAGCGGCCGCACGGCGTGCACCTGCAGCGTCTTGGCCGCCTGGCCGGCGTCCCAGCTCGGCGTCCAGACCACCCGCAGCTTCGGCTGCACGGGCAGGAGGAGCGTCGACGTGATCGTGCCGGTGGCCGGCGTCGCCGGCGTGCCGCTCACCGTGACGGTGAACACCGTGGTCGACGTCACCGTCACCGAGAATTTGCCGTTATAGGCGGTCTGGGTCGCGCCGGCGAGACGCGCGTAGTCGCCCGTCGCCAGCCCATGCGCCGCCGCGGTCGTCACGGTGGCCGTCGTGCCGCTGCGCGTGATGCTCGAGACGGAGACCGCGGCCGCCTCGAGCTGCTGCGCGGCGATGCGGGCGCGCCAGGCCACGAGCGAGGCCACGGCGGCCGCCTGGAACGTCTCGCGGCCGGTCAGCGGCTCGAGCTGCCCCCAGATGGTCGCAAACGTCGCCCAGGTCTTCGTGCGGGCCTGGTCGGCCGTCACCGTCTGTCGCTGGAACGCGAGCCGTTCGGTCAGGTCGCCGATGCGCGGCATCAGTCGTACCTCAGGTCATGGCGCCAGGCGATAAACGGCGCCAGGAGCGACTCCGCGGCGATCGCCGCTCGCGAGCTCGGCCCCTGCAGGTTGCTCCCGCGCTGGCGATACAGGTCCTCGATCAACATCAGCAGTCCGTGCTTGATCCCCACCGGCACCGCGCTGGCGGCGCCGTAGCCGGCGACGTAGGTGAGGACGACGCTGTCGACGATATTGCGCGTGGACGGGTAGCTCTCGCCGTAGGACGGACGAATCGAGGCGTGCAGCGCGTGCTCGCCCGACGGCGACTCGAGCGTGTAGCCGGTGCTGCCGGCGCTCCACGTCTGCGCATCGCCGTTGCTGTCGGTATAGGCGACGCTCGTGACGGACACGAGCGGCGGCCGCGGCAGGAGGACGGGAGCGCCGCACCCGAAGCCGTTCAGACGCAGCACCCAGGTTTGCGTGATGAAGGCGCGGTGCGTCAGGGTTTCCCCGTACCGCCGCGCCGCCGGAATGACGAAGTCCTCGATGTAGTCGTCGTCTGCCGCGTGGTCGACCTTGAGATGGGCTTTCGCCTCGGTGAGCGTCACCGGCTCGGTCGCCGGCGCGGAGGACAGACTCAGAGCCATCGCACGCTCACCGAGGCGTCAGCAGGGCATCCCAGGGGGGCCTACGCCGGCTCTTCCTGCCAGGTGACCGAGCAGGCCCACTTCGAGAGCGTGGCGATGTTGCCGGCCACGAAGAGCGCGGTGTTCGGCGCGACGAGCACGTCGCCGTCGAACCGGCTGGTGTTCTTCCACTGCAGGCCGGTGGCGTCGGCGGCCGTCAGCACGAGCTGGTTGAGGCCGAGGTGCCGGAGGATGACTGGCGCGGTCACGGTGGCGGCCGAGCTCACCCGGCACTTGTTGCCGCTGGCCGCGTTGCCGGTCGCCAGCGCCTCGTAGACCGTCAGGTCGGTGAAGGCGCTGATGTTGCCGCCGGTCGCGAGCGCGGCGCCGGCGTTCTTCACGACCGCCAGGACGTAGCCCCCGGCGGCGCCGGTCGTGTCGACGAAGCTCATCGCCAGCTCGAGGATGTTGGCGATCACGCCGGACCCGGCCGGGTTCCACAGCCCGAAAATCTGGGCGGTGTTCGAGAAGATCGGCAGCACGCCGCCGGCGGCCGCCATCGGCGCCGTGAACACCTTGCGCTGCCGGGCGGCGTGGTACGACACACCACCGACGCCCTGCGTGAGCAGGGCACCTTCGTCGCTCAGCTGCGGGGCGGCATCGCCCCCCTTCGCCCGGTTGAACCACGGAAGCTCGATTCTCATGACACGTCCTTTCAGCCCGCGACGTTTGGGCGGGCTAGAGCTTGCCGGCGATCATCGCCAGCAATTCGTTCGTCTCCCGCTGCGCCTGCAGCAACTCGTCCAGCGTTCGCGCCAGGGCGTCGCTCGTCTCCTCGTAGCGCCACGCCGCGCCGTCGTAGCGCGCGATCCGCCAGGTGTCGGTCTCGAAGAAACTCGAGCCGGCCGGCAGGTCCGCCGCGGTGAGCGCCGGCGCGGTCGCATCGGCGAGATCGCCGCGCTGGCCGGGCAGCGGCTTGACATCGGTCGACAGACCGATGAACCGCCGGATCGCGCCTTCGAGCGTGACGGCCATCGACTACGCCACCACCGGGTCGAGGATGCCGTTCTTGTTCGCGGTCGTCGCGACGTAGTTCTCACAGCCGTAGAGCCCGCCGAGCGCGATCTTGCCGGCGAGCGTCCCACCCGAGACCACGCGGTTGTCGTGCGCGATCCCTTCCGAGGAGGCGTGGCAGGAGATCGGGATGCAGGCGTTGCCGAGCGCATGGATGCGATTACGTGCGAGGACGAGCCCGATGGCCGCGGTGCCGTTCGAGAGGATCTTGCTCGCCGCGTTGCTCGTGAGCTCGATGTCGAAGGTGTTGTCTTCGATGACCGTCCGGGCCCCGATGAACTCGATCCACTGCGCGTTGGCGGCCGCCGGCGTCGCCTGGTGATGCCGGCAGTGGTGCAGGTGGAAGTCGGTCGCCGCGGCCGACGCGGTGAGAAACTGGATCGCTTCCTCCGCGGAGGTGTTCAGCCGGAAGTCGACGCGGTCCATCTCGCCCCAGGCGCCGGTCCAGTTCCACATCGACACGACTTCATCGATCGTGACTTCCGTCAGGAAGTTGCGGAACTGCACGCTCGCCGCGCTGACGGCGATCGTGGCGTCGGTGGCCGTCCAGGTGAGCACCGGCCGCTTGGAGCCCCACCCCAGGCCGATGACGCGCACGCCGGCGATGTCCGCCGTGATGGTGCCGGCCGCCGCGATCGACTCCGTGTGGCCAGGCAGCGCGTAGACGACGTCGCCGGACGCGAGCAGGTCGCTGCTGAAGGCGTAGGCGAGGGAGGAGAACGGCGAGTCCGGGCTCTTGCCGTGCCCGAGCGTGGCGCCGGCGCCAGCGGCGGACGCGTCGACGAAGTAGATCTCGCCGGGGTGCTCCCCGAGGTCGTCGAAGGTGAAGACGCCGCCAGGGGTATTGCGCGAGAACAGTGCAGTTCTGGCCACAGGGTGTGCTCCTGGTTACAGCCAAGGGGCCGCCGCTCGGGGCGGCCCCCAGCTAATCAACGAATAGCCACCCCTACGGGGTGACGTAGACCTTCGAGCCGGTCACCGCGGCGCCGTTCTTCTGGGCGTGCTTGCTGCGCGCGCCGTAGCGGACGAGGAACGCCGTCACGTTGTCGACGCCGGTGTTCCCACTCTCCGCGACGTAGAGCCGCACGTGCGTGAACCCGCCGGCGACGTCCAGGTCGGACGCCTTCGCCTGCAGAATCACGAAGTCGCCGTCGGCATCGACCGGGTTGTCCGTGTCGTAGTTGCCGCCGCTCGCGTCGGTCGTGAGGTCCTTCGCGCCCGTGCCGTCCGCGTCCGTCGCCTGCTCCAGGCGACACTCGTCCAGATCGTCGGTCGCGTTCCACGTCCCGATCTCGACATAGCCGATGACCCGCTCGAACTCGGCCATCGACACCCACCCGGTCGCGGCGTTGGTCCCGCCGATGTCCGTGGTCTCGAGCAGCGTGACCGCCGCGTCGTCACCCAGTTGATAGCCTGCGCCTGCCATATGCGTGCTCTCCTGTCAGTCAGAGGCCCGATTACCGGGCGTCAAGCGTCACGAAGGGCGAGAGCGTCTTGCCGCTGGTGCCCTTGTAGGGCGTCACAGCCGAGCGCCACGCCGGCTGGCCGTTCACGCGGTGCGTCCACCGGAAGGTCCGCTCGTTGAAGATGAAGCGCACGTGGATGGACTCGGCCTGCTGGATGCCATCCTTCGACGCGAGCAGAAACTGCGAGAAGTCGCCGACGATGACATCGCCCTGGTCGCCGATGGCCGAGCACTGCTCGAGCTCGAGCACCGGACGCCCCTTGATGCGCAGCACGCCGTCAGGGCCGTAGCTCACGAAGCGCGGCTCCAGCGCGGCGGTGCCGGCCGGGATCGACAACACGTCGAGCTGTGGCCCCAGCTCATGGTTCACCGCCCACACGGAGTTCTTCTTGTGGCGCGGATGCAGCCGCGCCCACATGTCGGAGATGTTGGCCTGCGTGAAGGTGTCGGCCGCCTGGCCGGTCGTCTTCGCCACCGACACCGTCGGATTGCCGGACAGCGCCGCGGAGGAGATGACGCCCTTGCACTGCCCGACACCGGTGCCGCGCACGATTTCGTCGTCGAGCACGAAGGCATACTCGGACGCAAACGCAGCCATCCCGAGCGCGCCGAGCGACCGGGCATCGCGCAGGGAGCGGTCGGTCGCATACATGAGGCCGTTCAGGTCCTCGAGCCGGATCTCGTGCCGGCCGACCTTCGGTTTGGTCGCGGTCACGCTGTCGGCCTCGGCGGCCCGGTAGACCCGCACGCCGCCCCAGCGCGAGCCATTCGCCCGGGAGGTCTCGTCGATATACGGGAGCTCGACGCCGTCGAACTCATCGCCGACCGGCACGGGCGTGCAGAGCGGCGCCAGGACGGCCTGTTCCGTCGCGCGCGCCAGGAGCATCTCGTTCCAGTCCTGGCGCACCAGGTGCCCGCCGTCGGCCGGCACAGACGTGGACGCACCGGAGATGGCGGCAAAGAGCCGCGGGTCCGGCGTGCGGCCGGGCGTCGCCGCGCCCGCGACGGCCTGCAGGAACTCGCCGAAGCCCTCAACCTGGAGCGCCTCCCTGACCTTCGCCGACGCGGTCGCCGGGATCTCGCGTCCCCACGGCCGCTCGGTCGCATGATCGACGCCCACCTGGATGGGCGACATCGATCCCGATCCGCGCTCCTCCTCGACATACCGCTCGGCGCGCTGCAGCTCCGTAGCAATCGTGGCCGCGGTTGCCGTCAGCTCGGCGTCCTGCGCCACGAGCACGTCGAGCTGCGCGTCGATCGCCGTCAGGCGATCCTTCTGCTCGGGCGTGCGCTTGTCGGCGGCCACCGCGAACAGGCCGCGGGCCTCCGTCTTCAGCTTCGCCTGCGCCGCGGCGCACGCCTTGATCGCCGATTCGTTGTCGGCTCTGTCCTGGCGGATCTGCCTGACATTGGGCAGCGCGGCGGCGGCGGCCAGCGACGCGCCATCGGCTGGCACCGGCGCCACAGCGGCCACGAGCAGCAGCAGCAAGACCGCGGCGGCGGGCATCGCGGCGGGGTGGCGCAACCAGGCCCGCAGCCGCGTGCGCCAGGTCAGGACGCGCGCCCGCATGGACGCCAGCGCCGTGGATCGCCAGGGCTGTTCGTGCTCGATCCCCATGCCCTGACGATGGACGTCGACGACGTGCGTGGGCATGGCCTCCACAGCAATGAACATCGCCAGCAGAAACGGCAGCACGGTGAAGTGGTCCATGGCGAATCTCGTCTCCTGAAAAAGCAGAAGGCCGCTGGCTTGGGACCGGATGCGCATCACACGGGTGTGCGTCAGTCGCGGTCTCGAACCAGCGGCCTTCTACGGAAGCCCGCTCGGTGCGCTAGAGATTCGCAGAGACGTGCGAAGAAGTCGATTTTAGATCTCTAAATTCCCGCCGCATGACCCGCCGGATGAATTCAGGAACCGAAACCCTGGCGTCACGTGCCGCCCGGAACGTGCGGTCGTAGAGCTCCGGTTCGACCTTCAAGCAGATATACGTGGACGGTGCGTCATTCGACAGCGCCGGCCGGCCGCGCTTCGCCATCAGAACCGCTCGAGCCGGCGTCGCATTTCCTCATCATCGGGCGGTCCGCCGGCAGCAAGGCTTTCCGCCACAGCCGCCGTCGCCTCAGCGAGCTCATCGCCAGCCAGCACGCGCCCGTCGGCGGCCGCACTCGACACGCTCTCCACTGCGGCCCGCATGCCGGCGCCCGCGCGCGAACCGCGGCCGACCAGGCGCGCCAGCGTCTCGTCGAACGTCGCGATCCGGTCGATGAGGCCGGCGGCCTGCGCGTCAACCGCCGACAGCGCGCGACCCTCGCCGTAGCCCTTCCGGACGTCGGCCACCGGCACGCCGCGGCCGCGCGCGACGTGCTTGACGAACACCCCATATGCCGCATCGACGCCCGCCTGCAGCTCGGCCTGCTGCTCGTCGCTGAGGGGCGCGAACGGGGTGACCTCGGCCTTGTGCTTGCCGGCCCGGATGAGCGTGATCTTCACGCCTTCCTTCGCGAGATGCTCACTGAGGTCCTCATGCACGGTGAAGACGCCAATCGACCCAATGCACCGGTCGAGCGCGGAGGGAATCGCCACGAGCTCGTGCGCCTGGCTGGCAATCCAGTAGGCGGCACTCGCCATCGTGGCGTTGGCGATCGCCACGACGCGCTTGGCGTCGCGGGCGGCGAAGACCGCATCCGCCGCCTCCGTCAACCCGGCAATCGTGCCGCCAGGCGAGTCCACGTCGATCAGGATCGACCCGACGCTGTCGTCGGCCGCCGCCTGCTGCACCAGCTTCGTGAACCGCTCGGCGCTCATGCCGCCGCTCGATTCCGCCATCGTGCCCATCCGGTGGGCGATAACGCCGCGCAGCGGAATCACCGCGACGGCGCCGCGCTTGGCGGCCGCCGGCGGCGCGCCGCCGTCCTCGCCGAGCCGTGCCCGAATCTCGTCGGCGGTGAACTCGCCGCCGGCCGCCCGGAACGCGAGGACCGACAGCAGCTCCTGCATCTTGTCGGGCAGGATCGCCCAGGGCGTGGACGCCACGTAGCTGAGGATGTGGCCGTACTTGACGACGCTCATGATGGAACTCCTCCCGGTGCGGGCGGGGCATCCGCCATTTGTCCGAGCCTGAGCGAGACCTGCACCGAGCCGGTCTCCCCATCGAAGGCAAACTTCTGCACGACGAACACGCGCCGGCACGCCGGGCACACCGAGGGCACCACGCCGACGAGCAGCACCGGCGTCTTCGCGTCGCACCCGCACGTGATGAGCGCGGTCGGGAAGCCACCGTTCACGGTGAAGGGCCGGCCGACGATCGGGACATCGCCGGCCAGGGGTCTAAAGGGTCGAATCGTCATTACGCGGCCTCCTCATCGAGCGCCAGCCCGGCCAGGCCGGCGGCGTAGTGGTCGGTCTGCCACGTCTCGACCGCGGCCACCCAGTCTCCGCTCACGATCTGGCTGGCCTGCCCAGCGCAGTAGCCCTCAGCGGCCGCGCGCGGCATCTGGAGCGTCTGCACCACCAGGTCCACGTGCGCCGTGTAGAAGTCGGCGACGGCCGACGCGAACGCGTCCGCGTCGGCCGCGTATCGCACCGCCAGCTTCTGCACCGCCGCGATTTCCTTCCGGAGGAGGCGCCCGGCCGCGGCCGTCGCGATTGCCCGGGCCTGATCGAGGCGTGCCTCCGAGTCCCCCGCGCGCCCGGGCCGCTGGTTATCCTGCGGCCCACCCTTCGCGCCCTTCCCCGTGATGTTCTGCGGGTCGAGCGGCGCATCGAGCCCGGGCAGGCTGCGCAGGTTCTCGAGGCGCCGCACTTCGTTCCGCGTCCGGATCCCGGCATTCGTGCTCGACACGTACGCCTCCCACCGCGCCCGCAGCTCGCCGCGCGCCAGCGCGTCCCTGGTGAACTCGGCGAAGTAGGTCTCCGGTCGCAGAATCAACTGGTCGTTGATGGCGAACTCCCAGAGCGAGAGCCAGCCGCCCAGGCTGAACGTGACGAACTCCTGGCCGCGCTGCTCGAGCCCGGTGACGCCGGCCGTCTCGACCTCGCTCAGCATGTGCGCCGGCAGGCCGAGCCAGCGCGCGATGTCGACGACCGTGAACTTCCGGCTGAGAATAAACTGCGCCTTCTCCGGCTCCATCGTGCTCTGATGCCACTTCGCGCCGTTCGGCAGCATCCGCGGCATGTGCCAGTCGCCGATCGCGGTCTTGAACGATTCAGCGGCCGCCTTCATCGCGTCCGCATTGACCGGCCCGGGTGGGCCCTCGATGAGCCCGCCGTTCATCGCCCCGCGCGAGAAGAGCTTCGAGGCGTACTGCTCGAGGACCACGCCGAGGCCCAGGCTGTCGCGCGCGTAGTCGAGGATGCCCTTGCCGTCGGCGCCGCGCAGGTAGAAGATTTCGTCCTGCGTTTTCGTCGTCTTCACGCCGCCGCTCTTCGGGTCGCGGATATGAAACAGCCACCGGCCGCGCGACGGGCCGGAGAGCACCTGCTCCGGGGTCACCAGCGTCGGGTGAATCGGCTGCAACTGGTCCACGAACCCGCGCGGGCCCTCGATCATCTCCGCGTAGTGCCACCCGTAGTCGATGACGTGGAACATCGCCTCACGCCGGTTCTGAAACGCGTCCTGCCAGACGTTCGGCTTCCGGTGCAGGACGTCGTGCAGCGGATGCCGCGGGTCCGCTTCGCGTCCTTCCTCACCAGGCAACCGCCGGTAGACGATGAGCGGCAGCATCGCGAGCGAGGTGGCCAGAATGTCGCGGCCGCGGTACCAGGCGCTGATCTTCCGGGCGCCCGCCGCGTCGATGCGAAGGCCGGCCGCGGTCACCGCGCCCGCCGGCCCGTACCAGAAGTCATCCAGCGGCCCAGGGGTCGAGGCCTGCAGGCGCCCGGTCATCAGTCCTGAAAGGAGGCTCATTCGTCGTTCCTCATCCTGAGAAAGGGCCACGCGGCGACCGCCATCAGCACGCCGCCCACAATCACGCCGGCGAGCGGCCGGGACCACTGCGCGACGCTGAGACACAGCACGGCCAACCCGGCCCCGAACACGACCGTATCCAGATCGCCGCGCAGGATGCGCCCGGCGGCACGGATCGCGCCCCACCAGACGATCGTGGCTTGGAGGAGGCGCCGGAGCCACACCGCGCCGGCGACGATCATCGGTCCAAGCTCCGGAGCGCGGGAGCCAAGTGATCGTCGATGACGCGCTCCAGCCCGACGGCGCGTGATTGATCCAGGGGATCGCCGACCGCCATCCGATCGCGCGTCTCGAACAACGCCTTCACGTCCGCGGCGCCGCGGGCGTTCCAGACTTGACGGAGCTGCTCGGCAATCGCACCCAACGCGGCTGCTTCCTCGTCGCCATCCCACGTCTGTTTGTTGAGGCCGAGCACGAGGTCGCGCGCGATCTGTTCGAAGTCGGGGGTCTCAGGCATCGTCACAAATACTCCTCGAGCGATGGAATCCGGCCGTCCCACGGCGGCGACGCCGGCGCGGGCTCGTAGGCCCGCGACATGACGTTGAAGAGCGCCATCGCAAAGTCAATTTTATTGTGCGAGTCTTTCCCGCCGGCCTTCCGCGGGTAGATTTCGTCCTTGTAGTTCCGCTCGACGACGACGTTCGTGATCATCCAGACGCCGGCCGGGTTCCCGTCGTGGAGCAGCTGTCGCCCGAGCACCAGGCGCTCAGTGGTCTTCATCGCCGGGTCCATCACTTCCACCGACTGCTTGATGACGATGACCGGCGGCTGGTCGCCGAGCTTCCGCTGCAGCGACTGCATGACCGCCGCGGCGAGCGCGCGATCGAAGCACACCTCCTGCACGTCGAAGCGCGCGCAATCCTCCAGGATGTCATCCTCGAGCCGCCCGAAGTCGGCCACGTTCCCGGGCGTCTGGACCAGGTGTTTCGCGTGCACCCAGCCCGCGACCTGCGCGATGGGCGACTGCTCGATCGTCTGCTCCGGCAGATAAAACCGGGAAAACACCACGTAGAGGGTCTCTATGGTCTCCGGCGCCGGCGGCGCGGCGATCGCCAGGAGCCGCGCGAAGAGCGCCTCGTGACGCGCGCGCTCCACGCGGAACCCCAGCACCTTCGCCATGATGTCGCGCGTCTCGGCCAGATCGATGCCGAGCCAGCACGACACGCCGGCGCAGTCCTCGACGCGCAGCTCCGGATGACCGCACGCGCGCCACTCGTCCACCGGCATCCAGGTCGACTCGGCGCGGACCCAGACGTTGCAGTGTTTCGTGAGGAAATTGTTCACGCCCGCCGGCGACCGCTCGGCCTCGCGCACCTTGCGCGCCAGGTCGTCGGGGTCGACGCTGACGCCGTAGTTCGGGTTCGCCTTCCGCAGCACCGCCTGGGCGCGCCAGTCGTCGCCCTCGTCGATGGTGTACTCGATGCCGAAGAACTGCTCGTCCGCGAAGACGCCCTCGAGCACGGCGTGCAGGTACTGCACCTTCTCGTAGCAGATGCCGCCGATGTCGACTCCAGCCGTCGTCGTAATCAGGAGCAGCGGCTGCGGGCGGGCGCCGGTCGCCGTGTCGATGACGTCGTAGACCGCCCGGGTGCGATGCGCGTGGAGCTCGTCGATGAGGGCGCAGGAGATGTTCAGCGCGTCGAGCGTGTGCGCGTCGGCCGAGAGCGGCTCGAACTTGCCGGCCAGGTCCGGCACCGACAGCGTGAGGCTGCTCTTCGCGCCCAGCTTCACGCCGAAGTACTCGCGGAACTGCGGCGAGCGGAAGGCCATCTGCCAGGCGATCTCGGCGATGACCTTCGCCTGCGGCCGTGTCGTCGCGGCGCTGTACACCTCGGCGCCGCTCTCGCCGTCGGCCGTCAGCATGAAGAGCGCGATGATGGCGGCCAGCGTCGACTTGGCGTTTTTCCGAGGCACCAGGTATTTCGCCACGCGGAAGCGCCGCAGGTGGTTGTCGACCCGCTTCCAGCCGAAGAGCGTCGTCAGGAACCAGCACTGGTGCGGCTCGAGCACGATCGGGTTCCACAGCGACCGCCCCTGGTCATCGCGGCCGATAATTTTCGCCTTCGGGCCCTTGATGTGCGGCAGCAGCTCGGCCATCGTGCAGATTTTTACGGCGGCCGCCTCGTCAAAGTAGTACGGGAAGGCGTCCGTCCGCGCCCGTTCCCGATCGCGCCGGTTCCGCGCGCACGCCAGCCGCACCCATTTACAGACGGCAATCGTCCCAGCCAGGACCGCGTCCTCGTACTGCCGCGCCAGCGCGACGTAGTTCCGGGCGGTCACCGCTCGCCCTCGGCCCGTGCAGACGTCTGCACCATTACGGCCCCACCTGCGCAAATGGATTCACCGCCCCGGGCTCCTGGCGCCGACCACCACCACCGTCGGCCGGCTTGCCGAACGCGGTCAACTTAAACCGCCCCAGCGCCGCGTCGAGGCGCTGGGACAGCCGGGTGTACGTCCGCATCCGCTCGGCGCCGGCCTTGCCGTCGATCCCGAACCGCTGCAGGCGCGCCGCGAGCTCGTCCTTGAACGCGGCCACCTCGCACAGCTCGCGGAAGCCGGCGGCCGTCGCCGGCGTCAGCGTCCGCTGCTCGATCGCGTGCGGGGCCCACCGGCGCCAGTAGACCTGCTGCGACGTCAGCACGACACCCGGCAACGCCGGGGACGACGACACGTCGGGGAGGTCGGCCGGCGGCTCGAGCAGCGCGGCCATG
>Ga0156330_1172_pt3 | contig 23385 bp, 22 predicted proteins | sample RifCSPlowO2_12_FD_107978 | JGI IMG/M metagenome (GOLD analysis project Ga0156330, IMG submission 107978) | Acidobacteria bacterium RIFCSPLOWO2_12_FULL_67_14b | reverse complement strand
CGCTACTGGAGCGGTCGGCCGAACGCCTGCACCTGTCCGCGCGCGGATTCCACCGCGTGATCCGCGTCGCGCGGACGATTGCCGATCTGGACGGCGCCGACGCCATCACGACCGGTCATCTCGGAGAGGCCCTCCAGTATCGGCAGATCGAGGGTCCTCGAGCCTGAACGACACCTTCCATTCACAAGGAGACGATGATATGCTGAGTATGGTAAATGGTATGGCCACAACGACGAAATTGACCATCACACTCGATGATGAGCAGTTCACGGCGCTGAAGAAGCTGGTCGCGGCGGGCCGCACGCCCAGCGTGTCCGGTTTCGTCCGCAAAGCCGTCGCGGTAGCGTTGAACGACGCGGCCGGCTGGAACCAGATGCTCGACGAGGCACTCGATAAGTCGGGCGGGCCGATGACCGATGCCGAGCGGGCGTGGGCCGACAATATTCTCGGCCACCACCGGCCCACCGCGCGGAAGCGGAAGCGGGCATGAGCGGGCTCACCCTCGACGCCGGAGCCTTGATCGCGATCGACCACGGCAAGCGCCCGATCCTGTTGCTGCTCGCTCGCGCGAAGGAGAACGGGGACGCGATTACCATTCCCGCCACCGCGCTGGCCCAGGTGCTCCGCTCCCCCGCCCGCCAAGCCATGGTCGTGCGGCTCTGTCGGCAGCCAGGCACCGATATCAGGCCCCTCGATGGTCCCGACGCAACGGCCGTGGGCCTGATGCTGGCGGCTTCTGGAACCGCGGACATCACGGACGCGCATGTGGCCGTGTGCGCCCGCGCCGCGCGGCAGGTGGTAATCACCAGCGACGCGGCCGACATCGCGCGAGTCGCGCCCGATCTGACGTCGGTTCGGGTCTAGAGAAGATCATTTCAATCTGGCCCTGCCCGCGCCACTTTCCGCAATAGCCGGGCTAAGCGATCAGACGGCGAAGATCTGCACGCCCGAGCAGTTTCCGCTTCGGGATCCCAAAGGTGCCGTGATAGCCTTACGGATTCGCGGTTCGTAGCCGTGAATCCCTAATCAGCTCAGGTACTTAATGCTCTCGAAGCGCTACACGATCGTCATCGCGGACCGCGGCACTGGTGTTGTGCGCCGGTTCACGATCAGCCTCAGGCCGGCCCTCAGCCTGCTGGCGATGATCGTCGGCATGCCGATGCTGATCGGCATGGGCGCGGCGTGGAAGGCCAAGGCCGAGGTCTCGCACCTGTTCGTATCGGCCGCCACCCTCGAGTTGGAGAACGCCAACTACCGCGCGGCCACCGAAGCTCTCGCCGGCCAGATCATGGCGCTCCAGACAACCATGTCGGATCTGGGCGCGCAAGCGGCGCTCGATCCGTCGCTCCAGAACTCGATGGATAAGCTGCCGGCGGTGGTGAAGAACCGCGCGATGGGCGGTCCCACGGCGAGCGCGGCCCTCACGTCGATGACGCCTGGCCTCACCTCTCCGGAAAACACGTTCGGCTTGCTGAAGGATCTGCTCGCGGGTCTCGAAGGCCGGTTGCAGCTCGTGCGCTCGGACGTGGACAAGCGCAACCAGCTCGCCGCGGCCACGCCATCCATCTGGCCGACCCACGGCTGGTTGTCGTCGCGCATGGGCAACCGCGCCGATCCGTTCACGGGTGAAAAGGACTTCCACCCGGGCCTCGATATCTCAGCCGACAAGGGCGACCCGGTGTACGCCACAGCCGACGGCAAGGTGACCAATGCCTCGCTGGCGGGCAACTACGGCAACCTGGTCACGATCGACCACGGATACGGCCTCGAAACCCGATACGGTCACCTCTCGGCGTTCAAGATCAACCTCGGGCAGGACGTGAAGCGCGGAGACCTGCTCGGCCTGGTCGGCTCCACCGGCCGCACCACCGGATCGCACCTGCATTACGAAGTGCGCGCCAACGGCCGGATCCTCAACCCGCTGCAGCTCCTGCTGAACCCCCGCCGCTCCGGCGCGGCCAACTGACGAGGGCCGAAAGGCCCGAGTCCGACGAGCGCAGCGAGTCCCAGGAGGCGCGACTTTGTCCGCCGAAGCGCCGTGCGCGAAGGCGGAAGCGCCGACTCCCACGAGGGCCGAAGGCCCGAGTCCCAAGGTATAATCGGGAGATAGGCACCCTGCCTTCTTCCCAACATGTTTGGCCAGCTCCTCACCAAAGTCCTCGGCTCCCAGAACGACCGCGACCTGAAGCGGCTTCGCCCGCGCGTGGCCGAGATCAACGAATTCGAGCCGCGGATCACGGCGCTCCGCGACGACCAGCTTCTCGGCAAGACCGTGGAGTTCAGGGCGCGCCTCGCCGGCGGCGAGACCATCGACCAGGTGCTGGCCGAAGCGTTCGCCGTGGTGCGCGAGGCCGGCCGCCGCGTCGTGCAGATGCGCCATTACGACGTGCAGCTGGTCGGCGGCATGGTGCTGCACAACGGCACGATCGCGGAAATGAAGACCGGCGAAGGCAAGACGCTCGTCGCCACGCTGCCCGCGTATCTCAACGCCCTCGAAGGCAAGGGCGTTCACGTCGTCACGGTCAACGACTACCTCGCGCGGCGCGACTCGGAGTGGATGGGGCGCATCTACCGCTTCCTCGGCATGTCGGTCGGCGTCATCCAGCACGACCTCAACGACCAGCAGCGCCAGGTCGCCTACGCCTGCGACATCACCTACGGCACCAACAACGAGTTCGGCTTCGACTACCTCCGCGACAACATGAAGTTCGACCTCGCCGCGATGGTGCAGCGCGGGCATCACTTCGCGATCGTCGACGAGGTGGACAGCATCCTGATCGACGAGGCGCGAACGCCGCTGATCATCTCCGGCCCCGCGGAAGAGTCCACGGACCTCTACTACGAGGTCGATCGCATCATCCCCAAGCTGACGCGCGGCGAAGTGCACCAGGGCCAGACCAAGGGCGAGGATCGCGAGCGCCTGGAAGCATCGGGCGACTACGTGGTCGACGAGAAGAACAAGACGGCCACGCTCACCGAATCGGGCATGGCGAAGTCCGAGCAGCTGCTCGCGCACCGCATGCAGCCTGGCGGGCTCTACGACCCCGCCAACATGCCGCTGCTGCATCACGTGCAGCAGGCACTGCGCGCGCACGTGCACTACAAGCTCGACGTCCAGTACATGATCAAGGACGGCGGCGTCGTGATTGTCGACGAGTTCACCGGCCGCCTCATGCCCGGCCGCCGCTGGAGCGACGGCCTGCACCAGGCCGTCGAAGCCAAGGAAGGCGTGAAGATCGAGCGCGAAAACCAGACGCTCGCAACCATCACCTTCCAGAACTACTTCCGCAAGTACAAGAAGCTCTCGGGCATGACCGGCACGGCCGAGACTGAGGCCCCCGAGTTCGCGAAGATTTACAACCTCGACGTGATGGTGATTCCCACCAACCGGCCGCTGCAGCGCATCGAAGAGCCGGACCTGGTGTATCGCACCGAGGCCGAAAAGTGGAACGCCATCGTCGACGACATCATCAAGCGCCAGGAAGAAGGCCGCCCCGCGCTCGTCGGCACGGTCTCGATCGAAAAGTCCGAGCGGCTGTCGAGCATGCTCAAGCGCAAGGGCACCAAGCACATCGTGCTCAACGCGAAGTACCACGCGCAGGAAGCCGAGATCGTCGCGCAGGCCGGCCGCCAGAACGGCGTGACCATCGCCACCAACATGGCGGGCCGCGGCACGGACATCCTGCTCGGCGGCAACCCCGAATACATGGCTCGCCAGCAGAGCCTCAATGAAGGGGTGGCGGAAAAGGTCGCCAAGGGCGAGGAAAAGTACGTCGACGACGACGAGTACGTGAACTTCTTTCACGTCGACGCCTTCTACCGGGTGAAGACCCCGGACTGGAACCGCATCTTCACGCACTTCAAGAGCCAGTGCGAGGACGAGCACAAGGAGGTCGTCAACCTCGGCGGCCTGCACATCGTCGGCACCGAGCGCCACGAGGCGCGGCGCATCGACAACCAGTTGCGCGGCCGCGCCGGACGCCAGGGCGACCCCGGCTCCTCACGGTTCTACCTCTCGCTCGAAGACGACCTGATGCGCATCTTCGGGTCGGACCGCATCTCGGGCCTGATGCAGCGCCTGGGCATGGAAGAAGGCGTGCCGATCGAGCACGGCATGGTCTCCCGCGCCATCGAGCGCGCGCAGAAGCAGGTGGAAGCGCAGAACTTCGCCGTCCGCAAGCACCTGCTCGAATACGACGACGTGATGAACAAGCAGCGCGAGAGCGTCTACACGCTGCGCCGCGAGATCCTCGAGGGCAAGATCCACCTCAGCGAAGAGGAGATCAGCGACATCCGTGGCTACGTGATGGCCACGGCGGAAGAGCTCTTCGACGAGAAGATCGAGGAGTTCATCGGCGAGGACGTCGAAACCGAGGATTGGGACATCCCCGCCCTCCATCGCGAGCTGTCGCAACTGTTCGCCCTCGCCGACGAGGACTACCGGGGCGTCGACGCCACGCAGATGGGGTCGGAGGACCTCCGTGAGGCGCTCTGGAAGAAGGTGGTCGCCAAGTACGAGGACAAGGAAAAGATCGTCCCGCGCGAGATTCTGACCAAGGTCGAGCGCGACCTGATGCTGCAGATCGTCGATCAGCAGTGGAAGGACCATCTCTACTCGCTCGATCACCTCAAGGAAGGCATCGGCCTGCGCGGCTACGGCCAGCGCGACCCCCTCGTCGAATACAAGAAGGAAAGCTTCGCGCTGTTCAAGGACATGCGCCGGCGGATCGAGGAAGAGGTCGTCCGTTATTTGTGGTGGCTGAGGCCGGTGATGGAGCGTGACGGCGAAGCGACGCTGGAGGCCCCGGCGCGGCCGGCGCCCCGCCGGCCCGCGGGGCTCAACTACAACAACCCCGCGCAGGAACGCCCGTCCGTGTTCACGCAGAAGGCGGCGGCGCCGGCCGGTTCGCCGGAGGATCTCGTGCAGGACCGCGCGCCCGCCCGCGTCGGCGGAGACGATGCGCCGATCAAGACGGTGAGGCGCGACGAGCCGAAGATTGGCCGCAACGATCCGTGCTGGTGCGGCAGCGGCAAGAAGTTCAAGAAGTGCCACGGGGCTTAGGCCGCAGATAACACAGCGCCACACATCAACCAGGGCCGCAGATGACACCGATGACGCCGATCAAAGAAATGACGCAGAAGTCCCTGGAAACCGGTCTCCGGACCGCGCTCACCTTCGACGACATCCTGCTGGTGCCGCGGCACTCGACGGTGCTGCCCGCGCAAGTCGATGTCAGCACGAAGCTCACCAAGAACATCAACCTGAACGTGCCGCTGCTGAGCGCGGCGATGGACACCGTGACCGAATCGGAGATGGCCATCGCCATGGCGCAACAGGGCGGCATGGGCATCATCCACAAGAACCTGTCGATCGCCGACCAGGCGCTCGAGGTCGATCGCGTCAAGCGGTCCGAGAGCGGGATGATCGTCAACCCGATCACCGTCTCCCCCACCGCGCTGATTCGCGAGGCGCTCGAGCTGATGCAGAAGTACCGCATCTCGGGCGTGCCGATCACCGACGACGGCAGCAAGGAAGGCCGGCTGGTCGGCATCCTGACCAATCGCGACCTCCGGTTCGAAACCAACACGGCGCGGCCGGTGTCGGAGGTGATGACCAAGGACAAGTTGATCACCGTGCCGGTGGGCACCACGCTCGACCAGGCTCGCGCGATCCTCCACAAGGCCAAGGTCGAAAAGCTCCTCGTCGTCGACAAGGACTACCGGCTGAAGGGCCTGATCACGGTCAAGGACATCCAGAAGGCGATCAAGTACCCGAACGCGTGCAAGGACTCGCTGGGCCGGCTGCGCACGGGCGCGGCGGTGGGCATCGCCCGCGACACGCTCGATCGGGCCACGGCGCTGGTCAAGGCGCACGTGGACGTGCTGGTCGTCGACACCGCCCACGGCCACTCGCAGGGCGTGATGGAGATCGTCAAGCTGCTGCGCAAGACCTTCCCGGATGTGGATCTCATTGCCGGCAACGTCGCGACGGCGGAAGCCACCGAGGCGCTGATCGCGATCGGCGTCGACGCGGTGAAGGTCGGCATCGGCGCCGGCTCGATCTGCACCACGCGCATCGTCGCCGGCATCGGCATGCCGATGATCTCGTCGATTGCGGAATGCGCGGCGGCCGGCGCCAGGCGCGGCATCCCGGTGATCGCCGACGGCGGCATCCGCACCTCAGGCGACGTGGTCAAGGCGCTGGCGGTGGGCGCCAACTGCGTGATGGCCGGCAACCTGTTCGCGGGCACCGACGAGAGTCCGGGCGAGCTGATCCTCTATCAGGGCCGCACGTTCAAGGAATACCGCGGCATGGGGTCGATCGGCGCGATGCGGCGCGGCAGCCGCGACCGTTACTTCCAGGACGACTTCGAGCTGGAGAGCGGCACGAGTCCCGCCGGCAAGCCCAGCATGGAGAAGCTCGTGCCCGAGGGCATCGAGGGCCGCGTGCAGCACAAGGGCAGCATGTCGATGGTGGTGCACCAGTTGATGGGCGGCCTGCGCGCCGGCATGGGCTACTGCGGCGCGGCGACCATTGCCGACCTGCAGCGCGACGCGGAGATCATCCGCATCACCAACGCCGGCTTCCGCGAAAGCCACGTCCACGACGTGACCATCACCCAGGAATCGCCCAACTATCGGGTTGAATAGGCGAGGCGCTGCGCGCCTCGTCGGGTCGGCGACCTTCGGTCGCCTCCTGGGCTCGCCGCTTCGCGGCTCGTAGGACTCGCTCCGCTCGTTGGGAGAAACACATGCGCCCTTTCACTCTCCTCTGCCTCGGGTTCGCGCTCTTGCCTCTCGAGGCGCGCTCGCAGACCATCGCCGTACTGAGCTCGAACGCCACCAAGGCCGTCGTCGAGGAGCTGGCACCGCAGTTCGAGAAAGCGACGAAACAAAAAGTCGTCCTGAAGTTCGCCAACTCCGCCGAGCTCAAGGCGCGCATCGAAAAGGGTGAGGCGTTTGACGTCGCCATCCTCACGGCGCCGCTCATCGGCGAGCTCGTGACGCTGGGCAAGCTGGCGGCGGCGAGCCGAACGGACGTGGCTCGGGCGGGCGCGGGGGTGGCGATCCATCCGCAGGCGACCAAGCCGGACATCACGACGGTCGATGCGCTCAAGGGCGCGTTGATCAACGCGCGGTCGATCGCGTATGTCAGGCAGGGCGCGACAGCGGTCGTCATGAAGGCGATCTTCGAGAAGTTCGGCCTGACCGAGGCGATGAACGCCAAGACCGTGTTCGTGGACAGCGCGGCCCACGCGGTGGCCGCGAAAGAGGCCGAGCTCGGGTTCACGCAGGTCAGCGAGATCCTGAACGTCCCAGGGGCCGTGCTCGCGGGTCCGCTGCCCCCCGAAGTGCAGGTCTACACGACGTTCCAGGCCGCGGTGAGCGCCACGTCGCCGGCGTCGGCGGCGGCACGGGCGTTCATCACGTTCCTGACGTCGGCATCGGCGGCTGCCGTGATCACTGCCAAGGGCATGGAACCGCCGAGTGCGACGCAGGACCGCCTGCCGCCGATTCCCGATACGCAATTCACGGCCGCGCAGAAGCAGGCCGCGGCCGACTTCAAGACCGCCCGCGGCGTCGAGATCACCGGGCCCTTTCATCCCCTGCTTCGCAGTCCCGAGCTGATGACGCGGACGCGGGCCATGGGCGATTACCTCCGCTACAAGAGCGCGCTGCCGCCGCGTCTCAGCGAATTCGTGATCCTGATGACCGCGCGCGCGTGGACGCAGCAGTACGAGTGGAACGCCCACTACCCGATCGCATTGAAGGCGGGACTCAAGCCCGAGATCGCGCTCGCGATCGCCGAGGGCCGGCGCCCCGCCGCGATGGCCGACGACGAGGCGATCCTCTATGACCTCTGCCAGCAGCTGCATCGCACCCAGAGCGTCAGCGACGCGACCTACGCACGCGCCCTCGCGACGCTCGGCGAGCAGGGTGTGATCGACACCGTCGGCATCAGCGGCTATTACACGATGCTCGCGATGGTGCTGAACACGGCGCGCACGCCGGCCGGCGACAACGGGTCGCCCGTGCTTCGTCCGCTCCCGCGTCCGTGACACGGCGCCACTGAACTTCTTACATAGACGGTGTCGTTTCGTCGCGACAAAGGGGAGCGACAGGTCGACATTCCAGGCAAGAACGCGCTGAAACCCCGCTAACCTTAGGCACAAGTTATGCACGAGGCGAGGCCGAGCCCTGTTGAGGAGGGCCGGCCATGCTACGAGTCACGATTGTTCTCGGCCTGATGGCAACTTTGGGGTGCGGGCAACCAACCTTGCCCCCGGTGGCGACCCACAACGCGCCCGAGACCGACGCGGTGCGGGCCGTCTACTCGCCGGTGGGCATCGTTCGCGGGCGGCCCCTTGCCTGGTGCGCGGATCCGCGCCCAGACGATCCCCTGCTGCTCGACGGGCTCGAGCTGGGCACCTTCGACGACAACGCCGGCAGCGCCCTCGACGACCTTCGCGCCCTGCATCGCATTCCCCGGGTCGCCGCCGAGGAGATCGCGCTCGTCGCCGACGAGGCCGTGTGCGAGCGCGCGGCCCGGGCCTACGACGCCGCCACTTTCATCTATCGCCATACGCCGCCCGGCCGGAGCATCGACTCCGTGTTCGTGGTCGCGCTCGGGCCGGTCTACCTGGTCGAATCCGCCGGCGATCGCCGGCACGGGTACGAGGTGAAGTTCTTCGATCGCTCGTGGACGCCGCTCCGCGGCGGCTTCGGCGTGGAGTTCTGACGCCGATGACGTTCCTCTCCCGAATGGCGCTCGTGATCGGCGGCTCGGTCGTGATCACGCTGCTGCTCATGGTGGTCCACTGGGAGCCGGAGCCGCCCGCGCCCGTCGACACGCCGGTGCTTGCGCCCACGGCGGCGGCGCCGGCAGCGGTCGAGGCGGAGCCGGCGGCTGACATCCAGCACGTCCGGCTCGGCAGCGTGCGCGATGGCGAAGGAACGGACTGGGTGATGAGCCATCCCGAAGCCGTCGATGGGCTCACCGACGACATCCGGATGATCCTGTTCGACGCGGGCTGCGTGATTCCGACATCCGGGCAGGCGTCGAATGTGGTGAGGGCGGAGCTGAGAGAACCAGGCACCGCCGACCTCGCCGTGCTCTGCGTGCGTGACAACCGCGCAGCGGTCTACGTGTTCTGGGGCGCGCAGCCGTCAGACCCGGACGTGTCGTCCGAGGATGAGTACTACCCCGGCACGAGCATCCGCGCGGCATCGGCCCCAGACATCGGTGCCGAACTCGACGATTACGGCGCGATCGACCCGGGCATGCCTCGGCAGATCCGCCACGATGGCCTGGCGCTGGGCCACGGCTGCTGCGCGACCACGCAGTACTGGCACCGCGGACGGTGGCGCTACTACGTCAGCGCTGATTGACGCCGCCATCCTGTCGCTTCCAGCTTTCCGTGATCAGCTTTCGGCGGAAAGGGCTGAGAGCTGATGGCCGATGGCAGAAGCCGGCCAGTGAAGCATCCGAGGGATCAGGCCACGCTGATCGTGCGCGTGTCGCCGCCCCGATCGCTGATGCGAATCTGCGTCGCGCCCGGAATGGCCCGCGACAGCCGCTCCGCCCATTCGACGGCGATGACACCGGTCGCGGCGAACTCCGAATCCAGACCGATCTCGTCGAGGTCGGCCGAGTCGAGACGATACAGATCGACGTGAATCAACGGCAGGCGGCCGCCGCGGTATTCGTGCACCAGCGTGAACGTGGGGCTCGTCACCTCCACAGGATCGATGGCGAGGCCCTCAGCAAGGCCGCGGACGAACGCCGTTTTCCCGGCGCCCAGATCTCCAAAGAGCAGCAGCACGGCGCCGGGCCCGAGGCCGGCGGCCAAGCGGGCCGCAATCGCCCGCGTCTCGGCCTCGGAATTCGACGTGCGGGTCTCGGCGGTCACTCGCTCTTGGTTGCCACGCGGCGGCGCGCGGTCAGTTCCAGGATCGCATCGCCGATGTGCTCGACCAGGTCGCCGGCGGTCATCGACACTTCCCCGCTGTCCGCATCCGCCAGTTCGCCGGCCGAGCCGTGCAGGTAGACCGCCAGGCGGCAGGCCGCCTCGGCGTCGAGCAATTGCGCGAGCCACGCGGCGAGCATGCCGGCCAGCACGTCGCCGGTACCGCCGGTGGCCATGCCTGGGCAGCCCGTCGGGTTGACGAACACCTTCTCATCCGGCGTGACCACGAGCGTGCGGTAGCCCTTGAGCACCACGTACAGCTTGTGCCGCTTCGCGAAGTCGGTGGCGATGCCGATGCGGTCCGCCTGCACGTCCTCGACCGTGCAGCCGACCAGCCGCGCCATCTCCCCCGGATGCGGCGTGATGATCACGTCGCGGCCGTCGCGCCCGGTCAGCAACGACGGCTCGTCCGCGAACGCGTTCAGGGCGTCGGCATCGAGCACGAGCGGGCCCTCGCACTTGTCGAGCAGCTCGCGTACGAACGTCGTGACGCCCTCGCCGCGGCCGAGCCCCGGCCCGGCGACGATCACGTCCGCGTCGATGCCGAGCACGACATCGACGGCGGAGAAATCCACGGTGCCGGCCGGCGTTTCGTCCAGGCCCTCCGTCATGTACTCGGCGGCATGGGCGGCGATGGCCGGCTGGCAGGACCGCGGTGACGCCACCGTGACCAGGCCGGCGCCCGACCGCATCGCGCCCTGCGCGCACAGCACGGCCGCCCCGGCCTTGCCCGTCGAACCGGCCACGACGAGCACGCGCCCGAAGTCGCCCTTGTGGGCGTCGGCCGCGCGCGGCTGGATGAGCGGGCGCATCTGATCGCGTGTCAGCAACTCGATGCGCGGCCCCTCGAGCTGCTCGAACACATCGGCCGGAATCCCGATATCGGCGATCACCACCTCGCCCGACTTCGACTCGGCCGGCGGCAGCACGAGCGGCAGCTTGGGCGCCCCGAGCGTCACGGTGACGGTGGCGTCGATGGCGTCGCCGATGAGGTCGGTCGTGTCGGCCGACAGGCCCGACGGCATGTCGATGGCGACTATCGGGACGCCCGCGCCGTTGATGTCGGCCACGACCGTCTCGTAAAACCCCGTCAGCGGCGCCGACAGCCCGGTGCCGAACAGGGCGTCGATGATCAGGTCGTGGGCGGTGATCTCGTTGCCGTGCAGCTCCCATGCGGTTTCGTCGGCGACTTCCACCACGGTCTGGCCGATGCGTCCGAGGATCTCGAGGTTGATCCGGGCATCGCCCTTGATCTCGTTGACGCGGCCGATCACGAACACCGACACGTCGACACCCCGCTGCTGCAGCGTGCGGGCCACCACGAAGCCGTCGCCGCCGTTGTTGCCCTTGCCGCAGACGATGGCGACGCGGCGGTCGGCGAGATCGGGATAGAGGGACTCGACCGCGGCCACCACCTGGCGGCCCGCGTTCTCCATGAGCACCAGCGAGGCGATGCCGATGTCCCGGATGGTCCGGCGATCGGCCTCGCGCATCTGGTCGGCGTTGAGGATTCGCATCCACCCGAAATGTAGCATCATCTCGGCGGCTTGGGGTACGATCCTCTCAGATGAGCGCATTCGTGAACGTCAACGGCGTCATCACCGACGCCGCGCACGCCGTGATTCCCGTCTACGACCACGGCTTTCTCTACGGTGAGGGCGTCTACGAGGTCTTCCGCACCTACCACGGCGTGCCGTTCCTGTTCGACCGCCACCAGGCGCGCCTGCGGGCCTCGGCGGCGCGCATCGGGCTCGGGGTGCCTTTCACGGATGATGAGATCGAGTGGCGATCGCTGGCCACCATGACCGCCGCGGGTCTCGGCAACGCCGGTCTCGCTGGGGACAAACCTTCAGGTTTGTCCAACGACGCCTACGTCCGCATCCTCGTCACGCGCGGGGTCGGCGAGATTACCTACGACCCGGCCGCTTGTCCCACCCCGTCGCTCGTGATCATCGCCAAGCCGCTGCCGGTGACACCGGCGGCGCATTACGAGCAGGGCGTGAAAGTGGTGATGGTCGAAGACGTGATCCGCAATCACCCGGAGTCGGTGTCGCCGCTGATCAAGAGCAACAACCTGCTGAACAACGCGCTGGGGATGCAGCAGGCCATCAAGGCCGGCGCCGTCGAGGGCGTGTTCCGTAACTACCGCGGCGAGCTGTCCGAATGCTCCCAGTCCAACTTGTTCATTGTCTCGAATGGGGTGGTCCGCACGCCGCCGCTCGAGGCGGGCCTGCTGGCCGGCATCACCCGCGCCTTCACGATGGACGTCGGCAATGCCGTCGGGATTCGCTGTGAAGAGGCGCCGCTGAAGGACGCGGACCTCTTCGGGGCAGACGAGGCGTTCTTCACGAGCACGACCAAGGAGATCGTGCCCATCGTCCGGGTGGATGACCGGGCGATCGGCGATGGGCGTGTCGGGCCCATCACCGCCAGGTTGTTGGCCGAGTATCGCCGCGAGGCGGAACGGCTTTCAGCTCTCAGCTCCCGGCTCTCGGCAAGAACCAGCTGACAGCCGAAAGCTGAGAGCTGTCAGCCGTAAGCCTCGATCGGCGGGCAGACGCACATCAGGTTTCTGTCGCCGTAGGGATTGTCGATGCGCGCCACGCTCGGCCAGAACTTGTTGGCCCTGACCCACGGCAGCGGATAGGCGGCCTTTTCCCGCGAGTAGGCATGCGGCCAGCTGTCGGCCGACACCGCCGCCGCCGTATGCGGCGCGTGTTTGAGCACGTTGTCCCTCGCGTCTGCCTGGCCTGTGACCACTTCCTCGATCTCCTGGCGGATGGCGATCAGCGCGTCGCAGAAGCGGTCGAGCTCGGCCTTCGGCTCGCTTTCCGTCGGCTCGATCATCAGCGTGCCCGGCACCGGGAACGAGACGGTGGGCGCGTGGAAGCCGTAGTCCATCAGCCGCTTGGCGACGTCGCCCTCTTCGACGCCCTTGGCCTTGAAGGCGCGCAGGTCGAAGATCATCTCGTGCGCCACGCGGCCGTTGGCCCGCGAGTAGAGCACGTTGTAGTGCTTCTCGAGCCGTGACTTGATGTAGTTGGCGTTGAGGATCGCGTAGCGCGTCGCATCGGTGACGCCCTGCGCGCCCAGCATCCGGATGTAGGCATACGAGATCAGCAGGATGCTCGCGCTGCCAAACGGCGCCGACGAGACCGGGGGGATGGACAAACCTAAAGGTTTGTCCCCACCTGCCGCGTCCCCACCGACGAAGCGATGCGCTGGCAGGAACGGGGCGAGGTGCTTGGCCACGCCGATCGGGCCCATGCCCGGGCCGCCGCCGCCATGGGGAATCGCGAACGTCTTGTGCAGGTTCAGGTGGCAGACGTCGGCGCCGATCGTCGCCGGGCTGGTGAGCCCCACCTGCGCGTTCATGTTGGCGCCGTCCATGTAGACCTGGCCGCCGTACTGATGGATGGTCGCGCAGATGTCGCGGATCGAATCCTCGAACACGCCGTGCGTCGAGGGATACGTGATCATCAGGCCGGCGAGATCGCCGGCGTGCGCCGCCGCCTTCTTCCCGAGATCGGCGACGTCAACGTTACCGTTGGTGTCGGTGGCGACGACCACCACCTTGAAGCCGGCCATCACCGCGCTCGCCGGATTGGTCCCGTGCGCCGAGGCCGGAATCAGCACCACGTCGCGCGCGCGCTCGCCCCGCGACTGATGGTACGCGCGCAGCACCGCCAGGCCGGTGAACTCGCCCTGCGCCCCCGAGTTGGGCTGCAGCGACACGGCGGAAAACCCGGTGATGGCGCACAGCGCCTCTTCCAGCTCGGCGCAAATCTGCCGGTAGCCCTCGGTCTGGTCCGCAGGCGCGAACGGATGCATCCGCGAGAATTCTTCCCACGACACCGGATACATCTCGGTGGCGGCGTTGAGCTTCATCGTGCACGATCCGAGCGGGATCATCGACGTGTCGAGGCCCACGTCCTTGCGCTCGAGGCTGCGGATGTAGCGCATCATCTCGGTCTCGGATCGATGCGTGTTGAAGATCGGATGGGTCAGGTAGCCGCTCTTCCTCTGCAGCGCCGCCGGCCACGACGGGCGCTGCGCCGACTGGACGTCCAGCGACAACGAGCTCCGCTTCGCGCCGGATGCCGTGGCAAACACGTCCAGGATCGACACCAGGTCGGTGGTGGTCACCGTTTCGTCCAAGGCGATGCCGATCTCGGTATCGCCGACGTAGCGGAAGTTCAGACCGTACGCGGTCGCCGACGCGCGGATCACCCTGGCCGACGCCACATCCGTGCGAACGCGCAGCGTATCGAAATAGTGCAGGTTCGACTGCTGATAGCCGAGCGACGCCAGCGCGCCCTCGAGCGATCGCGCGAACGTGTGCACGCGCGACGCGATCGCCTTGAGGCCCTCGGGCCCGTGGTACACCGCGTACATCGCCGCCATGTTTGCGAGCAGCGCCTGCGCCGTGCAGATGTTCGACGTGGCCTTCTCGCGGCGGATGTGCTGCTCGCGCGTCTGCAGCGCCATGCGGTAAGCGCGCTTGCCGTGCGCGTCCACCGACACGCCGATCACGCGGCCGGGCATGTGGCGCACGTACTCCTGGCGCGTCGCGAATAACGCAGCGTGCGGGCCGCCGAACCCCATCGGCACGCCGAAGCGCTGCGAGTTGCCAAACGCGACGTCGGCCCCCATCTCGCCCGGCGAGGTGGCGAGCGCCAGCGCCAGCAGGTCCGTGGCCACCGCCACGAGCACGCCCGCCGCATGCGCCTGGTCGACGAACGGCCTCAGGTCTTCCAGCCGGCCGGCTTCGTCCGGATACTGCACGAGCGCACCAAACACGTCGGCGCCGAACGCCATGCGGTCGGCCGGGCCGATGCGCAGCTCGATCCCCAGCGGTTCCGCGCGGCTCTTGAGGACCTCGATCGTCTGCGGGAAGCAGCGATCCGACACCAGGAACGTGCCCGTCGCGCTGCCGAGTTTCTTGCCCTGCACACGGTGCAGCAGGGTCATGGCCTCGCCCGCCGCCGTGCCTTCATCCAGCAGCGACGCGTTGGCCACCGACATCCCCGTCAGGTCCGTCACCATCGTCTGGAAGTTGAGGAGCGATTCCAGCCGGCCCTGCGCGATTTCGGCCTGGTACGGCGTGTAGGGCGTGTACCAACCGGGATTCTCGAACACGCAGCGGCGGATCACGCTGGGCGTCAGCGTGTCGGAATAGCCGAGGCCGATGAAGCTGCGGAAGACCTTGTTCTTCGCCGCGATCGACTTGAGCCGCGCGAGGTAGGCCGACTCGCTTTCCGGGGGCGGCAGGTTGAGCGGTGCGTCGAGGCGGATGCTGGCGGGAATGGCCTCGTCGATGAGCTGATCGAGCGACGCGGCGCCCACTGCCTTGAGCATCGCCGCCACATCGTCTCCACGCGGGCCGATGTGACGGGGGGCGAACGTGTCGAGGGGGTCGAGAAAAGGAACCTGCGTCATTTCGCGATGAGCGCCTCGTAGCCGGCGGCGTCCATCAGGGACGCGGTTTCGCCGGGATTGGCGAGCTTGACCTTGACCAGCCAGGTGTCGTGCGGCTTGCTGTTCACCAGTTCCGGCCGGTCTTTCAACGAGGCGTTGACCTCGAGCACTTCCCCGCTGACGGGCGCAAACAGCTCCGACACGGCCTTCACGGATTCGATCGTTCCAAACACGGCGCCCTGCGTCATCGTGGCGCCCACGTCGGGCAGCTCCACGTAGACGACGTCGCCGAGCTGCTGCTGGGCAAAGTCGGTGATGCCGACGGCGCCCGCGCCGTCGTCGACGCGAATCCACTCGTGCTCTTTCGTGTACTTGAGATCAGTTGGATAAGACATTGTCAGCTCTCAGCTCTCAGCTTTCAGCTTTCGGCTTTCAGCTCTTCTTGGGGCGTTTGTAGAATGGCATAGGAACGATGACGGCCTTGGCGCGGCGGCCGCGGATGTCGATTTCGATTTCGGTGCCGGGCGTCTTGATCGACGTCGGCACGTATGCCATGCCGATCGCCTTCTTGAGGAACGGCGTCTGCGTGCCGCTGGTCACGACGCCGGCGGGCTCGCCCTTGTAGAACACGGCGTGGCCGTGGCGGCCGATGGCACGGTCGATCATCTCGAAGCCGACGAGCGTTCTCGTGGTGCCCTTCGCCTTCTGCGCAACGAGCGCCGCGCGGCCGAGGAATTCCGGCTTGTTCCAGCCGACGATCCATCCAAGGTCGGCTTCGAGCACCGTGGTCGAGTCGTCGATGTCGTTACCGTAGAGGCGCATGGCAGCTTCGAGACGCAGCGTGTCGCGGGCGCCAAGGCCGGCGGGGATGAGGCCGTGCGGCTTGCCGGCCTGCATCAGGGCGTCCCACACGGCGGCCGCCATGGCGGGCGGGACCATCACTTCGAAGCCGTCTTCACCGGTGTAGCCCGTCCGCGACACGGTGCCGCGCACGGCCGCGATCTCGCCGTGCGCAAACCAGTAGTACTTGATGGCCTGCAGGTCGATGTCGGTCTGCGTCTGCAGGATTTGCTGGGCCTTCGGCCCCTGGATGGCGATGAGCGCGTAGCGGCTGCTCGAGTTATGCGTGGCGATGCCGGGCACGGCGTCGTTCGCCTTCGCCGCGATCCAGGCGTAGTCCTTGTCGATGCCGCCGGCGTTGATCACCAGGAGGAAGTGCGACGGCCCGAAACGGTAGACGAGCAGGTCGTCGACGAACGCGCCTTCGGGGGTCGTCAGGGCGGAGTATTGGATCTGGCCGACCTGGAGCTTCGAGGCGTCGTTGCTGGTGATGTGCTGCACGGCCTCGAGGGCGCCCTTGCCGGCGATTTCGACCTCGCCCATGTGGGAGACGTCGAACAGCCCGGCGGCGGTGCGCACGGCCATGTGTTCGGCGGTGATGCCCGAGTACTCGACGGGCATGTCCCAGCCACCGAAGGGGACCATGCGGGCGCCGAGGGCGACATGCGAAAAATGGAGCGGTGTTCTCTTGAGCGGAGTGCCGGCGGAGTCAGCCATGAAATGAGGGGGTCCACCGGGATGAGGTGAACCCCCGAAAGGTACTATGCCGCTCCGCAGGAATCAAGCCGCGCGCGGCCGGTTTCGGCGCTTTCGCAGCCGTTCGCCCGCACCGATCGCCACCAGCAGGCAGGCGGCCAGGGTCGCCCATAGCACCCATGGGCCGGTGGCCAGACCCGCGGCGTCTGCCGTCGGAACCGCGAGCGCGGCCACGCCGCCGCTCAAGAGCACGCCGAATACGACCTCGCCGAGAATCCAGAGCAGCCGACTCATGGTGCCTCCTCCTGCATCACCTAAACCGGAAAGCCGCCCGAGCACCCGATCAGCCAGAACCACGCGAGCTCGACCTTGACCGTCCACTCAAACGTGCACACCGCCACCATGCCGGGAATCCAGCCGTAGTCGAGGTTGCATTCGGCGTACTCCACCAGGTACTCCCCAACCGTGACGGCGTAGCTGAGCCAGCAGTCGTACGGCATCTCTTCGCGGCCGGACCACGCCGCGCGTTTCGCATTCGCCGCCTGCCTGGCCTGCACTGCCTTCGCCAGGTCGCGGGCCGGCGTCACGTTGCCGCGGACCGCGTGCAACAGCGCAAACGACGTCAGCACCGACTGCGCTTCGGGCCTGGAACTGGACTCGAGCGCGGTGGCGAGCGACTCGAAGGCGGCCAGCGCCTTTGAACCGGCGGCAAACTGCTGCGCCTTGGCGACCTCCCACTTGGTGGCCGTCATGCTCAACAGCGTGCTCTTGCCATTCCGCTTCAGCCGGGCCATGCCGGCGGTGCCGGCCTCGAGCTCGAACGAATCGCCGGGCACCTCGATCCGGACCTGCACGCGATCGGCGGTGATCCGCTTGAAGAACGACATCCCTTTCGCGTCGGCCCGCAGGGTCGACTCGCCGGGCAGTCCGCCGATCGTAAACGTCACGTCGCCGTCGCGCGATGTGGATGTGGGAATGGCCACCAGCGGACGCGGCGGCGCGCCCTTGGCGGGAAACGCCTGGCACATGACACCTACCGGATCCGCCCAGACGGGCGACGAGCTCCCCACCAGCGCGACGATCGCCACCACCACTCCCCCCAACAGTCTTCGAGCCATGACTACCTCCAGCAATGTCCTGAAGACCGGCGCATGACCGCACAGGCACCTGCCCTGCCTCGCCGGTTTTCAACTTGCCGGAGGCCTCCGGCCACCAGTGGGTCAGCCCTGCGACGCCAGCTCGCTCGCGCCGCGAGCCGGCGCGGGTGGAGCGGCGAGGTGGGGCGGACGATAGTTCAAGTACGCATTGAGCGTGTGATACGTGATGTCGAGCACCCGGCACGCCTGGCGCTTGTTGCTCGCATTCTTTTCAAGTACGAGGCGCGCGTAGCGGCTGCCCCACGCGCGCATGGTGTCGCCGAGCTGGAACGCCGGCACCAACACCTCGCCGTAGTCGCCACGAAGGCTGACCGGCAGGTCATCGACGCGAATCTGGCGCGACTCGGCCGTCGCGATGGCGCCTTCGATCATGCGCTCGAGCTCGCGGACGTTGCCGGGCCAGTCGTAGGCGATGAGCGCATCTGACGCCGCGGAGGTCATCGACAGCTGGCCGCGCCCATCGTGGCGCGCCAGGAAATAGTGCGCCAACTCGATGATGTCGGCCTTCCGCTTTCTGAGCGGCGGCACGCGAATCTCGACCCCGCTGAGCCGGTAGAACAAGTCCGTCCTGAACAACCCCTTGTCGACGAGGCTCGATAGTCCGCGATTGGTGGCGGCGACAATACGCGTGTTGATCTGCCGGGCGCCGTTGCCGCCAACACGCTCGACGGTGAGGTCCTGGATGACGCGCAGCAGCTTGGCCTGCGCGGCCATCGAGAGATCGGAGATTTCGTCCAGGAACAACGTGCCGCCGTCGGCGTGCTCGAACTTGCCCCGGCGCCCTCGCACGCCGGTGGCCGTGCGCTCTTCGATGCCGAACAGTTCCGCTTCGATCAGGGTCTCGACGAGCGCGGCGCAGTTGATCGCCACAAACGGCCCCTGGCGCCGGCGGCCCAGCTCGTGAATCTGGCGGGCCACCAGTTCCTTGCCGACGCCACTTTCCCCCTCGATCAGGACGGTAAAGTCGGTCGACGCCACGCGCTCAACCCGTTCGCGCAGCGCGCGCATGACCTCGCTCGATCCAATCAGCGGCGCGGCGCCGTCCCGCTCGGCGGCGGTCAACCGGGCCGGCGTGGAGCCGAGTCGCTCGGCTTCGAGCAGCATGCCCGCCACGGCCGCCGCCGTTTCCAACACCTGATACGTCCAGTCGTCCGGGCCGTTGCGGGGATCGAAGGCGACCTCGAGCATCAGCTGCCGCCCCGGCTCCTTCACCGGCACCGAAAAGGCCACGTAGTCGCGCGCCCGGATCGGCTGCAGCGATCGCGTGGACATGGTGCAAGAGATTTCGTTCAGCCTGGTGGCGCGGACCGGCACCATCTTTGAAAGACGATCGGTCAGGATGACGGCGAGATTGCGGCGCTCCGACGCGGCGACCAGATCGCCGGCGACCTGGCGGACCAGGGCATGCACCCCGCTCCGCCGGTCGGCCTTTCGCCTTACGCGCGTGGCGGAGGCGACCGCCGGCTTGACACTCGCTGCCATGTTCGCTCTCCCGTTGATGTGCGAGCTGACGCATACCAAAGGGAATGCCAACTCTTCCCGGCCACGACCACGCGGTTTTCCGCCGTTGTTTCGCATGACTGCCCTGCCATTGCCCGACGGTTGGGTATCAAGTTCCCGTCAGCCCGGCGGGCGACGAGGGCGGATGGGAATTCACTACTCGTCGACCTCGCGAACGCCGATGAGTTCTTCGGCCTCATCGAACACCACGACTCCTCGATAGCGCAGAGGATCCAGGCCGGAGACGTGACAGCGTTCGAGGCGCCCGCGGATCGTGCGGCGCGCCATGCCACCGGCCAGCTGCAGCTCGGTGCGGGCGCCGGGCCGCAGGCGCGCGCCCGACTCGACCAGCGCGCCGCAACTGCTGATGTTGACGAGTACGACCGACAGGCCCGGTCGCAGAACGGCATCGGCCCTCCACGATATTCCCGACGGCGTCACGCGGGCGTCGCGGCGGCGCTCGACGAGTGTGGCTACGGATGCCATTGCCGGGTCACCGCGTCGAACATCAAGACGCGGACACGACCCGACGCGCCGTACACACGAATGGCCATTTGCGGCCCGCGGCGCGCCGCGACATACAGCGTCCCGCTGCTAGAGCTGCCCAAGGGGCTGAACGTGACCAGCGACGTGCGTCCGATCCGGAGCGGATCGCTCCCGGCCTCGATCGACTCGGCGCCTCCGGCCTCGGTGACCGCCTGGTTCACGCGCAACGACACGTCGCCCGCGTGCGCATCGATCCACTCGACGGCGGTCAGCGGGCGGTCGGCGGCGCGATCGATATCGCGCTGCAAAACGCCGTTGCCGTTGCCGTCCACATAGAGCTGTACCCGTGCGCGCTCGCCGACCAGGTCAAGGCGCACCGCCACCGCCGCCGAGCGCCTCAGCGACTCCATCCGAGCTCTTTGCAGTTGGCCGGCCAGGTGCTGGGCGCCGACGATGGCGTGTTCACGGTCGAGCGTGCCGCCGATCACCGGGACGGCCATCGCCGTCATGGCGAGGGCGATGGCGAGGGCGGCGATCAGGTCGACGATCGCCACCCCCCGGTCGTCAGTGCCCACCACCGGCCTTGTCGGGCTTCGGCGCCACGAACACCATCGGCTTGATCTTCAGGAAGCTCTTTTCGCCGATGCCCTTCACGTTCATCAGCTCTTCGATCTTCTTGAAGCCGCCGCTCTTCTGCCGGTGCTCGACAATTCGCTCGGCGGTCTTGCGGCCAATGCCGGGCAGCGTTTCGAGCTGGTCCAGCGTGGCGGTGTTCAGGTTGATCGAGGGCTTCTGCGCGGGCGGCGCAGGCGGGGCGGGCGCTTGCGCCACGGCGGCCGGCGCCGCCAGTAACAACGTGAAGAGCACACAGGCTCCGGGAATGATCGTCATCATTGGGTCCTCCAGACAGGATTGGGAAACGACTGCGCGAACAAGTTCGTGCTGCACTCTCGCGGTCAGGGAGCGTCCGGCGCTGAAAGGCCCGCGCAGTCGGGCCGTCCCACAGCAAGGACGTCGCCGCCGGGCGCGGATCGGCGCAAGTTGTTCGGGGTGCTGGTGTTGGGACGTTCCGCGCCCGCGGCAGGCGATGGGCACGACGCTTGGTTGTGACAACCGGGGTTGCACCCTCCGGCAACCCGGACGGCGATTTCCCCGTAAACATCAGAGAGAAAGGGCGACAACCGGCGTTGCCTCACACGCAACCGCAGTTCCGCCTTTGCGCCAGGTTGGTTTTGCGCTTCGGCGGGACAAGTCCCGGCTACAATTCCGGCGTCCCCTTTTTCATGCGAGGTCAGCCCATGCGACGAACCATGCTGCTCCCAGGCGCACTGCTCGCGATCCTGGCGATTGCCCCCCACTCCCAGGTGGCCGCCGCCTCGGGACAGGCCATCGCCGCGGCCCCTGCCGCCGAGTGCTCGATTAACTGGCTCGGACACGAGGCCGAGATCGAGAAGTTCATCGCCGAGGCCAAGGTCCTGAAGATGGAGGACGTGCCGATCGGCGTCACCAAGCCGCAGCGCGCCACGCTCGAACCGGGCGGGCCGGCCGGGCGCTTTGCCTGGAAGCCGATCAACCCCGGCTACTACCAGGGCTTCATGGAAAGCTACAAGGCCGAAATCGCCGCCTACCAGATGGACCGCCTGCTCGGCATGAACATGGTCCCGCCCATCGTCGAGCGCGTCATCAACGGCCGGAACGGCGCCGCCATCATGTGGGTCGAGAACACGCGCCCCTGGAGCATCGAGAAGCCCCCGCAAGGCCCCGAGCCCGGGTGGAGCAAGCAGCTCACGCGCATGAAGATGTTCGACCTGCTGATCGCGAACATCGATCGCAACCAGGGCAACCTGATCTACGACGCCGACTGGCATTTGATCCTGATCGATCACTCGCGCGGGTTCATCGGCAAGAAGAACTTGAAGGGCATCGCCCCGATCGGCCGCGTCGATCGGCAGCTGTGGGAGAAGATGCAGGCGCTCACGCTCGAGAGCCTTGAGACCGGCCTCGGCAAGCTGGTCAGCACCAACGACAAGAAGGCCATCCTCATCCGGCGGGACCTGATGGCGAAGCAGATCGCGGAGCTGGTCGCCAAGCGCGGCGAGAACAGCGTCTTCTACGACAACTAATGTGCGTACCGTGCGTACCGGGTCGGCCTTCTCGTCACTCTCGTTCTGCTCCCAAGCTGCAGGACGCGTGTGGGAGACGCACCGGCCGGCACGATGACAACGGTCTCGCCTTTGGCCGTTTGAAACACCAGTGTCGACGAGGAGAGATCGGCTCGGCCGCGGTGGTCATGCGATGCGGTGACGCCGCGCTCGGGCGATGGTCGTCGTGTTATGCAAGCGGCTTCTTGATCTGAGGCAACAACGCCTTGGCCTGGCTTGCGAAACGTCCGCCGGGTTCACGAGCGAGGTAGGTCTCCAGCTCCTTCGCGGCCTCCGGCATGCGGCCCTGGTTGAGGTGCCCCATGCCGAGCCAGTAGTGGGACTCGCCGTGAGACGGATCCAGTCGCAAGGTCTCCTGGAACCTCGCAATCGCGTCGTCGATCTTTCCCGCATTCCACAACACCAGTCCCTGGTCGAACACGCTGGCAGCGTTCCCTGTTCCAGGGGCGCCGCTGCTCTGGCGAAGGCTGAGCGCGGCCTCACCGGCTTTGGCTGCCTCATCGAATTGTCGAGTGGCGTTGTAGATGGAGGCCAATCCCTCGAGGGGCTCCGGCGCCGCGGGCCTGAGCGTGCGCGCCGCCTCGAGCGCCGTCTTCGCCTTGTCATACTGTTTCAGGATGGTGTGCACGAGGCCGAGGTTGTACTGGCAGTCGTAACACGCCGGGTCGGCCTTCAGTGCTTCGTCAAACTTCTCGACCGCCTCTGCGTGACGGCCGGCCTGGCTGGCGGCGACGGCGGCCTGGAACACCTCAGACCCCGCGCTCGGCTTGATCGCCATCGGTGCCAGCTCGAGGTTCACCGTCGTCCTCGCGCCTGGACGCAGCGTGACCTGTGCCGCCTTCTGGCCGATGCCTGCTTTGGTTGCCGTGATCGTGTACGGGCCCGGCGCCAGTCCGATCTGCGAGTACACCCCCTTGGCGTCGGTCGTGGCCTCGAAGGAGCGGGTCAACCCGCCTTCGAACGTGAACGTGACACGGGCGCCCGCTACCGGTTTGCCATCCGCGTCCACCACCGTGCCACGCACGATGCCGGCCATCTGGCCGTGAGCGGCGATGGGCAGGACCAGCAGCAAGGCTGTCAGGAGGCGGGCGGTAGGAGTCGAGATGGCGCGGCGCATGAATCGTGGCCTCGATGGCATGCCACGGACGATACCACGGG
>Ga0156330_1116_pt1 | contig 24137 bp, 27 predicted proteins | sample RifCSPlowO2_12_FD_107978 | JGI IMG/M metagenome (GOLD analysis project Ga0156330, IMG submission 107978) | Acidobacteria bacterium RIFCSPLOWO2_12_FULL_67_14b | reverse complement strand
CGCCGGCCGCCAGGGCCACGTCGAGCCGGTCGTTCACGAGGATCCGGGTGGCCGTGCCGTGGCAGGCCGTGATCAGCCGGCGGACGAGCGCGGTCAGCTCCCCGGCCTCGAGGCCGGGCTCCCGGACCTGGATGAGGTCGATGCCGGCTCTGGCGGCCGCCAGGACCTGCTGCTCGAGGGCTCCCGCCCATTCCGACGGCCCCGCGCCGACGGCGGCGCCCAGGCGTTGCCGGTCGGTCACGAGGCAAAGGGTCACGCCTGGCCGTCTTCCGAGGCGCCTTTGCCGAACAGATCCCCCAGCTCGGCCAGCGCCGCCCACACGTTGACCAGGCCGAGCCCTGAAATGGCGCCGCGCACGTAATTATTGGTCAGCAGCATCGAGATTGGCGGTGACAGCTCGACGAAGTAGTTGCGTTCCCAGAACGCCGACCAGGGGATCAGCACCAGGAGAAGGCCGGATTCGAGCAGCAGGGCCACGAAAAGAAGCCGCCTGAACAGGGGTCAGCCTCGCGCCTGGACTTTGGAGAGACGATCGATGCATCCGGCCACGTCGCGATAGCCGCCCGACTCGGACTCGAGCTCGACGAAGACGGCCAGGGCACGGGCGCTTTCGCCGGTGGTCTCGAGCGTTTGCGCCAGGTCGTACAACAGGGCGCGGCCGGCATCGGGCGTCGGCGCCGGGGCTTCGGCCGCACGTTCGAGCCACTCGATCGCGTTCGGGGTCTCCTTGCGCTCCAGGTACAGCCGGCCGAGCATCGACGCCGCGTCGAACCGCTGCCGCGGCGACCGGGCGGCCGCCTCCAGCGCCTTGATCGCATCATCGACCATGCCCATGTCGTGATACGTGAGGGCCAGCCGGTACTGTTCCGCCGCGCCTTCCTCGGAGGATTGGCGCCCGGCTTCGTCGCGCAGCCCGCGGAAAACCTGGTCGAGCGATCGCGGTGCTGGCGGCGTGGGCGGCGGCGGCCCCGGGGGTTCGGCGGCGGCCGCCAGGGCGGCTGTGAGGTCGAGCTCGATGGCGCCCTCTTCGGCGGGTGGAGGCGGCGCCGGCGCCTTCTTCTTGCCGCTCGCCGGCGCGGCCGCCGGCGCGGCGGCGAGCGGGGGCGGCGGTGCGGGCGGTGGCGGTGGCGTATCGAACGAGACCCCCTCGTTCAGGTCGAGCTTGTCGGTGGCCATGAACGGGCTGTCACCGCTCAGGCGATCGGCGATGATCGCGTCCGGGTCGGCCTCGCCCAGGGCCACCAACGCCCGGCGGAACCGATCGAGGTTGGCACGGTTCCACGGCTCGCGGGCCACCAGGTCCTCGCTGATAATCCGCGCTTCGAGGGCGCGGCCCTCCTCGAGATACGCATCGGCCAGCTGCGCCTGTGCCTCGTACATCGTCGACTCGAGGCCGCCGTCCACGCAGATCTCGACCAGGCGCATCAGGGCCACGATGTGCGATCGCACGCGGATCGTGAACTCGTGCAGGCCAACTGCGGCCGCCGCGTAGTCGTTTTCGGCGAGGGCCGCGTCGGCGACCGCATCGATGCATAGATAGCCGGCCTCGGCGTTGGCCTCGGCCAGGCGGCAGCCGAGGGCCACGGCGTTCTGCGCCTGATCGCGATCGAGCGTAAGCGCCTGGACCACGGCGGCGCGGCCTTCGGCCGCTCGCCCGCCGCGCAGCTCCATTTCGGCCAGGGTGAGCCAGAGACCGGCATTGGCGCCGGCCGTTTCGGGCGACAGGAACTGGCGCGCGCGGTCGAGGTCGCCCCGCGAAACGTACGCGAGGGCCAGGCTGGCGCGCACCTCGAGGTCGGACGGGTCGAGCTCGGCCACCGCGCTCAGCACGTCGAGCACGGCGTCGCCCTTGCCCGCCTTCTCGTACGCCTGCGCCACCTCCTTCAGCTCGGCGGATCCGCGCGCGACCTTGCGGGCCTGGTCCGGCGCGCCGCCAGCGAGGTACGCCGCGAACAGTCGGGTCCGCGCCTGGTCATCCGATTGATCGAGGTCGAAGGCGGCCTGCCACGCCGCGAGCGCTTCGGCGCCCTTGTCCTGCTTGTCGAGGCGGGCGGCGACGTCACGGTACTCGCGCAGGGCGGTGGCGGTGTCGCCCATCTCGGCGGCGCTCTTCGCGGCCTTCAGGCGGGCGTCGAGGTCATCCGGATCGAGCGTGCCCAGCCGGATGCTGACTTCGGCGGCGCCCTTCTTGTCGCCCCGCTTCTTGCGAAGCTCCACCACCGTCTGCAGCAGTTTCTTCGCGTCGGCGAGCGTGCCTTGCTTGGCGGCGAGGTCGGCCGACTGCAGCAGCGCGTACTCGTCCTCGGGTCTGAGCTTGAGGATCTTCTTATAGAGGGCCGCGGCCTTGGGATAGAAGCCCTCTTCGGCGAGGTGGTCGGCGATCCGGGTGAACTGGGCGAGGCCTTTGTCGAGCTGATTGGCGCGAACGAACAGGTCGCCAAGGGCGTTGGCGCTATTCCAGTCGCGCGGCTGCGCCTCGACGACCTTCACATACTCTGCGATGGCAACGTCGATGCGGCCCTGCTTGAGGGCTTTTTCCGCGCTTTTGAGCGCCCCTTCACGATCGAACGGCGGCACAGTAAACGGCCCTCAGGCAATGGTATCAAACAGGGTCGCGGGTCTGAATGTGCGCCGGTGCTGCGGCGAATAGCCAAACCGTGCAACGGCCGCCAAATGCTCTGCCGTTGCGTACCCCTTATGTCGGTCGAACCCGTACCTCGGATCAGCGTCGTGCAGCTCTTGCATCATTCGATCCCTGGTGACTTTGGCGACAATCGACGCCGCGGCGATGGCGGCGGAGCGGCGGTCGCCGCCGATGACGCCCCGCTGGGCCATCGGCAATAACGGAATTCGAAAGGCATCTACCAAAACTGCATCTGGCAGCGGCGCCAGCGACAGCACCGCCTGCCGCATGGCCTGCAACGTCGCCTGGTGGATGTTGATGCGGTCGATTTCTTCGGGGGGGATCGAAACGACGGCCCACGCGACGGCCGTGCTGATGATTTCTTGGTGCAACCGTTCCCGGGCCTGCGCGGTCAACGCCTTGGAGTCGGCAATGCCGTCGATCCGGCGGCGCGGATCGAGGATGACGGCCCCGGCCATGACCGGCCCGGCCAGACATCCCCGGCCCACTTCATCGACGCCCGCCACCGAGACAAAGCCGTAGCGGTGCAGCGCGTTCTCAATCGTCCGGCGTGCGGAGACCCTAGGCACTTAAGGCACCGTACGCACTGTACGCACTGTTGCGCGAGCCTACGACGTCTTTTTAACTTCCTTCATGCGAGCTGCCTTGCCCTTGAGATCGCGCAGGAAGTAGAGCTTGGCGCGCCGGACCTTGGCCGAACGCAGCACCTCGACCTTCGAAATCGTCGGCGAGTGCAGCGGGAAAATGCGCTCGACACCCTGGCTGAACGACACCTTGCGGACGGTGAACGTCGCGCGGTTGCCGCCGCGGCGGAGGCCGATCACGACACCCTCGAAGACCTGGATGCGTTCCTTGTCGCCTTCCTTGACGCGGACGTGCACGCGCACCGTGTCGCCGGCCTTCATCCGGGGCCGTTCGGTCAGTTGCGCCTTCTCCACCAACTCCATCGCATTCATGACTTGCTCCTTTTGCTCAACCATTCTCGTTCACCGGCGTCGAGCGCCGCGTCGGCCAGCAGGTCCGGCCGCCGCGCCACCGTCCGCTCGAGCGCCGCGTCGCGCCGCCACTTGCGAATCTCTTCGTGATGCCCCGACAGCAGCACGTCCGGCACGCGCCGGCCCTCGAATTCCGCCGGCCTCGTGTAGTGCGGGTAATCGAGCAGCCCGCGCGTAAACGAATCCGCTGCCACCGACTGGTCGTCGCCGACCACGCCGGGCACCAGCCGCGCCACGGTCTCGACCACCACGAGCGCCGGGACTTCGCCGCCCGAGAGCACGTAGTCGCCGATCGAAATCTCCTCGGTCACCAGCGCCTCGCGCACCCGCTCGTCGATGCCCTCGTATCGTCCGCACAGCACGACGAGATGTTTCAGTCCGACCAGCCGCCGCGCGTGGGCCTGCGTGAACCGCGCCCCCGCCGGCGACATCAGCACCACGGCGTCCGGCGTGCCGCGGCGCTCGCGAATGGCGCCAAGCGCGGCGAAGAACGGCTCGGGCTTCATCACCATACCCGGCCCGCCGCCAAACGGCACATCGTCCACGACGTGGTGCCGGTCCGTCGTGAAGTCCCGCAGATTGTGGACGGCGATATCCAGCAGTCCACCGGTCCGGGCCCGGCCCACCACGCCTTCGGCGAGCCCCGCCTCCACCATGCGCGGGAAGATCGTCACGATGTCGACCTTCACCGCCAGTCTCCGTTCAACTCCAGCAGGCCTTCCGGCGGCCGCACCGTGATGCGTTTGGCCGCCAGGTCCACCGTGCAAATCTCGTCGGCCAGCGGAATCAGCACTTCGCTCCGCGGCCCGGTCACCACCAGCCGGCTCGCGGCGCGATCGCCCTGCACTGCGGTGACGCGCCCGACCGCTTCGCCGCCCTCAGTCACCACCGTGCACCCGATCAGGTCGCGGTGATAGAACTCGCCTTCGGGCAGCGGCTCCGCCACGCTTTCGTCGACGCGCAGCTCGAGTCCGGCCAGCGGCTCGGCATCGTTGATCGATGCGTAGCCCTTGAAGCCAATCACCGGGCGCCCCTGATGCATCCGCATCGTCGCCACTTCGAGCGTGGCCGGCGTGCCATCCTTGCACCGCGTCATCAGCCGGGCGCCCTCGCGAAACCGGTCTTCCGGGAAGTCCGTTTCCGCGTTGACGATCACTTCGCCGCGGTTACCGTGCGTCCGGGCGACGACGCCAACGAGAATCGCGTCGTCCCATTCGGTCATCTCTGCTCTCGGCTCTCGGCTTTCGGCTTTCAGCTATCGGCTCTCAGCTATCGGTTGGCTCCTGAAAGCTGATAGCTGGGAGCTGATAGCTGGGAGCTGAAAGCTGAATCAGCTTCTTCCCGTCTGATCGCGGATGTCGAGGCTGACGCGCTTGTCGTCGGCCTCGGCGGCGCTCGTCAGCAGCGTCCGCAGCGCGGCCGCGGTCCGGCCCTGCCGTCCGATCACCCGGCCGAGGTCGCTCGAGGCGACCTGTAGTTCATACACCGTGGCGCCGCGGCGCTCCGACTCCCGCACGCTCACCGCGTCGGGCTGGTCGGCCAGCGCGCGCGCCACGGCTTCGATAAGACCCTTGAGATCCGCCACGTCCGTGCCTATGCCGTCGGGGCCGCGGGCTGCGCCGTCACCGGCTCAACCACGACGCCACGGTCGCGGGTCAGGTGCTTGGCCAGCAGCGTGCGGACCGAATCCGAGGGGCGCGCGCCCTGCTTGATCCAGTAGGCCACGCGGTCCTTGTTGATCTCGACCACGGCCGGCTTGGTCCGCGGGTTGTAGAACCCGAGCACCTCGATGTACTGGCCTTCCTTCTTCGATCGTGCTTCCGAGACCACCACGCGGAAGAACGGACGTTTCTTGGAACCGGTACGACGCATACGAATCGACAGCATCTTTGAACTCTTCTGCGGCGCTACGAGGCCGCGCTTCTGGTTAACGACTACTTCATCAAGCTGAACGGGCCTTTTCGTTTCTTCTTCTTCGGCGCCGCGGCGATGGGGTCGCCCGTCATCTGCCCCACCATCTTCAGCATCCGCTGCATCTCCACGAACTGCTTGAGCAGCCGGTTCACGTCTTCCACCGTGGTGCCGCTGCCCCTCGCCACGCGCTTGCGGCGGCTCCCATCCAGGATGTCCGCCTGCTTCCGCTCGCCGGGCGTCATCGAGTTGATGATCGCCTCGATGCGCGAAAGCTGCTTCTCGTCCGGCTTCTGGCCGGCCAGTTCCTTCATGCCGCCCAGGCCGGGGAGCATACCCATGATCTTCTCGAGCGGCCCCATGCGGCGCAGCATGCGCAGCTGATCGCGGAAGTCCTCCAGCGTGAATCCGCCCTTGCGGATCTTCGCTTCAAGCTTCTGCGCGTCGCCCTCGTCGATGACCGCTTCGGCCTTCTCGATCAGCGACAGCACGTCGCCCATGCCGAGCATGCGCGACACGAACCGGTCCGCGTGGAACGGCTCGAGGTCGTCCAGCTTCTCGCCGCTGCCGACAAACGCGATCGGCACGCCGACCACCGACACCACCGACAGGGCCGCGCCGCCGCGCGCGTCGCCGTCGATCTTGGTCAGGACCACGCCGGTCACGCCAATCTGCGCGTTGAACTCGCCCGCGCTCTTGATGGCGTCCTGCCCGGTCATCGCATCGGCGACGTAGAGCAGGTCGGTCGGTCCCGACACTTCCTTGATCGCGACCAGCTCCCGCATGAGCTCGTCGTCGATGTGCAGCCGGCCCGCCGTGTCGACGATGACCACGTCGTTGCCGACCGCCATGGCCTCGGCGAGCGCGCTCTTCGCGCGGGCCACCGGGTCCATCTGTCCCACCGGGTCGTGCACCCGCACGCCGGCTTGTTCCGCGACGATCGCCAGCTGCTGGATCGCGGCGGGCCGCCGGACGTCGGTCGAAACGACGAGCGGGAAGCGGCCTTGCCGGGTCAGCCACTTCGCCAGCTTGCCCGTGGTCGTCGTCTTGCCCGAGCCCTGGAGCCCGAGCATCAGGATCACGCGAGGCCGGGCGCTGGTGTCCTGCAGCCCGCCCTTCGCATCGCCGAACAGTGCGAGCAGCTCGTCGCGAACGATCCTGACGACCTGCTGGCTCGGGGTCAGGCTCTTGAGTACCGCCTGATCCATCGCCCGATCGCGCACGCGATCGACAAACGCTTTGACGACCTTGAAGTTGACGTCGGCTTCGAGCAGCGCCAACCGGATCTCCCGGAGGGCGTTCTCGACCGTGGTCTCCGTGAGACGTGTTTCTCCCCGAATCGACTGGAAGACGTCCTGGAGGCGGTTGCTCAGCGCGTCGAACATGGGCCATCACGGCGAAGGCCTGCCTCCGCCGCGCAAACCCTTATCCTACATGAACTTCAGAGAACGGGTCAAACCGACTTGAGACGGTGGCCGAGCTTTTCTTTCTTCACTTTCAAGTACTTACGGGTCGTCGCCGAGGCGGGAATCTCCAGCGGGAGCGTTTCGGACACCGACAGGCCGTAGCCCTGCAGCCCGACGAACTTCCGGGGGTTGTTGGTCAGCAGCCGCATGGTGCGCACCCCCAGGTTGCGCAGGATCTGCGCGCCGATGCCGTAATCGCGTTGGTCGGCCTTGAAGCCGAGGCGCTCGTTGGCCTCGACGGTGTCAAGCCCCTGGTCCTGCAGTTCATAGGCCCGCAGCTTGTTGGCGAGGCCAATGCCGCGGCCCTCCTGGTTGAGATACAGCAGCACGCCGCGGCCCGCGCGGGCGATTTGCTGGAGCGCGCTATCGAGCTGGTCGCCGCAATCGCACCGCGCCGAGTGAAACACGTCCCCGGTCAGGCACTTCGAGTGGACGCGGACCAGCACGTCTTCGCCGGTGCCGATCTCGCCGCAGACGAGCGCGACGTGCGTCTCGTGATTGATCAGGCTCTCGAAGCCGTGGATGCGGAAGTCGCCATGATCGGTCGGCAGCTTGGCCTCGGCGATCTTCTTGACCAGCCCTTCGGTCTGCATCCGGTACCGGATCAGATCCGCGATGGTGATCATCAGCAGCTTGTGGCGCCTGGCGAACTTCGCGAGCGCCGGCACGCGCGCCATGGTGCCGTCTTCATTCATGATCTCGCAGATCACGCCCGCCGGCGTGAGGCCGGCAATGCGCGCGAGGTCGACGGCCGCTTCGGTCTGGCCGGCCCGCACGAGCACCCCGCCGTCACGGGCCCTCAGCGGAAACATGTGTCCCGGCCGCGCCAGGTCCGCCGGCGTCGTCCGCGGATCGATCGCCGCCAGCACGGTGGCCGCCCGATCCGCCGCGGAGATCCCGGTGCTTGTGCCGCGCTTGGCCTCGATTGGCACACAGAACGCCGTCTCGAACCGCGCCGAGTTCTCGGTCACCATCAAGGGGATTTCGAGCGAGTCCAGCCGCTCGCCGGTCATCGGCAGGCAGATCAGCCCCCGGCCGTGCTTGGCCATGAAGTTGATCGCCGCCGGCGTCACCGTCTCGGCCGCCATCGTCAGGTCGCCTTCGTTCTCGCGGTCCTCGTCGTCCACGACAATGACCATCTCACCGCGCCGGATCGCGGCCACCGCGGCCTCCACGAGGGCAAACGGGCTTTTCGATCGGGCGCCCTTGGCGATCTTGATCGGTGTCATGAGTTTCGCAATTCCATCGCGCGCACGACGTACTTGCCGATCATGTCGCATTCGAGGTTGACCTTGTCGCCGGTCTTCAACATCTTGAAGGCGGTGTTCGCCCATGTGTACGGAATGACCTGCACGTCGAACTGCCGCTCGCCGAGCCCGGCCACGGTCAGGCTGATGCCGTCGACGGCCACCGATCCCTTGCGAATGAAGAACGGCGCCAGCGCCGGCTGGAACCCGATCGTCAGCCACTGCGAGTCGCCTTCGGGCCGGATGTCGTCGATGGTCCCGACGCCGTCCACGTGCCCGAGCACGAAGTGCCCGTCGAAACGCCCGTCGAATTTCATCGGCCGCTCGAGGTTGACGCTCTGCCCACGGCGTAGGGCGCCAAACGTCGTGACGCGTGCGGTCTCGGGTCCGACATCGGCCAGTACGTGTTCCCCGTCGATCAGAATCACCGTCAGGCATACGCCGTTCACGGCGAGGCTGTCGCCCACCTTCAGGACCGGCGCCAACGCCGTGTGAATGCGCACACGGAACCCGCCGCCCATGTTCTTGACCTCGGCCAGCGTGCCGACCGTTTCAACGATTCCCGTGAACATCCGCTTCCATCCATGCGTCGGGGCCGAGCGTCTCTACGCGGACCGGAGTGAGCCGGGAGAGCGGTACGGGCAACCCGTCGAAAAACTTCACGCCGTCATCGCCGAGCACAATCGGCGCCACCACCATATGCACGCGATCGACGACGCCAGCCGTCCACGCGGCCGCGTGCATGGCAGCCCCGCCCTCGAGCAGCAGGGTCGAAATGTCCCAGGCCAGCAGTCGACGCAGGTCCGCGCCCAGCTCCCCGGCGCCCTCGATGAGCGAGGCGCCCGCCGAGGTGAGGGCCTGTGCGCGTTCGGGCTGGCGGCTGATGGCAGCCGCCGTGGTCATTACCATTATCGGTCCGGCGTCGAGCGTTGAGAAGACCCGCGCGCCGGGGGGTGTCCGGAGCCGGCGATCGAAGATCACGCGCGCGAGGGGCCGGAATCGGTAGCAGTCCCGCACCGTGAGCACCGGGTCGTCGGTGAGCAGCGTGCCCGACCCGATGCCGATCGCGTCGACCGCCGCCCGCAGGCGCTGCGTCCGGCGATTCGCCTGGCGCGAGGTCAGGGGTGTGCGCACGCCGGGGGCCGCCGCCATGCGCGAATCGAGGCTCGTGGCCGCTTTCACCATCACCATGGGCCGCGCCCGCGTCTGCACCGTGATGAACGCCTGGTTGAGACGCGCGGCGGCGTCGGCCAGCAGGCCCACGTCGACGGCGATCCCGTGGCGTCGCAACTCGGCGAAGCCGCCGCCGTCGACCGCGGCATTCGGATCCGGCATCGCCGCGACCACGCGGGAGATGTCGGCCTGGACGATTCGCCGGGTGCAGGGTCCGGTGCGCCCCTGGTGATTACACGGCTCGAGCGTCACGTACAAGGTCGCGCCGCGTGCGCGCTCGCCGGCCTCGTCGAGCGCCAACACTTCCGCATGGGGATCGCCGGCGCGTGGGTGCCGTCCCTGCCCCACCACCACGCCGTCAGGCGTCACCACCACGGCGCCGACGAGGGGATTCGGCGTCGTGGCCCCGGTCCCACGCTGCGCGTGGAACAACGCGCGGCGCATGTAGTCGGCGTCGGTCACCACTTCTCCTCGAAGATGGCGTCCACGTACTCGCGCGGCGAGAACGGCAGCAGGTCGTCCATGCCTTCGCCCACCCCGACGTACCGAATCGGCAACTGCAGGTCGTGCGCAATGGCCACGGCCACGCCGCCCTTCGCGGTGCCGTCGAGCTTTGTGAGCACGATGCCGGTGACGCCGGCCACGCTGGTGAACTCGCGCGCCTGCGCCAGGCCGTTCTGGCCGACCGTGGCGTCGAGCACGAGCAGCACCTCGTGCGGCGCGCCGGCCACTTCGCGCGCGGCGATGCGGCGAATCTTGTCGAGCTCGTTCATCAGGTTGGTGCGTGTATGCAGGCGGCCCGCGGTATCGACCAGCACCACGTCGCGCTGCCGCGCCTTGCCCGCCGTGATCGCGTCGAACACCACCGCGGCGGGGTCGCACCCCTCGCGCGCGCGAACGATGTCGACGCCCGCGCGGTCGGCCCAGATCTGCAACTGGTCGACGGCGGCGGCCCGGAACGTATCGGCCGCGCAAATCAGCGGCACACGCCCCTCGCGCTTGAGCTGATTGGCGAGCTTGCCGATGGTCGTCGTCTTCCCGACACCGTTGACGCCGACGACGAGCACGACGTGCGGTTTACCCACCGAAGCCGCCGAGGATTGCGCGGCGAAGGTGGGAACCTCGAGGATCCTGAGAATCTCCTGCTTGACCAGCTCGCGCAGGCTCTCGCCCCTCCGCGATCGTTTGGTGACCGCCGAAACGATTTCGCTGGTGGCCCCGACGCCGATGTCCGCCATCAGCAGGATTTCCTCGAGCGCTTCCGCCGTCTCGACGTCGACATCGCGGCTGCGGGCCTCCGGCGCATCGGCGCGGCGGACGATGTCGTCGAATTGGTTGACCAACTGCTGCGTCGTGCGCTGCAGGCCCTGCTTGAGTCTGTCGAAGAGTCCCACTAGACGTGTTCCAGCTTCTGGCGGCGTCCCATCAGGTCGCGAATCGCCGCCTGAGGCGACTTGCGCCCCGCGAGCACCTCGGACATCTCCAGGGCGATGGGCAGTTCGATGCCATGCCGCGCGCCGAGCGCGAGCGCGGCTTCCGTCGTGCGCACGCCTTCGGCGACCATCTTGGTGCGCGAGAGAATGTCCTCGAGCTTTTCCCCGCGGGCCAACGCGATGCCCACTTGCCGGTTGCGGCTGAGGTCGCCCGTGCAGGTCAGCACGAGGTCGCCCAGCCCGGCGAGACCCGACAGCGTGTCGCGTTGCGCGCCCAGCGCCACGGCCAGCCGCGACACCTCGGCGAGGCCGCGCGTGATCAGCGCGGCCAGCGCGTTGTGGCCGAGCCCGAGTCCTTCGACCACCCCGGCGGCGATCGCGATGATGTTCTTCAACGCGCCGCCGATCTCCACGCCGACCACGTCGGCGCTCCCATAGAGACGCAGCGCCGGCGATCGAAAGTGCGCCTGCACCATCTCGACCGCCGCGGGCGATTCGCCGGCCGCTACCATCGCCGTGGGCAGCTCCCGCGCCAGCTCGATGGCGAAGCTCGGCCCCGAGAGCACGACGATCGGCCCGGCCTCCCGCAACTCCGCGCGAATCACCTCTGACATCCGCAGCAGCGAGCCTTCTTCGAGTCCCTTCGCGGCACTCACGAATGTGACGCCGGCGGGCGTCATCGGCGCCGCGGCCCGGGCCACCCCCCGCAGCCCGTGAGAAGGGACGGCCATGACGACGAACGTGGCGCCTGCAATCGCCTCGGCTGTCGAAGCCGTGGGTGTGAGCGACGGCGGGAACATGATGCCGGGCAGATACACGGGGTTCTGCCGCCGTGCCGCCATCGCCGTCGCCAGGCCGGCGTCCCTCGCCCACAGGCGGACGTCGTGGCCCGTCCGCGCCAGGTGAACCGCCAGCGCGGTTCCCCAGCTGCCAGAACCCAGGACGCCGATGGTGTGGGTCATGTGCCGATCGCGCGTTCGGTCCGCGACCACAGCCGCGCGAGGTTGCCGCGGTGGCGAAAGAGGATGAGGGTGGCCACCGCGGTCGCGCCGAGATCGTCGGCGCGTGGTCCGGGCGCCGACCACTCGAGGATCGGCAGCAGCACCGTTGCCACGATGGATCCCAGCGACACATACCGCGTGCGCGCCACGGTTACGCCGAACGCGGCGGCGGCAATCGCCGTAGGCCACGGCGAGAGCACGCCGAACACGCCGCTCGCCGTCGCCACGCCCTTCCCGCCGCGAAAGCCAAGCCACACGGGATAGATATGGCCCACCACCGCGGCGGCGCCGGCCACGACCGCGCTTTCGCCTCCGCCGGCGGCCAGTACCACCGCGGCGCCCTTGGCCATGTCGGCCAGCATCACCGCGATCGCGATCCCGAGACCGGTCGTGCGATACACGTTGGTGGCGCCGACATTGCCGCTGCCGACGCGGCGCAAGTCGACACCGCGCGCGCTCTGCGCCACGAGATAACCGATCGGCAGGGAACCGACGGTGTAGCCGATTAGGGTCGCGGGAAGGAGGTCCAATTCGTTATTGGTTATTCGTTATTCATTATGAGAGGAGCGTTAACCAAACCAGTATAGTGCGGCCCCCGCTGCGACAATTCGCTGCGGTAGAGCGTGACCTGCTCCGCACGAGAGACGACGCCACGCACGTCGATGGCCTGGAGCAGCTTCGGCCAATCCACGCCTTGCCCCACCATCTTGATGCGGCCGAGCGTCAGGTGCGGCAGGAACGGCCGCGCCTCGTGGCCGCCGGGATTACCCAGCCGGCGCGCCACCTCCGACTCGATCGCGCCCAGTTGCGAGGCGCCCCGGATCACGCCCATCCACAGGGCGCGCGGATGACGAGGCGAGGGAAACGCGCCGATTCCCCGCCACTCGATCTCGAATGGTTCCGTGCGAAACGGGGGCGCCAGCAATTCGCACACACGGGCCGCTTCTTCGGCGCTGGTTTCGCCGAGGAACTTCAGCGTGATGTGCAGGGCGGCCGGCTTGACCCACGTTACTTTCGGCGGCCTCTTGGCCGCCTCGAGCTTGGCGCCGATCTCCGCAACCACGCGCGCGACCTCGGCGCGGACGGCGTCGCCCACGTCGATGGCGACAAAGAGCCTCCCGCCGCAGCGCCCTCCGGGCGCGGAGGCCGACATTACCCCTCGATCAGGAATCGCCGGAGCATGTCGATCGCGGTGTTGGCCGAGAGCGCTTTGACCATTTCGCGCCCGCCGGGGAAACGGTAGCTGCGAACACGCGTTTCCCGTCCGGCCACGGCAATGCAGACGGTGCCCACGGGCTTGTGCTCGCTGCCGCCACCCGGCCCGGCAATCCCGGTGATGCCGATGCCGACGTTCACCCGCGCGCGGTCGCGGATCCCGGAGGCCATCGCGGCGGCGACCGGCTCGCTCACGGCGCCGTGCGCGGTGACGAGTGCGGCATCAACGCCGAGCAACTCGATCTTGGCCTCGTTGCTGTACGCCACAACGCTTCGCTCCACGTAGTCCGAGCTGCCGGGAACATCGGTGAGCCGCGAGGTGGCCAGGCCGCCCGTGCACGACTCGGCCAGCGCCACGCGCCATCCGCGCCCGCGCAGCAAATCGCCGACGACCGCTTCGAGCTCCCGGCCGTCGATGCTCACCAGGTCGGGGCCAAGCACGGGCGTGAGCTGGTTCACGGCGGCCTCGAGCGCCGCGGCCGCCTGGACGGCATCGCTCGATTGCAGGAGCAAGTGCAGCTCGACCTGGCCCAGGCCGGCGAGAATGGTCGTTTCGATCGGCGGCGCCTGATTGAGCCAGCCGGAGTAGATCGGCTGCACCATCTCCTCCACCGCCGATTCGCCACGCCCGGACACGCGAACCAGCCGGCGATGCAGGCGCACGTGGCCGGCGAGCGGCGCGAGCCGCGCGCGCACGTCCCCATCCATCATCGGCTTCATCTCCCGCGGTGGTCCGGGAAGTAGCGCAATCACCGAGGCGCCATGCTCGATCCAGAGGCCCGGCGCGGTCCCGTTGGGGTTGGCCAGCACGGTCGCGCCGCGAGGCACGAGCGCCTGCCGCCGGTTCACGGCGGGCATCTTCCACCCGCGCGCCGCGAACCGGCGCTCCATGGCGGCGACGATCGCCGGGTCTTCGTCCATCGGCAGCCCGAGGTGCGCGGCCACCACCTCTCTCGTCAGATCGTCGTCGGTCGGGCCAAGGCCACCCGTCAGGATCAGGATGCGGTGACGGTCGAGCGCATGGGCGATATGTGAGGTGAGCTCCGCGCGGCGGTCGCCGACGATGGTCTTGCAGGCCACGGCGATGCCGAGGTCGTTCAGGACCTGGCTGATGAACAGCGAGTTGGTGTCGGTCTTGTGCGGCGTGAGCAGCTCGCTGCCGACGGCGATGATGGCGGCGTCGATCGAGGTCGACAAACCTGAAGGTTTGTCGCCACCAGCGGCCGTGTCGCCACCGGCGGCCGTGTCGCCACCAGGGCTCAGGCGGTCAGCCACGATGGCACCAGCAACACGAGCGCGCGCAACGACAGATGCGCGTAGATCCCGGCCACGGCGTCGTCGAGCATCACGCCCGGGCCGCCCTTCAGGTGTTCCATGCGCGCGGCGGGAAACGGCTTGACGACGTCGAAGACGCGAAACAGGACGAAGCCGGCGGCCACGCCCGCCAGCGACACGGGCAGCAGCGCCAATGTGATGAGCATGCCGAGCACTTCATCGATCACGATGGGCCCCGGGTCTTTCCGGGCGAGCGTCCGCTCCGTCACGCTGGCGGCCCAGATGCCCGCACACAACACCACGACGATGGCGGCCAGCTCGAGCGACGGCATCCCCACCCGGCGAACGATCGCAAACAGCGCGAGCGCCGCCAGGGAGCCCGCCGTACCTGGCGCGATCGGAAAGAAACCCACGTAGCCGAACGTGGCAATGGCGAGCGCCAGGTGGTTCATTCGCGAACCACGCGCGTGCCGGCCAACCGGTCGTGCAGCGCCCGGTGATCGCTGCTGAAGAGCGCGGGCACGTACGACAGGCCGAGCGTCACCGGCACCAGCATGCAGCCGGCCGCGCGCAGCACGCCGCCCGCCGCATCGACGGGCCGCCCATCGTCGCCGATCACGCGCAGCTTCATGAGCATCTTGCCGATGGTCTGGCCGCCGGCGACGGTGAACGACGCGACGTATCCGAAGGCGAGCAGGCCGAGGAACGCCAGGAACGGGACCGGCGGCAGCACCCGAAGGTCATCGGCCGTCGTCTCCAATCCGGCCATTCGCAGCGTGAGCACGACGACGATCGCGTCGATCGCCCCGAGCAGCGCCAGGTCGATCGCGCCGGCGGCGATCCGGACGCCGAGCGGCGGTGGCGCCATCAAGGCGGCGACGGTCTCGGTGGCCGACGCACGCGGGCTCCCGGGCTTGGCGGCCGCGGGGGCATCGGCGTCGAAGGCCAGCGAGGATTCGGCCTTGATCGGCCGCGTGGTCCGCGGACGGTTGCGCGGGATCTCCGGCGTGGTCCGGCGAACCGCCAACGGCGGGCGCGCCGCGCGCGGCGTCGCGGCGAGGGGCGCGTCATCAAACGGCAGCGCCGACGGATCCGCCGCCGGCTCGTCCACGGCATCAAGAGGGATCTCGACCTCCGCCGTGTCGATCGGCGGCGCCGGGGCCGTCGTGTCGGCGAGCACCATCGCCGGCGGATCGGCCATCGCGCTGTCGAGATCGATTGGCGTGTTCGTGCGCGCCGAGGCCGGGGGCGCCCCAGGCGAGTCCGCCCCGAACAGCCGATCGAGGTCGAGCGCCGAGGCGCTCAGGCTGTCCGGCGGTCGCGCGATGCCCGGTAGCTCGAAGTCCGCTGACGGAATCGGTATGCGATCGCCGCTCTGCAGGGTGAGCTCGGCATCGGCGGGAAACGGCGCGAGGGAAAAATCGTACTGACAGTTCCGGCAGCGATCGCTGGTCTCAAAACCGAGATAGCCGCACTTCGGACACTTCATTCGGGCGGCGGCGCGGAGGGGCTGGCAGGCAGCGGCGAAGACGCCTCAGCGCCGGCGACCGCCAGCAGTTCGCGCTGAATCTCGCCGCGCAGCCGGTCGGCGTCCTGGCGCAGCGAATCACCCATCGGCACGCGGTCGAGGGCCCGCAAGGCATCGCGCAGCTTGCCGCCGGCAAACAACGCTTGCGCCTGCGTGAGGTACGTTTCGGTCGGCGCGGGAATGGCGAGCGGCGCCGGCGTCACCATGGCCGGCACGGGCCGATCCGCCACCGGCTGCGCGGACCAGAGACCCGACACCGGGTTGTCGAAGTAGAGGGCCAACGCGCCGATGGTCATCACCGCCGCGACCAGGCCGATCCACACCCCGGCGTGCAGCCGCCGATCCGCGCCGGGCGCTTCGGCGGTCAGCTTCCTCGGCAGCACGCGCCGCTTCGCGACCGGCGACGCCGTCGCCACCGGACGCGGCTGCCCGACATCCAGGCGATCGATGCGGCCGAGCACGCCGAGCGCGAGGTCGTGCGAGGCACCTTGATCGAGCGCGTCGCTGAGCAGCGCGCGGGCGCGAACCACCTCGCCCCGATCGAACGCTTCGAGGCCCTGGTGAATCAGCGCTTCCGAGACGCGGTGCTGTTCCGACTGCGCGCTGCGCGCCCGATCGATGTACGCGCGGGCCCGGTCGTGGCTCCGATCGAGGAACAGCACGCGGGTCCAGAGGTTGACGGCGGTTTCGAACTCGCCGGCAAAATAATGATCGAGACCCGTCACGAGGAGTTGCTCAATCCTCGCGTCGTCTTCGGCGCCCGTGTGCGCCTCGGCGGGGCGCGGGCCTGACGGAAGCGGGTCGGCCATGGGTAAGTGACAGAGATTATAGCACTTAACCTACAATCTAGGTACCACCATGGCCATCATCGAATGCGTTCCGAATATCAGCGAGGGGCGTCGCGCGGACCTCATCCAGGGGCTCGCCGACACCTTGCGCACTGTGCCCGGGCTGCGGGTGCTCGATGTTCAGTCCGACCCCACCCACAACCGATCGGTGTTCACGCTGGCCGGCGACGCCGAGGCGCTCGCGGCCGGCATCCCGAGACTGTTCGAAGGCGCGCTCGCGGCGATCGACCTGCGCACTCACAAAGGCGAGCACCCGCGCATGGGCGCCGTCGACGTGGTCCCCTTCATCCCGATCGAAGGCGTGACGATGGCGGATTGCGTGGCGCTGGCGAAGTCGGTCGCGGCGGACGTGGCCGCGCGGTTTGCGTGGCCCATGTATCTGTATGAAGAGGCGTCGGCAAACCCGGCGCGAAAGAACCTCGAAGACATTCGCCGTGGTGAGTTCGAGGGCCTCGCCGCGAAGATGGCGCAACCGGGTTGGGCGCCCGACTACGGCCCGGCGGCGCCGCATCCCTCGGCGGGCGCGACGGCGATCGGCGCGCGCCTGCCGCTGATTGCCTTCAACATCAACCTCGCGACGGATCGGCTCGACGTGGCGAAGCAGATCGCCGCCGCGATCCGCATGAGCAGCGGCGGCTTGCGCTACGTCAAGGCGATGGGCATTCCGCTCGAGGATCGCGGCATCGTGCAGGTGTCGATGAACCTGACCAACTACGAGAAGACGCCGATGTGCCGCGTGTTCGATCTGGTCAAGCGCGAGGCCGCGCGTTACGGCGTGCAGGTGCTCGAAAGCGAGATCGTGGGGCTGGTCCCGACCGCGGCGCTGCTGCAAACGGCCGAGTACTTCCTGCAGTTGGAGGGGTTCTCTCCGGACCAGGTCCTCGAGAAGAAGATCACTGGCCGCGCGGGGTGACACCGAACGCGCGCAGCTTCTTGTAGAGATTCGACCGCTCCACCCCCAGCACTTCGGCGGTGCGCGACATGTTGCCGCCCTGCGCGTTCAGCGTCTGCAGGATGTAGTCGCGCTCGAAGCGGTCGCGCGCTTCCGAGAGCGGCACCCGCGGCCCGACGTCGGGCGTCGGCTCCGGCGCGCCGTCGCGCCCGAGGAAGCCGAGGTCCTGCGCGGTGATGGTGTCGTCTTGCACCATGATGATCAGCCGCTCGATCACGTTGCGCAGCTCGCGCACGTTGCCGGGCCACGGATACTGTTGCAACCGCGCCGCTGCTTCCGGCGCCAGCCGCTTGGGACGGCGCCCGTACTCGGCGGCCAGCAGCGCCATGAAGTGCTCGGCCAGCATCGGGATGTCCTGCTGGCGATCGCGTAGCGGCGGCACGAAGATCGGGATGACGTTCAGGCGGAAGTAAAGGTCTTCGCGGAAGCGGCCGGCGCGAATCTCCGCCGTCAGGTCCTTGTTCGTCGCCGCCAGCACGCGGACGTCGACCTTGATCCGCTGGGTGCCGCCGACGCGCTCCATGATTTGTTCCTGCAGGACGCGCAACACCTTCGCCTGCGTCTTCAGGCTCATGTCGGCGATCTCGTCGAGAAAAATCGTCCCGGTGTTCGCCTGCTCGAAGCGCCCGGGCTTGTCGGCCACGGCCCCGGTGAACGCGCCGCGCACGTGGCCGAAGAGCTCAGATTCGATCAACTCTTCAGGAATCGCCGCGCAGTTCACCTCGATGAACGGCCCGCTCTTGCGCCGGCTGCTCTGGTGAATGATCCGCGCCACCAGCTCTTTGCCGGTGCCGTTCTCGCCGAGGATCAGGACGCGGCCGTTGGTCGGCGCCGCCAGCGCCACCTGACCCCGCAGGTACGCCATCGCCGGGCTCTCCCCCACCATCGTCTGCGGCTGCTGGCGATCGACCTTGGCCCGCAGCACGCGGTTCTCGGCCTCGAGGTCGCGCTGCCGCAGGGCGTTGCGGACCACGAGCACCGTCTTCTCGAGCGAGAGCGGCTTCTCGATGAAGTCGTAGGCGCCCATCTTGATGGCGCGCACCGCCGACTCGATGTTGCCGTGGCCCGAGATGATCACCACCTGCGCATCGATCTGCCGCTCCCGGAGGCGCTGCAGCGTCGTCAGGCCGTCGAGGCCGGGCAGCCAGATGTCGAGGAGGATCACGTCGTAGGCGGCGCTGTTGGCCTGCTCGAGGCACTCCTCGCCGCTGCCGACGGCATCGACGTCGAAGCCCTCGTCCTTGAGCACGCCGCTGATCGAGGAGCGGACGCCTGGTTCGTCGTCGACCACAAGAATGGACGCCATCAGGCAGGTAACTCGATGATAAACCGGGTGCCGGTCGGCACGTTGTCGGTGACGTCGACACTGCCGCCATGCTCGGCGACGATGCGGCGGACGATGGCAAGGCCGAGGCCGCTGCCCCGTCCCTTGGTCGAGTAGTACGGCAGGAACAGCTTGTCGCGCTCGGCCGCCGGAATGCCGGGGCCGGTGTCGGCGACGACGACGCGGACGAGGCTGTTCGAGTCGTCGCGGGCGGTCTCGATCACGATGGTGCCTTCGCGTCCCATGGCCTCGATGGCGTTGTCGACGAGGTTGATGATGACGCGCTTCATCTGCTCGGGGTCGACGCGCACCTGGCTCACGGCGGGATCGAAGTGCCGTTCCAGCACCACCGCCGCGAACAGTCCTTCGTACAGCGTCAGCGTCTCCTGCAGCAGCGCGTGGAGGTCGGTCGGCACCGCGCGCGGCGCCGGCATGCGCGCGAACTGCGAGAACTCGTCGACCAGCCCCTTGAGCGATTCGACCTCGCCGATGATCGTCGACGTGCACTCCTGCACCAGGTCCTGCAGCGGCGGCGACAGGTCGCTGAGCTTGCGCCGCAGCCGCTCGGCCGACAATTGAATCGGGGTCAGCGGGTTCTTGATTTCGTGCGCCAGCCGCCGCGCCACCTCGCGCCACGCCGCGACCTTCTGCGCGCGGATGAGCGGCGTCACATCGTCGACGACCAGCACCGTGCCGTCGAAGCTGCCGTCGGGGCCGGCAATGCGGGTGGCGGCGGCCGCGACGTGCCGCTCGCGCCCGTCCTTGACGAGGGCCACTTCCTGGGCGAACGAGTCCATCTTCGCGCGCGCCGCCTGGTCGAGCACCTCGTTGATCGCCGCCAGGTCGGGACGCGCAAACACGTCGACGGCGGCGCTGCCGACGATCGACGCGTCGAGCTCGAGCAAGCGCAGCGCCGACGGGTTGATCGTGCCGATCTTGCCGGAACGATCGATCGAGACCACGCCGGTCGCGATACGTTCGAGGATCGCCTCGATGTAGCGCCGCCGGCCCTCGCCCTCCTCGTGTTTCTTCTCGAGATCGGCGGTGGCCCGATCGATCCGGCGCCGGCTCGAGGCCACCTCGGCGGCCATCGCGTTGAAGGCGTCGACCATCGAGCCGAATTCGTCGGCCGCCTCGTGCTCGATGCGATGGTCGTAGTGACCGGCGCCGATCTCGCGCGCGGCCTCCGACAGCATCTGCACCGGCCGGGTGATCCGCTTGGCGAGGTACAGCCCCATCCAGGTCGAGCCGACGAGGATCAGCAGCGTGACCATGACGAAGAACGACACGTAGACGCCGGCGAGCGGCTGCTTCAGCACGCGCAGCTGCGTGTAGTCTTCATAGGCCTTGGTCATGCGGCGGAAGTTCGCGACCAGGTCGCCCGACAGGTACTCGCTCGCCACCACCACCCCGACGACCTGTCCCGCGCCGTTCTTGATCGGCTGCGCGACGTGCATCAGCTCGCCGCCCTGGGCAAGCGGCTCGATCATGCGCGGCTCGGCTTCGCTGCCCGACGCCGCGCGCGCCGCGAGGCGATCGGCGGAGGCGCGCGCCCAGCCTTGCGGCACGGACAACGAGGCCACGTCGAACACCGACACGACCTCCGGCCCGCCGGCCGCCCGGCGGACCGCGCGATAGACCAGCACCATCCCGGTGCCCTGCCCGGCCACCTCCGGCGAGACGACGTCGCGGATGGCCGTCATGTCCGAGCTCGACAGGTCGACGCGCCCGAGCTCGCGCGCCAGCCGCGTGGCCTGATCCGCCACGAGCCGCTGGCGTTCCTGGTAATAGTCCGCGGCGATGCTGTTGGCGCCCGACAGGATCTCTTCCATGGGCGTGTTGAACCACCGATCGACGGCCGTAAGGACGACGCGGCTGCCGACGATCGACACCAGCACCGCCGGGATCACCGTCATGCCCAGCAGCGCCAGCACGAGCTTGGCGCGGAAGCGTCCGAACGGCAGGCCGCGCCGGCCGTCGAAGATGGACTTGATGACGTTGCGCGCCAGCACGAACACCAGCGCGACCAGCATCGTGATGTTGGTCGCGTAGAGCGCATACAGGACCACTTCGGTCAGGAAGTCCGGCGACAGCGTCGAAGTCCGATCGGCGAGCCAGACGATGCCGCCGAGGGCGGCGAGCAGGATGACGATGCCCGCCAGGATCAGCGGCGGGTTGTCACGGAATGGACGGCGCGCCGGCGCCGCCGGCACCCTGGCCGCCGGCCGCGACGTCGAGCTGAGGGGCTTGGCGGTGGCCACGCGCGATTACTCTTTATGCCCTCGCAGGGCGCGGGCTTCCTGCACGAAGTCGTCGACGTCGCGGAAGTCGCGGTACACCGAGGCAAAGCGAACGTAGGCCACTTGGTCGAGGCGCTTGAGCTCCTGCATGACCAGTGCGCCCAGGTCCTTGCCGGCGATCTCGCGCTCCGGCCGCTCGATCAGCAGCTGCTCCGCCATGTCGGCAATCTCTTCGATGTCGGCGACCTTGACCGGCCGTTTCTCGCAGGCCTTCAGCAGGCCGCCGATCAGCTTCTGCCGCTCGAAGCGCTCGCGGGTGCCGTCCTTCTTCACCACCATGTAGGGGATCTCGTCGATCCGCTCGTAGCTGGTGAAGCGCTTCCGGCACGTCTCGTTGAGGCACTGGCGCCGCCGCCGGATGACGTCGCCCTCGCGGCTCTCGCGCGAGTCGACCACCTTGTCGCCGAGCTCGCCGCAGAACGGACACTTCACCCGAGGTCTCCTCTCGCCATGCCGCCGATCTTCAGCCCGTCCTGGATCGTGAACCACAGGCCCGCGATCACCACCGGCACCACCGAAATCGCGTGGAGCACGATCGCCGCGCCCACCGCCGTGTCGTTGTCGGCGCCGAAAAACGCCGTGGCGCCGAGCCGGAACGCTTCGTGAAACCCGCCCACGCCGCCGGGCGTCGGCACGGCCACGCCCACCACCAGCGGCGCCAGCATCAGCCAGCCGCCGGTGAACGGCATGTCGATGCCGAAGCCGATCGCGACGGCCCAGATGCCCGCGGCGATCGTGATCCACAGCACCAAGGACCAGGCCAGCGCGGCGATCAGCCGCTCCGGCCGGCGCACGCACGCAAAGCCCTCGGCGAAGGTGCGCGCCAGCCTTGCGATCAGCGCGGCGAGCCGCGCCGGCAGAATCCGCTCCGCCTTCAGCAGCCAGGCATGCAGGCTCTCCGGATGCCCGGCCATGAAGAACATCACCGCCAGCGCGCCGAGCGCGACCGGCGCCATCACCAGCCCGCCGTAGCGGATGGCCCGGAACACCACCGAATCGCGCGCCTCCATCCCGGGGTCGAACCACAGGAGGTAGCTCGCCAGCAACAGCAGCACGGCCACGAGGTCGAGCACGCGCTCGACCACGATCGTCGCAAACGTCGCCGTGGCGCTCAGCCCCTCACGCCGCGCCAGCAGGTACGGCCGAATCACCTCGCCGGCGCGCGCCGGCAGCACCGCCGAGGCGCCAAAACCAATCACGGTCGCCTTGAACACGACCCAGAACCGCGTCGGCCCCAACGGCCCGAGCAGGTACTGCCACCGTTCCGCGCGGATGAAAAAACTCGTCGTCGTCGCCAACAGCGACCCCAACAGCCATTCGATCCGCGCCGACTTCACCGACATCCACACACGCGCCAGGTCTGCGTTCCGAAGAAAGACGGCCAGGAGCCCAACGGCCAGACCAACTACCACCAGCGTGCGAAGCGCGGTACGCAAACCACCGTCCATACTACATGAGGTATCGGTCGCCGGGCTCACCCCCGGCGGTTGGCGTCTTGCGCCAGACGGGTTGCGCCGTTACCATGTTGGTTCTTCACGCGAGCGCCCGTGCCTTCACAACCTCTCTTAGAGACCAACCTCGAAGCGCTTTCCCTGGTCCGCCGTGGAAAGGTCCGTGACGTCTACGCCGTCGACGACGCCATCGTGCTCGTGGCGACCGATCGCATCTCGGCGTTCGACTACGTGCTCGGCTCGGGCATTCCCGACAAGGGGCGCGTGCTCAACCAGCTGTCGGCCTTCTGGTTCGAACGCACCCGCCACATTGTCCCCAATCACCTGATCTCGACCGACGCCTCCACGTATCCGGGGGCGGCCCGGCAGTACGCGTCCGTACTCGAGGGCCGCTCGATGCTGGGCCGCAAGACCACGCCGCTGCCGGTCGAATGCGTCGCCCGCGGCTATCTGTCGGGCTCCGGCTGGAAGGACTACAGGGCCACAGGCGAGGTCTGCGGCATCGCGTTGCCGACGGGATTGCGCGAGTCCGATCGCCTGCCCGAGCCGATCTTCACGCCGGCGACCAAGGCCGACTCCGGTCACGACGAGAACATCAGCGAAGAGGCGGCCGCGGCGGTGGTGGGCGCCGACCTGCTCGCCCGGCTCAAGCGGCTCACGCTCGAGCTGTACGCACACGGTGTCGCCCATGCGGAGTCGAAGGGCATCATCCTCGCGGACACGAAGTTCGAGTTCGGCCTGACCGCCACCGGCGAGCTGCTGCTGATCGACGAGATGATGACGCCCGACTCGTCGCGCTACTGGCCGAAAGACCAATACGCGCCCGGCGGGCCGCAGCCAAGCTTCGACAAGCAGTACGTGCGCGACTATCTCGAGTCGATCAAGTGGAACAAGCAGCCGCCGGTGCCCACGCTCCCGCCCGACGTCGTGGAAGGGACCCGCAGCAAGTATCTGGACGCCTATCGCCGGCTGACGGGCCGGGAACTGGAAGTCTCCTCCTTCGCCAAGGCTACGGAGGACAAGGGCCGTGCGTGATCTGCTCGAACAGCTGGTGGCAGAGATGGTCAACCGCGGGGTGCGCTACGAGGATGCTCGCCGTGAGTTCGAGAAGCGCTTCCTCGCGCGCGTCATCCAACAGTGTGACGGAAATCTCTGTAAGGCCGCCGACACGCTCGGTGTGCATCGCAACACGCTGGCTCGCAAGACGAAAGAGCTGAGGATCAAGCCGCGGGCACTGTAGACAGGCGCCTCGCTACGCTCGGCGTGGGCCTCGCTCACTGCGTTCGCTCGGTCGGCTCGGCGCTTCGCGCCTCGTAGGCGCCTCGTTTCACTCGGCGTAGGCTCGCGCCTTCGGCGCTCGTGGGACTCGCTCTT
>Ga0156330_1227_pt1 | contig 24190 bp, 16 predicted proteins | sample RifCSPlowO2_12_FD_107978 | JGI IMG/M metagenome (GOLD analysis project Ga0156330, IMG submission 107978) | Acidobacteria bacterium RIFCSPLOWO2_12_FULL_67_14b | reverse complement strand
TGCTGCCGGAGGGGCGGCGCGATGCCGACGATGGTGAAGCGCTGCGGCGGGACGTCCGGGGCCCGCTCGTTGACGAGCAGGACCTGGCGGCCGATCGGATCGATGCCACGCGAGAACCGTTCGGCGAATCGTTCGTTGACGAGGGCCGAGGTCGCGCGGACGGAGGCGTCGAGGTCCTCGAGGCGCGCCCCCCTGACCACGTTCAGCCCGAGCGTGTCGAAGTAGCGATCGCCGATCGCGACCATACGCGCGGTCGGCAGTTGATCGGACGACACACCTAAAGGTGTGTCGCCACCTGGACTCGAAGGTTTGTCGCCACCGAGCGAGTCGTGGTCCATGAGGATGCCGCGGCTGTCGCGCGCGTTGAACGGCGCGCTGCCGGCCAGCGCCCCGGACTCCATGCCCGGCGCCGCGGCCAGCCGTTCGTCGAGCGCGCGATAGAACGCCAGGCGACGATCGTTCGCGGCGTACTGCGGCTGCGGCAGCGCCACGCGGAACTCCCACAGGTTTGCCAGGTCGATCGCCTGATCGGCGCGAGACACGACGCCGGCGCTCCGCACCAGCGCACCGGCGCTGGCCAACAGGATCACGGTGAGCGCCAGCTCGCCCACCAGCAGGCCGCCCGTGATCCGATGCGTGCGCGGGCCCGCCGTTCCCGATCGGCCGCCCTGGTTGAGCACCTCCGTCAGGTTGGTCTTCGACAGATGCAGCGCCGGCAGGACGCCGAACGCGATGCCGGTGTTCACGCACAACAGCGCGATCACCGCGACCAGCCGCGCGTCGAACGTGAACCGGGTCCAGTAGGGCAGGCCGAAGCCGGTGACTTCGTTTGCGAACGCGCGGACGCCGAACGACGCCAGCGCCACGCCGAGCACACCCGCCATCAGCGCGAGCAGGACGCTTTCGACCAGCAGCTGCCGCACGATGCGCCCGCGGCTGGCGCCGAGGGCCGCGCGCATCGACATCTCGCGCCTGCGCGCAGACGACCGCGCCAGCAGCAGGCTTGCCGCATGGCTGCAGGCGATCAGCAGCACGACGAGCACCGCGGCCAGCATCATCATCGGCACCGGCTGCATCGCCTTGCCGAAATACGCTTCGTTGAGCGGCATCACCACGGTGCGCCGCGTCCGATCCGCCTCCGGCACCGTCGCCAGCGCGGACACGATCGCGGCCAGCTCGGCGCGCGCCGCCTCGGCGGACACGCCGTCGGCGAGCCGCGCGACGATGCGCAACGGGCGTTGGCCGGCCGCGGGCGTCGCCATGCCGGGCAGGGCGGCCAGCGGCCGCCACACCTGCTGATCGACTGGGTAATTGAAGCCCTCCGGCATCACCCCGATCACGGTGGCCGGCTGTCCGTTCGCACGCACCGGGCGCCCGAGGATCGCGGGATCCGAGCCGTAGCGATCCGTCCAGACGCGATGGCCGATGATGACGACCGCCGGCGCGCCGGCGCGGTCGTCGTCCGGGCTGAAGCCGCGGCCGAGGATCGGGCGCTCGCCCAGGAGGGCGAAGCCGTTGTGGCTCAGGAACGTGCCGGCAAATTGATCGGTGGCGTTGGTGTCGTCGCCGAGGTTGATCACCGCATCCGCTTCCGCGGCCATGCCGCTGAAGCTGCGGGACGCCGATCGCCATGCGTCGAAGACGGCGAAGGGCACCCGCTGGCCCTGCGCGGGAGTGGGTTCGGCGGCGAGCGCGACCAGGGCCGACGCCTGCTCGAACGGCAGGCCGCGGAAGTTCATGCTGTAGAGCAGCGTGACCATCGTGCTGCTCACGCCGATGCCCATGGCCAGCGCGATCACCGCCGCGGAGGTGAACCATCGATCGCGCGCGATCATCCGAAGCGCGGACTTCGTGTCCTGGATGAGCCCGTCGATCAGCGGGAACCCGCGCTGATCGCGGTAACGCTCCTTGATCTGATCGACGCCGCCGAACGCCCTGCGGGCGGCGAGCCGCGCGTCGGCCGGCGCCATCCCACGCGCGATGTGCTCGTCGGCGAGCATGTCGAGGTGCGCCTGCACTTCTTCCGACAACCGATCTTCCCGCCGGCGGCGGAGCAGGACGTCGATGAGCCGCGACATGAAGGTGCCCATCGCGTCACTCGTGACGCAACGCCGCCACCGGATCGAGGTGTGCGGCACGGCGCGCCGGCACCATCGCCGCGGCGAGCGCAATGCCGCCGAGCAGCGCGGCAATGGCCGCCGGCAGCATCCAGTCGCTCGCGGCCGCCTGGGCGACGAACACCTTCATCAGGTCCCGCGAGCCATACGCGGCCGCCGCGCCGATGGCGCAGGCCACGACGATCAGCGCGGTCGCGTGCCGCGCGATCATCCAGGTGATCGCGCCGGCGGGCGCACCCACCGCGAGGCGCACGCCGATCTCCTGCGTGCGGATGGTCACCGCATGCGCGGTGATCACATACAGGCCCGCCGTCGACACGAGGAGCGCGACGAATCCCAGCGCGATGAAGAGCCCGGCGGTCAGGTTGTGCGTGAACAGCCGCACCGACAGCATTTCCTCGGTCGTCTGCGGGTTGAACAGCGCGATCGTGTCGTCAACAGCCTTCAACTCCTCGCGCAATGCCGGCATGGCCGCGGCGGTGCTGCCGGCCGCGCGCACAATCACATCCAGACGCGGCAGCGGCTCACCGCGATAGGGGACGTAGACCACCGGCGTCCCTTCGGTGACCACGGCCTGCCGAACCGACGGCGACACGCCGACGATGGTCAGCCACGCCGCCGCCGATTCTTTGCCGGCTTCGACTGCCTGGATCTGCTGGCCGATCGGGTCGGCGTTCGGAAAGTGGGCGTCCGCGAACCGGCGGTTGACGATGGCCACCGGCGCGCCGAGCCGATCGCCGTGGTCGAAGGCACGGCCGCGCAGTACCGCGACGCCAAGCGATTCGAAATACCCCGCCCCCACGCTGATCACGCCGATCTCCGGGCCGCCTGGCGCCGTCGTGACCGGCGCGCCGGGCAGTCCGAGACGGCGCAGCGGGAAGATCCCCGAGAGCGGCATCGTGCTCGCGAGGCTGGCGGCCGCGATCGAGGGGTTGGCGCGCAGGCGATCACCAAACCGGGTGACGAAGTCCAGCCGCTGATCGGCGGTCTTGTACGAGGCCGGCAGGGTCAGGCCGGCGGTGATGAGGTGATCGGCATCGATCACGCGATCCGCGTCGCGCAGCGACAGCATCGTCCGAATCAGGATGCCGGTGCAGGTGAGCACCACCAGCGAGAGTGCGATCTCGGCGACCACGAGGCCGCTGGTCCAGCGGTGCAGGCGTCGCGAGGTCGAGCCGCGGCCGCCTTCCTTCAGCAGCTCTCCGCCTTTCGTGCGCGACAGGTGCCACGCCGGCAGCAGGCCGAACAGGATCGGGGTCACCAGGCACAGGCCCGCGAGGAACATCAGAACCTGCGCGTCCATCGTGAAGTCAGTCCAGCGCGGACGAACGCTGACGTTCCTCATGGTGTGCTCGACGTAGCGGATGCCCGCCACCGATACGAGCCACGCCACGCCCCCGGCGGCGATTGCCAGCGTGACGCTTTCGATCATCAGCTGGCGGACGATGCGGCCGCGGGTGGCGCCGAGCGAGACGCGCAGCGCGATTTCGCGCGAGCGGCCCGCTGCCCTCGCGAGCAACAGGTTGGCCGTGTTCGCGCACGCGATCAGCAGCACCAGGCCGGCGACGAGGATCAGCGCCGGCAGGACTTGCCACCAGCCGCCGTTGTGGAATTCGGCGACGGTTTCCACGCGCGGCCGGACCACCTTGTTGGTGTCGGGGTGGAGCGTCGCATCGCGCTCGCCAATCGCCGCCATCTCCTGGCGGACAGTGGCCATCGTCGCGCCGGGCACGCGACGAGCGAGCAGCGACAGGTTGCGCGTGGTCCGCGGCTGCGCCAGCAATCCCGGCATCTGGGCCAGCGGCTGCCAGGCGTCGGAGATGGCCGGGAAACTTTCGCCGGCAGGCATCACGCCGATCACGGTCACCGGTGTGTCCCCGATCAGCACGCTGCGGCCGAGAATCGCCGGGTCGCTGCCGTAGCGTCGCTTCCACAAGGCGTCGGCGATGACCACGGTTGGCGGCGCGCCGGCCCGTTCTTCGTCCGGCGTGAACGTGCGGCCCAACTGTGGCGACAGGCCGAGGATCGCGAACGACCGTTCCGACAGATGGTTGAGCCAGATCAGTTCCGGTGCGGCGCCATCACCGCGAAGACCGGCTTGCCGGGTGCGATGGGCGAGCAGGCTCCTGACCGACCGCAGCTCCGTTTGCCATTCCCGGAACTCGGGGAGCGATACACCGCCGGGGCGCGACAGCTCGATGTTGCGCGTGCCGATCGCGACCAGCTCATGGCCGTTCCTGACGGGCAAATCACGCAGCAAGAACGCGTTGAACATCGTGAAGACGGTGTTGTTGGCGCCGATGCCGATGCCGAGCGTGACGACGGCGGTCAGTGTCAGCGCGCGTTCGCGGCCCATCATGCGGACGCTGTAGCGAAGGTCCTGCACCAGCCCGTCGATCAGCGGCAGGCCGCGCTGGTCGCGATAGGCCTCCTTGATCTGATCGACACCGCCAAATGACCGGCGCGCCGCCAGCCGCGCCTCCGCAGGAGACATCCCGCGCGCGATGTGCTCGTCAGCGAGCAGATCGAGATGCGCCTGGAGCTCTTCGGAGAGCCGATCCTCGCGTTGGCGACGGAGGAGCAGATCCAGAAGGCGAGAGATGAAGGTTCGCATGGGAGGCTTTAGATCTGTGTCATCTGCGTCATCTGCGGCCCCGGTTTGAAATCTGCGTCAATCGGTGGCCAGCAGCCGGTTGACCATCGCGACCGTGCGCGCCCAGCTGTCGGCCTCGGCCGCGAGGTGCCGGCGGCCGGCCGCGGTGATCGAATAGAAGCGGGCGCGGCGGTTGTTCTCGCTCGTGCCCCACTCGCTCTTGATCCACGCCTTCTGCTCGAGGCGGAGCAGCGCCGGGTAGATCGTGCCCTGGTTGAGGTTCAGTGAACCCTGCGCGACCTGCTCGATGCGCCGGGCGATGCCGTAGCCATGCTGCGGCCCCAGCCCCGCGAGCGTCTTGAGGACCATCAGGTCGAGCGTGCCGTACGGAACTTCGCTGTTTGGTGTCGTCATGTTGATAGGCCACAGAAGATCTCACAGCTTCTGTGGAAAGGCAACAGGAACATAGACACCGGTTTCTCACGGAGGTTCCTCACGAAGGTTCGGCCACGCCGGCGTTCGGTGCAGCGGCGTCGCGAGGCTGGAGTGACCGGCCGCGGTCAGGGCTCGGCCCACGGCCGCGCCTTGAGGAGGGCGGAAAGGATCGGCGACGTCATCATCGTGGTGACGAGTGCCATGATCACCAGCATCGTGAACAAGCGCGGCGTGATCATGCCGAGGTCGAGGCCGATGTTCAGGACGATCAGCTCGACCAGCCCGCGCGTGTTCATCAGGACCCCCAGCGCCGCGCTGTCTCGCCAGTTCAGCCCGGCCAGGCGTGATGCGAGCGCCGTGCCGCCGAGTTTCCCCACCGTGGCCACGGCGATGATCAGGCCGCAGATCAGCCAGTCGTCGACCGTCCGCACGAGGCCGATTTCGGTGCGCAGGCCGGTGAACGCGAAGAATGCGGGCAGGAACATGACGCGGACGATGTCGGCGAGCCGATCGGTCACGTGCCGGGCAATCCGGCTCTCGTGCGGGATGATCGCGCCGAGCAGGAAGGCGCCGAAGATGGCGTGGATGCCGATGAACTCGGTCGCCACCGCCGACAGCAGCACCGCGGCGAGCACGAGGGCGAGGCTCTGCTCGCCGATCCGGGGCGACGAGTCGAGCCGTGCCACGGCCGTGGCCATCACGCTGCGCCCGACGGTCAACATCAGCGCCACGTAGACGGCGGTCAGCGCCACGGTCAGCGCCGCGGCGCCGGGCGTGGCCCGCGTCACGCTGACCACGAACGCGAGCAGGCACCACGCCACCGCGTCGTTGATGGCCGCGCAGGTCAGCGCCAGGATGCCCATGGCGGTCCGCTGCAACCCGCGATCGCCCAGGATGCGCGCCAGCACGGGGAACGCAGTGATCGACATCGACACGCCGAGAAACAGCGCGAACGACGTGAACGCCACACCCGCCGGCGACAGCGTCTCGTAGAGCAGCGTGGCCAGCCCCGCCCCCAGCGCGAACGGCACGACGATGCTGGCGATCGAGATCGCCAGCGTGAACGCGACGCGGCTGCGCAGCACGTGCAGGTCGAGCTCGAGGCCGACGAGGAACATGTAGAGGATCACGCCGAGCTGCGAGATGACGCCCAGAAACGGCGCCGCCTCGGCGGGGAAGAGCACGGCGGCGGCCTCCGGCCAGAGGCGGCCGAGCAGCGACGGCCCCAGCAGGATGCCGCCCACCACTTCGCCAATCACCGCCGGCTGATGGAGCCGCGCGAAGATCGCGCCCAGCACGCGGGCCGTGATCATGATGACCGTAAGGGCCATCAGGACGTTCAGCAGCATGAAGCCGCCATTATCTCCGGTCAACCCTTGGACCGGGTGCCGGGGAGAAGGGCGTTGCGGGTGGATCCGTCAGCAGGCGGTTCGCGTCTTCTCGACGTTGAGATCGAACATCGGCCGCAGGCTCGTGCCCGCGATGTTGCCCGCGAAGGCGGCGACCAGCCACAGCCATCCGTGCAGGCTGCCTGACGCGATACCGCTGAAGTAGGCGCCGATGTTGCAGCCGTAGGCGATGCGCGCGCCGTAGCCGAGCAGAAGGCCGCCGATCACGGCCGCGGCGAGCGATCGGTTCGACACCTGCCACGCCGGTGCGAAGCGGCCGGCCAGCATCGCGGCCATCAGCGCGCCGAGGATGATCCCGATGTCCATCACCGAGGTGACGTCGGCGAGCACGCTGGACCGGAGCGCGGCGGCCTGGGCCGATGCGGTCCAGTACGGCCACGCGGCCACGTCGATGCCCAGGGCCGCAAACCATTTTGCGCCCCACAACGCAAACGCCGAGGTGACGCCCCAGGGCCGGCCACCAATGGTCAGCGTCGCGATGTTGACCACGGCGAGGCCGACGGCCCCGGCCACGAGCGGCCACGGGCCCTTCAGCCATCGCGGTCCGACGGCCTGCCGCAATTCGTTCACGACCTCGCCGTGGCGCTTCCGCTCCGCGACGCGCGTGGCCCAGCCGATGCCTCCGAACAGCGCCAGACACACCGCCAGCCCCGGCCACGGCCCCATCGCCGTCACCACCGAGGTGGCGGGGAAGGACGCCTGGGCGTTCCACCAGGGCGTGTGCGCCGTGCCGATCACCGAACCGATGATGAAGAAGAACAGCGTGACGAGCATGCGCGTGCTGCCGCCGCCGACGCTGAAGAGCGTGCCGGAGGCGCAGCCGCCGCCGAGCTGCATGCCGAGCCCGAAGATGAAGGCGCCGGCGGCGACGCCGATGCCGGCGGGCGAGACCGATCCGCGCAGGGGCTGGCCGAGAAACGACCCGGAGGCGAGCAGCGGGAAGAACACCGCGCAGGTGATCGCCAGCATCAGCATCTGCGCGCGCAGGCCCGCGCCGCGCCGATCCGAGATGAAGACGCGCCAGGACGAGGTGAAGCCGAACGCGGCGTGATACAGCACCACGCCCGCGCCGGCGCCGACCAGGAAGAGCGCGCCCTGGCGCCAGCCAATCGCGGTGCTCAGGTACCACGCGGCCAGCGCGATCACGATCGCCGTGATCGCCGCGGGCCCGGGCACCAGGGTCCGCGACTCGATCGCGAGCGGAGCGGTGGGATTGAGCGTCTGCGTCGTCATGGCATCTCCAACGAAACGACGAAGCTCACGACGTCAACCACGACGAACACGAACGATTCTTTCAAGTCGCGTTTCGAAGATAGGTCTTCGTGATCTTCGTGATGGCCTTCGCGATCTTCGTGGTCTCTTTTGGTCACATCAGAACGTGACGCCCGCGCTGAGGCCGAACGTCCGCGGACGGCCATTCTCGCCGACAAACCCCGACGGCGCAAAGCCCTGGTAGGAAAAGGCGATCGGGACGTAGGCTGTGTCGAACGCGTTGCGAATCCACGCCTCCACGAACAGGAGCTTCCCGCGGGCGCCGCCGCGCAGATTCACCAGTGAATACGCGTCCTGGCGCGCCGTGTTCGCATCGTCGTATTCGAAAGGGCCGTACATCACCGCCTCGCCGCGGCCGTAGAGCGTGATTGCGGAGGTGAGCGCGCGCGTCAGCTGCGTGCCGACCACCGCCGTGTAGTCGGGCGTGAACGGCAGGTTGTTGTCGGTGACGTCGACGCCGCTCGACATCGTGCCGGCCTGAAAACGCGCGCTGGTGAAGCCGAACGACGCAAAGACGTCGATCGACGGGCGCGGGCGAGCCGTCACCTCGAATTCCATGCCGCGGCTGCGGGCGCCGCCGACGTTGGCAATGTAGAACTGGCCGGGCACGAACGGGTTCGGCACGTTGAGCTGCAGGTCGTTCCAGTCGATGTGGAACACCGCGGCGTTGGCCGACACCTTGCCGCCGGCGAAGGTCGACTTCACGCCGCCTTCGATGTGCCACGCGTGTTCCTCGCCGTAGGCCTCGCTGCCGGGCAGCGCCGCCGGGTTGAAGCCGCCCGCCTTGTAGCCGCGGCTGGCCGACGCGTACGCCATCGTGTCCCGCACGCGATAGCCGAACGCGAACTGCGGCGAGATGTCGGAGAAGGATGCGTCCGCGGCGACCGCATTGGGCGGCGCAATGGCCGGCGTGAAGAACGTGTTCAGCGTCGCCTCGCTCTTCGCGTGATCGAAGCGCAGGCCCACCGTGAGGTCGGCCTTGTCGTGGAAGGTGAGGGTGCCCTGGCCGAACACGCCGACGCCGGTGTCGTCGATGGCCGACTGCGGTGAGGTCTGCGCCACGGGGAACGGAATCTGCGGCGACAGGACGAAAGCGCCGAGGTTGTTGATGGCGAGCTGGTCGTAATTCTGCTTGAAGAACTCGACGCCGCCCTGCCACTTGAACATCACGTTGTCCGAAAGCCGCGCCGGCGCATTCTCGGGCGAGGCCAGGCGGAACTCCTGCGTGAACTGCGTGTCTTCCTCGGTGTTGCTCCGCGTGGCGAGCGCCAGCGGCGTGTAGTCGAGGTCGGTCTCGTCTTCGGTCTTCCACTTCACGACGCCGGTGTTGCTCTCGATCGACACCCGCTCGCCGTTGCCGCGCAGGTTGAGCGTGGTGGCGTTGATGTCGCGGTTGGTGAAGCCCTCGAAGTCGCGCGACACGACAAACGGCGTCTGCCGGATGGCGTCGAGATCACCGAGGGCGTAGTCGCCGTCACGGTTGCGCTCGTGCGAGTAGATCACGCGCGCCTGCCAGTTCTGCGTCGGCGTGAGCAACAGCTGCGCCTTCGCGAACGTGCCGTCGCGCGAGTCGAGGTCGTGGCCGGTGATCCGGTTCGTCGTGTAGCCCTCGCGCTGCTGCCTGCCCGCGGCCACGCCGACCGCCGCCTTGTCGCCCAGCGGCCCCGACACCGAGCCGCGGACTTCCCTCGATGCGTGGTCGCCAAACGGCGCCACCACCGAGCCGGTCCACTTCGACGTCGACGGCTTCGTGCTGCGGATGTTGACGATGCCGCCGAGAGTGTTGCGGCCGAAGAGCGGGCTCTGCGGCCCGCGGACGAACTCGATTTGATCCACCGCGAGCAGCTCGATGCTCGACGAGTTGCTGTTCAACTGCGGCACGCCGTCGATGTAGGTCGTGACCGCCGGGTTGGCCGGGCTCGATCCGATGCCGCGGAACCGCGGGTTGCTCACCTTGCGCGCGGTGAATTCGGTGAACACCGTGTTCGGCGCGAACACCGCAGCCTCGCTGACGATGCGGATGCCGGCGTTGGCGAGCGTGTCGGCGGTGACCACGGTCACGCTGGCGGGCACGGCCTTGACGTCGGTCGGCTCCTTCTGCGCCGTGACGATCACGGTGGGCAACGTCACCAGGGGGGCCTGGGTCGATTGAGCGAACGCGGCCGTGGGGGCCAGCAGGGAAATCAGGACAGCAACACGCGAAATCGGCATCCGGTCATTATGCACGGGTGAAGTTGAGGACGGGAGGAATCGGCCCCCGCGGGTTTCTGAATTTGACAAGAATTGGCATATTATACCAATCTGTAACCATATGGTTACAGATAATAGCTGCGCCGATCCGATCGTGTTCCACGCCATTGCCGATCCGACGCGCCGGGCGATCCTGGATTTCCTGCGGGAGGGGCAGTTGTCGGCCGGGGAGCTGGCGCGCCGATTCCCGGTGAGCCGCCCGGCGGTGTCGCGTCACGTGCGCGTGCTGCGGGACGCCGGCCTCGTCCGACAGTCGCGCGACCGGCAGACGCTGCATTACGCGCTCAATCCCGCGCCGCTGGCGGCGGTCGATCGCTGGCTGACGGATTACCGGGTTGTTCTGGGGCGCGCGGCCACGACCTGAGGCGGTACGTTGAAGATCAAGAAACCACCAAGACCACGAAGTGAATCACGAAGAACGCGAAGGAATTCTTTCGTGGTTTCTAGTGGACTCACTCTCATACGTTCGCGCTGCCCGGCACGGCGGCCGCTTCGAGATAAACCGTCCGCTTATGCATCCGCCCGCAGCGCGTCGGTTGGGTGAATGCGCAGGGCGCGGCGCGCCGGCACCAGGCACGCGAGCAGTGTGACCCCGAGGATGAACGCCGCCACCGTGACTGCCGTGATGGCCGCCACGACCGGTCCGGATCCCCGGAATTGGTCCGGCGCGCTGGTGGCGATCAGCAGTGCGCCAGGCACGCTGCCCACGACAATGCCGAGGGTCACTTGCGCGAACGCCCGCGAGAAGATCCCGGTGAGAATGCGCCGCGCGCTCGCGCCCACCGCCACGCGGATGCCGATTTCGCGCGTCCGCCGCGTGACGTTGAACGACATCAGCGCGTAGACACCGGCGGTCGCCAGGATCAGCGTCACCGCGCTCACGACGGCGATGACCCGCAGAAAAAACGCGAGCGTCAGCTGGTCCGATTCGTCCAGCTGGTCGAGGCGCTTGAAGTCGTAGAGCCGCAACGTCGCGTCCGCCTCCGCGGCCATCGCGCGGAGGCGAGGCGCAAACGCGGTCGCGTCGCCGGAGACGTGAACGGCCATGATCGTTCGAGCGGTCAGGCCCGGCGTCCCGGGCCGATACAGCACTGCATCCACCGACCGTTTCCGCGGGGCGTTGGTCAAGTCCGCCACCACGCCGACGATTTCGTGCCAGGGCCCCGCCTCGGGATTCTCGGCGGTCTTCGGCTGGCGCACGAGCTGGCCGATGGCATTGCGGCCGCCCAGGACCTGCCGCACGAACGTTTGATCGACGATCGCGACCGGGCGTTCGATCTCCACGTCGGCCTGTGTGAAGGCGCGGCCCGCGACGATCTGTGCGTTGAAGGTGTCGAAGAAGCCGGCGCCCACCAACGCGGTCCGCACGGTCAGGGCCGACCCGTCAGCCGGCACGGGCGTCTCGATGCCCTGCAACTCGACATCGAATCCGCTGTGGCCCATGCCGGGAAGCGCGGTGGCGTAGGTCACGCCGGTGATACCCGGTTCGGCGGACACGCGCCGCTCCAGTTCCCGGTAGGTGGCGGCGAATCGAGTCCGGAATTCCGCCTGTGCTCGAGGACTCGAACCGGCCGGTGAGGCGTCACGGTCCATGTCGAGCCGGACCGAGAGGTACTGCGCGCGAGGGAACGCGGCATCTCGCATCGCGTAGCGCGACGCATACGCGTCCCAGCCCAGCGTCACGCCCGTCATGAGAAAGATGACGGTCAGGGCAATCTGCGTCACGATCACCCCCGTCCACACGCCGCTGAATTTCATGCTCGATCCGCGTGACGCCGCATGCGTGAGCCGCGCCTGCATCTGCGGGCCGGTCGCTTTCATCGCCGGGACGATCCCGACCATGGCGGCGGCGAGGAGTGCGAGCACACCGGCATAGAGGTAGGTGACCGGTGAGAGATTGTCGTTCCACCAGAACGGCGACGCCGCGCCGTCGGCGGCGGCGGCCAGGAACGAGTCTTTTCCCCACGTCGACGCAAACGACGCCGCCCACAGGCCGATCGCCGCGGCCACTGACGAGAGGACGAGCGCTTCGGCAAACAGCTGCGCGACAATGCGGGCGCGGCTCGCGCCGAGCGCGGTCCTGACCGTGATTTCGCCTTCGCGCATCGCCGTCCGCGCGAACACGAGCGTGGCGACGTTGGCGCCGCACACGCCGAGCAGCCCGACAAAGAACACGTTCATCGCGTACAACACGATCACCTGCAGGCGGTCTTCCGACGACGCAAACATCGCTTCGAGATAGCGATCGATCCGCGGCCGCAGATGCCGGGTCGTGTCCGGCGCCGCCGTCGCCAGGCCCACCGCGATCGACTCCAGTTCGGCCTGCGCCGCCGCGAGCGGCACGCCGGGCGCCAGCCGGCCAAAGACCCTGAGTACCGGCCCCTCGGCTCGTCGCGCCCCGGCGCCATTCATCCGGAAGGGCACCCAGAGGCTGTGATTCACCGGGAACCCGAAGCTCGCCGGCATGACCCCGACAATCGTGTGCGTGGTGTTTCCCAGGCGGATCGTTCGGCCGACCACACCGGGATCGCCCTCGAATCGCGCCTGCCACAACGGGTAGCCGAGCACCGCCACCGCCGGCGCCGCCGGCTGCTCGTCTTCCGCGATCAGGGGCCGTCCCAGCAGCGGAGGCGTGGGAAACAGACGGAACGCCGTCGCGCTGATCTCGACGCCGCGGACCGGCTCGGACCGCCCGTTGTCGGTAATGAGGTTGCGCTCGATTGACACCGACGCACCGATCAGCTCGACCGATTTGAGGCCGTGCTTCCATGCCTGAAAATCGTAGAGCGCTCGATTCTCAGGATCGCCGGTGGCGACGTCCAGGTTCTGAATTCTGACGATGCGATCGCCATCCTTGACCGGCAGGGTCGGGCGGACGAAGTCGTTCACGAACTCGAGATAGGCCGCGCCGCCGCCGATCGCCACCGCGAGCGCGCCCACGGCGATCACGGTCAGGCCGGGATACTTGACGAGCATCCGGGCGCCGAGTTTCAGATCCAGCCACGACTCGTCGATCCAGCGAAACGATCGCGCGTCCCGCTGCCGTGCCTTCACCTGTTCCACCTGGCCTCCGAACGCGCGTCTCGCCGCCAGCCAGGCCTCGTCCCGGGTCATGCCGCCGGTGACGAAGTGGTCTTCGAGCAGCTGCAGATGGACGGTGATCTCGCGGGCCAGATCGGCGTCGTCACGGCCCGATCGGAAGACCGACACCAGGCGCCGGCAGAAGCGTCGTAGCGTGCTCATCGGGATCAACGGGGCCTCCTACTCGAGATCCGCGCGCACCATCCCATACTTCCACTTGGATGTCAAGTGAAGCGGCTTGCCTTATTACCGTCACGGAAGTAAGATATTCCCGTCACGGTAATAACGATGAAGAAGCCCGCCGCGCCGCTCACCCCCGCCGTCTTCCACATCCTGCTCGCCCTCGCCGACGGCCCGCTGCACGGCTACGCGATCATGCAGGCGGTCGAAGAGAGCGCCGGCCCGACGCCGCCGATGGGTCCCGGCACCATCTACGGATCGCTGCAGCGGATGGAGGAGGCCGGGCTGGTGAAGGAGCTGCCGGCGCCGGGCGACGATCGCCGCCGCACCTTCGCGCTGCAGCCCGCCGGCCGGCGGGCGCTGGCCGGCGAGGCCGAGCGGCTGGCGCGGCTCACAGCGCTCGTCCGCTCGAAGCGGCTCGTGCCCGACGAGGCCTGACATGGAGCGGGACCGCTGGTCGCTGCGCGTCTACCGCCTGCTGCTCCGCATCTACCCGAGCCGGTTCCGGGACCGCTTTGCCGCGGACCTGGAGGCAGACTTCGCCCAGATGCTCGCGTCGCGCGGGCGCCGCGCCGCGTGGTCGCGCGCCCTTGCCGACTTCTGGCGCGCCATTCCGCTCACCCACACCCACGATCAACGGACGCGCCAGCGCCAGTACGCTGTCACCCTCGGGGCAGAAAGCCACATGGGCTCGCTGCTGTTCGACGTCCGCCACGCGGTGCGCGCACTGGCCAAGTCGCCGGTCTTCACCGCCGTCACCGTGATCACGCTGGCGCTCGGCATCGGCGCCAACAGCGCCATCTTCAGCCTGGTGAACGCGGTGCTGCTGCGGCCGCTCGGTTACCAGGAGCCCGACCGGCTGATGATGATTCACGAGGTCATTCCCGAGTCGAAAATGCCGCGCTTCGGCGTGTCGCCGGCCGATTACCTCGATCTCGATCAGTACCAGGGATCGTTCACGGATCTGGGCGCGTATCGAACGCAGTCCATGGAGCTGTCGGGGAACGGCGACCCGGAAACCGTCGTCGTCGCGCAGACATCCGCCGCCGTGTTCCTGCTGCTGGGCGTCGGCGCCGCGGATGGACGCACATTCCTGCCCGAAGAAGATCAAGCGGATCAGTCGGTGGTCGTGATCAGCGACGGGCTTCGCCGCCGGCGGTTCGCGGCGTCGTCGCCGGTGGGCGGGCGCCTCGTGCTCGATCGACGGCCCTACACCATCGTCGGCGTGATGCCGGCGGGGTTCCAGTTCCCGAAACGCGGACCGCAGTTCAACAGCGAACCGGCCGACGCGTTCATGCCGCTCGTGTTCAACCCGTTCGAGCGGCAGGCCCGGGGCATGTTCTACAACCACAGCGTGATCGGCCGCCTTCGAGACGGCGTCACGCTGGATCAGGCGACCCGCGACACGGCGGCGCTCGCCTCGCGGGTGCAGGAGAATTATCCGCCGCAGCTTCGAAACGCGTTCTCCGTTCAGATCGCGGCGACGCCGTACCTTGACGAGATCTCCGGGCAGGTGCGCCGGCCGCTGATGATCCTGCTCGGCGCCGTCGGCCTGGTGCTGCTGGTGGCCTGCGCGAACGTGGCCAACCTGTTTCTCAGCCGCGCGGTGGCCCGGCAGCGGGAGATCGGGGTCCGCGCGGCGCTGGGCGCGGCGCGCCACCGGCTGTTCCAGATGCTGCTGGTCGAAAGCCTTCTGCTGGCGTTCACGGGCGGCGCGCTCGGCCTGGTAATCGGGCATTGGGCGGTCCGGGCCGTGCCTGCGGTGATCACGACCAGCCTGCCGGGCGTGTCGGACGTGACGCTGGACGTCCGCGTGGTGGCGTTCACGCTGATACTGTCGCTGGCGACCGCGCTGTTTTTCGGCTTGGTGCCGATGGCCCCCGGCATGCGCCGGGAACTGGCCGACGCTTTGCGGGAGGGCGCGCGGACCTCCGGCGGTCGCAGCCAGCATCGCTTGCAGGCCGGGCTCGTGGTGACCAGCGTGGCGTTTGCCTTCGTCCTCCTCGTCGGTGCGGGCCTGCTCATTCGCAGCTTCACCAACCTGATGAACGTCGAGTCCGGCATCAGCGCGATGAACGTGCTGACCATGGACGTGACGCTGCCGCACGCCGGCTACAACCAGGCGGCCCGCGTCCGGTCGTTCTACCAGACGGTCACGGACCGGCTGCTCGACATCCCCGGCGTCAAGGCCGCCGCCGTGACCAGCGACCTGCCACTCCGGGTCGACGGTGAGCGCCGCGCGTTCACGCCGGAAGGATGGGACCCGTCGACCCCGATGCCGCCCACCATCGCCCTGACGTGGGCGCACGGCGACTATTTCACCACCTTCGGCATTCCCGTGATTCGCGGCCGCACCTTCTCGGCGGCAGAACAGATGGAGAACCGCCAGGTCGCGATGGTGAGCCAGAACATCGCCGACACGTACTGGCCGGGCCAGGACCCCATCGGCAAACGCCTGAAATGGGGGCTGCCAAGCTCACCGGCGCCGTGGCAGACCGTGATCGGCGTGGTCGGAGACGTGGTCGATGGCCCGCTCGGGAGCGATCCCGTCATTCACGTATACGTGCCTTATACGGAAGCCGCCGATCAGGTGCTCGCCAGTCCCGTCGCCGGCTTCCTGCGGCGGATGCGCATTGCCGTCAATGCGCGTGTCGATGCGGCCTCGCTGACGCCATCGGTCCGCGGCGCCATTGCCGCGGTTGACCCCGCCCTCGCGGTCGCCAACGTGACGACGATGGAAGAGGTCGTGCGCGACCTGTCGGCGCCGCAGCGATTCAGCGCGACGGTGCTCACGGCGTTTGCGGCCGGTGCGCTCCTGCTCGCCGGCATCGGGTTGTACGGCGTGCTCGCGTTCGGCGTGGCCCAGCGCACGCCCGAAATCGGCGTGCGGCTGGCGCTTGGCGCCGGGCGCGGCGAAGTGCTCGGCCTCGTGGTCCGGCAGGGCATGGTGCTGGCCGGCGTCGGCCTCGCCCTCGGGCTGGCGGGCGCGCTGGCGGCGTCGCGCGTGTTGCGCGCCATGCTGTTCGAAACCAACGTCTACGATCCGTGGACGTTCGCGATCGTACCCGTGATCCTCGCCGCCGTGTCGCTGGCCGCCTGTTACCTGCCGGCCCGCCGCGCGGCGCGCGTCGATCCCATGGTGGCACTTCGGAACGAATAGACCAAGAAACCACGAAGCTCACGAAGAGAACCACGAAGAGCACGAAGACCATTGTCAAAGAGGCCCATTCGTGGCCTTCGTGGTGATCTTCGTGATCTTCGTGGTCTCTTTTCGGGTGGGCGATATAGGCTAGCCGGACGCATGATGCGTTTGCTCGCGCTGGCCGGCTTGGTGTGGGTGTGGGCCTTTGTCGGACTCGCCGGACAAGCCGGGCGCTCGTTGTTTCCCGGGACCATCGATCAGCATCCGGCCATCGACTACGCCGGCGCACCGCCCGCCGATCCCGCATCTCGCGCGGGCGTCGCCGGCCTGGCCTTCGACGGGCCACAGGGCTACCTCCGGGCCCTGCTCGCCCGGCTCGACGTGCCGATCGAATCGCAACTGCTCCTCTTCTCGAAGACCGGCGTGCAGCATCCGTTCACGAATCCGCGCAACCCGCGCGCGCTGTACTTCAACGACCGGGTCGTCGTCGGCTACATTCCCGGCGCGCCGCTGCTGGAGATCGCGTCGCACGATCCGCGACAGGGCGTGATGTTCTACACCCTCACGCAGAAGGAGGGCCCCGCCCCCGATTTCGGCCGGCGGCGGTTGTGCCTGTCGTGTCATCTCTCGGCGAACAGCCTCGACGTCCCGGGGCTGCTCGTGCGCAGCATGTTCACCGGGCCCGAAGGCGTGACGATGCCGCAGCTCGGCAGCTTTCTGACCGATCATCGAAGCCCGCTCGAGCGGCGATGGGGCGGATGGTATGTCACCGGCACGCACGGCGCCGCGCGCCACATGGGCAATGCGATGGTGGCCGATCCATCGCAGCCCGAGGCGTCGGTCCATGAAGGCACGCTGAACCGGACTTCGCTCGATCCGCGCGTCGACGTGTCGCTCTATCCCGCCCCGTCCAGCGACATCGTGGCGCTGATGGTCTTCGATCATCAGGGACGGGCCATCAACCTGCTCACGCGCCTCGGGTGGGAGACGCGGATTGCGAAGGCCGAGTCGCGGCTCGACTTCTCCGCGGGCGACCTGCGCGAGCTCGTGCGCGAGACGGCCGACTACCTGCTCTTTGTGGATGAAGCGCCGCTGGCGGCGCCGCTGGCGGGAACGTCGGCCTACGCGAAGGTCTTCAGCGCCGCGGGCCGCGGCGACGGCACGGGACGATCGTTGCGCGACCTGGACCTGTCGACGCGGCTCCTGCGCTATCGCTGCAGTCACATGGTCTATTCGCCGGCCTTTGACGCGCTTCCGGAAGAGGCGCGCACCGCCGTGATCGCGCGGATGAAAGCGATCCTCGCCACCCGGGATTCCGCGGCGTCCGAGATCCTGGGCGAGACGCTGGCAGGGTGGCGATGACTCGGGTTCAGAGTTCAGGGTTCAGGGTTCAGAGTTCAGAGTGCGGAGTGCAGAGTTTCGGGTAAACTCCACGCGCATGCGGATGCTGCTGATAGCCGTGGTGCTGGCCGGTGTCGCGGCCGCGTCGCCAGGAAACGTCGCGGTCGGGCTGAAGGCCCAGGGCGCTGCCGCCGCCGGCGACTCGTGGCTGCAGTGGGGCGGACCGGGTCGCAACTTCATCGTCCAGGCGACCGGACTGGCGGACACCTGGCCCGACACCGGGCCGCCGGTGTTGTGGAGCCGACCGCTCGGCACCGGCCATTCGGCGATCCTCGTGGACGAGGGGCGGCTCTACACGATGTATCGTGCCGGCAACGGCCGCGCCAGGCAGGGGCCGTGGGACGCGGAAGAAACCGTCGTCTCGATGGACGCGGCGACGGGCAAGACCCTCTGGGAGCACAAGTATCCGTCGCGGCGCGAAGACTTCAGCTTTGGCGCCGGGCCGCACTCGACGCCGCTCGTCGTCGGCGATCGGCTCTTCAGCATCGGCACCAACAAGCAGCTCTTCGCCTTCGACAAGAAGACGGGGGGGATCCTGTGGTCGCACGATCTGATCAAGGAATTCAACTCGCCCGAGCTGTTGATCCGGCCCGTGGTGAAGACCGGCTACGGCTGCAGCCCGATTGCGTTTCGCGACACGATCATCTGCAGCGTCGGCGGCCCCGGCCAGTCGGTGATGGCGTTCCGCCAGAGCGACGGCGGCGTGGTGTGGAAGAGCGGCGACTTCCTGACGTCGGAAGCGCCGCCGATCCTGATCGACATGGCGGGCCGCCAGCAACTTGTCGTATTCGGCGGCGGCACCGTGAACGGCATGGACCCGGCCAACGGGAAGATCCTGTGGTCGACGCCCCACGATCCGGGCAACGACCTCAACTGCAGCACGCCGCTGTGGGGGCCCGACAACATCCTGTTCGTGTCGTCGGCCTACCGCGCCGGCAGCCGCGCCATCCAGTTGAAGCAGGAGGGCAACCTCACCCATGCCGACGAGTTGTGGTTCACCAACCGCGTCCGCTTCATGTTCCTCAACGCGGTGCGGCTCGGGGATTACGTGTATGGCACGACCGGCGATTTCGGTCCGGCGTTCCTGACCGCGCTCGAGATCAAGACCGGCAAGCCCGCCTGGCAGCACCGCGGGTTCGGACGCGCCAGCATCCTGTATGCCGACGGCAAGGCGATCATCATGGATGAAGACGGCGACCTGGCGCTGGCGAAGCTCGCCCCGGAGGGCGTCACCATCCTGTCGGAAGCCAAGAAAGTGTTCGACACCACGTCGTGGACGGTGCCGACCCTGGTCGGCAAGACGCTCTACGCCCGCGATCGGGAGAAGATCGTCGCACTCGATTTGGGAGCACAGTGATGCGATCAGATCGGGCTCCGGGGTCCGGGCTCCGGGCTCCGGCAGTTCTCGCCTTCGCTCTCCTGGGTGGTGCCGCGCCGGTCCTGGCGCAGGCGCCGGATTTTTCCGGCACCTGGACGCTTGACGCCGAGAAGAGCAAGGTGATCGCCACGGCCGGCCTCACCGGGCTGATTTCCGCCGGCGCGCCGAAGACGCTGCACATCACGCAGCCGGCCAACGGCAGCCTCGTGATCGAGAGCCAGATCAACGAAGCGCACGTGCGCATCTACAAGCCCGGCCGCGAAACGTCGACGCCCGCGGGCCAGGGTGGTGCGGTCACGATGACCACGAAGTGGGAGGGACGCGCGCTGGTCAGCGAGGGCGCGATGAAGGCGCCCAACGGCGACACGACGACCGTGAAAGAGGTCGTGACGCTCAGCGGCGACGGCAAGGTGCTGACGATTGCAGTCAACACGGCCGCGGCCGAGAAGGCGGCGAGCACGCTGGTCTATACGAGAATCACGAACGTCGGCCCGTGCGAGAGCTGGCCTACACCGTGTAAGCGAGCTCCGGGCTAATCACCGGGCCGACGTGGCGGAGGCCGACCGGCTTGCCCACGCGCGCCGATTCGTAGAGCGCATTCACCACGCGGACGTCCGAGCACCCTTCTTCGGCCGACGGCTCCGGATCCCTGCCCTGGAGCACGCAATCGGAGAAATAGACGAGCTCGGCCGCGAACTGGTCGCGGCGGCGGCCCTTCTTCGTCTTCGTTTCCTCGCCGACGGTGAGCGTGTAGCCGAGGGCTTCGGCGTACTCGTACGCCGGCTCCGCGTGAATATCGCCCTCGGTGCCGACGATGCGGAAGTCGGAGACGCCGTTGGCGTTGAAGCTGGTGGTGAACGTGGCGAGGCGATCGCCGTCGAAGCGCATGACGCCGGAGGTCATCTCGTCGATCTCGGGCATGTCGGCGCGGGCGCCGTCCACCGAATACGCGAACACCTCCGTGGGTTCGGCCTGGAACATCACACGCGCCGTGTTGATGCAGTAGACGCCGAGGTCGTAGAGGGTGCCGCCGCCCATGTCCTTGCGGGTGCGGATGCCGTTCGGCCTGGCGGACATCGAGAACGACGAGCTGAAGTAGCGCGGCTCGCCGATCCTGCCGCTGCGGACGATCTCGAGAATCTCCAGATACAGCGGCTCGAAGTGCAGGCGATACGCCGTCATCAGCCTGACGTCGGCTTTCTTGCAGGCGGCGACCATGCGATCGCACTCGCGCCCGTCGACCGCGAGCGGCTTCTCGCAGAGGACGTGCACGCCGGCCGCCGCCGCGCGCACGGCGTAGTCGGCGTGCGCGGTGTTGGCCGTGCAGAGGTAGACGGCGTCTACTTCTTTCAGACAACGCTCGTAGTGGTCGTAGCTGGCACGGACCGGAATACGGTACTTGTCGCCGATCTCGTTGAGTTTGGCCTCGCTGCCGCTGACGATCGCGTGGAGGGAAGAGTTGCGCGGGGCGTGGGCGAACGCGGGCAGCACCGCGGCCTGCGCGATGTGCCCGAGTCCGACGACGGCGTAGCGGATCTTCGACTGAGCCATGGCCACCCCCTGGCGACGGCTGCAATCGATGTACCACTCGTGCCGGGCGCAAACGGCCCGGTTCATGTCCGCGGCGCGTCCTTTTGGACGCCGCGCGGGTCGAAGTGACGCGGCGCTTGCCATTAACGCCGAGCTGGGGCAGGCCAGCACGGCTGTTACGGGGCGCGCTTGACAGCCGCCGCGGCTCCTGCTAGTTTAATCGCAGCTATGTTATAAAAATAACATAATGTCCCTCAATCCACGTAACCCGACCCGCAGCCCGGGCAGCCTGACCAAGCGCGAGCGCCAGATCATGGACGTCCTCTACCGGCTCGGCCGCGCCACCGCCGCCGGGATCCGCGAGCGGCTTGGCGGCCGTCCGAGCGACTCGACCGTCCGCACCCAGCTGCGCGTGCTCGAAGACAAGGGCCACGTCCGCCACGAGGAGCAGGGGCTGCGCTACGTCTACATGCCGACCGTGCCGCGGCACGCCGCCCGCAAGTCGGCGCTCAAGCACCTGGTCGACACCTTCTTCGACGGCTCGCACGCGCAGGTGGTAACGACGCTGCTCGGCAGCGACGTGACGCGGTTGTCCGACGACGAGCTGGATCGCATCGCCGGGCTGATCGAGTCGGCGCGGAAAGGACCCCGATGATCGACCTCGCCGACATCGGCCTTCGCGCGTCCGTGGTGGTCCTGGCCGCGCTGGCGGCGTCGGCCGTCCTGCGCCACCGCTCGGCGGCGCTCCGTCATTGGGTGCTTGCGGCCGGAATCTTTTCCTCGGCCGCCGTGGCTCCTCTCGGCATGACGCTTCCTGCCTGGGACCTTCCGGCGCCGCCGGCGCCGTTGGCGGATCCAGGCCCGGCCGGTCCGCGGCCGCTCGAGGTGAACCGCGCGGCCCCATCGGCCCGGCCGACTCCCGCAACGCCCGCAGCCGTCTCGCGCGTTTCGGTTGAGCAGGCGATCACGGTGCTGTGGACCATCGGGTTCGCCGCGAGCGTGTTGATTCTGCTCGTCAGCCTCGGCCGCATCGTCGTTGTGACACGGCGGGCGGAGGCGATCACCGATCCGCGCTGGATCGAGGCCAGCCGCGAGCTCACCGCGCGCCTGAACGTCCGCAGCGAGGTTGCGCTCTTCAAGACCGGCATGCCGGGCCTGGTGGGGACGTGGGGATGGCGGCGCGCCTGCATCCTGCTCCCCGCGCGCTGCGAATCCTGGCCCGACGATCGCATCCGCATCGTCCTTGGCCACGAGCTCGCGCACGTCCGCCGTGCCGACTGGCCCATCCAGGTCGCGGCGGAACTGGTGCGCGCGGCGTTTTGGTACAACCCGCTGTTCTGGATGGCGTGCGCGCGTCTGCGGCGCGAAAGCGAGCAGGCCTGCGACAACGCCGTGCTCGAAGCCGGCGTGCCGGCCGCGGAGTACGCCTCACACCTGTTGGCGATCGCGAGGAGCTGCCGGCCTTCGGCGTGGTCCGCGATCGTTGTGCCCATGGCCCGTCCGTCAACGCTCGAGTGGAGGATTACCGCAATGCTGAACACCACCCTGACCCGCCGGCGACCCACGCGCCGCGCGATGGCGCTGGCCATCGCGGTGCTCATCGCCGTGGCCGTTCCGGCCGCGACCTTCCGCGCCCACGAGCAAACCGGGCCGATGCCGCTGACCGGCGTGCTCTACGACATGACCGGCGCCGTGCTGCCGCAAGTGGCGCTCACGCTCGAGGACGCCGCCGCCGTGCAGAAGACCGCCGCCACCGACAGCGCGGGGCGCTTCGACTTCGGCGCGGTCGCGCCCGGCCGCTACATGCTCACCTCGTCGCTGGCCGGCTTCCTGTCGATCACGCAGGAAGTGCGGCTCGAAGAGGCGCGGCACTGGGAGCGCACCATCACGCTGCAGGTGGGCACGCTCCAGGAAACGATCACGGTAAGAGAGCAGCGGCCGTCGGGCGCTCCGGCGGCCCAGCGCGGACCGGTGCGGATCGGCGGCAACATCCGGCCGCCCCGAAAGCTCTTGGACGTCAGGCCGGTGTATCCACAAGCCATGCGTGACGCCGGCCTCGAAGGTGTGGTGCCGCTCGGCGCCTTGATCGGGGTCGACGGCAGCGTGTCGTCGGTCCGCGTGATCAGCGCGCACGCGCATCCGGAACTGGCGCAGGCGGCGCTCGAGGCCGTCCGCCAGTGGCGCTTCAGCCCGACCCTGCTGAACGGTACGGCGGTGGAGGTGTTCATGACCGTCACGGTCAGCTTCAGCCTGGAGGACTGACCGGCCACCACGGGGCCAGCGGCGAATCAGTCGTAGCCGCCCACGCGCAGCGCCGCCGTCGGGGGCGCCACGATTCTGAGCGTCGCCTGGTTGCGGGTCCACCAGTCGCTCCAGAGGCGTGCCTCCAGCTTGTTGTCGACGAGGCCGGGATTTGCGCCAGGGAACCCTCTGGTGCCATCCGAGCGCGGCTTGGCGGATAATCGGTCGAAGGTCACCGCCACCGGGGATAGGAGGAGCCATGCGACTGGGAACCCTGTTTACACTCGTGGGAGCCGTGCTGTTCTGGTCGGCTCTGTCGACTTCCGTTGGCGGCCAGCGCGGCCCGACGCCGCAATTGCCGGATGCGCCCGGCAGGGAGCTGGTGCAGGCCACGTGCGCGAAGTGTCACGGGCTGAACCTGATCACCGGCTCGTGGGGCTACACGCGCGACGGGTGGCACAACCTGATCGCGTCGATGGTCACGCCGCCGCCGGACCAGGGCGCCGCCATCGAGGGCTATCTCGCCACGCACTTTCCCGTGAAGCCGGCGCCGGCGGCCGTCGTCATCCCAGGCTCGTCGAGCGTGTCGATCAGGGAATGGATGGCGCCCACGCTCGGCTCGCGCCCGCACGATCCGCTCGCGGCCGCGGATGGCTCCATCTGGTGGACGGGGCAGTTTGCCAGCCGCCTCGGACGGGTCGATCCGAAGACCGACGCGATAAAGGAGTACCCGCTGAAGACCGCCGACTCGGGTCCTCACGGCCTCGTCGAAGACACGGCCGCGAACATCTGGTTCACCGGCATTTCCAAGAACTACATCGGCAAGCTCGATCCGAAGACGGGCGAGGTGACCGAATACCCCGTCACCGCGGCCGGCGCCCGTGGTCCACACACGCCGATCTTCGATCAGAAGGGGACGCTCTGGTTCACCCTGCAGTCGGGGATGGTGGGACGGCTTGTGCCGCAGACCGGCGAGATGAAGATCGTCGCGACGCCGAGCAGCAACACCTATCCATACGGGATTCAGGTGAACTCCAAGGGCGTGCCCTGGTATGTCGACTTCCGCGGCAACCGATTGGGCAGCGTCGATCCGGTGACGCTGCAGATTCGGGAGTATGTGCTGCCGGATGCCGCGGCGCGGCCGCGGCGGATTGCGATCAC
>Ga0156330_1179_pt3 | contig 24267 bp, 19 predicted proteins | sample RifCSPlowO2_12_FD_107978 | JGI IMG/M metagenome (GOLD analysis project Ga0156330, IMG submission 107978) | Acidobacteria bacterium RIFCSPLOWO2_12_FULL_67_14b | reverse complement strand
GGCGATAGCGGCTAGTTGCCACCCGGCGGGTTCGGTTGAGTGGCCGGGGGGACCATCGGCTGATTGTCTTCGACCTCCAACTCCGGATCGACCAGCAGGTAACGCTCGTGGCCAGTGTGCCCTCTCATCCACACTTTGTAAGTGTAACTCGGCAGGCTCGCGGTGGTCTGAACCTGGCCGACGATCACGGGAGAGTTCCGGTGACCGCTCACCAGTTGTGCCGCCAGAGGGAACGCCGCCGGGTTCGTGAACTCGACTTCGACGACCCAGTTGCCCGGCGGATTGCAGCCAGCCCAGTCGAGGGCCCAAGCCACCAGGCCTCTCTTGCGTTGGCTCATTGGATCATGTCCGACGGCGCCATTACACTCGCCATTCGGCCCACCGGACGTGAGCGTGATGGTCGAGAACGGCGGCTTCGCCTTCGCGGCGGCGAGGCTGGCGGCACCGGCCTTCTGCGCGGCGGCGAGTTGCGCGCGAGCGGCGGTCAAGCTTGCCGTCGTGCTCTCCAACTCTCGATTTGCCCAGAGGTACACCGCGCCTGCCGCGATCACCGCACCGAGCACAAACGCAAGAACGCTTTTCATTGGACTCCTCTTGGGGATACGAGCTTCGTGAATTCCGGCGTACCGCGCAACACCTCGAACTCGTCACCGCCGGCGATAGACGCCAGACTGTAGCCCTGCGCGACAGCCGCTTGCAAGGCCGCGATCGCCTCGCGGCGCTGTCCGGCCAGCGCCGACACCACGGCCGCCCGATAGAGCACCTCCGGGTTGCGCGGATCCTTCTTCAGCGCCGCGGCAATCCGCGCCCCGGCCGCCTTGGCATCGCCGGTCTTTTGCAGGTAGACCGCCAACGACGCGAGCACCCCCGCATCGGCCGGATTGACCTTGAGCTCCGCCTCGGCCAGGCGGACCGCGGCCAGGTACGCGGCCTTCGCCTCGGCCGCGCGCCCGAGCTTCGCCAACGCGTCGCCCATGTTGCGGTGGGTCGTCGCGGAGTTCGGCCGGATCGCAATCGCCTTCGTGTAGGCGTCGACCGCGTCGGCGTACTGCCGCTGACCGTGATACAACGCGCCGATGTTGGAGTACGCCGCGGCGGACGGACGAATGGCCAGCGCGCGGCGATAGTGCTCGAGAGCGCGGCCGCTGTCGCCCAGATACTGGTACGCGGTGCCGAGCTGCTGGAATCCTGCGGCATTGTCCGGCTCGAGTGTGACGACCTGCTCAAAGGCCTCCGCCGCTTCGCTATACCTCGCGGCGGCAAGCAGTGACAGTCCCATGGCGCTGTAGGTCGACGCCGACGGCCGCAACGCGATGGCTTTCTTGAACTCCGCAATCGCCTCGTCGATCCGGCCCTGGCGCGCCAGGACCCTGCCGAGCAGGCGCCGCGCCTCGTCGTAGTTCGGCTGCAACACCAGTGCCCGCTGCAATTCCTCGATCGCCTCGGCCCGGCGGCCACTGCCGTCCAGCGTGACGGCCAACGTAAAGCGGACTTCCGCGCGACCCGGGTCGAGCCGCAGCGCGGTGTTGCCTTCCTCGATGGATCGCGTCGTCCACTCCGCGTTTCGCGTGTCGTTGTACTTCCGCCAGTAGGCCTGGCCCAAGGCCGCATGCGCCAGCGCAAACCGCGCATCCAGTTGAATCGCACGGTTGAACGCCGTTACCGCCGCCTCGATGTTGCCCTTGACGTCGGATCGCTCGAGCAGCGCGCGGCCCTGCCAGTACGCCGACAGCGCCTCGGGACTCGTGGTCGGCCGCTCGTTCATCTGTGCGCGCTCGCTGGCCGACACCCGAACCGAAAGCGCGCTGGTGAGCGCGGACGCGAGACGAGACTGCAACTCGAAGATCCGCTCGAAGGCGCCTTCGACGTTGTCGCCCCAGGCCACCGAGCGATCCGGACGCACGAGCGTCAGCGACACGCGGAGCTGGCCGCCCGATTCCTGCACGCTGCCCTCGACCAGGTAGGTCGCCCCCAGGTCCTTCGCGAGCGCCGACGGCTGCGACAGCCGGCCGCGCGCCTCGGCGACCGACGCGCGCGACAACACCGTCACGGTCGGCAGCGCCGCCAGGCTGGAGATCAGGCTTTCCGAAATGCCGGCCGCGACAAAATCCCGCGACGCATCACCACTCATGTTCGACAGCGGCAGCACCGCAACCACGGGCGGCGCCGATGGCGATGGTGCCGGCGCCGGCCGCCACATCGACCACACCCCTGCGGACACCGCGGCCAGCAGCACCGCGGCGCCAATCAGCACCGGCGCCAGCACACGGCGGCGCGCCCCGGCCCCGAGCGCGCCCGTGCCGGGTTGCCCGTACACCGACCGCAGCTGCGCCAGCACGTCTGCCGCCGTCGCCGGCCGGCGATCGCGATCGCGAGCCAGCAGCGCATCGACGATGCGAGCGAGGTCCGGAGGCACCAGCCGTCCGGTCGACGACAGCGGCGGCGCGTCCTGCCCAAGCTTGGAGCTGGCCAGCGCCGCCGCGTCATTGCCCGGGAACGGCCGGCGGCCGCTGATCATCTCGAACAGCATCACGCCGAGTGCGTAGAGATCGGCGCGCTCGTCGACCGCCGACGACACCATCTGTTCGGGGGCCGCGTAGCCGGGGGTGCCGATGAAGCCCGGACCGCTGGCGGTCTCGCCGCCCTTGCCGGCGGTCTGCGTCGTGCCGATCGACAGCAGCCGCGCGATACCGAAGTCGAGCACCTTCACCTGGCCTCCCGCGCCGACGATCACGTTGGCGGGCTTCAGGTCACGATGCACGATCCCCTGCGCGTGCGCCATCACCAGCGCCTGGGCGATCTGGCATGCAATGCCGACGGCTTCGGGCCCGGCCAGCGGATCGCGGGCCAGCCGTGCCGACAGGGTCTCCCCTTCCACGTACTCGAACACGATCACGACCTGCCCGTCGTGTTCGAGCACGTCGTACACCGTGGCGATGTGCGGATGATTGAGCGCCGCGGCGGCGCGGGCCTCGCGCATCAGCCCCGCGCGCGACCGGGCGTCGTGGTCATCGGCGGAGCGAAGGGTCTTGAGCGCGACCTGACGGTGCAGCCGGGTGTCTTCCGCCAGCCACACCGCGCCCATCCCCCCAGAACCAAGGAGGCGGAGGATCCGGTACGGTCCAAGGGCTGAGCCGATTTGCAAGGGTTCGACTGTCGAGCAGGCGAGAGGATAGCACTGTTCAGGCACCGCACCAGGCCGCGGCAGGGATGGGCCACATCCGTGACGAGGGGCTGGTGCGGCGTGAGGGGGAGGTCACGTCCGGCGACGGATTACATCTCGGGGATTTCCAGCTCGGGGTCCTCGGTGTAGCCGTTGGCGGTGACGTTGTACTTGTAGTGGCCGTCGCGCGCACCCTCGAGGCTCTTGCGGAGGTTGCCGCGAAACACGAGCGGATCCTTGCCGCCCCACGGGCTTTCGTTGGGCCAGCTGATCTCCACGTCCACGGGCGCGTCGGACGTCAGGTTCACGACGGTCCACTCGATCTGGCCGGGGCCCGCGCCGAGCAACTGCGGGGACGTCCGCACGCGTGATTGGCCGTCGATCTGGTAGACGAAGATCGTGGCCGCCGCGGTCCGCTTGCGGGGCGCGGCGACGACGCCGGCCGACGCCATCCGGGCGCCCGCCTTGCGAGCCGGCTTCTTCGCCTTCTTCGTCGTTGCCTTCTTCGCGGGCGCGGCCTTCTTCTTTTTCTTGCTCATCGTTTCACCTCTGCTGGGTTGGCGACCATTGCCGCAAAGCGCGGCAGCGGCCGGAGTGGTTCGAAGTCTTCCTCGGTCGCTATCGTCCTCGGCGCGATGCCTCCCGCAATCGCGCGTTCAATCGCATCCAGTGCCTGCGCCGCGCGGCCGGCCAGCGCATGCACGACCGCGACGCGCAGCTGCACCTGCTCGTCGTTGACGGCCAGCTTCTCGGCCACCTCGAGGCTGCGTCTCGCGCCGGCGTCGTCGCCGGCCTTGGCCTGGTACACCGCCAGCCTCGCCACGGCCCGCGCGTCGGACGGGCTGACCGACACTTCCGCTTCGGCGCGCGCGACCGCCTGCCGATACGCGCGCAGCGCCTCGGCTTTTCGCCCGAGGCGCCGGTAGGCATCGCCCAGGTTGCGATGGGTGATGGCGCCCAGGGGCCGGATCAGCAACGCCGCCTCGTACGCCCGCGCCGCCTTCTCGTATTCGCCCTGACTGTAATAGATCGTGCCCATGCTGGAAAAGGTCTCGGGGCGCGGCTGGATGGCGGTGGCGCGCTCGTAATACTGCAGGGCCCGTTGATTGTCGCCCATGGCCGACGAGGCCACGCCCGCCTGCGTGAGGCTGACCGACGAATTCGGCGACAGGGCGATCGCGCGTTCGAACGCCTCGAGCGCCTGCGGATAGCGCGACGCGTTATACAACGCGAGGCCCATCTCGCTGTGGAGGGTCGCGGAGTTGGGCCGAATGGCCAGCGCCTTGCGGAACTGCACCATGCCCTCGTCGACGCGCCCCAGTCTCATCAGGACGCGGCCCAACAGCCGCGTGGCGTCTTCGGAGGTGGGCTGCAGCGCGACGGCGCGTTCGAGCTCCTGCCGCGCTTCTTCATAACGCCCGCCGCGAAACAGCGTCAGGCCCGCGATGTAGCGCAGGCTCGGCCGATCCGGCTCGAGCTCGAGCGCCACGCGCGTCGATTCGACCGCGCGCTGCGCCCACAGCTTGTCGTTGGTCTGCACGTACATCGCCCATTGCGCCTCGGCCAGCCCGGCATGGGCGATGGCGAACCGCGGATCGACGGCAATCGCGCTGTCGAACTCCTTGAGCGCCGCCTGGATGTTGCCGGCCTGATCGCGTTGATCGAGATACGCCCGGCCCTTCCAGTAGGCGAGCTGCGCCGGCTCGCTCGACGTCGAGGGCGCGGCCGGCCGCGGCCGCTCCCGCGACGGGGATTGTTCGTTGATCGCATCGGTCAGCAGCGTCGCCAGCTGCGACTGGAGCGAGAACAGATCGCGCGTCGGCCCTTCCACCGTCTGTCCCCAGGCCACCGAGGCGTCGGAGCGCTCGAGATTGAGCGTGACGCGCAGGCGATCCGCGACGGCCTGCACCGACCCGGTCACGATGTAGCTCGCGTCCAGCGCCTGCACGAAGCTGGCGCGGTCGGGATTCTGCTGGCGGCTTTCGTCGACGGCGCCACGCGACAGCACGGTCACCGCCGGCACCGACGCGAGACTCGTGATCAGGCTTTCGGCGAGGCCCGCGCCGAGGTAGTCGTTCGCCGGATCCCCGCTCATGTTTGTCAGCGGCAGCACGGCGACCACCGGCGAGGCCGGTCCCCGCGCGCGGTTCATCGCCATCCACTGCAGCCACGCCGCGATGCCGGTGACGATCAGCAGGACGACGGCGGCTGCCAGCAGCGTGCTGCGCGGAATGCGGCGCCGCAATGGCAGGGTCCGCCGCGCCAGCGGCGACGTCTCGTCGTCGCGCAGCGGGCTCAGCTCGACGAGCACATCGTCTCCGGAGGCCGGACGCTTGTTCGGATCGCGCTGCAGGAGACGGGCGACCAGCGCTTCCAGCTTCGGCGGCACCCACAGCCCGGACGACGCCATCGCCGGCGCATCGTCGCGCAACACCGACGTGGCCAGCTGCACCGCGTCGCTGCCGGGAAACGGCCGGCGGCCCGTGATCATCTCGAAGATCATCACCCCCAGCGCGTAGAGATCGGCGCGGCCATCGACGTTGCGCGACAGGTACTGCTCGGGGGCGGCATAGCCGGGCGTGCCCACGAGGCCCACGCCGACGGTGCCGGGCACGCTGGCCGACATGTCGGCGCCCGCGGGTACCAGCCTCGCAATGCCGAAGTCGAGCACCTTCACCCGCCCGTCCGGCCCGAGCACCACGTTCGAGGGCTTGAGATCGCGATGGATCACGCCTTGCGCGTGCGCCGCCGCCAGCGCATCGGCGAGCTGCCAGCTGACCTCGATGGCTTCCTTGATCGGCATCGCCCCGCGGTGCAGGCGCGCGGCCAGCGTGTCGCCCTCGACGTACTCGAAGACGACGATCACCTTGCCGTCGATGTCGAGCACGTCGTGCACGGCGGCGATGTGCGGGTGGTTGAGGGCCGCGGCCGCCCGCGCCTCGCGCAGCAGGCGCTGGCGGCCCTCGCTCGTGTCGGCGTCCGCCGTCCTGACCGTTTTCAGCGCGACCTTGCGGTGGAGCCGCTGGTCCTCGGCCAGCCAGACTACACCCATGCCGCCAGCACCAAGCTGGCGGACGATCTGATAGGGTCCGACGGCTGTTCCGGCGTGCACGGCGCTCCTAGTCTCCGAGCTGAGGTTAGCATTGTGGCGCCCCCTAAAGGGGCGCCCTACGGCGTCGCCAAATAGGCCTTCGACGCGGCTTCGTCTTTGAGCGGCACCACCTTGTCGGGGTCGATCCGGATCATCAGGTACGTGATGTCGGCGTCGATCTTCGTGAACCAATGGCCGGTCCCGGCCGGAATCACGATCACGTCACCGGCCTTGAGCTGATGCGTCACGCCGCCCTGGATCGACGCGGCGTTGCTCCCCGGACCGTTCAGCAGGCGGACGTTCTCGTTCGTCGCGGGACGCTTCTGCGCGCCCACGAGGTGCGGGCCCGTCACGAGCGTCGCCGATCCCGAGATGACGTGATAGACCTCGCTCACCTGGTTGTGCTCGGCCACGGCGTTGGGCGGCGGCGCGTCCATCCTGGGCCGGTGCACCAGGCCCACGGCGACGCCGCTTCTGCCGATGTCGACCGCGCGCACCTGCTGATCGGTCAGCTTCTTCGCGACCGCCCGTTTCACGTAGGCGTCGATCTCGGCGCTCCCGATGTAGGTGGCCGGACACGCCTTGCACGTGGCTTCGGCGATGGGCTGCGCAAACACCGCCAGCGCGGTCACCGCGATCGCCCCGATGACAAACAGACCTCTCGTCATGTGTATCTCCTTGGCACTGTACGCACCGTACGCACCGTACGCACTGTACGACCCCGTGCCCTTAGGCGCCAGGCGTTCTGGTTATTAGTCTGACGCTTCTCTGATAGGTCAAGTACGCAGTGGCCCACTGTAGCAACACGGAGGTGCGATTGCGGAACCCAATCAGGAACAGGATGTGCACGAACAGCCACAGCAGCCAGCCCAGGTAACCCGAGACGCGGAGGAAGCCGAAATCCGCGATCGCCGACGCCCGGCCGATCGTCGCCATGTTGCCGGGATCGAAATAGCGGAACGGCGTGGTCTTCCCTCCCGCCACCAGGCGGGCGACGTTCGCCGACGCGTGGCGGCCCATTTGCTTCGCGACCTGCGCCACGCCCGGCAGCGGTTGACCCGTCTGGTGCGTAAAGCACGCGAGGTCGCCGACCACGAACACCCCGGGGTGCCCGGGAACCGAGAGGTCTGCCTCCACGATCACGCGCCCCGCCCGATCCAGCCCGGGGCCCAGGTCGCGCGCGATCGGCGAGGCGGCCACGCCCGCCGCCCAGAGGATCGTGTGCGCCTCGAGCCGTTCGCCGGCGACCGTCACGGCCCCCGGATCGATCTCGGTCACGGGCGCTCCCTCGCGCACCTCCACGCCCAGCCGCCGCAACGCGCGCCGCGCCGACGCCCGCAGGCCCTCCGGAAACGTCGGCATAATCGACGGCCCCCCTTCGATCAGGATGATCCGCGCCGACGCCGGATCGACGGCGTCGAATTCCGAGCGCAGGGCCTGACGCGCAATCTCGGCCAGGGCGCCGGCCAGCTCCACGCCCGTCGGGCCGCCGCCCACGATCACGAACGTCAGGAGAAACCGCTGGCGCGCGGGATCTCTTTCCAGCTCCGCTTCTTCGAAGGCCAGCAGCAATCGGCGCCGCACGGCCAGCGCATCGTCCAGCGTCTTGAGCCCGGGCGCGACCTGGCTCCACTCGTCACGGCCGAAGTACGAGTGCGTCACACCGGCGCCCACGATCAGGTAGTCATACGGCACCGGATCGTGGCCGTCGAGCTTCACCAGGCGCGCGGCCGAGTCGATGCCGGTGACCGTCGCCAGCAGGACCCGCAAGCGGTCCTGCTTGCGGAGAATCCATCGAATGGGGGAGGCAATGTCGCCGGGAGAAAGGCCGGCCGTCGCCACCTGATACAGGAGCGGCTGGAACACGTGATGGTTGTGCCGATCGACGATCGTCACCTCGCACGGGACCCGGGCCAGGCGGCGCGCCGCGGCGAGGCCGCCAAAGCCGCCGCCGATGATCACCACTTGGGGGAGGCGAGGCATCTCCTCTATTCTAGAGGGATGCCGAAGCCTGGTGTCGCGCCGCCCGAGTCGCTCGTCCAGACCGCCTGCCCGCTGGATTGTCCGGATGCGTGCACACTGGATGTGACGGTCCGCGGCGGCCGCGTTACTAAGATCGACGGGTCGAAGGACAACCACATCACCGACGGCTACATCTGCGCGAAGGTCCGCACCTTCCACGAACGGGTCTACGGCGACGACCGCCTGCTCTACCCGGCCATCCGGCGCGGCGCCAAGGGATCGGGTCAGTTCAAGCGCGCCACCTGGGACGATGCGCTCGACCTCGTGGTGTCGAAGATGCAGGAGGCGCGCGCCTCGGCGCCGGAGACCATCCTGCCGCTCTGCTACGGCGGATCGAACGGGATGCTCACGCAGGACTTCGCCGATGCGATCCTGTTCCGCCGCCTCGGGGCGTCGCGACTCTTGAGGACCGTGTGTGCCGCGCCGACCGGCGCCGCGAACATGGGGCTGTACGGCAAGATGGCCTCGACCAGCTACGAGGACTATCCGCAGGCGAAGCTGATCGTGGTCTGGGGCGTCAACCCCGGCGTGTCCGGCATCCACATCATGCCGTTTCTCAAGGAGGCGCGGGACAACGGCGCCTACGTCGTGGTGATCGATCCGCGATCCACGACCGTCGCCCGGCAGGCCGACCTGCACCTGGCCGTGCGCCCCGGCACCGACCTGCCGGTGGCCCTCGCGATTCACCGCTACCTCTTCGAGGAAGGGCACGCCGACGAGGCGTTTCTCGCCGAGCACGCCCGGGGCGCCGCGAGCCTGCGCGAGCGCGCGAAGGAATGGACGTTCGCGCGAGCCGCCGAGGTCAGCGGCGTCGCCGCGGATCAGATCCGGCAGCTCGCCGGGCGCTACGTCAAGGCCGCGCCCGCGCTCGTCAAGTGCGGCTGGGGCCTCGAGCGGAACCGCAACGGCGGCAGCGCCGCGGCCGCCGTGCTCGCCTTACCCGCGGTGGCCGGCAAGTTCGGCGTGCGCGGCGGCGGGTTCTCGATGAGCAACTCCGCGTCGTGGAACATCGAGCGCCCGTGGATTACCGAGCCCGAACCGCCGACGCGCGCGATGAACATGAACAAGGTCGGCCGCTTCCTGACCGAGCCGGAAGGCCTGCCCGTCAACCTGCTGTTCGTCTACAACTGCAACCCGGTCGCGATTCTTCCGGATCAGCGGCGCGTGATCAAAGGCCTCGAGCGCGAAGACCTCTTTACCGTCGTCTTCGACCAGGTGCTGACCGACACCGCGATGTACGCCGACGTGGTGTTGCCGGCGACGACCTTTCTCGAACACTACGACACGGCGCGCGGCTACGGCCCGATCACGCTGCAGTTGGGCAAGCCCGTGATCGACGCCGTCGGCGAATCGCGCCCGAATCACGATGTGTTCATGGACCTGGCGCGGCGGCTGGATCTGGCGGTGGATGGGGATCCGGCCGACGAGCTCGAAGGCATGCTGGCCGTGCTGAGCGGCCTGCCCACGAAGATCGGCGACGACCTTCGCGAATGGTGGAAGGCGGCGCCGCCCAACGGCGGACGGCCGATTCAGTTCGTCGATGTGTTTCCGAAGACGCCGGACCAGAAGATCGATCTGTTTCCCGAGGCGCTGAACAAGCAGGCGCCGAAAGGGCTCTACGGCTTCCAGCCGGATCCGGGGACCGCGGAATTCCCGCTCGCCCTGATCACGCCCGCCAGCGATCGCACGATCAGCTCGACCCTGGGCGAGCTGCCGCGCCCGGCGGTGACGCTCGAGATGAACCCGGAGGATGCGGCCGCGCGGAACATCGACGACGGGGCGCCGATTCGCGTGTGGAACGCGCTCGGAGAGGTCCTGGTCAAGGCGCACCTGACACCGCTGCTGCGGCCCGGCACCGTGGCGATGCCCAAGGGGGTGTGGCGCCGGCACACGGCCAACGGCTTTACGTCGAACGCGCTTGCGCCCGACACGCTGGCCGATCTGGGCGGCGGCGCATGCTTCAACGACGCGCGCGTGCAGGTGGCGCGAAGGGGAAAGTGAGACGAGAGACGTCGGCAGCTGAGGGGTAATCAGCTGCTGACGTCTCTCGTCTCGGCTTCACGCGACCGACGGCAACTTGCCCCTGCCGCCGCGGCTGGCCTGGCCGCCCTTGCGTCCGGCCCGCCGAGCTTCCTCGGCCGACCATTCGTGCGCGGTGCCCTTGGCATGCGCGGCGCGGCCGCCCTTGCTGGCAATCTCACGCTGTTTATCTGCTGACATCGAGGCGAAACCCCGCCTTGCCTTTCGAATCTCAAACACGTTGACCTCCCGTTAGTCGAAAAGAAACCTCACTCCGCTACGGCTCACCTTAGCGAATCGCGTGCCAGCTCAACAGGCTCTTAGATTCTGTAAGTGATTGGATAATTAATAGCTTACACGGTTACAATCTGTTACAATTGGACGCTATCCCAGCCGTGTGCATGAAATCACTACAGATGGGCTTTCGGCCCGCCCTCGATCCATACGATCGGACTGGCCTCGCCGAAGCGGGGGTTAGGGCTTGCCTCGCCGAAGCGCGAAGGCGGGAGGCTATGATCGGGCGTGGACGCGGAAGAACGCCATCGGTGTTGCTGGTACGGCCGCCGCACCCCGGACCTGCCCGAAGACCCGGGCTCGCACACGATCGTCGACGGCGAACTGGTTTACTGTGCCCACCCGATGTACTGGCCGGTGGTGCGGTACGAGTTCGACGTCAGGAACTGCGAAGACTGTGACGTCTTCAAGCCGCGCCGCGCGGAACGGCCGGCGCAGACGTAGCGTAGAATCAACACCATGAGCATGTGTGGAGGCCCGACGGGCCCAAGCGACACCACGGTCACCAACGCGAGCGGCCGCAAGGTCTTCTGCGTCAAGTTCCAGAAGGAGCTTCCCGGCCTCGACACGCCGCCGTGGCCGGGCGAGGTCGGCCAGCGCATCTTCGAGAAGGTCTCGGCCCAGGCGTGGAAGCTCTGGGAGGAGCGGCAGAAGATGATCCTCAACGAGTACCGCCTCATGCCGTGGCAGAAAGAAGGCCAGGAGTTGATCCTCAAGCACATGGAGGATTTCTTCTTCGGCGAAAGCGCGGCCTTACCTCCCGGGTACGTTCCCCCACAGAGCAAGTAGCGGATCGATCGTGAAGCGGAGGCAGGCGTGTGCCGATCGCACGGCCTGCTCCGCGGTCGCCGCCGTGGCCGCGCGCGCGAAGATGAAGCCCAGGTAGCTGGCGCCCTCAGGCAGTGGGACCAGGTGCTGATCCGGCTTCGCCGTGATCAGCACGTCGTCCACACCGGCGATGGCCTTGGCCTCGTCGACGCCGTCCACCCGGCGGTAGACGCCGCCCCGCGGAATCGGGATCATCATCACGGCGGACGCCTCGGCTTCGCGATCCCATCCGGCGATCGGCTCGCCGGTGGCGTGGCGCACGAGCAGCTCTTCGAAGCTGATGGCCGCGCCGCCCGAGCCGGTGAACCGCAGCATGTTCGCGCAGAGTCCGCCGATCGGCCGCGCGGCGACCTCGAGCACGTAGACACCCCGGGCATTGACGCGGCATTCGGCGTGAATTGGACCATGGTGCAGCCCGAGCGCGGCGGCCGCCGCGGCCGCCGCCACTTCGATGGCGCGCTGCACGGTGGCGCTGGCGCGCGACGGCGTCACGTAGAGGGTCTCTTCGAAGAACGGTCCCTCCAGCGGATCGGGCTTGTCGAAGATGGCCAGCGTGCGGAAGCCGCCGTGCTCGAGCACGGCCTCGAGGGCAAACTCCCGGCCGGGGATGTAGTGTTCGATCTGGATGAGGTCGGCTTCCGGATCGCGCAGCTCCTGCACGTCGGGGGCGGCGAGCAGCCGTTGCACGCGGCCGAACGCGGTCACGAAGCTGGCCGGATCGTCGGCGCGGATCACGCCCCGGCTGCCCGACAGCACGGTGGGCTTGATCACCACAGGCAGCTCCACGCGCTCCAGCAACCTTGCCGGGTCGACCGAGGCCGGCACGCTGATGAACGCCGGCACGAGCAGGCCCGCCGCCTTCAGCCGTTCGCGCCCCAGCCGCTTGTCGCGCGCGGCCCGGGCCGCGTCCGGGGGATGCCCGGGAAGGCCGAGCAGCCGCGACAAGTACGCCGCCATCACGGTGGGCCGGTCGCCCACCGCGAGGATGCCGTCGACCGGGCGCGACTCCAGCGCCTTCAGGACCGTGTCGGCGGATCGCCATTCCTCGTAATACCGGACGGCCAGGGCGCCATCGCCCCAGGGATCGTCGATCTGATCGCAGCGGTCGGTCGCGTAGACGAGCTCGACGCCAAGTCGTGCCGCCGCTTCCCCGAACATCCGGGTCTGGTACCCCGTCGTCGTCGCGAGCAGGAGCACGCGGCTCACGCCTCGACCCCGAAGGCCGACGGCTGAAGGCTGACGGCCGAAGGCCGAAGGCTGAAGGCCGTGTTCATAGCAGAGCCACCTGCTCCGCGGTGGGCTCCGCTCAACAGTACCAAGGTTCGTCGAGATAGGGCACTTCGGTTCGCGCCAAGGGGGGATCGAACGGAGGCGCCGACGCCGGCTGCGCCAGCGCGCGCACGGCGGCGAACGTGTCGTGCCGCGATCGCCCGACCCCGGTGCCGGCCAGGCCCATCACCTGCCGTTGCAGATCATCCACGCGAGGGTCGGGATGCCGCCACGGGAAGGTCAGGGTCTTCCGATCGAAGGCGCCCACGAGGCGGGCGATGTCGGCGAGCTCCAGCAAGCGCGATTGCCACGTGACGAGCAGCCGGATGCCCCATTGCACGGGCGCCACGTGGCCGACGAGGTCGAGCGCCTCGACGACATCCAGCAGGTCGGCATAGCCGTCGACCGTCGTCCAGGGCGTGAATGCCACAAACGTCGGCGACAGCGTGAGCCCGGCCTCGCGGCAGAGCCGCGCCGCCTCGATGAAATCCGCCCGCGTGTGCCCCTTCTCGAGATGTCCCAACACCGCGTCGTCCACCGATTCGACGGCGCTGGTCACGAACAGGCATCCGGTTCGAGCGAGCAGCGGTAGCAGCGAACGATGCGCGAGCAGGTGCTCGACCTTGATGGTGACGTCGTAGGTCAGCGATGGGAACTCCTCGTGCAGCGCGCCGAGGATGCGTGATGCGTGCGTGGGACCGTTGAAGAAATCGGGATCGCCGAAGGTCACGTGCCCGGCGCCCTGCCCCACTTGCGCCCGCACGTCGGCGAGCACGACCGCCACGGGCACGACGCGAAACTGGCCGTCGTAGACGGGAACGATCGGACAGTGGCGGCAGCGGTGCTTGCAGCCGCGAGTCGCATCCGTCGCGCCCACGATCTTCCGCGAGCCGTCGGGCATCACCAGCCGCGCGTACCGATCGAGCGGTGGCAGGCCGCTGCGATCGGGCTGAATGAAGTTCAAGCGTGCCAACGGAGCCGGCCCCGCCGTAGCTCGCTCCGTTGACTCGGGCGAGCGAAGGCGGGCGAGAGACACCAGTTCGGCCTCCGCTTCGGGGCCGAGCACGACCGACACGCCGTGTTCCCGAAGCAGCGTGTCGTTCAAAGGCGCGTACAGGCCGTAGGCGCAGATGGTGGCGGACGGGTTGATCGCCCGGACGCGATCGATCATCGGCAGGGCCAGCCGCGTCGCCGTGTGCATGGGCAGGTAGAACGCCACCAGGCCGGCCGCGCCGATGGTGTCCGGCGACAGCGTGTCGCGTGAGAGATCGACGGCCGCGGTTTCGATGCCCGCCTGCCGGAGCCATGCCGCCGGCGACGCCAGCCCGAAGGGCTGGCGGCCGAGGTCGTAGGTGCTGACGAGAACGACGCGCACGCTGCGATCTTACCTCTGCATCAACTTCCTCATCGACGGCACGAACGCAAAGAGGATGACGCCGGCGGCGATTGAGAAACCGGCCACCGCGCCGAACAGCGACGGCAGCGCAAACGATTCGTAGACGCCGGCCACGCGTCCGCCGATGAAGTTGCCGACCGACGTGGCCAGGAACCACACGCCCATCATCAGGCCCGCGATCCGCGCCGGCGCCAGCGTCGTCATCGCGCTCAGGCCGACAGGGCTCAGCACGAGCTCGCCGACGGTGTGGAGGAAATAGGTGGCCGTGAGCCACATCGGGCTCACGAGCCCACCCGGCTCCGACAGCCGCGCCGGGATCACGAGAATCGCAAAGCCAAGCCCGACGAAGACCAGTCCCGACGCGAACTTCGCGGGGCTCGACGGTTCGCGGCCTCGTGAAGCCAGCTTCACCCACAGCCACGCGAACACCGGGGCCAGGGCGAAGATGAACAACGAGTTCATCGACTGGAACCAGCTGCTCGGATAAGCGTAGCCGAGCACTTCGTTGCGGGTGCTGCGATCGGCGAACAGGTTGAGCGTCGAGCCCGCCTGCTCGAAGACCGACCAGAACAGCGCCGAGGCGAGAAACAGGACGCCGATCACGTAGAGGCGATTCCGCTCGTCGCGGGTCCACCCGCCGGAGAGGAACAACCAGGCGAAAAACCCGGCGGTCGACAGGAGCAGGAAGACGCCGGCCGCATCGGCGATTTGCGACGCCGTGATCGGCATCATCCCGGTGTAGCTGCCGATCCCGATCGCCAGGGCGAGCACGACGATCACCGCGCCCCACAGCTGGGCCTGCCGCTTCGCGGCCGCCGAGGCTTCCGGCGACGCCGGCGCCGGGTGCAGCCCCGCGTCGCCGAGGTTCTTGCTGCCCATGACGTACTGGACCACCCCGAGCAGCATGCCGACACCAGCCGCGGCAAACCCCAGGTGCCAGTTCACCTGCTGGCCCAGGTAGCCGCACACCAGCGGCGCGAGAAACGCGCCGAGGTTGATCCCCATGTAGAAGATCGAGAAGCCCGCGTCACGACGATTGTCGTCGGCCCGGTACAAGTGCCCGACGATCACGCTGACGTTGCCCTTGAGCAGGCCCGTGCCGACGACGATCAGGAAGAGGCCGAGGTAGAAGGTGGCCAGCGATGGCACGGCCATGCTGAAGTGGCCGGAGGCGATGAAGATGCCGCCATACAACACGGCGCGCCGCGGCCCGATCAGCCGATCGGCGATCCACCCGCCCGGCAGCGTCGCCATGTAGACCATCGACGTGTAGAGACCGTAGATCGCCCCGCCTTGTGCGGCGTCGAACCCGAGGCCGCCGGCGGTGATCGGCGCGGTCATGTACAACAGCAGCAGCGCGCGCATGCCGTAGTAGCTGAACCGTTCCCACATCTCGGTGAAGAACAACGTCGACAGTCCGCGTGGATGGCCGAAGAACGCTCGGTCCTGGGCTGAAGTGGTGGCCATGGGCGAGGCGTATTGTATCCTTCGGTCAGGGTGGCACTCGACGACTATCGCAAGAAGCGGGACTTTACGAAATCTCCCGAGCCCTCAGGCGACGCGCCGGTCGGGAAGAAGGCCGGCGCGCCGCTCTTCTTTTGCGTCCAGAAGCACCTCGCCTCGCACCTGCACTACGACCTGCGCCTGGAATGGAACGGCGTGCTGCTCTCATGGGCCGTCCCGAAGGGACCGTCGATCGATCCGAAGGACAAGCGTCTCGCCATGCACGTCGAGGACCATCCCTTCGACTACGGCACCTTCGAGGGCGTGATCCCGGAAGGTTATGGCGCGGGCATCGTCATGCTGTGGGACCGCGGCACCTGGGAGCCCGAGCAGGACGATGTCGATGCGGCGATGCGCAAGGGCGAGATCAAGTTCCGTCTGAACGGCTACAAGCTCAAGGGATCGTGGGTGCTGGTGAAGACGCACGGGTTCGCTGGTGCTCCCAACAGCTGGCTCCTGATCAAGCACCGCGACGACTGGGCCGGCCCGATCGACATCACCGAGTTTGCGCCGCTGAGCGTGAAGACGCCCGACGCCGACTTCGCCGAGATCCTGGCCGGCGGCACGCCCGACCTGTGGACGCGCAACCCTCCGGCCAAAACCGGCGACACCGGCGCCATGTTCAAGAAGATCCTCGCCCGGGCGCTCGAGATCTCGGCCGCGAACAAGGTCGCGGCGAAGCCGCCAAAGGCCAAACGCCGTTCCTAACTCCTAGAAAAACCTCGCGCCGCCGCCAAACCGCGGATTGACGACGTTGTTGTTGATCGAGCCGAATCGGTAGGTGAACCCCACCGACAGGAAATAGCGATACGAGGTGGCCAGCTGACGCTGGCGCGCGATGATCTCTTCGTCGGTGGCCTCGCCGAGGCGCAAGTACAGCTGGTCGTGCAGAATCTGATAACTGCCGTCGAATCGTAAGGACAGGCCGCGCGAAATGCGCAACTCGTTATCGGCAAACAGCGCCAGGCGGTACTTGTCGAAGTCGCCGAGGTAGTGCGCGGCCTCGACCGTGAAGCTGACCGTGCCGAACGGCTGCCGCAGATTCAGGAACGTCATCACCGACTGGTCCCACTTCGTTTCCTCGGTCTTGTTGAAGATGGTGACCTCGTCGTAGACGAAGCGGTTGACGCCGGTGGTCCACTGCACGGTCAGTTGACGTGCGGTCGATTCGTGGTAGGGGAACACGTTGAATTCGATCGCCGGAGCGACGCGGACGTTCTGCTTCTGATTATTGAAGCTGCTGCGTGAGACGCCGGCCGTGCCGCCGAGCGACCAGTGATCCCCCAGGCTCTTCACCGCGAGGCCGTTCACGTTCCAGCCCCGGCGAAAGGAATGAAAGATCTCGCCGTCGCCCAAATCGTATTCGCCCTCGTTGTAGTTCACGCCCGCGCTGAGATTGAGCTTGAGCGCTTCGGTCGTTCGGTTCACCGACTGATTCGCGTTGACGTTCGTGAACTTGGTGGTGGCTTCCCCGTTGAGGTTGAGGTTGAAGTTGGTCCGGAAGACCCAGAAGTTCCACGGATCGTCGGCCGCGGTGGTTTGCAGGCGCGGCAGTCCGGCCGAGAGCGGCGTAACCCGCAGCTCGGTGCCGATCGGCGTCGCGGCAGCGAACCGCGCGAGGCCCAGCGCAAAGACCTGCGCGAGCGAGCGGCGCCGCCCGTCTTCGGTTTCGGCCGCCTCGGTGGCGCGCCGCAGCGTATCGTCCTGACCATCCCACGGCCCATGACCGATGAACCGGATCGTGTACTCCGTCCCGCCGCCACCGGTTCCCTGCCCGGTGACCAGCAGGTGCACGTCGGCGTCCTTCTGATCGCGGACGTGGTCGACCCATGCCAGCTCCGTGCGGAAGAATTCCTGGTCGCAGCCCCCGGTCCGGCAGTCGATAAACACGCGGAGTGGGCGATCGATGGGCTGGATGGCCGATGCGCTCTGGGCGGCGGCGGCGCCCGCCCACGGCATCCCACAAAGGAGAACTGCCAGGATCGACGAGAGTGGCCGGCCGCGCCTGATCTGGGACACTGGAACGGCCTACCTCAGTCCTTCCGCGACCGTCAGGAACCGGTCGATGTCGTCTGCCGTATTGAAGAGCGCCGGCGACACCCGGATCTGGGTGCCGCTCTCGCGCACGCTCACCTGCGTCTTCGTGTCGGCCAGGTGTCGCTGAATCGCATCCTGCGGCCTCCGCACGCGGAAGGCGACAATCGACGATCGGTTGCCCTCCGGCGTCGTCACGTCGAAGCCAAGCGTACGGAGGCCACGGTGCAACCGGTGCGCGAGCGCCACCGTGTGCGTCTCGATGCGGTCGACGCCGACCCGTTCGAGATACGACAACCCCGCGCCGAGCTGGTACACGGGCCCGAACGCCAGCGTCGCATAGTCGAATCGCCTGGCGGTCTTGTAGATCGCGAATTCCTGAGGGCCGATCTGCTTCTCCACGTGGAGGGCCCCGTAGCGGTCGAGCGTCAGGCGTTCCAGCACTTCCCGGCGCACGTAGAACGGCGCCACGCCGTAGGCGCCGAGCAACCACTTGTAGGTGCCGGCCGCCATCGCGTCGACGCCCGCGGCCTGCACGTCGATCGGGAACATGCCCGCGGCCTGGATACCGTCGGTGTAGAAGAACGCACCGTGCGCATGCGCCAGGTCTGCGATCGGCCGCATGTCGTGCCGGAAGCCGTTCTGGTGCGAGACCCACGCCACCGACACCAGCTTCGTCCGGCGGTCCACCAGCGGCTCCAGCTCTTTCGCCGTCACCGCGCCCCCGCGCGCCTTGGCCACGCGCAGCTCGACGCCCGTCGTCTTCGCGAGGTGCGAATACAGGACGAACTCGGTCTCGTAGTGCAGCTCGTCAATCACGACGTTGTCGCCGCGGATGAAGTGCATCGACCGGGCGACAATGTTTTCGCCTTCGCTCGTGGCGGACAGGAAGCCGATCTCATCCGGACTGGCGTTGATGAGTGTCGCGTATTGCGCGCGGACGGCGTCGGTCTTCCTCAGCATGTCGCCGAGGGAAATGGGCGCGTGGCCCTTGGCCTCGGCGAAGTCGCGCCCGGCGTCGATCACGGGGAGCGGGGTCGGCGTGATGTACGCGGAGTTCAGAAAGAGCGCGGAGTTGGCCACCGGGAAGTCCGCGCGCACGCCGAGCGGATCGGGCGCGGCCAGGCCGGCGCGAGATTGAGCGGACGCAAGGGTCGAGAACCCGGCGAGCGCGGGAATGGCCGAGAGCACGGCGCGTCGGGTGATGGACACGGCAGCCTCCTCTACTTCCGGTAGTCGAGTGCCGGCTTTCGATCGGCCAGGCGCGTGGTGTACTTGAAGTTCGGGCCGCGCCGCTGGTCGAACTCGGCGCGGGCTTTGACGAGGTGCGACGGATCCGTGAACAGATCCATCGCGGTCAGCGTCATCGACTTCGCCGCGACGAGCATGCCCTTGATGCCGATCGACATGCCGCCGGCGGCGACGGCCTGCCAGCTGTGCGCCGGCGTGCCCGGCACCCACGTGGCCGCGGTCAACTGCACGGTCGGCACGCGCCAGCTGACGTCGCCCAGATCCGTTGACGCGCTGCCGATGCCGGCTTCCGGCGTGAATACGGAGTTGGCGCTGTCGATCGGCGGCAGCTCGCCGTCAAGCGTCTTGCGGACGGCCTCGGCGAACTGGCGTTCGGCCGGCGTATATTCGTAGCCGCCGATGCGTTTGAGGTTCTGCTGCATCAAGCCGGTCAGGTAAGTGTTCGGCAGCACGTTCCACACCGCGCCCGTCAACTCCAGTTCCATCGTCGTGCCCGTGCCCATCGCGGCGCCGCGCGCGGCGTTGTTGATCCGCTCCCAGATGCCCTCGAGCACGCGCATGTCGTTGTGCCTGGCGTAGTAGTAGGACTCGGCAAAGTCCGGCACGACGTTCGGCGCCCGGCCGCCGTTGGTGATCACGTAGTGGATGCGTGCGTCGGACGGCACGTGCTCGCGCATCAGGTTGACCATCGCGTTCATGGCCTCGACGCCGTCGAGCGCCGAGCGGCCGCGGTCGGGCGCCGTCGACGCGTGCGCCGACAACCCGCGGAACCGGAACTTGCCGGTGATGTTGGCCAGCGTGCTCGACGCGCTTGCGGCGTTGCGATCGCCGGGGTGCATGGTGACCACGGCATCGACGTCGTCGAAGAGACCCGCGCGCAGCATGTAGACCTTGCCGGCGCCGCCTTCCTCGGCGGGCGTGCCGTAGAAGCGCAGGGTGCCCGATCGCTGGTTCGCGATCAGCCATTCCTTGAGGGCGATGGCCGAGGCGGTGGCCGCGGTCCCGAACAGGTGATGGCCGCAGCCGTGACCCGCACCCTCGGCGACCAACGCGTGGCGCTCAGGCTCGGCGGCCTGCGACAGGCCCGGCAGCGCGTCGAACTCGCCGATGATGCCGATCACCGGCTTGCCGGATCCCCAGGTGGCGGTGAATGCGGTGGGAATCTCGGCGACGCCCGTCGACATCGTGAAGCCCGCCGCGCGCAGCTGGTCCTGCAGGAGGGCGCTGCTCCTGGCCTCCTGATAGCCCACTTCGGCAAAAGACCAGATCCTGAGGGCGACGTCGCGGTACGCGGCCGCCTTCCGATCGATCGACGCGAGCACCGCGTTCGCATCCATCGTTTGCGCGGAGGCGGGCGGGATCGCCAGGGCCAGCAGCATCGCCATGACAGCAAGCCCCCAAGCCCTTAAGCCCTCAAGTGTCAGTTTCATATCAGCAATCTCCTCGAGAGGACCGACCACACGGCATAGGACAGCCGTTGACGGTCGTGACGCGCGATTTCCGATTTCCAGAATTCGCCGACCACCATCTCGGTGCCCGGCGGCAGCTGACCGATCGGCAGCGGATGCTTGTGCTCGGCTTCGTACCGCGCCAGCGTGTCGGCCGACGGATGACCCTGGTTGGCAATGACGACGTCGACGGGCCGGCCGATCGTCCGGCTGAGCCACTCGACTTCGTCGGCCGCCGTGAAGCCGCGCATGCCGCGGCCCTCGGTGAGCAGGTTCGAGACGAGCACGATCGGACCCTTGACCTCCGCGAGCACGTCGGTGACCCCGTGCACCAGCAGCGTGGGCATCAGGCTGGTGAAGAAACTGCCGGGGCCGATCACGACCGCGTCGAAGGTGGCGATGGCGCCGCGGACGCCCGGATGGATCTCGGCCGGCGGCTCGAGCCACACCCGCGTGACGTGATGCCCGCGCGAGTGGCCCTGGTCGACTTCCACCTCGCCGCGCGTCACTTCGCCGTCGGCATACTCGGCGCACAGCGTTGCCTGTTCGACGCTAACCGGCCACACGAACCCGCGGCACCCGAGCAGCGCGCGCAGGCCGTCGACCGCGGCCAGGAAGTCGCCGCTGTACTGCTCCATCATCGACAGCAGCAGGTTGCCGCCGGTGTGGCCGCCGAGGCGGGCGTGTTCGAGCGTCGGCAGCCGCGCCAGCAGCACGCGCCGCGCCTCGCCTTCGTTGCGCGACAACGCCAGCGCGCAGCGCAAGACGTCCCCCGGCGGCAGCACGCCCAGCTCGTCTCGCAACTGGCCGGAGCTGCCGCCCGAATCGAACATCGTCACGACGGCGTTGAGACGCAGCCAGGGATTGCGCTTGAGGCCGCCGAGCAAGCTCGGCAGCCCGGTCCCGCCGCCGAAGCATCCGAGGTTGATTTCGCGAAGTTGCATAGGCGAACAGCCGACAGGAAAGAGTCGTATTCTACAGGAGATGGACAGTTCACACGGCGGGCCGCTCGCCGCCACGCTCCACGACCTCCAACAGATCTTCGGCGACCGGCTGCAGGCCTTCGTGGCGCACGGGCGGCCGGAGGCGAGCCCGGCGCCGAGCCTCGCGCTGGTCCGCTCGCTCACCGCCGACGATCTCGCCGCGTGCGCCGCGCGCGCCTCCGCGTGGCGGCGCGCCGGCAGCGCGACGCCGCTCATCGTGTCGCGCGACGAGTTTGCCGGATCGCTCGACGCGTTTCCGATCGAGTACGGCGAGATCATCGACACCCACCGCGTGGTCTACGGCGCCGACCCGTTCACGGGCCTGTCGATCCGCGCCGACGACCTGCGCCGCGCGTGCGAAGTGCAGGTCAAGAGCCACCTCCTCCACTTGCGCGAGAACTACATCGACTGCGGCGCGCGGCCGGCGGCGGTGGCGGCGCTGGTCGCCGATTCCGCACCGGGCTTTGCGGCGCTGCTGCGCCGCCTCGCCAGCCTGGACGGCAGGCCCTGCGACACCGCCGCGGCGCTGGGCGCCTACGCCGCCGCGCGTCCGCGGCTCGATGCGCGCGTGGCCGGCGACGTTATCGCCCTCGTCGCGGGCGGGCCCGCCGCGGGCGTCGACGCCATTCGCCTCTTCCCGGCGTACCTCGAGGCGGTCGAGCAACTGGCGCGCTTCATCGACGGGTGGAGACCGGCGTGATCCCTCGCCTCGGGCGCGCCCGCAGCGGGCGCATGTGGCTGGTCGTGTTTCTGCTGGCCGCCCCGGCGTGGCCGGTGGCGGTGCTCGCGCAACCGGCGCCGCCCGCGCTTACCGCGCCGGTGAACGACTTTGCCGGCGCGATCGAATCCTCCGCCGAACGCGAGCTCGACGCGCTCATCCGCCGTCTCCAGGGCGCGTCCGGCGACGTGATCATCGTCGCCGCGGTGAAGACGTTTCAGCCGTGGCCGGATCTGCCGGCCTACGCCGTGAAGATGTTCGAGAACGGCGGCAAGGGCATCGGACAGAAGGGCAAAGACAACGGCGTGCTGATCGTCCTGGCCGTCGACGATCGGCAGGTGCGCGTCGAGGTGGGCTACGACGTCGAGGCGTTCATCACCGACGGCTACGCCGGCGAGCTGAGCCGCGAGGTGATGGTGCCCTTCTTCCGCGCGGGCGACTACGGCGGGGGCCTGCTGGCCGGCGCCACGCGAATCGCTCAACGCATCGCCGAGGGGCGCAACGTCGACCTCGGCCTGGCGCCGGTCGAGGCGCCCGAATCGGGGCGCGGGCAAAGCGGCGGCATCCCCATCGGCGTCTGGATCGTGCTGCTCATCATCTTCCTCAACCTGATGGGCGGCGGCCGCCGGGGACGCGGAATGCGGCGCGGTGGCCGCTGGGCCAGCGGCGCGGGCGCATTCGGCGCCGGCTGGCCGCGTGGCGGTGGCGGCTGGGGATCGTCGGGCGGGTTTGGCGGCGGGTTCGGCGGCTTCGGCGGCGGGCGATCGGGCGGCGGTGGTGGTGGAGCGTCGTGGTAACGAAACCACGAAGATCACGAAGAATCTTGGAAAGCCGAAAGCTGAAAGCCGAAAGCTGAAAGCTGAAAGCCGAAAGCTGATAGAAAGGGAGATATGACGACAGTCAAGCGCTTGCTCGTGGTTGTGGCTCTTGTTGGCGCGTTGGCGGCGGGTTCGGCGGCTTCGGCGGCGGGCGATCGGGCGGCGGTGGTGGTGGAGCGTCGTGGTAACGAAACCACGAAGATCACGAAGAATCTTGGAAAGCTGAAAGCCGAAAGCTGAAAGCCGAAAGCTGAAAGCTGAAAGCCGAAAGCTGATAGAAAGGGAGATATGACGACAGTCAAGCGCTTGCTCGTGGTTGTGGCTCTTGTTGGCGCGGCCGTGGCGGGTTCGGGTTGCTCGTACAACCGCTTCGTGAGCCAAGAAGAGGCGATCAAGACCCAGTGGTCGCAGGTGGAGAATCAACTGCAGCGGCGGAACGACCTCATCCCCAACCTGGTGGAAGCCACCAAGGGTTTTGCCCAGCAGGAGCGCGACGTCTTCCAGTCGATCGCCGACTCACGGGCCAAGCTGGCCGGCGCAACCACGCCCGATCAGAAGATGGCGGCCGCCAACGAGCAGTCATCGGCCCTGGCCCGGTTGCTCGTGGTCGTCGAGCAATACCCGCTGCTCAAGTCCAACGAGACGTTCGCCCGGCTGATGGACGAACTGGCGGGCACCGAGAACCGGATTGCCGTCGAGCGCATGCGCTATAACGAGGCCGTCCAGGCCTACAACACCTCCCGGCGCCAGTTCCCGGCCAACATCACGGCTGGCATCTTCGGGTTCAAGGGCGATTACCAGCTGTTCCAGGCCCCGGAAGCGGCGAAAGTGGCGCCAAAGGTAGACTTTTCGAAGAAACCTTGAAGACGACCTTCCAACCCTTCCCCACCCCTCAGCATCCAAACTAGAGCCGGTGGACGACGTCGTCCTTGCTGCTCAAGGAGATACGGCGGCTTTCGAGCGGGTATACCGGGCCCACATGCCGCGGGTTTTCAATCTCGCGCGGCGGATGGCCGGTCCCGACGCAGCCGACGAGTTAACGCAGGACGTGTTCGTCCGCGCGTGGCAGAAGCTTGCGCTCTTTCGGGGCGAGTCGTCTTTCGCGACCTGGCTGCACCGGCTGGCGGTCAACGTGATCATCGAGCGGTTCCGGACGCTCGGCACGAGCCGCGAGAGGTTCCTGGCCGACGGCGAGGCGGTACTGGAGGTTGCGCCGGCCGCCCGCACGAAGCATCTGGATCTCAGCATGGACTTGCAGGCGGCGATCGAACGGCTGCCGGCGGGCGCCCGCACCGTGTTCGTGTTGCACGATGTCGAGGGCTATCGGCACGAGGAAATCGGCACGATGCTCGGCGTCTCGCCGGGCACGTCGAAGTCGCAGTTGCACCGCGCGCGGCAGACGCTGCGCGGGTTGTTGATGAAACGTAGAG
>Ga0156330_1097_pt4 | contig 24339 bp, 22 predicted proteins | sample RifCSPlowO2_12_FD_107978 | JGI IMG/M metagenome (GOLD analysis project Ga0156330, IMG submission 107978) | Acidobacteria bacterium RIFCSPLOWO2_12_FULL_67_14b | reverse complement strand
TGGTCGAGTTTGTGCAGAAACGAGTCATTGACATGCGTTTGGCGTTTGACTCCGCGCGCTCCGTTTCCTAAGATTGGCCCTCTGCCCCCTTGAAAGATAGGCAGTTCTGGCAAACACCCAACGTTCGTCGATCGCTGCAGTGGCCCAAAACAGGCCGCTCGATTCCGCCAACGGAGTGAGGCTCGCGCGCGAAGCCAAAGGCCTGTCGATTCGCCAGGTCGCGGAATCAACCAAGCTATCGGTGCGCGTGATCGAAACGCTGGAAGAGGGCCGCATCGGGGCGTTACCCGAAGGCATCTATCGCCGCGCCATCGTGCGCGCGGTGGCGAGTGAAGTCGGACTCAATCCCGAAAAACTGCTGCGTGAATTGTCGAGCGCGCATCCCGCCGAATTGCCGGCGCCGATCGAGGCGAGCGCGGTGGTCGACACGCCGCCGGCGCGACATGCGTTCCAGGGCGTGCTCGCGTTCGTCGGTGCGATCCTGCCGCTGCTGGCGGGCGTCGCCTACTTCGGATGGCCCGCGGCCCGGCCCAACGACCCGGCACCGGCAGTCACGCGTCCGCTCCGCGCCGCCGATGTGTGGCGGCCCGAGATCGTTCCCGCGGGCGGATTCACCGAAGCGCCTCCCGCCCTGTCGCGTCCCGTCATCGTCACGCTGACCATCTCGTCGAAGTGCCAGCTGCGGATCGTCGCGGACGGCCGTGAAGTGCTCGGCCGCACGGTGGAGCAGGGCGAGAGCGTGCCGATCGAGCTGGGCGACGAGCTGCTGCTGCTCGGCGACAACGCCGCGGCCGTGCAGTTCAGCATCAACGGGCAGGCGGGCCGCATGCTCGGCGCGCCCGGCGAAGTCTTGTCGGTGCGCATCGGCCGCGACGACTACGAAGACTTTCTGGCCAGGTACTGATGGAAGCCGGTCTCCGGACGCCGCTGCTGGACTTCTTCCGGCGCGGAGAAGTCGCACGCGACGTGCGCATGATGGCCGCGCAGGGCGCCATTGCCCCACGACCCCTCGAACAACTCGGCCTCCTGATGATTCTCACGGCGGATGCCGACAGCGAGGTCCGCGCCACCGCCGAGGCGACGCTCGGCATGCTGCCGACCGAGCTGATCGCCGGTTTCATCGCGCGAGCGGACGTGCCGACCGAACTCAGGGAATTCTTCATCAAGCGCGGGATCCAGCCGTCCGACACGCCGGCGCCGGATATGGAAGAGCCCCTCGTCGACACCGACAAATCGGATCTCGGCCTCGATCTGCCCGAGGGTGAGGGCGAGGGCAAGGCGCTGACCTTCACGCAGCGCCTGCCCGACATGACCGTCCCTGAAAAGGTGAAGTGCGCGATGAAGGGGACGCGCGAAATGCGCGCCGTCCTCATCCGCGACGCCAACCGGATGGTCGCCTCGGCCGTCCTGAGTTGTCCGAAGGTCAACGATGCCGAGGTCGAGACGTTCGCCAAGATGGGGAACGTCTCGGAAGACATCCTGCGCACGATTGCGACGACGCGCGCGTGGACGAAGAACTACGGCGTGACGCTGAGCCTCGTGAAGAACTCGAAGACGCCGGTGGCGCTGTCGATGAACCTGATGAACCGCCTTACCGAGAGCGACGTGAAGAAGATCGCGTCGGACCGGAACGTCCCCGAGGCGCTTCGCCTGGCCGCCCGGAAGAGGGCGGTCTCGAACTTGAAGTAGCCGCTTGCCCGGGGCCCTGTCGAAGGGCCCACTCCGAACGCATCTGCGACAGCCCGTCCATGTACACGGCCGCCCGCTCCCGCTCGTCCTCGGTCGGCAGCGACTTCAGCAAGTCGATGGCGCGTTCAACGTCCCGCGCGATCGTGGCCTTCGTGGCGGCGTAGTACAGCCGCTTGATTTCCGCGATCGCATCCATGCAGCAGCGCGATTATATGCGCTTCGCGCGCTGGCGTCGAAGCGCCTTCCTGAAGGCCGCCACCGGCCGCGTGTTGAGCACGTCGTCCTTGCTCAGCCAGGCCCGGCGCGCGGTGAGGACGCCCCAGCGCGTGAAGCCCAGTGCCGGGATTTCGTGCGCGTCGGAACTGATCACGAGCTTCACGCCGCGATCGCGCGCGAGTCGCGCGTGGCTGTCGGACAGATCGAGGCGATATGGCTGCGAGTTGATCTCGAGCGCCACGCCGTTGGCGGCCGCGGCGTCGATCACCTTCTCGATGCGGACCTTCGACGCCTCCCGCCGCAGCAGCATGCGGCTGGTGGGGTGGCCGATGATGTCCACCGACGGGTGCTCGATGGCCCTGATGAGCCGCGCCGTGATCTCGGCCTCGTCCTGCTGAAGCGCCGAATGCACCGAGGCGATGACGATGTCGAGGGCGGCGAGGCAGTCATCCGCCAGGTCCATCGAGCCGTCGGGCAGGATGTCGCACTCGATGCCGGCGAGCACGGTGAACCCCTTGAGCGTCCTGGACAGGGCCCGGATTCTCGCCGCATGGGCGAGGGTCCGGTCCTCGTCGAGGCCGTTGGTCATCGCGAGCGACTTGGTGTGATCGGTAATCGCGACGTACTCCAGGCCCCGCTCGCGGGCCGCGCTCACGATGGCCTCGAGGCTCTCGCGGCCGTCGGATTCCGTCGTGTGCATGTGCAGGTCGCCGCGCAGATCCCCCGGCTCGACGAGCGCCGGAAGGACCCGATCGGCGGCCGCGGCAATCTCGCCGCGGTTCTCGCGCATTTCCGGCGGGATCCAGGCGAGCCCCAGGGCTTGGTAGATGTCCTCTTCGGTCGATCCGGCGATCGGCTGATCCTGTGGATCGAAGAGGCCGTATTCGTTGAGCTTCCACCCGCGCTCGAGGGCCCGGTCGCGTAACGCGATGTTGTGGGCCTTCGAGCCGGTGAAGTACTGGAGCGCGGCGCCCCGCTCTTCGGGCAGGACCAGGCGCAGGTCGGCCTGGAAGCCGCCGCGCAGCAGGATGCTCGCCTTGGTTTCGCCATGTCCCAGGATGCGTTCGACGCCTGGGAAGGACACGAAGGCGTCGGTGAGCGAGCGCTCGGCGCCGGTGGCGAGGATGTCGATGTCGCCGCTGGTTTCGGCGCCTCGGCGCACGCTGCCGACGGTCACCACGTCCGCCGCGGGCGCGTACTGCTTGAGGTGAGCGACGAGCGCCTCCGCGACTTCCGTTGCCTGATCCAGCCGATGGCGGCCGGCATGGCGTTGCCGCTCCTCGAGCGCGCGGAGGATCAGCTCTTCCTTCTTCGCGCCCATCCCCTTCAGGGCGCGCACCCGGCCAGCCTTCGCGGCTTCGGACAGATCCTCCAGGCTCTTGATGTGAAGGTCGCGGTACAGCATCGCGACGGTCTTCGGTCCGACGCCCTGCAGGCGCATGACGTCGAGCAGCGTGGCCGGGAATTCCTTGAGCAGGTCCTGGCGGACCGCGCAATCGCCGGTCAGGGCGATCTCGCGGATGCGCCCGGCCAGGTCCTTGCCGATGCCGGACCATGCCCGCAAGCCGGCCTCGTCGAGCCCGGCCACGGCTTCGGCCGCGTTGGCCACGATGTCGGCGCCGTTGCGATACGCGCGAATCTTGAAGGGATTGTCGCCCTTCAGCTCGAGCAGCATGGCGATCTCGATCAGGACGCGCGCCACGGCGCGGTTGTCGAGCGGCACCGGACTGGGGGCGCTCATTGTTCGTCGACGTGGAGGCCGGTGGTTTCGATCCGGAAATCCAGCACGCGGGCGCCGCCCCCCGCCAGGGCTTCGCGCACGGCCGGGACCGCATCGGGCGGCACGAGACAGAACAGGCAGCCGCCGCCGCCGGCCCCGCACACCTTGGCCGCCGAGGCGCCCGCGGCCCGGGCGCCGGCAATCAACGAGTCGATCGCCGGGGTCGTGACCCCGGGCGCAAGCCGCTTGCGGTTGTCCCATTCGGTGACGAGGCACCGCGCGGTGGCCTCCCAGTCGCCGCGCGTCAGCGCCTCGCGCATCGCCGCCGCGGTATCGCGGATGTGCTCGAAACAGTCGAACACGTGCCGGTCGCCATCGATATGACGCTTGGTGATGTCCCAGTTGTTCGTGCCCGAGTTTCTCGGCTCGCCGGTGTAGCAGAGCACGAGGCGCCTCTCGAGCTCGTGATAATCCACCGCCAGGGGCACGCGCCGCGGCTGGCCGGCGTCGAGCTCGATCGCCGCCACCCCGCCGTACATCGCCGGGCGGTAATCCTGCAGGCCCGTCGGCACCTTGATCACCTGCGCTTCGACGTCCTTGGCGATGTCGAGCAACGCCTCCGGCGCGAAGTCCTGGCCGGTGAACCGCGCCAGGGCCCCGCACACGGCCACGTTCAGGGCCGACGATCCGGCAATGCCCGCGCCCGCCGGGGATTCGCCTCGGGTGGTCAGGCGCAAGCCGCGGGCGCCGAACCGGTGGACGAGACGACCCAGCAGCGGCAACGTCTCGTCGTGGCTCAACTGGTCGGCCGACAGGTTCACCAGCCGGTGGGTGTCTTCCGACACCAGCTCAATCCGCTCGTCGGGCCGGCGATCGATCGTGGCATGGGCGCGCAGGCTAATCGCCACGTTCAGGGTCTGCGCGCCGGCGTGGAAGAGGTAGAGCGGCCAGATATCGATCGTGCCGCCCGCCAGATCGATTCGGGTCGGCGCCGACGCTGAGATGTGCACAGCGCAATTATAATTCTCGGAAGACACATGCCCCTGGCCACTCGGCGCGACATCGGACAATTCCTCTTCGGCAGCATGCCCGGTACGACCGTGCCCGTCGAGCTGCGGTCGCTCGCGAGAGAGTTCGACCTCGGCGGGGTCATCTTCTTCAGCCGCAACATCGAGGCGCCTGAACAGGTCGCCGAGATCGCCGCCGACTGCGAACGCCTCGGGCGCACCACGCCGGCGTGGGTGAGCGTGGACCAGGAGGGCGGGCGCGTGGCACGTCTCAAGGAGCCGTTCACGCGGTGGCCGCCGATGGCCACGCTCGGGCGGGCGGGCGCGCACGGGGAGGCCCTCGCGGAGCGGTTTGCCCGGGCGCTGGCCCAGGAGCTCGAGGCCGTCGGCATCACGCTGGACTACACGCCGGTGCTCGACATCCACACCAATCCGAAGAATCCCGTGATCGGCGATCGCGCGCTCGCCGACCGCGCGGAGGACGTGGCGCGGCTCGGCCGCGTGATCATCAGGACGCTGCAGGGCGCCGGCCTGGCCGCGTGCGGCAAGCACTTTCCGGGGCACGGCGACACGAGCACCGATTCGCATCACGAGCTGCCCGTGGTCGAGCACGCACCGGATCGCCTCCGCGCGATCGAATTCGAGCCGTTTCGCGCCGCCATTGCGGAACAGGTCGCGTTCATCATGACCGCCCATGTGCTGGTGCCGTCGCTCGACGACGGCAGGCCCGCGACGCTTTCCCCGAACGTGGTGCAGGCGCTCCTCCGCGACGAGCTCAACTACGAAGGCGTGATCCTGAGCGACGACCTCGAAATGAAGGCCGTAAGCGCGCGCTACGACGTCGCTGAAGCGGCCATCGCCGCCATTCGGGCCGGGTGCGACGGCGTCCTGGTGTGCAGCGGCGACCTGGATCTGCAGGGCCGCACCCTCGAGGCCCTCGTTCGCGCCGTGGAGTCCGGATCGATTCCAGCGGCGCGCGCGGACGATGCGTTCAAGCGGTTGAAGCGGGCGAAGGAGCGTTTTCTCCTCGGCGAGCGGCCTGGAACCAGCGCGCGCTTGCGCGACCTTCGGGGCGTGCTCGGGCGGGAAGAGCATCAGATCGTGGCGGCCGAAATGGCGGCGTATCTGTGATCACGCTGCGCCGACTGGCGCCGGGGGATCGGGTCGCGCTGGTGGCCCCCGCCAGCGCGTTTGCCCGCGAGGAAGTGGCCGCCGGCGTGGCGGAGCTCCAACGCCTCGGCCTCGAAGCGGTGTACGACGACTCGCTGTTTGCGCGGGATCGGTTCGTCGCCGGATCCGCAGAAGGGCGGGCGCAGGCGATTCACCGCGCGTGGGCGGACCCGTCGATTGCGGCGCTGGTGTGCATGCGCGGGGGCTACGGCAGCGCGCAGGTCCTGCCGCTGCTGAACGCGACCCTGATGCGGGAGTCACGGAAGGCGCTGATCGGCTACAGCGACATCACCGCCCTGCTGGCGTTCTACCTGCAGCATGGCCTCACCGCCATCCACGGCCCCATGATCGATCGGCGGCTCTCGAAGGGGCCCGAGGGCTACGACGAGGAGTCGTTCCGGCGCGTGATGATGACGGCGGAGCCCGCCGGCGAAATGCGGCCGGCCCGGCTCGAATCGCTGCGCCCGGGCGAAGCCACCGGCGTGATGGCCGGCGGCACGCTGACGCAGATCGTCTCGCTCCTCGGCACGCCGTGGGCGGTGAACCTCCCCGAGGAGTGCATCCTGTTTCTCGAAGACGTCGGCGAGCGGCCGTATCGCGTTCACCGCATGCTGACGCAGCTGGATCAGGCCGGCCTCCTGGCGCGCGCTCGGGCGCTCGTGTTCGGCGAGTTCCCGGGGTGCGACGAGCCCGGCGGCGGACCCGCGATCCGCGACGTGCTGCGCGACTTCACCGCGTCGTTCAACGGTCCCGTGCTGTTCGGGTTTCCGTCCGGACACACGACGGGTCCGACGTGGACGCTCCCGCTCGGCGTGGCGGCGCGGGCCGTCGGCGGCAGGTCGCCGGCGCTGGTGATTACCGAGGCGGCGGTGTCGTAGTGGCGCGCGTTCACCTGATCGGCATCTGCGGAACGGCTATGGCCACCCTGGCGGCGCTCCTCAAACACCGGGGCTTCGACGTCAGCGGCTCCGACGAGCACGTGTATCCGCCGATGAGCGATTTTCTCGCGGCCGAGGGCATCACCGTACTCGAAGGCTACACGCCCGAGCACGTGCGCGGCGCCATCGACCTGGTGGTTGTGGGTAACGCCATCTCGCGCGGCAACGCCGAACTGGAGGCGGTGCTCGACCGCAACCTCCGCTACGCCTCGCTGCCCGAAGTCATCCGCGACACCTGGCTCTGGGAGGCGCAGTCGATCGTCATCGCCGGAACGCACGGCAAGACGACGACGACCGCGCTGGCGGGATGGTTGCTGACCTCCGCCGGCGCCGACCCCACGGTGCTGGTCGGCGGCATTGCGCGGAATTTCGGCAGCGGCGGCGCGAGCTACCGGGTGGGGAAGGGCCAGGCCTTCGTGATCGAGGGCGATGAGTACGACAGCGCCTACTTCGACAAGACGGCAAAGTTCCTCAAGTACCTGCCGGACATCGCCGTGATCAACAACATCGAGTTCGACCACGCGGACATCTATGCGGATCTCGACGCGGTGAGGGTCGCCTTCAGGCGGCTCGTGAACCTGGTGCCGAGGTCGGGGCTCACGCTGCTGGGGACCGACAGTCCGGATGCAGCGGCGCTGGCGCCGCTCGTGCGCAGCCGGCTGCAGACCTTCGGGTTCCGGCCGGATGCGGGCTGGCGCGCCGCCGATGTGACCACCAGCGCCGGGCACACCGATTTCCGCGTGTGGCAGGGCGGGCGGGATCTCGGCGTGTTCTCGATGCCCCTGCTCGGTGACCACAATGTTCGCAACGCGCTGGCGGCCATTGCGATCGGGGCCGACCTGGGGCTGGCGATCGAGGCCCTGCGCTCGGGCCTCGCGGCGTTCAATGGCGTGAAGCGCCGGCTCGAGATCGTCGGCGAGGTGCGGGGCGTGACCGTTTACGACGACTTCGCGCATCACCCGACGGCGGTCGAAGAGACGCTGCGGGCCGTCCGGCGCTCGGCGCCCGGCCGGCGGATTTGGGCGATCTTCGAGCCGCGCTCCGCCTCGTCTTGCCGGCGGGTCTTCCAGGACGACTTCGCCCGCGCCTTCGCGGGCGCCGATCAGGTGGTGCTCGCGTAGATCTTCCGATCGACGCTGCCGCCCGGGGAGCGTTTGTCCGAAAGCCAGCTGGTGGCCGACCTCGGGGCACGGAACGTCGCGGCGCGTCACCTGCCCACGGTGGACGCCATCGTCGACGAGGTGGCGCGCGAAGTTCGGGAGGGCGATCTGGTCGTGATCATGTCCAATGGCGGGTTCGGCGGGATCCATCAGAAGCTGTTGAGCGCGCTCTGATGCGAATCCGCCATTGCGGCGACGCGATGTTGCTGGTCGAGTTCGAAGCGGTGATCGATCCGCTGATCAACGAACGGGTGATCGCGCTGGCGGCGCGAATCCGCGACCGACGCGCGCGGGGGATTCAGGACGTCGTGCCCGGTTACTGCACGCTCGGCGTGCACTTCGACCCGCTGCACACCGATCTGTCGGCGCTCGAACGCGCGATCGAACACGAGGCGCGCGACCTCGGCGCAATTGAACAGCTCCCCGATCGCGCGCCGATCGAGATCGCGGTTCGTTACGGGGGCGAGTGGGGGCCGGATCTCGACGCGGTGGCGGCAAAGGCCGGCTGTTCGCCAGCGGAGGTGATCGCCCGCCACAGCGGGCGCCTCTATCGCGTCTACATGCTCGGCTTCGTGCCGGGCTTCGCCTACATGGGGCGCGTCGACCCAGCGATCGTGATGGCGCGCCACCGCGTGCCGCGTGAGCGGGTGCCGGCAGGCTCCGTGGGCATCGCCGGCGAGCAGACCGGGGTGTACCCGATCGAGAGCCCAGGCGGATGGCAACTGATCGGCCGCACGACGGCGACGATGTTCGATGCGGAGCGCACGCCGCCCAACCTTGTCGGCCCCGGCGACCTGGTGCGGTTCGTGGCCGTCACGGACGGTGGCGCATGACGCCCGGCTCGATCCTCGTGCTCAAGCCGGGCCTGCTGACGTCGATTCAGGATCTTGGCCGGTGGGGTCACCAGGCGGCCGGCGTACCCGTGGCGGGCCCGATGGACGCGTTCTCCCACCGGTTAGCGAACCAGCTCGTGGCGAACGCCGCCGGCGCCGCTACGCTCGAGATCACGCTGATGGGGCCGGAGCTCGCCTTCGACGTGGACACGACCATCGCCATCACCGGCGCCCACTTCGACGTCTGGTGTGACGATCGGCCCGTGCCGATGGCCACGTCGGTGCCGATCGCGGCCGGCCAGCGAATCCGGTTCGGCAAACGCGTTCAGGGCGCGCGCGCCTATCTTGGCGTGGCCGGGGGCGTGCAGGCGCCGGTCGTGCTCGGGAGCCGGGCCACGCACCTCGTGAGCGGGATGGGCGGGCACGAGGGCCGTGCGCTGGCGGCTGGCGACCGGGTGCCGATTCTCGCCGGCGCCGGATCGGGCGCCACGCGCAAGGCCGCCGGCCTCGTGCTGCCGACCGGCGGCCGCGCGCGCGTGCGCGTGGTGCCGGGACCGCAGGCCGACTGGTTTCACGCCGACGCGCTGCGCACGGTCTCTGGCGTGAGCTTCCGCATCTCGCCGCGATCGAACCGCATGGGTTACCGGCTCGAAGGTCCACCGCTGGCGCGCGTGCGCGAGGGGGAGCTGATCTCGGAGCCCGTTGGCATGGGCGCCATCCAGGTCCCGGGGGCGGGGGAGCCGATCCTGCTGATGGCGGATCGCCAGACGGCCGGCGGCTACCCGAAGATTGGCCATGTGATCTCCGCCGATCTTCCGCTCGCGGGTCAGCTCGCGCCGGGCGAGTTCGTCGAGTTCGTGACGTGTACGCGGCAGGAGGCGGTGGCCGCGCTGATCGCCCGCGAGCGCCAGCTGCTGCGGTATTCGGCGCTGAGAGACGTGTCATGAGCGCCTTCACCGCGGCCCTGGTGGCGCGATTCGGCGCCGAGCGCGTGCGGGTGCAGGCGCCGCTCGCTCCCCTCACGACGTTCAAGGTCGGGGGACCCGCGGATGTCCTGCTCGAAACGCAGGCCTCCGACGAGATCGTCGACGCGCTCAAGCTGGCGCATGCACACGGCGTCGCGGTGACCATGCTTGGGGGCGGATCCAACGTGTTGATCGGCGACAAGGGCATCCGCGGACTCGTGATTCACCCGAGGAGCGGCGCCGTGCATCCGGTGGGCGACACGCTGGTGCGCGCCGACGCGGCGGTGACCATCAACGGCCTGGTCCGCTGGACGATCAATCGCGGCTACGCCGGGCTGGAGGCTTGGGCGGGCACGCCCGGCACCGTGGGCGGCGCCGTGTTCGGCAACGCGCACTGGAAGCAGCACAACATCGGCGACCTGGTCGAAAGCGTCAGGCTGGCGCGGCGCGACGGCACGCTGTTGCAGGCGCCGGCGGGTCGGATGGAATTCGACTACGACGACAGCCGGCTGAAGCGGACCGGCGAGGTGGCGTTATGGGCCGCCTTCCGCGTCACGCCCGGCCAGGATCCGGCGGCGCTACGGGCGGTGGCCCGCGAATCGCTCCACTTCCGGAAGAAGACGCAGCCGCTCGAGTCGCCCAGCGCGGGCTGCATCTTCATGAATCCCGACCCCGCGCGCGACACCGTCCCCGCGGGGATTCCGCCCTCGGCGGGCGCGCTGGTGGACCGGGCGGGGCTCAAGGGCGTGGCCCTGGGCGGCGCCCGTGTCTCGCCGACGCACGCCAATTTCATCATCAACGACGGCACGGCGACCGCGGCCGACATCAAGGCGCTCGTCGAGCGCTGCCGCAACGCCGTGGAAGAACGCTTCGGCGTGTCGCTGAGGGATGAGATCATGTGTCTTGGGGATTTCTGATGCCGCAGCCTTCGGCCTTCGGCCTTCGGCCTTCAGCCGAAAGCCGAAAGCCAAAAGCAGCTAATGGCGGACGGCTGAAGGCTGAGGGCTGACATGTCCACACTGGTGATTGAGGGCGGCCACCGCGTCGAGGGCCGGATCGACGTCGAGGGCAACAAGAACGCGGCATTGCCGCTCATTGCCGCCTGCCTGCTGACGGATGAAGCCTGCACACTCACCAACGTTCCGCGGATCGCCGACGTCGAGGTCATGGCGCGACTGCTGCTCGACCTGGGCGCGGAGGTCCAGGGCATCGGCAGCACGACGCTGGCGATTCGCTGCCGTGAGGTCACCAAGGACGAGCCCGACAGCGCGCTGGTCGGGCGCCTCCGCGGATCGGTGCTGCTGCTCGGACCGCTCCTCGCGCGGCGCGGTCGGGCGATCGTGGCGCCGCCCGGAGGCGATTTTCCCGCGCGCCGGACCATCAAGACCCACCTCGAGGCGCTGACGGCCATGGGCGCGCGCGTCGTGCAGGGCTCGGGCCACCGGCTCGAAGTCCCTGATGGCCTCAAGCCGGCGTCGCTCTACCTCGACGAGGCCTCAGTGACGGGAACGGAAACGGCCTTGCTCGCGGCCGCCGCGGCGCCGGGGCTGTCGGAGATCCGCCACGCGGCCTGCGAGCCCCACGTCGTCGAGCTGTGCGAGTTCCTGCGCGGCATGGGCGTCGGCATCAAGGGCGAGGGCTCGCCCACGATTCGGGTCGAGGGCGTCGCCAGGCGGAGCGGCGCCACGAAGCGGCTTTACGGCGACTACATCGAGGCCGGGAGTTGGGCCGTGGTCGGCGCGATCACGGGTGGACACGTCGAGGTGGGCGGCACCCGGCCGGTGGACATGGAAGTGGTGGCCGCGGCGCTGACCAAGATGCGCGCCCAGTGCAGGCAGGATGGCGACGTCTTCAGCGTGGAAGCCACCCGACTCATCGGCGCCGGACGAATCACCACCGGGCTCTGGCCGGGGTTCCCGAGCGACCTCGTCAGCCTCGTGACGGTGCTCGCCACGCAGGCCGACGGCGCGACGCTCGTGCATGACTGGCTCTACGAGCTCCGCCTGTTCGCCCTCGAGCAGATGAGCGGCATGGGCGCGGACCTGTTTCTCTGCGACCCGCATCGCATCATCGTGACCGGCCCGCGGAAGCTGCGAGGCAAGTCGCTCGACAGCCGCGACATCCGATCGGGCATGGCCCTGATCGCCGCGGCGCTGGCGGCGGAAGGCCAGAGCCGGGTCGAGCCGCTGGAAACCGTGGAGAGGGGCTACAGCCAGCTGGTGGATCGGCTGCAGAGGCTCGGCGCGTCGGTCGCGAGGGTCTAACCCTTTGGCGGCTTGACCGGCTTCGGCGATGCCGGAACACCCACCGGCGCTGCGGGGTTCGCTGACGGCGGCGCGGTCGGCGCGAGCAGCGGTTGACGGCCGGCGTCGGCGTCGCCGCCCGGCGGGCGCGCCGGCGTGGGCAGCGGAATCGGCAGCGGCGGCAGGTCGGTGATCGGCGCGCCGCTGTCGCGGCCCATCCGGAACGGCTGCAGATCCTCCTCGGTCAGGTTCAGCACGCGGACAATGCGCGGCGTCAGCGTCAGGATGATGTCGGTCTCCTGCGTCTCCTTGCGGTTGTAGCCGAACAGCCGGCCGATCACCGGGATGTCGCCCAGGCCGGGAATGCTCGCCAGCGACGTCCGCTCCTCGTCTCGAATCAGGCCGGCGAGCATGTTCGTCTCACCGTCCTTCAAGCGAATCACCGTGCTGATCGATCGGCTGCCAAACGTCGGCAGGCCGCCGAACCCCGTGCCCGAAATGCTGCTCAGTTCGATCTTCAGCGTGAGCGTCACCGCATCGTCGTGATGCATGCGCGGCGTGATGTCGATGTTCACGCCGATCGGCTCGTAGTTGAACGACGTGATCGGCTGCGTCTGGACGCCGCCGGCGGCGATGGGCGAGAACGTCGTCACGGGCACCGGCACCCGCTCCCCGAAGCGCGCCGTGGCGGGAATGCCTTCGGCCGTGCGCAGCTGCGGGTTGGCCAGGATCCGCGTCGCGCTGTCGTTCTTGAGCAGGCGGTAATAGAGCGAGGGCAGGTTCGTGAGCAGCACGTCCGCCTGCGTCAGGCTGGTGAGCGCGCGCAGCGACAGGCCCTCCTTGTTGACGTCGGCCTGCCCGTTGATCCCGGTCGGCGAGGAGGTGGGCGAGGCAATCTGCAGTCCGTACTCGTGCAGGTGCGTGCGGTTCACCTCGAGCAGCTCGACATCAATGATCACCTCCGGCCGCGCCTTGTCGATGGCCGTGATGATCTTGCCCGCGGCGGTGATCCGCTCGGGCGTGTCCTTGATCGTGATCGCGTTGGTCGCCGTCATTGCCGCCAGGCGGCGCGCGTCGACGACGATGCGGAGGATGTCGATGGTTTCCTTGAGGTCGGCGTTGCTCAAGTAGAACGTGCGGACGATCTCTTCCTCGTACTCGCGACGCTTGGCGGCCGTGTCGGGGATCACGACGATGCCGCGCGGGCCGGTCGCCCTCCAGAAGTTCCGCGTGGTCGTCGACAGCGCGTTCAGCGCCTGCTCGAGGGTGACGCCGCGCAGGTCGATCGACACGGGCTGATCGCGGAACGTCGGATCGAACATGACGCTCAGGTTCGTGAACTGGCCGATGGCGGAGTAGATGTCGCGCGAGCCGGCGTCGCGGAAGATCACCGAGTCGGGCAGCTTCTCGTCGGGCAGCGCGGCGCCGGGGAGCGGGGCATCGATGCTCCGCTCGATCAACGACTCGAGGCGCGTCTTGCCGTCTTCGCGCACGGCCACCTTGGCGCGCAGCTGCGTGCGCGTGGCCTGCAATTCCTGTTCGATGTCGGCGTTGCCGGGGTTCAGCTCCGACGCCAGCTGATATTCCACCATCGCTTCTTCGAGCTTGCCGTTGGCGGTTTCCCGGCGGCCGCGGCTGAAGTGATCCTGCGACGCGCGGAGCTTGGCCCGCTCGAGGCCAAGGCGCGCCTCGCGATCGTTGGGATGGTCGCGAAGCAGCTTCGCGTACTCGGCCACGGCGACGTCGTAGTTCTGGGTCATCTCGGCGTCGCGCGCGGTGCGCAGCGATACCGTGGTGGTGGCACAGGCGGCCAGCGACAGCGCGAGCACCGCGGCCAGGGCCGCGGAGACGAGACGGGCAAGGGAGCTAGCGGGCACGGGCACCATTGGGTACTACATCCACGCCGCGTGGAATGCGAAACTCAAAGTCCTTATCGGACAAACCCCGATTTTCCTTCAGGTTAGTGAAGGCGAACGACGACTTGCCGCCCTGCCGATCGGCCGCCACCAGATACTGGATTTGCGAGGTTTTCCGGTCGATTCCGATGCCCAGCCACTCGTAATCCGGATCCGCCTTTTTCGGGGTCAGTTTGAGGGTCACCAGGCCCGGTGCAGCGCCGGGCAACGGCGTGAAGGCGGGCGTGTAGTCCCTGGAGATATCGCCCTGGCCCGCCAGGAAGAGCGCCGGGATGGTGCCGTCGTCCGGGCCCGGGGCCGCACTGACGATGACCTGCTTGTCGGCGACGAGGTAGGTGTAGAGGCGGGTGCCGTCCGAGACGAACTCCTTGCGCTCAGGCTTGCTGTAGACCCAGCGCATCCGTCCGGGGCGCTTGATCGCGACCGTCCCCCGTTCGGTGGTCTTCGTACGGAGCACGCCGCCCTCGTAGGTTTGGACGAAGTCGCCCTGGAAGTCCTTGAGGCCGTTGTAGCGTTGTTGCACCCTCGCGGCGAGGGTCATGGGATCCTGTGGGGCCTGCGCCGCCGGGACCGCGACGCACAGCAGAGCCAGCGCCGAGCAGAGCATGCCTCGCATCACTCTCATATTAGTAGGACCCGCCTTCGCTCGATACGGTTGGTTTCGAGCTTCGGCGAGGCAAGCTCTTGCGCTCGTCAGGCGGGAGCCTGCCAACCGAAGCGCGCATTGTAAGGAATGGCCCACCTCCGCGGCTTTGCCGCTACGGTGGGCAACCTTCGCCCGGAACCTGCGCGAAGGTTGGTGGACGGCAGGAGGCTCGAACTCCCGACCTCCGCGTTGCGAACGCGGCGCTCTCCCAGCTGAGCTAGCCGCCCATTAGGCCGATAACTGAACAATAATATCAAAGTTACCGCGAAAGGTGAGCGGTTAGAAGGACTTAACGTGCCGCTTGTGAAGAAAATCGGCGTGCTCACCGGCGGCGGTGACGCACCCGGCTTGAACGCCGTGATCCGCGCCGTGGTGAAGGCCGCGTACAACGCGTCCATCGAAGTCGTCGGACTCGAAGACAGCTTCGACGGCCTGCTGGATCCGTCCCGCACGCGCCGCCTCACGCCCAAGGATGTGACGGGCATTCTCCGCCTCGGCGGGACGATCCTGGGGACCACCAATCGCGGGGACCCGTTCGAGTACCCGGTGGACACGCCCGAGGGTAAGGTCGACTATTCCGACCGCGTCGTCGACACCTTCCACAGGATGGGCCTGAACGCCCTCGTCGTGATCGGCGGCGACGGGTCGCTCAGCATCGCGCACCGCTTTTACCTCAAGGGCATTCCGATCGTCGGCATCCCGAAAACCATCGACAACGACATCGTCGGCACCACGAGCTGTTTCGGATTCGACACCGCGGTCGACTTCGCGGCGGAGGCCATCGATCGCCTCCACACGACCGCGGAAGCGCACAAGCGAATCATGGTCGTCGAGGTCATGGGCCGCTACGCCGGCTGGATTGCCCTGCATGGGGGCATTGCCGGTGGCGCGGACGTCATCCTGATGCCGGAGATCCCGTACGATCTCGGGAAGGTGGCCGCGGCCCTTCGCAGACGGGAGTCCTTCGGCGCGAAGTTCAGCATCGTGGTCGTCGCCGAAGGCGCGAAGGCGATTGGCGGGCAGTTGACGGTCAAGACCGCCGCCCGGGCCGGCCACGTCGAACGCCTCGGTGGCGTCGGGATCACCGTCGCCGAACAGCTCGAAGAGATGACGGGCCGGGAGGCCCGGTGCGTTGTACTCGGCCACCTCCAGCGTGGCGGAGGCCCGACCGCTTTCGACCGGGTGCTGGCGACGCGCTTCGGTGGCGCCGCGGTCGAACTGCTAAAACGCGGCGTCTTCGGCAAGATGGTCGCGAACAACCCGCCCGACATCGTGCCCATTCCCCTTGCCGACGTCGTCGGCCGCACCAAGACGGTGCCGCTCGACTACGACCTGCTGCGCACGGCCCGCGCGCTGGGCGTGTCGCTGGGCGACTGATCCCGCGGTGTCCGTTCTGATCTGATGAGCGACGAAGGGCTGACCGACCGCGCGCTTCAGGATCTGTTGAACGGAGATCCACAGCAGGGCTGGCGGGCCTTCATCGATCAATATACGCCGCTGATCCTGGGCGTGCTCCAGCGGTCCGGCATTCGTGACCGCGACGAGATGCTCGGGGTCTACACGCTGGTGGCCGAGCGGCTCGTGGCCAACGACTGCGCCCGGCTTCGCGCGCGGCGCGCGGCGGGTGGGTCCCTGGCGGCCTGGCTCGCCGTGGTGGTCCGGAACGTCGTGGTGGATTGGGTGCGCGGCCGGGCCGGCCGGTTGCGGCTGTTCGCCGCAGTGCAGGAGCTGCCGGAGACGGACCAGCAAGTGTTCGAGTTGTATTACTGGGAGGAACGCCGCGTGGCCGAGATCTCCGGCATTCTGTCGACGAAGCGGGCCCGCGAGTTCGCCGTGACCGCGGTGCTCGAGTCGCTCGAGCGAATCAATGCGGTGCTGACCGAGCGGCATCGCAGCGAGTTGCTCTCGACGGCGCTGCGCCGCCGGACACCGGAGGCGCTCGAGTCAGCCGACGGTGAGCTGGTGGTCGATCCGCCGGCGCCGGTGCTGTCGCCCGAAGAAGAGGCTCTTCGCGCCGAACGCGACCGCCAGTTGCGCCGGGCTCTCGGCGCACTTCCGGCAGAGGACGCCGCGATCGTGCGCCTGCACGTGGAGGAAGGGCTCACGCTGCCGCAGGTGCGCAGCGCGCTGCGCTTGGACGCCCTGACCCAGTCACGCGTTCAGGGCGTGCTCGCACGGTTGAAGCAGCTGCTGATGGAGGATCGCCGTGACCCATCTCACGCGTAACGAGCTGCAGCAATGGGAGGCCGGCGCCCTCGATGGCGATCGCGCGCGCGTCGTCGCGCACCTGGCGTCCTGCGGTGAGTGTTCGGCGCTGCTGGCGTCGATCGTGCGCGAACCAACGGCGGCGCTCCCGGCCGAAGGCATCGACGTCGCGGCGTTTCGGGCGGCGGGCCTTCACGCCAGCGCGCGGTTGGCGCCCAGGCGGGCGATCGACTGGCAGCGCCTTGCGGGGGCCGCAGCCGTGCTGCTGGCCGTGAGCGGCACGCTGTACTACACGAGCGGCCCCGAGACTACGAGCGTCCAACGCGGCACCGACGACGCCGGCGTGGTGGCGCAGTCGCCACGCGGGGAAGTGGATGGCAACGCGCCGCTGCGCTTCTCGTGGACCGGTGCGCCGGGGGCCGTCCGCTTGTTTGTGGTCGACGTCACGCGGCCAGAGCCACTCGTCGATCGCACGGTCGAGGGTGGGAGCTTCGAGGTGTCGGCCGAGGAGCGGCGTCTGTTCGAGCGTGGCTCCACCTATCACTGGTTCGTGGAGTATCGCGACGCCTCGGGCGCCATGATCACGTCGCAGACCACGCGCTTCAGCCTTCGTTAGTTCGCTTTCGCCCCTTCGGGGCTACGGCGCGACAAGCCCGCCCCGAGGGCGATCAGGCCCGTGATCAACGCGCCGGCGAACACCCATCCGAACGGCGAGACCGCGCGCGCCGGGAACACCGCGCGCCGCCCCTCTCCGGAGACCTGGAAGCCGGCCCACACCCTGGGCGAAGCCCAGGCGCCACCGGTGCGGATCATCTGCAACTGGGCCACGCGCAACGCCTCGTCCGGCGAGAGCCCGGCGCGGACCCCGGCGTAGAACCCGCGCATCAGCACCCGCGTCTCCCGATCGCCGACGTCCCACAACGTGGCCACGACGGCGCGCGCGCCGGCTTCCATGAACGATCGCGCCAGGCTCAGCAGGCCTTCACCACGCAGCACGCGGCCCAGCTGCGTCCGGCACGCCGCCAGCACGACGAGGTCCGCGTCGACGGGGATCTGCGAGATCTCAGAGGCCCGAAGCTCGCCGTCGTCGTTGGCGTCGGCGGCCAGCATGACGGCGCTGTCGCGCGGAACCGCCTCGTTGACCCGCGCGTGCGCCGCGATATGGATCACGCGATAGTTTATGAGCCCGCCGGTCTTGACCGCGTGCTCGGTCGCATCGCCGATCGACCGGGCTGCGCCAGCGGTGTCGAGCAGCCGCAGGGCGTCGTCCACCTCGCCGGTGGTTTCGCTCAGCCGGCTTCCGGGAGCGGACAACGCCAGCAGCGGCGCCCGTGCCGACGACGGCCGGTGGAGCATCTCCAGCAGCGATCCGGATCCCACGACCCCGCTGATCACATGCTGGGCCAGATAGGTCGCCGGCGAGCCCGGGATTGGCAAGGCCGCGAACGGCAAGCGCTGCAGCGGGCCGTCGGGGACGAAGAGGATGCGCCGCACGTGCGGCAGGCGCGACAGCACGGGACCGAGCAGGGCCGGCGTCAGGCGGTCGCCCAGCTCCCGCAGAGTCGCCCGATCGTCGCTCTCGATCAACGCGAGCGCCAGGCGCACGTCCGAGTCGAGCGACTTCGGGGAGGGGAGCCGAAACCCGATGAGCTCATTGCGCGTGAGCAGCCAGCCGAATGCATCCTGCTCGCCGACGAGATACTCCACGAGGGCATCGCCCGGCCGCAACGTCTTCGCGATCTCGGCCCGCGTTCGCGCACGCGGGGGCGCAATGCGAACCTGGCTCGTGGCACGCCTGGCGCGGCCCTCGGCCAGCAGGTCCGACAGCGCGCGCACGCGCGCGCGCTCGGCGACGTTGAAGGCCGCCTCGATAAACGTGTCGGTGGGGCTCGTCGACAGCGTCATCAGGGCCGCTGCCAGCCACTCGTGCGCCTCGACCCGCCGCGCGAGATACGCCGCGCGCAGTTCCTGGGCCGGCACGGTCGTGCGCAGCGTCTCGATCGTGCGGGCCGCGATCTCGAGATGCGTAGCCGCCACATCCGGCGCGTGGGCCGCGATGGCGGCGCGACCGAGCCCGAGCTGCGCCTTCCATTCGTCCTCGAGGCTGTTGCGCGCGCGGCCGGCCGCCAGCATCCGCGTGTAGACGGCCTTCGCCGCACCCGCGTCGGCGAGCATCAGGTACGCCATGCCAATCTGCTGCATCGTCTGGATTTGCTCGAACCCCGGCGCCCCATCCAGGCGGCGCGTCGCCTCGTCGAGCCACCGTTCGCCGTCGCGAATCTGCCCCTGCCGGATGGTCGCCATCGCCGCGCGCGAATACAGGGACGCGGATGGGCGCGCCGTGAGCGATTGGTACGTCGCAATCGCCGCTTTCGCGTCGGCGAGCGCCAGATCGTCGCGGCCGAGCTCGTACCAGACGTGGCACCGGCTGTCGAGTGCCAGCGCGACGCCGATCGGCGGACCGAGCTTGCGATAGCGCGCGATCACGTCGGTCCACAGGCGAGCAGAGTCGTCGAAGTCCGATAGGTGCGCGTAGGCCTGTGCCAGCGTGAAGAGCGCCTGCACCTCCGCGCGCGGTCCGACCTTCGTGGCGGCCTCCCGGGCCAACTGCGCATCGCTCAGCGCCTCGCCGAGCCGGCCGCTGCGACTGACGAACACGGATCGGATGGACAGCAAGCCGGCGATCAACGCGTGGTCGGACACCGATTGCGCGAGGGCCAGTCCCTCGTTGATCTCGCCGATGGCCTCGTCGAGCGCGCCGATCTCGCCGAGCCAGCGCGCGCGTGTGTCGTACACGCGCGCCAGAGTTCGAGGGTTGTTCGCGAGCCTGGCCACGCGGAGCGCCTCGTCGAGCAGCCGCTTGGGCGTCGAAAACGGAGCGGGGTAGGTTCCCAGCGAGTACAGCTGCGCCAGCAGGTCCGCGGCGACTTCGTGGGCGCCGGCTTCCGTGGCAAGTCCAAGGGCCTTCGTAGACGCCGCGACCGCATCTGCGTTGCGGCCCATGCCTCGATAGCCGGTCGCGAGCCGCCAGCCCGCCCGCGCCTCGAGCGCCCGGTCGCCCGACGCGCGGCGCCCGGCCTGCAGGCGCTTCAGCAGCTCGATCGCCTCCTGGGCGCGGCCGGCCGAAAACGCGGCGACCGCCTGCGCTTCGAGCGAGTCCATGTCCGACCGCGGCTGAGCCGCGGCTGGATGGACCACGAGCACGACCACGAAGAAAGCTGCGCAAAAACGCATAAGGGGCAGCCGCGAGGCTAGCCGGTCGGTTACGGCCGGTCAAGCCGAATTCCGTGTCCGTTCTCTTGAGCAGGCGGATCTATGACGACTGTTTACTATCGCGCGTTTCTGATCACCGTCTTTGCCGTGTTGACTGCCGGCTGCGAAGCCTGCGATGGGTCGATCTCGTCGGTCGTGCCGACGACGCCATCTGTGATCCTGCAGATCCAGGGGCCGTCACGGCTGGAGGTGGGCCAGGGCGCCGCATTCACCGCTCAAGCCGTCGGGTCGTCAGCCACGCCCGCTCCGCTGACATGGAGCGCATCGCCGGCGACCGTACTGCAAATCGAGACGGCCAGCGGCGCGGCTACGGCCAAGAAGGCCGGGACGGCGACTGTGACGGTCAGCTCGGAGCGGAGCTCTCAGTCCCTGACCGTCCTCGTGACGCCCAAGGCGCGCCTGCTGGTCGTCGGCCTGCCGCCGACCATGCTGTCTGGCACCAAGGCCGAGGTCAAGGCCGTTGCCATGGTCGATAGCGGCGACGGCGAAGAGGAATTTGGGCTCGGCGCGCTGGCGTCGATGCTTCCCGGCTCCTCCACGGCGATACAGTGGTCGACCTCCACGGCCACGACCGTCGCCGTGAGCGGGCGGGCATTGCCAGATGACGTCGCCGACGTCGAAGGGCGGGCGCCCGGTACCGGCATCGTCCAAGTGTCGATCGCGGGCCTGACCGGGACGGCCTTTACGACCGTGCTGGCCGTAGCGCCGCCTACGGTCACGCCGCCTCCCACGAGCCCGGGCGACCTCGCCACCGGCACCTACTCCGTCACGGGCAGACTCGAGAGCAACACCTGCGCCGGCACCAGCCCGCTGACGTTCTATACCGGGCGGATCGTGATCGGCTCAGCGGCCGGGGCGAAGAAGCCAGTGACGCTGTCGTATCTCGATGAGCGACGGGAATTCCAGGCCCAGATCGAAGCCGCGTTCGGCAACCAGGGCGAGGTGCAAATCACCTCGGATGTCTTGCCGTTCCCGTTTGGATCGACGTCGCCCATCTCGGGCACGAGGCTGACCGGACGGGTCAACCCGACCTCGGCGACACCGACCGCGCTCCGGGAGGAAATGACCTGCGGAACCGGTTCGATCGTCTTCCGCATCGACACGCTGAAGATGTTCTAGCGGAGGGAACATGAGGCGCCCCGGCGACCGAAGGATGACGGCCGTGCGGTCAGGTGGCTCTTAGGACGTCCAGGTACTTCAGCGCGCCGCCGGTATTGAACAACACCACGGTCTCGTGCTTCTTGATCCGGCCGTCGCCGGCAAGACGACGAATGGCGCTCAAGGCCGCTCCGCCCTCGGGAGCGGCCGAGACGCCCTCGTGGCTGCCGATGGCGAGCATGTCGTCGATCATCTGCCGATCGGAAACCGCCAGCGCCGTGCCGCCGCTTTCGCGGATGGCGCGGAGGATCAGGAAGTCGCCGATCGCGCGCGGCACGCGCAAGCCGTCAGCGGCGGTCGTGGCGTGCTCCCACGGCGCCGCCTTTTCAGTCCCTTGCTCGAACGCGCGAACAATCGGCGCGCAGCCTTCAGCCTGCACCGTGACCATCTTCGGGCGCTTCTTCCCGTCCAGCCAGCCGATGGCGTCGAGCTCTTCAAACGCCTTCCACATCCCGACGAGGCCGGTGCCGCCGCCGGTGGGATAGATGATCCAGTCGGGCAGCGTCCAGCCGAACTGCTCGGCCAGCTCGTAGCCCATCGTCTTCTTGCCTTCGACGCGGTACGGCTCCTTGAGCGTCGACACGTCGTACCATCCGAGGGGCTTGCCCTTCTCCGCTGCCATCTTGCCGGCATCGGTGATCAGCCCGTCCACCAGCGTGACGTTGGCGCCATAGAGCCGACATTCATCGACGAACGGCTGCTTGGCGTCCCTGGGAATGAAGACTTCGCACTTCAAGCCGGCCGCGGCGGAGTAGGCGGCCGCGGCATTGCCGGCATTGCCGGCGGTCGGCAGCGCAATCGTCGTGGCGCCCAGGCCCCTCGCGCGCGTGATCGCGGCGGACTGGCCGCGGGCCTTGAACGAGTTGGTCGGGTTGAGCGATTCGTCCTTGATGAAGAGGCGATCGAGACCCAGCGTCCCGCCGAGGCGCCGCGCGTGCAGGAGGGGCGTGAACCCCTCGCCAAGCGTCACAGGGTCGTCGCCAGGCAGCAGCGGCAGCATCTCGCGGTACCGCCACATGCTGGGTTCCCGGCCGGCCAGCGAGTCCTTCGTCCAGCTGCGCGCGGCCTTCAGATCGTAGCGCGCCAGCAGCGGCAGGCCGCAGGCGGGGCAGAGAAAATGCCGTTCGCGCGGGTCGAAGGGGCCGGCGCCGCAGGTGTTTCCGCACTCGAGGTGCGTGAAGAAACTACTTCCCAAGTAGTTCCTGGTCCTTCTTGGCCTGGAGATCGTCGATGCCCTTGATGTGCTGGTCGGTCAGCTTCTGCACTTCGTCCAGCGCCCGCTTCTCGTCGTCTTCCGAGATCTGGTGGTCCTTGAGCATCTTCTTCAGCTTCTCGTTGGCGTCGCGCCGGACCAGGCGCACGTGGTTGCGGCCCTCTTCGGCCATCTTATGGACGTGCCGCGACAACTCCTTGCGCCGCTCTTCAGTGAGCGACGGGATCGGGATGCGGAGCACCTTGCCGTCGCTGGCAGGGTTCAGGCCCAGATCGGACAGCCGGATCGCCCGCTCGAGCGCCTGCATCACCGACGGGTCGAACGGCTGCGCCACGATCAGCGACGGCTCGGGAATCGACAGCGTCGCCACCTGGTTGAGCGGCATCCGGGAGCCGTAGGCTTCGACCTGGACGCCGTCGAGCAGCGCCGTCGAGGCGCGGCCGGTGCGGACCCCGGCCAGTTCCTTGCGGACGAATTCGATCTGCGCGTCCATGCGCTTCTTCACTTCGGCGAACAGCCCTTTGACGTCGCTTACATCCATCATGTCGAACCCTCGTGTTAGGCCGTGACCAGTGTGCCGATCGCTTCGCCCATCACGACCCGGCGGATGTTCCCCGGCGTCTTGAGGTTGAAGACCAGGATCGGCAGCTTGTTGTCCATGCAGAGGGAGATCGCCGTGGCGTCCATCACCTGGAGGCGCTCCTGCAGGACCTGTAAGTACGAGATTGTGTCGTAGCGTGTGGCCTCGGGGTGCTTGACCGGATCGGCCGTGTAGATGCCGTCGACCTTCGTCGCCTTGAGGATCACCTCGGCCTTCATCTCCATCGCGCGCAGCGCGGCGGCGGTGTCGGTGGTGAAGTACGGATTGCCGGTGCCGGCGGCGAACACGACGACGCGGCCCTTTTCAAGGTGGCGAACGGCGCGGCGGCGGATGAAGGGCTCGGCGACGGCCCGCATTTCGATCGCGGTCAGCACGCGGGTCGGCACGCCGTTGTGCTCGAGCGCGTCCTGGAGCGCCAGCGCGTTGATCACCGTGGCGAGCATGCCCATGTAGTCGCCGGTCGATCGATCCATGCCGCGCGCGCTGGCCGCCAGGCCGCGAAAGATGTTGCCGCCGCCGATCACCACCGCGGTCTGCACGCCAAGGGACTGGATTTCGGCCACGTCCTGGGCGATGCGCGTGGCGACGGCCGGATCGATCCCGTAGGGCTGATCGCCCATCAGGGCCTCGCCCGACAACTTCAAGAGAATCCGTTTGTAGTGGGGAGGGGACGCTGAGTCGGCGGGCACAAACCGATTATACAAGGTGCGTACAGTGCGTACGGTGCCTAATGGTGCCTAGGGGTGGGTGCACCAGCCCTTAGGCACGTCAGGCACCGTACGCACCGCTAGGCACCTTCGATCGATTCGCCCAGCTTGAAGCGGACGAATCGGGTGACGGTGACGTTTTCCCCGGTCTTGGCGGTCGCCGCCGCCACCATCTGCTTGATGGTGACGTTGGGGTCGCGCACCGACGGCTGGTCCATGAGGCAGACCTGCGCGTAGTAGCTGTCAAGCTTGCCTTCGACGATCTTGTCGATGACGTTGGCCGGCTTGCCGGACCCCGCGAATTGGGCGCGGTAGATCTCGCGCTCCTTGTCGACCAGGGCGGCGGGCAGGTCTTCGCGCCGCACCACCAGCGGGCTGGCGGCCGCGATGTGCATGGCGATTTCCTTCGACAGCGTCTGGAAATCCGGCGTGCGCGCCACGAAGTCGGTCTCGCAGTTGACCTCGACGAGCACGCCGACCTTGCCGCCCATGTGGATGTAGTGGCCGATCATGCCGTCCTTGGCCACGCGGCCGGCGCGCTTGGCGGCCTGGGCCAGGCCCTTCTTGCGGAGCAACTCGACGGCCTTGTCCAGATCGCCGTTCGCTTCGTCGAGCGCCGTCTTGCAATCCATCATCCCTGCGCCGGTCTTGTCGCGCAGTTCCTTCACCTGTGCTGCGG
>Ga0156330_1229_pt1 | contig 24455 bp, 21 predicted proteins | sample RifCSPlowO2_12_FD_107978 | JGI IMG/M metagenome (GOLD analysis project Ga0156330, IMG submission 107978) | Acidobacteria bacterium RIFCSPLOWO2_12_FULL_67_14b | reverse complement strand
GCGCACGGCTCGTCGGTGGCGTTATAGAGGTAAAAACCGCTCAGCGACACGCTGTCGCTGAACCGGTGATCCATCTTGCCCGAGTACATCATGGCGCGGTCGATGATTTCCGCGGTGCTGGAGAAGTTGGACCCGCCATTACTGACGTCGGTCTGCGGATTCGGCAGGTAGCTCAACATCTTCGTCGCCACCGGGTTGAGCCTATTCGCCGGAATCACGTTGCCGGGGAACGCAGTCCGGCCATTGCCGTTGGCGTCGCCGGTCAGCGGGTCGTAGATCACGACCTGACGGCCAGCCGAATCGACCGACTGCGAGAAGTCGCCGGCCTTCTCACGTGAGGTAGGCAGGCGGATCGAGGGTGAGTTGCGGGTCGTGTTCGAACCGTAGCCTTCCATCGCGTACCAGAAGAAGGTACGGTTCCTGATAATCGGGCCGCCAACGCCGCCGCCGGCGAGGTGGTAGTAGGTGTTCGGCTTGGGGTTACCCGCTTTCTCCGAGAAGTAGTTGTTGGCCGAGCCCCAGCGTGGACGCGTCTGGTAAAAGCCGCTGCCATGCCAGTCGTTGGTGCCCGACTTGGTGGCGACGTTGAACGTGCCGCCGCCGGTGCGGCCGGCCTCGGCGTCGTACTGGTGCACCTGCACCGCCACGTCGTCGAGCGCCTCGATCGAAGGATTGGCTGACGCGCGGTTGCGGATGTCGGTCACCGGCACGCCGTCGACCAGGTAGTTGTTGCCGCGGCGCGTGCCGCCGCCAAGCGAGAGCAGCGACGCGTTGGTCTGATCCTGCTGGCGGTTGAACTGCGGGTCGCCGGAGGCCACCACCGTCGGCAGCGTCACGGCGAAGAGGAACGCCGAACGGCCGCCGCTCGGCAGCGTCGATAGCTGCTCGGTGCTGATGACGCCGCCGCCCGTGGCGTTCGACGTGTCGATCAGCGGGGCCTCACCGGTCACGGTGATGGTTTCCTGCAACTGGCCGACTTCAAGCGTGATGTCAACTGTCAGGAACTGCTGCGCGGCCACGCGCAACGCCGTGTTCTCGAAGGTCTTGAACCCCGTGAGCTCGGCCTTGACCGTGTAAACGCCCGGAGGCACGGCAGCGAAGTTGTACTGCCCCTGATCGTTCGAGACGGCATCGCGCGTGGCGCCGTTCGCCTCGTTGATGAGCGTCACGGTCACGCCTGGAACCACACCGCCCGAATCGCGGACGGCGCCGCGAACACCCCCGGTGAACGTCTGCGCCCACGCGGTGCTGGAAACCAGTGGAACAATCAGCAGGGCCAAGAAGCACCACCGCGACAAGGATTTCCTCATACTCGCTTTCCTCCAAATCGAAAGAGTCCGGCCGCCAACGGCACTCGGCGTGACGGACACAACGCCGCCGCTATAGATTAAGCCAAGTCGAACGAGTGAGCTTTCTTGACGCCTTTGTGACAGAGATGCCGGAGTGTAGGTCAGCCAGCTTCGGCATTGCAAGGCCTGAGCGTCCTCCGGCCCTACAAAAAATTGGATATCGCAGGGGCGGGTCGTAGAGGCGGGGCTTAAGACCCGCCTCTACAAATCCGTCACCGCGCCAGTGCTGGCAGTTGAGACCTGACGGGCGTACTTGGCCAGGACGCCCCGCGTGTACGCTGGTCTGCGCGGCCGCCACGTCTTGCGCCGCGCCCGCAGCTGTTTGTCCGAGAGATCCACGCTCACCGTCCGCGCCCGCGCGTCGATGGTGATGCGGTCGCCGTTCTTCACCAGTGCGAGCGGTCCACCGGCGAAGGCTTCGGGGGTGATGTGACCGACCACGAATCCGTGCGTGCCGCCGCTGAAGCGCCCGTCGGTGATGAGCGCCACCTCAGCCCCCAGGCCCCGGCCCATGATGGCGCTCGTCGGCGACAACATCTCGCGCATGCCGGGTCCGCCGCGCGGGCCTTCGTAGCGGATCACGACGACGTCGCCCTTCTTGACGCGGCCCTTGAGAATGGCGGCCAGCGCGGCTTCCTCGCGATCGAACACGCGGGCGCGGCCCTCGAACCGCTCCCCTTCCTTCCCGCTGATTTTCGCCACCGCGCCCTCGGGCGCGAGGTTGCCGCGGAGGATCACCAGGTGGCCGTCTTTCTTGACCGGTGCATCGAAGCCGCGGATCACGTCCTGCCCGGCGGGATAGTCGGCCACGCCGCGCAGGTTGTCGGCCAGCGTCCGGCCGGTCACGGTCATGACGTCGCCGTGGAGCAGGCCGCGATCGAGCAGGCGCTTCATGAGCGGCACGAGCCCGCCGATCTTGACGAGCTCTGCCATCACGTACTTGCCGCTGGGCTTGAGGTCGGCGACCACCGGCACGCGCCGGCCGATGCGCGTGAAGTCGTCCATCGACAGCCGCACCTTCGCCGCGTGCGCCATCGCCAGCAGGTGCAGCACCGCGTTGGTGGAGCCGCCGAGGGCGATTACGGTGGTGATCGCGTTTTCGAACGCCTTGCGCGTCAGGATGTCGCGCGGGCGAATGCCCGCCTCGAGCAGGCGCACCGCGGCCGCGCCGGCGCGCGCGCAATCGTCGCGCTTCTCGTCCGACACGGCGGCCTGCGCCGAGCTGTTGGGCAGGCTGAGGCCCAACGCTTCGATGGCCGAGGCCATGGTGTTCGCCGTGTACATGCCGCCGCAAGAGCCCGCGCCCGGGCAGGCGTGCTGTTCGAGATCGGCCAGCGCCGCGTCCGACAGCTTCCCCGCGGCGTGCCGGCCCACGGCCTCGAACACCGAGACGATGTCGACCGGCCGACCCTGGAAGGTCCCGGGCAGGATCGTGCCGCCGTAGACGAACACGGCCGGACGATTGAGGCGCGCCATGGCCATCACGCACGCGGGCATGTTCTTGTCGCACCCGCCGATCGCGACCAGCGCGTCGAGGCCCTCGGCGCCCATCACCGTCTCGATGGAATCGGCGATCACCTCGCGCGACACGAGCGAGTACTTCATCCCCTCGGTGCCCATCGAGATGCCATCCGAGACCGTGATGGTGTTGAAGATGACGGGCTTGCCTCCCGCGCCGGCGACGCCGCCGGCGGCATGGCGGGCCAGCGCGTCGATGTGCACGTTGCACGGGGTCACCTGGCTCCAGGTCGAGCAGACGCCGACCTGCGACTTCTGGAAGTCGTCCCGCGTATAGCCCACAGCGTGCAGCATCGCGCGCCCCGGGGCTCTCTCTGGGCCATCCAAGACCAACGAGGAATGAGGTCGCTTCATAGGTGCATCAGCCTGACACAAATTAACAGGAGACCAGGAGATCAGGAGACATTTGATCAAAATTCTTCTGGCCTCCTGAACTCCTGTTTGATTTCGCGCGCGCCTATAATTTCCGGATGGATTCCGTGCGGTTGGATACTTGGCTCGACGTGGCGTGCGTGTTCAAGACCCGGTCCGAGGCGCAGAAGGCCTGCAAGCTGGGCAAGGTGAGCGTGAACGGCGCCACCGCGAAACCGCATCGAGAGCTGCGCGCCGGCGACGAGCTCGTCATTCAGCGGCCGCTTGGGCGCAAACAGTTGCTCACCGTGCTGGGCCTGGCCGATACCCACATCTCCAGGGCCGACGCACGGCTCTTGTATGAGGACCGCACGCCCAAGCCGACGCTAGAGGAAATCGAGGTTCGCCGGCTGGAACGCATCTATCGGGCGGCGGCGACGCCCGCGGCCAAGCCCGACCGTAACCAGCGCCGGACGCTCCGCCGGTTGAAGCGGGGCGAGTAAGATGCCTCCCATGCCCTTTCGCGTGCTGCTGCTCATCCTCGCCGGCGCGGCGATCTTCGTCCTGCCGGTCACGGTTGACTTCCTGACCGACTGGATGTGGTTCGGCGAGGTCGGCTATCGCTCGGTGTACTCGACCGAGATCACGGCCCGGGCGGTCCTGGCCGCCGGCGCGTTCGTGGCCGCCATCGGCTGGCTCGCCGTACACATGCGGCGCGCCCTCGCCTCGGTCTCGCCCGCGCCCCTGGCCTTTACGACGCGGGAAGGGTTTACCGTCTCGCTGCCGACCCGCGATCAGCTCCGTCCGCTCGTGATGCTGATCGTGGCGGGCGCGGCGTTCCTGTTCGCCTCGTACGCGTCCTCGCAGTGGCTCACGGTCCTGAGCTGGTGGCACCAGGTGCCATTCGGCCGCAACGACCCGATCCTCGGCCGCGATGCGGCGTTCTACGTGTTCACGCTGCCGCTGCTCGAACTCACCCGCGGCCTCGCCCTCGGGCTGGTGCTGCTCGCCGCCGCCGGATCCTCCGCGCTCTACGTCGCCTCCGGCCAGCTGGCGCTCACGCCGTTCGGACTGGCCGTCGGCGACCGCGCCCGCCGGCACCTCACGTGGCTCGCAGCGGCGTTTTTCGTGGTGCTCGCGCTGGGCGCGTGGCTCGGCCGGGTGCAGGAGATCGTGGCGCCGTCGGGCATCATCCAGGGCGCCAGCTATGCCGACGTCCACGCGCGAATGCCGGCCGCGCTGGCGCTGACGGCGGCGGCGCTCGTGGCGGCGGGGCTCGCGGCGGCCTCCGCCATCGGCGGCTCGCGCCGGTTGCTGATCGGCGGCGCGGCGCTCTACGGCGTGACGCTCGTCGCCGGCGGCGGCTACGCGGCGATGCTCCAGCGCTTTGCGGTGACGCCGAACGAGCAGGTCCGTGAAACGCCGTTCATGGAACACAACATTGCCGCCACGCGCGCGGCCTTCGCCCTCGATCGGGTCGAGGAGCGGGAGCTGCCGGGCGAGGCAGCGCTCACGCACGCCAACATCGAAGCCAATCGCGCCACGCTCGATAACGTGCGCCTGTGGGATCACCAGCCGCTGCTGGAGACCTTCGGGCAGATCCAGGAGATCCGGACGTACTACGACTTCGTCTCGGTCGACAACGACCGTTATCAGATCAACGGGCAGAACCGCCAGGTGATGCTGTCGGTGCGCGAGTTGAATCCCGCGGCCCTTCCCAACCGCACCTGGGTCAACGAGCGTCTGGTCTTCACCCACGGGCACGGCCTCACGCTCGGCCCGGTGAACGAGGTCACGACCGAAGGCCTGCCCGTGCTGTTCGTGAAGGACCTGCCGCCGGTGACGTCGGCCGACATCCACATCACCGAGCCGAGCATCTACTTCGGCGAGCTGGTCGGCGACTATGTGATCGTCCGCACGAACGCCCAGGAGTTCCACTATCCGAAGGGCGAAGACAACGTCTACAACCAGTACGCCGGCACCGGCGGCGTCCCGATCGGCTCGTTCTGGCGCAAGCTCCTGTTCGCCGCGCGCTTCCGCTCGTACCAGATTCTCCTGAGCGACGACATCACGAGCGAGAGCCGGATCATGTTCGACCGGCAGGTTCGCGGGCGCGTCGCGAAGATCGCCCCGTTCCTGCTGTTTGACGACGACCCGTACCCCGTGGTCAGCGACGGACGCATCTTCTGGATCCAGGACGCCTACACGGTGTCCGATCGCTACCCGTACGCCACCGCCGCTGCCCGCGGCGTCAACTACATGCGCAACTCGGTCAAGGTCGTCATCGACGCCTACCAGGGCACGGTGGCGTTCTACCTCGCCGAGCCCAACGACCCGATCGCGCAGACGGTGGCGGCGATCTTTCCGGGCCTGCTGCGGCCGCTCACCGAGATGCCCGAAGACCTGCGGCGCCACGTGCGGTATCCCGAAGGCATCTTCCAGATTCAAGCGTCGGTCTACGCCACGTATCACATGACCAACCCGGCCGTCTTCTACAACAAGGAGGATCAGTGGGAGGCGCCCGTGGTCGACAGCAGCGGCGAGAACCGGCGCATGGAGCCGTACTACACGATGATGAAGGTGCCCGGCGAGCAGGACGCCGAGTTCATCCAGATGCTGCCGTTCACGCCGCGCCGCCGCGACAACCTCGCTTCGTGGATGATCGCGCGCAGCGACGGCGAGCACTACGGCAAGCTGGTGGTGTTCCAGTTCCCCAAGCAGATTCTGGTCTTCGGCCCGCAGCAGGTCGTGGCGCGCATCAACCAGGACCAGGTGATCTCGCCGCAGATCACCCTGTGGAGCCAGCAGGGCTCGCAGGTCATCCAGGGCACGTTGATGGTGATCCCAATTGAGGAGTCGCTGATCTACGTGCGCCCGCTCTACCTGCGCGCGCAGGCGGGCCGCATTCCCGAGCTCACCCGCGTGATCGTGGCCCACCAGAACCGCATCGTGATGGAGCGGACGCTCGACCAGGCGATCGATCGCCTGTTTGGTGACGGCGATCGCGCCGCGAAGCCGGCGGCGACGACGCCCGCGCCCACCGCCGCGACCTCGCCTGCCACCACACCGTCGACCGCGGACGCGACGGCGTGGGCGCGGATGGCCTCTGAGGCGCGCGACACCTACCAGCGCGCGCTCGATGCCCAGCGCGCGGGTGATTGGGCGAAATACGGAGAAGAAATACGGCGCCTGGGCGAACTCCTTGAACGGATGCGACAACAACGCTAGGGTGCGTGGCTCAAACGCTCCAATAAGACCGCCGCCGGTGCAGGTGCCGATCGCCGGCAGCGTACTCAGCAGGCCCTCGGGATCCCAATCCCGTCGCCACAAGTGCCCTGACAGCAACATGCGATCGAGCCACGCGCCGATGTTGCCGGCCAGCGCGATGGTCCACGATGTGAGAAGCTTCGACGGGATCGCGACGTGCGCACCTTGGCACTGCCGCACTGTGGCACCAAACCCTTAGGCACTCCAGGCACCGTACGCACCTGAGGCACCGACACAGTATGATCACCTCAGTGTCAGTCCTCGACGTCCACCAGCGTCCGCTCCGCAACCTGCGCCTGTCGGTCACCGATCGGTGCAACCTGCGGTGCCAGTACTGCATGCCGGAAGCCGACTACCTGTGGCTGCCGCGCGAAGACATCCTGCAGTTCGAGGAAGTCGACCGGCTCGTCGATCAGTTCCTGGCGCTGGGCGTCGACAAGGTCCGGCTCACGGGCGGCGAGCCGCTGCTGCGCCGGGATCTGCCCGCGCTGGTCGAGCGGCTGTCGGCCAAGGCGGCCATCCGCGACCTGGCGATGACGACCAACGCGGTGCTGCTCGCGCAGGCGGCCGGCGATCTCAAGGCCGCCGGCCTGCACCGGCTGAGCATCAGCCTCGACACGCTCCAGCGCGATCGCTTCGTCAAGCTCGCTCGCTTCGATGAGCTGCCGCGTGTGCTCGCGGGCATCGATGCGGCGGCCGACGTGTTTCCAGGTTTCAAGATCGATTCGGTCATGATCCGCGGCGTCAACGACGACGAACTGATCCCCTTGATGGAGTTCGCGCGGGCGCGCGGCGCCGAAATCCGGTTCATCGAATACATGGACGTCGGCGGCGCCACGACGTGGTCGGGCGATCAGGTCGTGTCGCGCCGGGAGATGCTCGACACGCTCGCGGCGCACTACGGTCCGATCGCTCCCCTCCACGAGGACTCGTCGGCGCCGGCCGATCGCTTCCGCCTGCCGGATAACACGGTCTTCGGCATCATCGCGTCGACGACCGCGCCGTTCTGCGCGTCGTGCGACCGCAGCCGGCTCACCGCCGATGGCGTCTGGTACTTGTGCCTCTACGCCGCGCGGGGGGTGGACCTGCGTGGACCGCTACGAGGCGGGGCGACCGATGAGGCGTTGCGGGACCTGATCACGAGCGTGTGGCACGCGCGCACGGATCGGGGCGCCGAGGCGCGGCTCGGCCTGCGCGGGCGCTCACCGCTGATTCCGGTGAACACGCTGCGCCGCGATCCGCACCTCGAAATGCATACGCGCGGGGGGTAACGGAGTTTGGAGTTTAGAGTGCAGAGTTTAGAGTTTAGAGTTAAGAGTTAAGAGTTAAGAGTGCAGAGTGGGTTCACAGAAACTGCGGCGTGATTTCGGCTTCGCCGACGCAGTTTCTGCGATCCTCTTCCCGGGTATCTCGCGATTTCCGAAGAAACTCGAGGGGCAGTCCGTTTGCTCCATATCTGGGCATGCCATCCAAGAATCCCTCGCCGAATCGCGCCCGCACCCTCGCGCTTCAGCAGCGCTCGTTCGAACTTACCTGCGGAATCATCTGTGCTTATCCAAAGGCGAAGCCCCTGGATGATCCGAGCCGTGACATGTGGCGGAACCTGGTCCGCGCGGCGAGCTCGAGCACGTTCAACCTGGAGGAGGCGGATGCGGCGTCCAGCGACGCCGACTTCGTCGCCAAGATGCGCATCTCGCTACGCGAGGCCAAAGAAGCGCACGTCAATATCCGAATCATCACGAGATGCAAGCTCGCGTCGCACGAGCAGGTCGGCCGGTTCCAGGACGAGGCGAACCAACTCGCCTCGATCTTCACGACGATCGTGAAGAATAAGTTGGCCAATATGACGCGCGACGCGAACTCGGAACTCTAAACTCGGAACTCTAAACTCTAAACTCTAAACTCTAAACTCAGCAGTGCGTGTCGAACGCTTTCTGCAGGTCGGCTGCGATCACGTCGGCCGATCGGTTCTCGATGTCGCGCCGCTCCATCAAGTACACGAGCTTGCCGTCCTTCAGCAGGCCAATCGACGGCGACGAAGGCGGGTACGGTGCGAAGTAGCCGCGGGCCTGCTCGGTCGCCTCGATGTCGGCGCCGGCAAACACGGTCGTGAGGTGCGCGGGCCGCTTGCCCTGTCGCAGCGCCAGCGCAATGCCGGGCCGGGCCTTCCCCGCCGCGCAGCCACACACGGAGTTCACGACCATCATCGTCGTGCCCGGCTGCTTGACAGCCGCATCCACGGCCTCCGGGGTCTTCAGATCTTCGAAGCCCAGGCGCGACAGCTCCGCGCGCATGGGGGCGATGAACGGCTCAGGATAGCGTTGGACAATCATGATCCCATTATAGGGCTACCCGAGCAGCCGCCGAATCTCGGCTTCCACGCGCGCAAACTCGCGATCGACCGACTCGACAAGGGGCCCGGTGCCCGACAGGTCGCCGACCCTGCCGTGCTCGTCGAGTTGCCGGCACGCCGCGTGAAGCGCCTTCGCGCCGACGTTGCCGGCGCTGCCCTTCAACGAGTGCGCGACCTTGTGGACCTCGGCGGCATCGCCGTTGCTCCAGGCCGCGCGCAGTTTCGCGATGCGGCGCGGCACGTCCTTGAGGAACAGCTGCAGCACTTCGGCCAGAACGTCCGGCTCGCCGGGCGGGGTCAACTGCCGGAGGCTGTCGATCACCGCCTCATCGAGAACGGGCTCGCTCACGGCCGGTTTGGCTTGCGGGTCGCATCACTCACGTCTTCCAGCGCGTCGAGCTGTGGCTTCACGAAGCGCTCGTAGCAGTTCGGGCAGTAGCTGTGGGAAAACGACACGCCCGAGTGATCGTGGAAATAGGTTTCGACCTTCTCCCAGTAGTTCTGGTCGTTGCGGATGGCCTTGCAGTACGCGCACATCGGCAACAAGGTCTGCAGGGCCCTGACGTTGGCCAGGGCTTCTTCGAGGTTGTGCACCCGATCGGCCAGCGCGCCCTGCAGCTCGACCACGCGCGCGCCAACGTTGACGCGCGCCACCAGCTCGTCTTCATTCGCCGGCTTGGTCACGTAGTCGTCGGCGCCCGCCTTGAGCCCGGCGACGATGTCGGCCGACGAGTCTCGCGAGGTCAGCAGGATCACGTAGGTGGGCGTGGGTGAGGCGTGGGCGCGGATGCGGGCGATGACCTCGGGACCCGCGAGCCCCGGCATCTCCCAGTCGAGCAGGGCAATCGCCGGCGGGTCGTCGCCGTTCAGCTGCGCCCAGGCCTGCTCGCCGTCGGGGGCATAGGTGACGGCGTACCCGGCCTTCTTCAGCATGGCGCCCACCACCGTGCGCGAGACGGGCTCGTCGTCAGCGACCAGGACTTGAAGAACACTCATGGGCAGATGTTACCATTCGACTCACCGGGCGCGTCGCTTCGCGACACGCCCGGTTCGCTCTTGGCAGGCCCGATGATAGACTCCGTCGCCATGCGAACCCTCTCCGCGACATTCCTGGCATTTGCGCTCGTGACCGCGGCCAGCGGCCTGGCGGCCGCGCAGCCAACGGCATTCGTGGGTGGACGGTTGATCGACGGCACCGGCCGCGTGATCGACAGCGGCACGGTGGTCGTCGACGGCGGCAAGATTGCCGCCGTCGGCCCGACCGCGTCGACCGCGGTGCCGGCGGGCGCCACGCGGATCGACGTGACGGGCAAGACGCTGATGCCCGGCCTCATCAACGCGCACGGCCACGTCGCCGCCACCGTGGGCCTGCGCGCCGATCCGTCGTCCTACACGCGGGAGAATCTCCTGCGGCAACTGCGGACCTACGCGCAATACGGCGTGACCACGGTCTACAGCCTTGGCGACGATCAAGCCGCCGGGTTTGTGCTGCGCAACGAGCAATCGACCGGCACCGTCGACCGCGCCAGGCTGTTCCTGGCCGGCCCGGTGATCACCGGCGACACGGCCGAGGCCGCCCGCGCCAACGCCAACAAAGCCGCGGACCTCAAGCCAGACCTGCTGAAGATCCGCGTCGACGACAATCTCGGCACCGGCCGCAAGATGCCGGAAGCCGCGTGGCGCGCCACGATCGAGCAGGCACACGCGCGCGGCCTGCGGATCGCCGTGCACATCTATTCGCTGGACGATGCCAAGGCCACGCTGGCCGCCGGCGCCGACTTCATCGCGCACAGCGTGCGGGACCAGCCCGTGGACGAGGCGTTCATCAACGGGCTGAAGAGCCGCGAGGCCTGCTACTGCCCGACGTTCACGCGCGAGATCTCCACGTTCATCTACGACGCGACGCCGTCGTGGGTCGATGACCCCTTCTTCGTGAAGGGCGTGGACAAGGACATTCCCGCGCAGCTCAGCGATCCGAAACGGCACGAGCAGATCCGCGCCAGCAACGCCTGGAAAGCGGGACAGCAGTACAAGGTCGGCCTCGAGGTGGCCAAGCGCAACCTCAAGACGCTGGTCGACCGCGGTGTGCGGATCGCGTTCGGCACCGACACCGGCCCGCCCGCGCGCTTTCAGGGGTTCTTCGAACACCTCGAGCTCGAGATGATGGTCGACGCCGGGCTCACGCCCATGCAGGCACTGGTGTCCGCAACCGGCGACGCGGCGCGCTGCCACCGGAAGACCGGCGAGCTCGGCACGCTGGCGGCGGGCGCCGCGGCCGACGTGCTGATCCTCGGGGCCAACCCGCTCGACAACATCCGGAACACGCGGACGATCGAGCAGGTGTGGATTGCCGGCAAGCGCGCGTTTTAGCCCTCATGGCCGGCGGGCCGGGCCGTACAACGGCCGGCCCGGACGCGCGCCCGTGAGCCCCTTCGGATCGAGCACGGGCACACCGTTCACGATCACGTAGTCGATGCCGGTCGGGTACTGATGCGGCCGGTCGTAGGTCGCGTTGTCCTTCACGGTGGCGGGGTTGAACACCACGAGGTCGGCGAACGCCCCCGGCGCGATCAGGCCGCGGTCCTTGATGCGCATCTGCGTGGCGGCGCCCCAGGTCATGCGGCGGATCGCCTCCGGCAGCTCGATGGCCTTGTCGTCGCGCACGTACTTGCCGAGGATGCGCGGGAACGTGCCGTACGACCGCGGATGCGGGGAGCCCTGGGCCAGGAGGCCTTCGCTGCGCAGCGCCGACGAATCGGTCCCGATGGTGACCATGTGCGACCGCAAGCCCGTGGTCACGTCCGCCTCGCTCATCATGTGATACAGCGCGCCGATGCGCCCGCCGCTTTCGATCAGCAGCTGGAAATAGATGTCCCAGGGATCGCGCTTGCGCTCGGCGGCGATCGCCGTGATCCGCTTGCCGAGCACGGTCTGATCGAACTCCTTCGGCACCGACGCGATCTGGATGCCGTCGAACGTCGCCGCCAGCAACAGGTTCTCCCACCCGTCGATCTTGGTCTCGATCTCCTGCCGCGCCCGCGCGCGTGTCGCGGGATCGTTCAGGCGCGCGACCATCTTCTCGCGACCGCCTTCCTGCACCCACAGTGGCAACGTCGCCGCCAGGCCGGTCCCGCCCGCCGTATACGGGTACATGGTGGCGCTCACCGCCACGCCGTTGGCGTTGGCGGTCCCGATCTTGTTGAGCGCCTCGCCCATGCGTCCCCAGTTGGCCTTCGCGCCGACCTTCAGATGGTAGATCACGACCGGAATCGACGCCTCGCGGCCGATGCCGATCGCCTCGTCCAGCGCGTTGAACAGGTTGAAGCTCTCGCCGCGGATGTGCGAGATGTAGATGCCCTTGTACTTCGACGCGACCTTCGCCAGCGCCACGAGCTCGTCGGTCTTCGCAAACGATCCCGGCACGTAGATCAGCGCGCTCGACAGCCCGAACGCCCCGTCGCGCATGGCCTGATCGACCATCGCCTCCATGCGCCGCAGCTCGTCCGGCGTGGGCGGGCGGTTGTCGAGCCCGACGATCGCGCGCCGTACCATGGTCGCGGGCACGAAGGTGCCCAGGTTGATCGCGATGCCGCGCTGGCGCAGGCGCTCGAAGTAGCCGGCAAATCCCGTCCAGTCGAACGACACACCGAAGGGCGCGAGCCCGTCGGCGTCGCCGGTCTCCGCCGTCCAGAAAGCCGGGGACCCGCCCTCGCCGATGATCTCGCTCGTAATGCCCTGCCGCAGGTGGCTCTCGCCGTTGCCGTCGGCCAGCAGCGTGGTGCCCGACTGCCCCTGCACGTCGATGAAGCCCGGGGAAACCATGAGGCCGGCCGCGTCGATCACGCGGCCGGCGCGGGCGGCGCCGAGGTCGCCGATGGCGACGATGCGATCGCCCTTGATGCCGACATCGGCGCGCCGCGCCGGCTTGCCGCTGCCGTCGAGCACGTCGCCGCCGCGAACCACGACGTCCAGGACCGCCTCCGGCACTTCACAGGCCGAGGTCAGCAGGAGCGTCGCAAACAGCAGCACCGGGAGCCGACGGGCCATCGCCGGCCACTATAATCGCTTTTATTCCCGCCCGACACACGTCCTCGGCCTTCGTGCCCGCCGCGCCGCGCGGCTCGGCGTCTCGCGGACTGTTCTCCGCGTCGGACTACGCAGACGTGTGCGCTTTCTTCGATGCGCGCCCCGCCCTGCAGGCCACGCCCACGCGCCGCCTGCCGGCGCTCGCCGCGCACCTCGGCCTGGCGGATCTCGCCGTCAAGGACGAGACCGGCCGCTTCGGCCTCAATGCCTTCAAGCTGCTCGGCGACCGCTTCGCCGTCGAAACCCTGATCGCCGAAGGTGCCATTCACCCCGGCGACACCCTCGTGTGCGCGAGCGAAGGCAATCACGGCCGCGCCGTCGCCCGCGCGGCCAGGGAAGCGGGCTGCGAGTCGCGCGTCTACATGGCCGGCGACGCCGCGTCCGCTCGCGTCGAGGCCATCGCGAGTGAGGGCGCCACGGTCGTCCGCGTGGACGGCTCGTACGACGATGCGGTCCGCGTCATGAGTCGCGAGGCCGCGGCACAGGGCTGGACCATCGTGTCGGACACGTCGTGGGAGGGTTACGAGCGCATCCCGCGCCTCATCATGCTCGGCTACACGCGCATGATCGACGAGATCGCCATCCCGTTCGATGTGGTGTTCGTGCAGGGTGGTGTGGGCGGCCTGCTGTGCGGTGTCGCCAGCGCGTGCGCCTTCCGGTTTCCCGATCGCCGGCCCCGCGTAATCAGCGTCGAGCCCGCACAGGCCGCGTGCCTGCAGGCGTCGGCGCGGGCCGGACATCCCGTGGCCGTCGAGGGCCCGCTCGAGACGCAGATGGCGGGACTGCGCAACCGTGAAGTGTCTCCCCTGGCTTTCGGTGCCGTGCAGCCGATCGTCGATGCCTACATGGCGATCGACGATGCGTGGGCCTACGAGGCCATGCGGCGCCTGGCGAAACCACTCGGCACGGACCCGCGTGTGGCCGCGGGCGCCTCGGGCGCCGCCGCGCTCGGCGGCTTGCTCGCGCTCGTCGGCGACCCGGCATTGGCGGGCGCGCGAGAACAACTGGCGCTCGATCAAACATCGCGCGTGCTCGCCATCGTCAGCGAAGGCGTCACGGACCCGGCGTTGTGGAAGAAGATAGTAGAGTCGGCGTGAATGGTCCGGACATGGTCTTCCGGCTGTCGAGGGAGTCCCATCGACGGCCCCGGGCAGTCCCACGACCGAACACTCCATCGGTCCCTGGAGGGAACCTTCGGACCCTAACTCTCGTTGTTTCAGTATGTTGGCCATGCCCAAGAAGCTGGCACAACCCTTGAGTAAGCAGGTAACAAACCGGTGCCATCGTTTTTGGTGGTGATCACCGTCTAAACAGGGCAACTCGACACATGGACATTCAGCGTCCCGCATCCGTCGCCAAGCAGAAGAAGCTCCGCCAAATCGGCCTTGCCATTGCCGCCGTCCTCGCCATCGGGGCGGTTTCGGTCGTGCTCGCGCGGCTCAAACCGGCAGCGCCCACCGTCGAGCGCGCCACCGTGTGGGTCGATACGGTCAAGCGCGGCCCCATGGTGCGGCAGGTACGCGGCCTCGGCACGCTGGTGCCGGTGGACGAAGCGCGTCGATGGGTGCCGGCCTCGACGCAGGGCCGCGTGGAAAAGATCATCCTGCGGCCGGGTGTGCAGGTCACGCCAGACACCGTGGTCCTCGAACTCAGCGACCCGCAGGCGCAACAGGCGCTGAGCGACGCCGAGCAGCAGCTGCGCGCGACCGAAGCCGACTACGGCAGCCTCAAGGCCCAGCTCGACACCGAGAACCTGAATCAGCGCTCGGCCGCCGCGATCGTCGAAGCCGACTACTTGAACGCGCGGCTCGAAAAGGAAGTGAACGAAGGCCTCGCCAAAGACGGCTTGGTGTCGAACCTGATCCTGAGGCAGTCCACGGTGCGCGCCGACTCGCTCGCGACGCGCGACAAGATTGAGAAGGAACGATTGAAGGTGAACGAGGCGAGCGTGCTCGCCCGGCTCCAGGCCCAGCAGGCGCGCATCGACCAGCTTCGCTCGCTGTATGCCCTCCGCCGGCAGCAGGTGGATCAGTTGCGCGTGCGCGCCGGCATGTTCGGCGTGCTCGAGCAGGTGCCGGTGGAAGTCGGCCAGCAGGTCGCGCCGGGCACGAACCTCGTGCGCGTGGCGGACCCGACCCGGCTCAAGGCCGAGTTGCGCGTCGCGGAAACGCAGGCCCGCGACCTGACGATCGGGCAGATCGCGCAAGTGGATACGCGCAACGGCATCATTCCCGGCAAGGTGATCCGCATCGACCCGGCCGCGCAGAACGGCACGGTCACGGTGGACGTGGCGCTCGAGGGCGCGCTCCCGCGCGGCGCCCGCCCGGACCTGAGCGTCGACGGCACGATTGAACTCGAACGGCTGGATAACGTCCTGTATGTTGGGCGTCCGGCGTTCGGGCAGGAACAGAGCACCGTCGGGCTCTTCAAGCTCGACAAGGAAACCGGCGAAGCGAACCGGGCCCAGGTGCAGCTTGGACGAAGTTCGGTGAACACCATCGAGATTCTCGGCGGCCTGGCGGAGGGGGATGAGGTCGTCCTCTCCGACATGTCGGCCTGGGATCAATTTGATCGCATTCGGTTGCGGTAACTCTATAAGGAGCCTCAGATGAACGCTTCCGCACAGCCCCTGATTCGCCTCGACGACATCAAGAAGGTGTTCTACACGGACGAGGTCGAGACCCACGCCCTGGCCGGCATTCACCTGGAGATTCAGCAGGGTGAATACGTGGCCATCGCCGGCCCGTCGGGCTGTGGCAAGTCGACGCTGCTCGCCATTCTGGGGCTGCTGGACACCGCGACCGAGGGCACCTACACACTGAACGGCAACGAGGTGGCCAACCTCTCGCTGTCGGAGCGCGCGCGCGTCCGCAACCGCGAGATCGGGTTCATCTTCCAGAGCTTCAACCTGATCGGCGACCTCACGGTCTTCGAGAACGTGGAGCTGCCGCTCATTTACCGCGGCATGAAGGCCGCCGAGCGGCGCGAGCGCGCCAACGCGGCGCTCGAGCGCGTCGGCATGGCCCACCGCGCGAAGCACCTGCCCTCCCAGCTGTCAGGCGGTCAGCAGCAGCGCGTCGCCGTCGCGCGCGCGGTTGGCGGCCAGCCGTCGATCCTGCTGGCGGACGAGCCGACCGGTAACCTCGACTCCAAGAACGGCGAGGCCGTGATGGATCTGCTGCGCGAACTGCACCGTGGCGGTGCCACGATCTGCATGGTGACGCACGATCCGCGCTACGCCGCCCACGCCGACCGCGGCGTCCACCTCTTCGACGGCCGGGTCGTCGACGAGAACGTCGGCGCGACGGCTTAACCAAGGCAGAAGGCAGAAGGCAGAACAAGGCAGAAGTGGGACGCTCGGGGTTTTGCCTTTTGCCTTCAGCCTTTTGCCTTGAACACGAGTCAAGCCTGTGAGCGCCATCGGCCAGGACGTTCGATACGCGCTCCGGTCGTTTGTGAGGGCCCCGGGCTTCACGCTCGTGGCCCTCATCACGCTCGCCCTCGGCATCGGCGGCACCACGGCCATCTTCAGCATCGTTGATGGCGTGGTGCTCCGCCCGCTTCCCTATCACGACTCCGAGCGCATCCTCCGGCTGGTCCGCGCCCGCGCCGGCGGCGACGATGCGTCGTTTTCGGCGGCGGACTACCGGGACCTCAAGAAGGACGCGACGGCCCTGTCGAGCGTCGCCGGCTATCGCTCCGACATCGTCGACATGACGGGGCGCGGCGAGCCGGTCCGCATCATCGGCATGCAGACGACCGCCGGGTTCTTCGACGTCTTCGATGCGCCGCCGCTGCGCGGCCGGACCTACCACGAAGCCACCGACAAGCCGGGCGCCGCCGTCGCCGTGCTTGGCGAGGCCATCTGGCGCCAACAGTTCGGCGGCGCCGACTCGGTGATCGGCTCGCAGGTGCGGCTCAACGGCGCGCCGACCGAGATCATCGGAGTCGTGCCGGAGTGGTTCCGCCATCCCTCCAAGAGCGCAGCGTGGATGCTCTCGCCGCTCGACGTGCCGACCTCGCCGTTTGGCGTGGATGCCTCGTCCGGCGACCGCTCGGTGCAGTACTTCACCGCCGTCGCCCGGGTCGGGCGGGGCCAGACCGTCGTCCAGGCGCGGGAACAGTTGAACGCCATCGGCGCCAGGGTGGCGGCGGAGTTTGCCGCGACCAATGCCGGCGAGACGCTCGACGGGCAGCCACTGGCCGACAGCCTGGTGGCCGACGTCCGCACGGCGCTGTTCGTGTTGATGGGCGCGGTCGGGTTCGTCCTGCTGATCGCCTGCGCCAACGTGGCGGGCCTGCTCGTCGCCAGGGGCGCCTCACGGCGCCGGGAGCTCGCCGTGCGGACGGCGCTCGGCGCCGCACGCGGCCGGCTGATGCAGCAACTGCTGACCGAGAGCCTCGTGCTGGCCGTCGCCGGTGGCGTCCTGGGCCTCGTCGTCGCGACCTGGACGCTGCAACTGCTGGTCGGGGTCGCGCCCGAGAATCTGCCGCGGTTGGACGAGGTCGCGCTCGACTGGCGGGTGGCGCTCTTCACGTTCGCGGCGACGATTGTCGTCGGCGTGCTGTTCGGCCTCGCGCCCGCGATGCAGGCGTCGCAACCGGAGCTCAACACGGATCTGAAAGACGGCGGCCGCACCGGAACCTTACGCACCGGCGCCCGCAACGTGATGGTGGTCGCGCAGGTGGCCCTCGCCCTCGTGCTGCTGATCGGCGCGGGGCTGATGCTCACGAGCTTCGCGCGCTTGCGCGCCGTCGATCCGGGTTTCCGCACCTCCGAGCTCGTCACGGTGGAATTGATGCTGCCGCTCGCCCGATACAACGAGGCGGCGCAGCGCGGCTTCTACATGGGCGTGCTCGAACGGCTGCAGGCCAATCCGCTCACCGCGCAATCGGCGATGCTGTTTCCCTTCCCGTTCGGCGGCGGCAATGCGCAGGCGTCATTCCACGTGATCGGCCAGCCAGAGAAGCCGCCGTCCGAGAAGACCGTCGCCGACCTGAACTCGATCTCGCCGGGTTATCTGCGAACCGCGGGCCTCCGGCTGATCGACGGCCGCGATTTCGCGGTGACCGACGGCCCCGATTCGCTGCCGGTGGCGCTGGTGAACGAAGCCTCGCGCGGTGAATTCGGCGGCAGAAATCCGATCGGCGAGCGCGTCAATCTTGGCAGCCCGGTGACCGTGGTGGGCATCGTCTCCGACGCGCGGCGTCAATCGCTCGACCGGCCGCCCCGCCCGGCCGTCTACCTCCCCTACTCGCAGTTCGTGCTGCCCTACATGGGCGCGGTGGTCAGGACCGACCAGGGCGCGGCGGCCACGGCGTCGGCCGTGAAGGCGGCGGTGGCCCAGGTGGATCCGGACCTGCCGATCGGCGATGTGAAGACGATCGAGCAGATCATCGACGACTCCACGGGCCAGCCGCGCTTCCGCTCGTTCCTGATCGCGAGCTTCGCGAGCCTGGCGCTGCTGCTCGCAGCGGTCGGCGTCTACGGCCTGATCAGCTTCACGGTCACGCAGCGCGTGCCTGAAATCGGCGTGCGGCTCGCGCTCGGCGCCAACCCCTGGCAGGTGTTCAGCCTCGTGATCGGCCAGGGCCTGCGTCTGGCCGCGATCGGCGTCGCCCTTGGCCTCGTCGTGGCGGTGGCGGCGACCCGCCTGGTGCAGGGCCTGCTCTTCAACACGAGCGCCACGGACCCGGTGATTTACGCCTCGCTCGCGTTGTTGCTGCTGACGATGGCGGCCGTGGCGTGCTATGTTCCGGCCAGGCGCGCGATGCGCGTAGACCCGATGAGCGCGTTGCGATCCGAATAGCAACGCTTTCGTTATTCGTTATTCGTTATTCGTTATTTCCAAATGATCAAACTTCAAGCCATCGAAAAATCCTACCGGCACGGCCTGTCGCAGACCTTCGTGCTGCGCCGGGTCAACGCCGAGATCCGGCAGGGCGACTTCGTCTCCATCATGGGGCCGTCGGGCGCCGGCAAGAGCACACTCCTGCACATTCTCGGCATGCACGACAGCGTGTGGACCGGCGAATACTGGCTGTTCGACGACCCGATCCACCAGCTGTCGGCGAAGGACCGGATGCGCGTGCAGAAGCAGCACATCGGGTTCGTGTTCCAGAGCTATCACCTGCTGGACAACCTGACAGTCTACGAAAACATCGACCTGCCGCTGTCGTATCGCGACGTGAAGAAGGCCGAGCGTGAAGGCATGGTGGCCGACATCCTCGACCGCTTCAACATCGTCGGCAAGAAGGACCTGTTCCCGAACCAGCTGTCGGGCGGACAACAGCAGCTGGTGGCGATCGCGCGCGCCGTGGTGGCCAAGCCCACCCTGATCCTGGCCGACGAGCCGACAGGCAACCTGCATACGGACCAGGGCAAGGAGATCATGGAGCTGTTCCGCCGGCTGAACGAGGCCGGCACCACGATCGTCCAGGTGACGCATTCGCAGGCCAACGCCGCCTACGGCCGCCGCGTCATCAACCTGAAGGACGGCTGGATCGTTGATGAGAACTGATCCGCCATCACGGATCCTCATCGCCGACGACCAGGCCGACGTCATCGAGGCGCTGCGGCTGCTGCTCAAGCCCGAGGGCTTCGTCATCGACACGGCCGCCTCGCCGCCGCAGATCGTCCGGGCGCTCGAGCTCAAGGACTACGACGTGGTCCTGATGGACCTCAATTACACGCGCGACACGACATCGGGCGAGGAGGGCCTCGAGCTCCTGCAACGGATCCACACCGGCGACGAGTCGCTGCCGATCGTGGTGATGACCGCATGGGGATCGGTCAACGTGGCGGTGGAGGCCATGCGCCGCGGGGCGCGGGATTTCGTGCAGAAGCCGTGGGAGAACGAGCGGCTGCTGTCGATCGTCCGCACCCAGACCGAGCTTGGCCGGGCGATCCGCCGCGGCCGTCAGCTGGAGGCGGCCAACCAGGCGCTGCAGGCCGACGGGCGATCGCCGATCCTCGCCGAAGCGGCGACCATGCGCCCGGTGCTCGAGATGATCGCGCGGGTCGGGCCCTCCGACGCCAACGTGCTCATCACCGGCGAGAACGGCACCGGCAAGAGCCTGGTGGCACAGGCGCTGCACACCGTGTCGCCGCGCGCCGGCCGGCCGATGGTCACGGTCAATGCCGGCGGCATGGCCGAAGGCGTGTTCGAGTCGGAGCTGTTCGGCCACCTCAAGGGCGCGTTTACCGACGCCAAGGCGGATCGCGTGGGCCGCTTCGAGCTGGCCGACGGCAGCACGCTCTTCCTCGACGAGATCGCCAACGTGCCGATGATGCAACAGCAGAAGCTGCTGCGCGTGATCGAAACCGGCGAGTTCGAGCGGCTGGGATCGTCGAAAACGCGGAAGGTCAGCGTCCGGCTGATCTCGGCGACCAACGCCGACCTGAACGCGGAGGTCGAAGCGGGACGCTTCCGGCAGGACCTGTACTTCCGCCTCAACACGATCGAGATTCACCTGCCGCCGCTGCGCGACCGGCGCGAGGACATCCCGCTGCTGGCGAAGCACTTCCTGCGCCAGCACGCGCAGCGCTACCGCAAGGTCCTGTCGGGATTCGATCCGGCCGCCCTGCAGGTCCTGATGGATCACCGCTGGCCCGGCAACGTCCGCGAGATGGATCACTCGGTCGAGCGCGCGGTGCTGATGGCCGGCGGGCCGACGATCCGGGCCACCGACCTGGGCCTGCGCGCCGACGGCGGGTCGACCGCCCGGCTGGAAGACATGAGCCTCGAAGAGGTCGAGGCGTTTCTGATCAAGAAAGCGATGGCGCGCTACGGCAACGTGAGTCATGCGGCGCGGGCGCTCGGGCTGTCGCGCAGCGCCTTGTACCGTCGGCTCGAGCGGTACAAACTGTGACGGCTTGAGGCCTGAGGCTTGCGGCTTGAATTCCCAAGCCCCAAGCCCCAAGCCCCAAGCCCCAAGCCAATTACAATCCCCCCGTGTGGCGTAGGCTCCGGCTCGATCAGCAGGTCTTCATCCTCGCCGTCGGCGCCGGCGTGCCCGGCGCGCTGACCGCGCTCTGGATTCTGTGGACGGAGGGTTACACCCCCAAGGTCCAATGGACGCTGACGGTCCTGATTCTCGGCACGCTGTTCGGCCTGGCCGCGTCGGTGCGCACGCGCATCGTCGTGCCGCTGCAGACGCTGGCCAACCTGATGGCGGCGTTGCGCGAAGACGACTTCTCGATCCGCGGGCGCACGGCCAATCCTGACGATCCGCTGGGGGCGGCGTTGCTCGAGGTCAACGCCCTTGCCGAAACCCTCCACGAACAACGCCTCGGCGCGGTCGAAGCGACGGCGCTGCTGCGCAACGTCATGGAGCAGATCGACGTCGCGGTCTTCGCCTTCGATCCCACGCACCGGCTGCGCATCGTCAATCGCACGGGCGAGCGGCTCATGGGCCGGAGCGCCGAGCACATGCTGGGCCGCACGGCCGACGAGCTGTCGCTGACCGAGTGGTTCGGCGAGGCGCCCCGCGTCGTCGACATCTCGCCGCCGGGCGGCGGCGCCGGCCGGTGGGAAGTCCGCCGGACGACGTTCCGGCTCGGCGGCCTGCCCCATGACCTGCTGGTGCTCTCGGACGTCAGCCGGCCGCTGCGCGAACAGGAACGGCAGGCGTGGCAGCGGCTGATCCGCGTGATCGGCCACGAGCTCGGCAACTCGCTGGGCCCCATCAAGTCGATCGCGGGCACGCTCGAAACGCTGCTGCAGCGAAACCCGCCGCCGGCGGACTGGCGGGAAGACATGCAGCGCGGGCTGCAGGTGATCGCGTCGAGGACCGATTCGCTGAGCCGCTTCACGGGCGCGTCCTCGCGGCTGGCCCGGCTGCCAGCGCCGCGCCTCGCGCCGGTGGTCCTGAAGCCGCTGCTGCAACGCGTCGCCGAATTCGACACGCGCGTGCCGGTCCGGGTCAAGCCGGGCCCCGATGTCACCGTCGAAGCCGATGCCGACCAGCTCGAACAACTGCTGATCAACCTGCTGCGCAACGCCGCCGACGCCTGCCTCGAAGTGGGCGGCGGCACCGTGACGACGGGGTGGCAACGCACGCGCGCGGGTCTCGAGATCTTCGTCGAGGACGAAGGCCCGGGGCTGTCGAACACGTCGAACCTGTTCGTCCCGTTCTTCACGACCAAACCCGGCGGGTCGGGCATCGGCCTCGTGCTCTGCCGGCAGATCGCCGAAGCGCACGAGGGCACGCTGACGCTGGCGAATCGCAAGGACGCGCGCGGCTGCCGCGCGACGTTGACGCTCCCGGCGCCGTGAGACATGATCGGCGGCATGAACAACGCGCACGGCTCCGGCTCCATGAAGATCATCATCACCGACGGCCAGCACTGCTACGACTTCGATTACACCATCGCCCGGCCCTGATTTCGCCCTGGAGGCTGCATGCGCGCGCTCGTCTCGTTCCTGCTCGCCGTCATCGTCGTCTCGTGGTCGCCGGTCGCGGCACAGAAGTATTCGGGCGCCGACGGCAAGCTCCTGGTGGCGCTCGCCCAGCAGCCGCTCGGGCCGAACGGACCGTCGAAAGGCCCCGACACCATGGCCAACGGCGGCATCCAGAAGGTCCTGGCGCAACTCGGAGCCACCGTGCGCATCGAACGGGCGGAGCTGACGACAGAAGAAGACACCGAATACGGCGGATGGAAGCGGCTCGGCATGAGCCTCGGCCACTTCGCCGACATCGTGAAGAAGAACGAACGCGACGGGTATTTCACCGTCGGCCTGCTGGCCACCTGTCCTTCGATGCCCGGCCTCGTCGCCGGCCTGCAGCGATCCGGGACCACGATCGAGCCGCTGCGAATCGGGATGCTGTGGCTCGATGCGCACCCCGACATCAACACGCCCGAAACCACGCGCAGCGGATCGCTCGGCGGCATGCCGGTCGCGGTGGCCACGGGCCGCGCGCTGCAGGCGATGCGGCGGGACGCCACGCTCGAGCCGCCGCTGTCGGATCGCCACGTCGTGATGGGCGGCGTGCGGCTCACCGATCCGCTCGAGCAGCGGTTGCTCGACGACTCGCAGATCGAGCAGCTGTCGGTGGACGATCTGCGGAACATGACACCGGCGGTGTGGGCGCAGCTCGATCGCCTGAACCGCATCAGCGACAAGCTGTACATCCACATCGACATGGACGTGCTCGACCCGCGCGAGGTCATGGCACACGGCAACAAGGTGCCGAACGGGCCGTCGAGCGAGCAGCTGGCGCGGTTGTTCGAGGAGATCTTCAAGCGCTACCCGAAGGCGTCGGCGATCGGGTTCGCGACGATTCCGCCCACCGACGAGGGCGGGTTGTGGATCGCGGCGCTCAACCGCATGATCGCGGCCGCGGTCCGCGGCGTCGCCGCCCGCCCGCGATAGGTCTGGGATGACCCTGCGATCGTGAAGCGCCTGTCGCTCGTCATCCCCGCGTTCAACGAGGCCAGGCTCCTGCCGCGGCTGCTCGACAGCGTCGACGCGGCCAGGGCGCGGTTCACCGGCGGCGCTGATGCCGTCGAGGTGATCGTCGCCGACAACGCCTCGACGGATGCGACCGCCTCGATGGCGCTCGCGCGCGGCTGCCGCGTGGCGACGGTGGCGACACGGATGATCGGCGCCGCCCGCAACGGCGGCGCCGCCCTGGCCACCGCCCCCCTCCTCTGCTTCGTCGACGCCGACACGCAGATCCATCCCGACACCTTCAACGCCATCGCGGGCGCGCTCGCCAATCACCGCATCGTGGGCGGCGCCACCGGCGTCACGCTGGAGCGCTGGTCGGCCGGCATCGCGGCGACCTACGCCCTGATGGTGCCGCTGGTGTGGCTGACGGGCATGGATACCGGCGTGGTGTTCTGCCACCGCGACGACTTCCTCCGGGTCGGGGGCTACGACGAATCCCGCCATTACGCCGAGGACGTGGACTTCCTGTGGAAGCTCAAGCGCCTCGGCTGGTCCCGCCGCCAGCGGCTGGCCCGGTTGCGGCCCGTGAAGGCGGTCGCCTCCACGCGCAAGTTCGACAGGTATGGCGACTGGCATTACTTCACGCTGATGCCGGCGATGGCGGCGGGCACGTTCCGGCCGCGCTCGGGCGGGACCGCGGCGGCCAGGAGATATTGGTACGAAGACAGATAACGACCATGGTATATTCGTACCAAGATACCAATGGCCACATCCCGCTCCGCCCGCCCCGATCCGCTGCTGGTTGAACGCATCCAGACCGGCGTGCGCCTCGAGAAGCGGCTGCTCAAGGTCCTGAAGGCGTTCGCCGACTACCATGACCTGACGCTCGGCGACCTCCTGGAAGGCATCGTGCTGCATGCCTTCGAGGGCAAAGCGCCGTTTGGCGCCGACAGCCTGACCCGGATCAAGGAGCTGAAGAAGGTCTTCGGGCTGACGCTCAACGCCTCGCACGCCCACAAGTTGCGGGAGGAGCCGCGCCGTGCCAGGAAGCGACGCTGACCGCCGATTCCTGGAACGCCTTCGCCGCCGCCAATCCCGACCTGCTGGTGTGGAAGCCGTCGATCCTGGAACGCTATT
>Ga0156330_1202_pt1 | contig 24851 bp, 18 predicted proteins | sample RifCSPlowO2_12_FD_107978 | JGI IMG/M metagenome (GOLD analysis project Ga0156330, IMG submission 107978) | Acidobacteria bacterium RIFCSPLOWO2_12_FULL_67_14b | reverse complement strand
TATGGCAGGCAATTACTCAGGTTGCCTCACGTAAATACATCGTGCATACTTGAATTGCCGGTATGGCCGAGTTGCGCTTTACATGGGATTCCGACAAGTCGAAGGCAAACGCCAAGAAACACGGTGTCTCATTTGACGAGGCGCAGACCGTCTTCTCCGACGAGAAGGCGTTGTTGCTTGATGATCCGGACCATTCCGACACCGAAGATCGGTTCATTCTGCTCGGCCTGAGCGCGGCGTTGAGAATCCTGGTGGTCGTGCATACGTACCAGGATAAGGCTGGGCAGATTCGGCTCATATCAGCCCGCAAGGCGACGCCGACCAAGCGGGCCGGCTACGACAAAGGGACTGGACGATGAGAAAGGAATACGATTTCAGCAAAGCGCGGCCAAACCCGTATGCGGAGCGATTGAAGCGGGCGGTGACCATTCGTCTCGATGAGCCAACTATTGACTACTTCAAGCGATTGGCCGCTGAGAAAGGGATGGGCTACCAGACACTGATCAACTCGTATTTGCGCGACTGCGCGTCCTCTCGTCGTCGGCCGACGGTCCGTTGGGCGAGCCGCTCGAAGGGTGCTGCCTAACACGGACTGGACCCGACGGCGCGGAATGCACGCGCCGCGGGTCAGTCCTGTCCGCTAGCATGCACCGGCGCGTCCGGAAGCATGCGCTTGGACTTGGCTAATCGTAGAAATAAGGAGGTGCTGCTGGGCAGCGGAACGGTCCAAGGTCAACTCTGGGGGACGCAGGCCCAGGACTATGCGGCCTACCTGGAGCAGGTGACATTGCCGCTCCAGGGCGCGGCGCCCCTGCTGACCATCGCGCGGGAGCGTCTGCCCGCGGCTGACGTGCGGGAGGGCGACCTCGAGGGGCGAACGACCGTAGCGACTGTCGCACCAGGACGCAGTGCCGTTCTATCCCAACCCGCGTGGGCCGCTGACAAGCGTATCTGGACCCAGGTCGAGCGCACCCGATGGAGCGACGCGATCGTCTGCTGGTCGATCGATTTGACCGGCACCGCGTGAATCTCGTCGTTGCGGTGCACGCCATGATTGTCACCCTTGGGAAGCGCGGCTTGATTTCTCGCACTCCAGGTCGGTCCGTCGCACTTCGGCACCATGCCCTTGGCACTCAAGGCACCGTACGCACCGTACGCACCGTACGCACCGTACGCACCGTACGCACCGCGGAATACTCGGGTGATATGGTATCGGTCGGATGGCTCGGACTTCAACGGCCCGGAACCTGCGGCGGCTCATCGCCGAGCGCGACAAGTCCCGCGGCCTCTTGATCGCGTTCGAGGGTCCCGACGGATCGGGCAAGACGACGCAGCGCAAGCTGCTCAAGACCTGGCTCGAAAGCCGCGGCGACGCGGTCGTGTCCACGTGCTGGGCGTCCTCCCCGCTGGTCAAGCCGCTGCTGAAGGTCCGCAAGCGGATCCGGACGCTGTCGACCGAAGAGTACTCGCTCCTGCACGCGGTGGACTTCCGCCATCGCGTCGAAACGTCGATCCTGCCGGCGCTGTGGGAGGGCAAGACGGTGCTGGCCGATCGCTACCTGTTCACCGCACTGGCGCGCGACGCGGCCCGGGGCCTCGACCTCGACTGGCTGCTCAACGCCTACGCGCCTCTGCTCTGGCCCGACCTCGTGATCTACTTCTCGATGACGCCCGAGGATTCGAGCCGGCGCATCGCCTCGACGCGCGCGCCGCACTTCTACGAGGCCGGCCAGGACGTGACGGGGCTGGACGATCCGCTGGCCAGCTACGGCCGCTTCATCGATCGCGTGGTCACCGAGTACGACAACCTGGCGCTGATCTTCAAGTTCGTCACCGTCGACGCCGGCGACGCCGTGTATCGCCAGCACACGCAGGTCCGCGAGCTGGTCGAGAACACGCCGAAGCGTCCCTGGCCGACGTTCAGCAGGGATGCGGTGGAAGAATGGCTGAAAAACACCTCCCGGCCGGCCGCCTCGTAGCCGTCGACGGCTCGCGGGGCAAGGATGTGTCCGCCGCAGCGGACGCCCTGGCCGCCGACTTGCGCCGCCGCGGCGTCGACTGCGTGATCAGCCGCTGGGACGCGTCGGGTCTCTTCGGCGAGCTGGCCCAGGGCGGCCGGCCCGGACAGCACGTCTCGCCGCGCACGCTCTCGCTGATGTACGCGGCCGACCTCGCCTTCCGGCTGCGATGGGAAATCAACGCGGCCCTCAACACGGGGGGCGTCGTCGTTGCCGCGCCGTACCTGGAAACGGCGATCGCCTTCGGCGCCGCCTGCGGCCTGCCCGACACCTGGCTGCGCGAGCTGCTGCGGTTCGCGCCGGCGCCGCACGTGCGCGGGCTCGCGCGCGAGCGGAAGATCGAACGCGGCTGGAAGGCGCGGCTCGATCGCGGCTATCCCGAGTACGCCACGGCCCTGTTCGAGGGCGGCGCCCACGGCTTCAGGGGGCGGCGCGCGCGAAAGGCCATGATTGCGGCCCTCGACGCCGATCAGGGGAAGAAGGTGTTCGAGCTGACCGCCAAGGGAATCGACGAGGCCGCCAAGGCGGTCATTAACAGCCGGCCGGCCGGGTTGTCCCGGCCTGCTTCGCGACCTCGCACCGCACGTAGGTGACCCGCGCGGCCGTGAACGCCAGCAGCGTGTCCCGCGCGGTGGCATGCTCGGCGTTCGAGTACGGCTTCTTCGTGTCGGACTGCATTGCCTCGGCGATCATGTCGAGCTGGCGCTGAACCTCCTGCCCCAGCCACTCACTGGCCTGGACGGCCGCTTCCGACAACACGGTGAAGTACTGCGTCCGGTACGAGGCGATCTCCAGGGTCTTGCGCGAGAGCACGTTCTCTTCGATGCTGGCCGTCACCGCGAAGTCGGGCTGCAGAAACGCGTTGTCTTCGTCCCAGGCAATGAACACGTGGCTCGTGCTGTCCTCGAGCCGGTAGAGATAGAAGTTGTTCATCCCGTCGTAGCCGACGAAGCCGTCGTTCTGGGCCACGAAATTCTGGACGGCGAGGTAGCGGGTAAACGCCGCGAGATCGAGCCGTGGGCCAATCGTCGCCTCGAAGCTGGCCGACGCCGTGTCGTTCACCAGCCGCACGAGCTCTTCGATCGGACCCCAGATCGTGGTGTCGCTCTTGTTCTCGTTCGTCTTGATGTCGAACCGGGCTTTGTACGGATCGAGCGCGGAGCCCTCGTAGCCAAAGCGCCAGGGACTGCCGAGGACGTAGTTGTATTCGAAGAGGTAGCCGTCGTTCTGGACGTTGTCGCCGATGCTGCCGAACACCCGACCCATCATCGTCTTGTCCACCGACTCCACCAGCCCGTAGAGGCCGACGTACTCGCCGTTGACGAAGAGGCGCGTGTGCGTTTCGCGCGGCGCGGGAATGCCCATGCGCGTGAAGAACCGCATCGCGGCGGTTTCCTTCACGCCCGAGTGATCCTGCGTGAGGTTGTCCAGCACGAACGACTTCAGCCCGAGGAACGTCTGGTCGGTCGCATAGCGATCGAAATCCACGCGAAGGCCGGGTTTGGTGGCGCTGCGCGACCCGAGGCCGCGCGAGCGGATGCCGATGTTGCGGACCGTCTGGCCGTTCCACGTGACGTCCGCCGGGTAATAGGTGTTCTCCTGGAAGGCCGCCTTCAGCTTCGACCAGTCGCTGGAATTCAGCCACAGCTCCACGCGCTGGAGCACCTCAGGGTTGAAGAAGTCGTCCGAGCTCTGCGCCGCGGCCTGACCCGTCAGGATCAGCACCAGCCATGCGGTCAGGCCGAGGCGGCGCGCCATCGTCATACAGCCATCCTGTCCGCTCAGAAGACCACTTGCAACCTGATCAGCCCGGACCAGAACGCGTCGGTGCCCGGCTCGGGCGTGCGCGAGGCGTCTTCGAATGTCTCGTGAATCGCGTTGGTGATCACGCGCATCCAGCGGTTCGGCATCCAGTTCACGCCGAAGGTCCAGACGCGATCGGTGTTCGTCACCAAGTGGTCCGAGCGCGGGTTCGTGAAGGCCGCACCCGTCGTCGACGCGCTGCCAAACCCGAGCTGATCGTAGCGGGCGCCGATCTCGATGGCGCCGATGCCGCCCCGGAACAGCGGCTTGCGGGGATTGATGTTCTCGTCCTTGTTTTCCCCGGTCACGAACCACGTGGCGCTGGCGTAGAAGGCCGTGCCGATAAAATCCGACAGGTCCTCGTTCCGGTTGCTCTGCCCGGTGCGCTCCTCGCGTGACTGCATCCACTCGGCCTTGAAGCCCGTCGGCCCAGGCGTCCAGTCGAACTGCGCGCCCAGGCGCTGGCGGCGGCCCTTCACGTACACGGGCTCGAAGTAATCCTCGGTGCCCCACACCGATTGTCCCCGCAGGCTGTTCAGGCCTTCGGGAATCCCTGCGCTCGTATAGGCCACGCCAAACCGCATGCTTTTCACCTTATCGGCCACAGGCAGGCCCTTCAGAAGGTTGACGGTCACCCGTCCGGCGTACGACGGGCCGACGGCCTTCAGGTCCTCCCCCGCCTCGACAAACTGCGGCTCCTTCAGCTCCCCGTTGTCGCCATCGTCGTCGAACACGCCGAACTCGTAGGTGAGGTCGTTCCCCGACAGCTCGCCGTAGGCCATCACGCCGCGATCGCGGCCCGGCGCGATCGTCGACGAGCCCAGGCTGCGGTAGGCAAACTCGACGTCGGTGGCGCCGGTGTTCTGCTCGAGGCCGAACGGCATCTTGAAGCGCCCGCCCTTGATCCGGATCGCATCGAACGTCGTCCAGTTGAGGAACACGTCCTTCCACTCGTCAAACTTGCCGTCCCGGTTGATGGCGCGCTCGATCTCGAAGTCGAAGTGCTTCGAGAGGTCGCCCTTCAGGGCCACGCGCGCCGTGCGGAAGTCGAACGTGTCTTCGTCGATCTCGGGATCGAAGCGCCGCCAGTCGAGTTGCAGCCTGCCGCGGATGTCGATCTTGAAGTCTTCGCCGAACACGATCGACGGGCGGTTGTCCCACACCAGGCCGCGCTTGTCCTGCGCCAGCACCGGCCCGGCGGCGGCCACCACGATGACGAGGGCTGCCAACACCTGTTGTCTCATGCGATGCGATCTCCCGGCAGGAGTGACGCGGCCGCTCCGGTCTTGGCGCTCATCTGCTGGAACGCCATGTTGAGCTGCTTGACGATCGCCGGTTCGTGAATCACCACCGACACCTCCCGCCGGAAGTCGAGGCTGAGGGTCGACAGCGCCGTGCTGCCCAGGATCGCGCGCGACTCGTCGATGATCATCATCTTGCCATGGGGCTCGAGGCCGCCCATCGGGTGCTTGCCGAGCACCGACACGGTGATGCCTTCCCTGCGCCGTTCCTTGAGCAGTGCCACCAGGCCGGGGTCCGACAGCTTGTGATCGAGGATGCGGATGCTGGTTTGGGCCCCGGCAATCAGGTCGCGGATCTCGGAGCGCGACCGCTCCGGCCCGACGATCAGCCGGCGGCTGATCGGGCGCCGGGACGGCAGCGGCGTCCCCGCGGCGTCGGCGCGGAACAGGGTGAGCAGCCCTTTCACCACCGAGGGATCCTCCGTCACCAGCACCGCGTCCCACGTGCGCGAGAAACACTTGCGCGTCGGGTTGAGCGTCGTCACGATCGCCGACAACTCGTCCGCGACGACGTACTTCGCGTGGTACTTGACCACCGGATCGGCGTAGCGCGTGACGATGGCGCCCATCTCTTCGAGGGCGCCCCACAGCTTCTTGAGCCGCTTCTTGCCGCCCTTGGCGCGCTTGGTGAGGATCGCCTCGACCTCGCAGCCGCGTTCGAGCGCGTTGGCCAGCGCATCGAGCACGGTGAAGTCGTCGCAGCGAAACAGGGACAGCACGAGACGGCGCCGCGCCGACCCGATCACGCCGAGCAGCGCGTTCTTGCGCTCGGCGGGATCGAGGACCAGCTGCTCTGTCGCCGGAATCGCGGCCGCCGCTCGTGTTTTCGCTTTCGGCACGGCGTCAGCCGCGCTTGGGCGAAGACCAGGAGACATTCTTGATGCCTTTCTTGCCATCGCCCATCAACTGCGCGCTCAAGTCCTCGAGCGAATCGGTGGGCTTGAGGGTGGTCAGGTACTTCACGGTGGCTTCGTCACCCTGCGACACCTCGCGAGGCTCGAACAGCACGCCGTTGACCGCGAACACGTGCAGCACGTGGGCGGCCGGGAACTCGCGCTCTTCGCCAATGATCTCGACCAGCATCGTCCGCGGCCGCTCCGAGCTGAACATGTTGAGGATCGGAATCATCGCGCACAGGAACACCGTGCCCAGGCCGGCCACCGCGAGCGCGCCGAGGCCGGCCGCCATGCCGAGTCCCATCAGCAGGAACAGGATGGTGATGTCGCGCGCATCTTCGACAGGAGTCCTGAAGCGGATGATGCTGGCCGCGCCGGCGATGCCGAACGCGCGCGCGAGGTTGTTGCCGATGATGATCATCATCATCGCCCCCGAGATGCACAGCAGCACCTGCGCCTGGTCCATCGTCGGGTTCGGCTGTCGCTCGCTGCGGTACTGGCGGTGCACCACCGTCACGAGCATGCCGATCACGGCGGAGGCGATCAACTTGGCCAGTTCGAACAGCGGATGCCCGAGCGGGTAGCCGTCGGCCGGGGACGGGGTGCCCGCGGAGCCCGACGGAAGCAACGTAGGCGCCGGGCCGCTGATTCCGAGGTCGGGCCACTGCATGCCGATGCCGACGAGCGCGAGGCCAACCACGGTCACCGCGGCGCCGGCGACGACCTTGTCCCAGGGAATGGTGCGCGTCTTCGCCTCGACGAGGGTGTCGACGATTTCGAGCACGCGCGTCAACAGCGACAGCTCGAGCGTTTCGCGCACCTTGGGATTCGGCGACACGAGCGTGAACCGCCGGTTCAGCCGCTGCGCGGTCGTGTGCCCGCGCACCAGCGCGCGAATGCCGGCGCTGTCGATCGTCGGCACGCCGCGCAGGTCGATCACCAGGTGCTCCTGGCCCGACTTGAAGACCTCCTGAATGCGACGCTCGAATTCTTCCGCGGGGCCGCCTGCCACCAGAGGTTCCTGGGGCGACAGCAACAACCGATCGGCCTTCGTGCCTTTTGCAGAGGGGGTAGCCATAACAACCCGGCGCTCCGGAGTGGCGAAACGGTACCACGTATGGTAAAGCTGGAGCAAAGGCAGATGGTGTTCCACCGCAGTTCGGCTCGCATTTCCCGCCTTGCGGTCTTGGTCGCACCACTGAGTCTCGCCCTCGCGTGCTCCAGTTCCCCCTCCAGCCCTAGCGGAGGCAGCACCGGCACCGGTCCGGGCACGGGCGGCAGCAATCCCCTCACCGGTCAGACGGTCGTCATGCTGGGGGCGGGTGACATCGGCATGTGTAATCGGCCGGCCGTGGCGCAGACCGCGCGGCTGGTCGCGGGGCTCGAAGGCCGCCTCCTGCTGGCCGGCGATATCGCCTATCTGCACGGAACGGCCGTGGATTTCCGCGACTGCTTCAACCCCGAGTGGGGACGATTCAGGTCCCGATGGCATCCGGTCCCCGGCAATCACGAATACGAATCACCGGGAGCGGGACCGTACTTCGATTATTTCGGCGAGGCGGCCGGACCCGATCGGCTGGGCTACTACTCGTTCATGGGCGGGGACTGGTTGATCCTGATGCTCAACTCCAACATCCCGGCCGGCCGCGGCTCGGCGCAGTGGGAGTTCGCGCGGGCCGAGCTCGAAGCGCAGCGGACGCCGTGCACGATGGCGGTGTGGCATCACCCGCTCTTCACCTCGGGGCCGAACGGACCGAACGCATTCATGCGCGACATGTGGGCGCTGCTCGAAACCGCGGACGCCGAAGTGGTCCTCAACGGTCACGATCACCTGTACGAGCGCTTCGCGCGCCAGATGTCTGACGGCCGGCCCGACCCCGCGCGCGGCATCCGCCAGTTCACGGCCGGCACGGGTGGGGCCGACCTGTACAGTTTCGTGCGGACCAGCGCGAACTCCGAGTCGCGCGCCACCGAGCACGGCGTCGTCCGGTTCACGCTGCGGCCCGCTCAGGTCGACTGGGAATTCCTGAACGTCGGCGGTGCCACCCTGGATCGGGGCCTCGACACCTGCCGATAGCCCCCGTTACGATACGAGGATGACCTATCGCTTCCTGTCCGTTTTCCTGCTCGCCGCGTCCCTCGCCACGGCTTCTGCGCAGCAACCCGCGCCACGGCCGGCGCCCATTCCCGTGCCGGCGCCACCGGACGTCGACAAGCCGCCCGCCGATGCGACCAAGACGACATCGGGGTTGAGCTTCAAGATCCTCCAGCCGGGCAAAGGCACCATCAAGGCCGACGCGGACGACTTCGTCACCGTTCACTACAGCGGCTGGACGACGGATGGGAAGAACTTCGACAGCACGTCCTGGCGGAGCGCGCCGAGCACCTTCCCGGTGAACCGCGTGATCAAGGGATGGGGCGAAGGCGTCCAGTTGATGACCGTTGGCGAGAAGCGCCGCTTCTGGATCCCGCAGGACATCGCCTACAACGGCGCGCCCGGACGGCCGGTCGGCATGCTGGTCTTCGACGTCGAGATGCTCGAGATCGATCCGTCGCCGCCGCCCGACGTGGCCGCGCCGCCGGCCGAGGCGTTGAAGCACAAGTCCGGCCTCTCGTACAAGAGCCTGCGGCCGGGCAAGGGCACCGAACACCCCAAGCGGAGCAGCCAAGTCACTGTCAACTACACCGGCTGGACCACCGACGGCAAGATGTTCGACAGCTCGATTGGCAAGGCGCCGGCCACGTTCGGCCTGGGCGATGTCATCGAAGGCTGGACCGAGGGCGTGCAGTTGATGGTGGTCGGCGAGAAGATGCGCTTCTGGATCCCGGAACGCCTCGCCTACAAGGGTGAACGGCCGCCGCGCGGCATGCTCGTCTTCGACGTGGAGCTGATCAGCATCCGTTGATCATCGGCCGGGCGCAGGGTCCGGTCTGCGCTATTATCGGCGGCGTTCTGATACGCCGATGACGCTCGCAGGCCGGACCCTGGGTCGATACCTTGTTACGCGCCTTGTCGGGCGCGGCGGCATGGGCGTGGTCTACGAGGCCACCGACACCAGCCGCGGCTCCACTGTCGCCCTCAAGAGCCTCTCGGGCAGCAATGCCTCGGCCCTCCTCCGCTTCAAGCAGGAATTCCGCTCGCTCGCCGACCTGTCGCATCGCAACCTCGCCGCGCTCTACGAGTTGTTCACCACCGACGACAGCTGGTTCTTCTCGATGGAGCTGGTCGGCGGCGTCGACTTCCTGAGCTACGTCCGCGGCGCGGTCCCCGACGGCACGAGCAGCTTCAGCATGACCGCGGAAACGAGCGACAAGGCTGTCCCTGCCCCGATTTCGTCGACGTCGGTCGATCTGGCGCGCCCCCGGGGACCGGCGCCGGCACCGGATGAAATCGCCCGGCTCCGCGCGGTGCTGCCGCAACTGGCCAGCGGGCTGGTGGCGCTGCACGGCGCCAACACGCTGCACTGCGACATCAAACCGTCCAACGTACTGGTCGAACCGTCGGGCCGGCTGGTGCTGCTCGACTTCGGACTCGCGACGCCCGTCCGCGACTACGTCTCGGAAGGGCGCGCCATCTCGATCGCCGGGACCGTGGCCTACATGGCGCCCGAACAGGCCTCGGGCGATGCTCTGACGCCCGCCGTCGACTGGTACGCCATGGGCGTGATGGTGTACCAGGTGCTCGCGGGCCAGTTGCCGTTTGCCGGATCGACGGCGGAGGTCCTGAGGGCCAAGCAGACCGAAGACCCGCCGCCGCTTCACCCCTCAGTACCCTCGGACCTGGCCGACCTGTGCCGGGCGCTGCTCCGCCGGACTCCGTCGGAACGGCCGACCGGATCCGAGGTGCTGGCGCGCCTCGGCGTGAGCGCCCAGGATCCCAGCCTGGTGGAGGAAGTGTTCCTCGGCCGTGACGCGCACCTGAACAGCCTGCGCGACGCCCTCGCCGACGTGCAATCGGGCCGGCCGTCGACGGCGTTCGTCCACGGCCGCAGCGGCGCCGGCAAGTCGTACCTGGTCCATCACTTCCTCTCGAGCGTCCGCAGCGAGCGCGACGTCGTGATCCTGTCGGGCCGGTGTTACGAGGAAGAGTCGGTGCCGTACAAGGCCCTCGACAGCCTGATCGATGCGCTGGCCGTTCGCTTGCGGCGCATGCCGAAGCCGGACGCCGCCGCCCTCGCGCCGCGGGACGTGAGCGCGTTGACGCGCGTCTTCCCCGTATTGCGCGACGTGACGGCCTTCGAATCCACCGCCCGCCGCGAACACGGCATCCTGGATCCGCAGGAAGTCCGGCGTCGCGCGTTCCTGGCGCTGCGCGAGCTGATCGCCCGCCTGAGCGATCGCTACCTCGTGCTCCTGCACATCGACGACCTCCAGTGGGGTGACGACGACAGCGCGGCGTTGCTCGGAGACCTGCTGCGGCCCCCCGACTCGCCGGTCCTGCTGCTGCTGTGCGCGTACCGCAGCGAGTGGGCCGATCGCAGCTCCTGCATCCGCACGCTGCGGGCCGCCGTCGAAGGATCGGGAACCGTCGCACGGGAGATCGCCGTCGAGCCCTTCGACGCCGACGATGCGCGAAGGCTGGCGGTGGCGCTGCTGCCCGCCGGCGTGAGCCATGCGCAGGAGCGCGCGGATCGGATCGCCCACGAATCGGGCGGCATGCCCTTCTTCATTCACGCCCTCGCCCGCTACGCCGAGAGCGATCGACCATCGGGCGGCGTCGGCGACCTCGACGAAGTGATCGTGCGCCGCGTCGAGCGCTTCGTGCCCGAAGCGCGCCGGCTGTTGCAGACCATCGCGGTGTGCGGCCATCCGATCACCCGGAGGGATGCGTGCCGCGCGGCCGGCTTCGACGGCGTTGACCCCGGCACGCTTCGCCTGCTCAGGACCGAGCACCTGATCCGCACGACCGGCCCCGAGGATCGGGATTGGGTCGAGCCGTATCACGATCGCATCCGCGAGGTCGTGGCCGCGCACCTCGATCCCGCGGTTCGCACGGAATTTCATTCCCACCTGGCGGCGGCGCTCGAGACCTCCGAAGATCGGGACCTGGAAGCCGTGGCGGTGCATTTCGAGGGCGCGGGCCAGCCGGATCGCGCCGCCGGCTACTACCAGCAAGCCGGCGATGCCGCGGCCGACGCCCTGGCGTTTGGCCGGGCCGCCCGGCTGTTCGCGCGCGCGCTCGCGCTCGGTTCCCCTTTGGCCGATCACAACCGCAGTCTGCGCATCCGCTACGCCGACGCGCTGGCCAACGACGGCCGCGGGCACGAGGCCGGTCACGAATACCTGCGCGCCGCCGAAGGCGCGCCGCCGGATCTGGTGAGGGACCTGCAGCGGAAGGCCGCCTACCAATACTGCGTGAGCGGCCACCTCGAAGAGGGCCGCGAGGCGCTGCGAAAGCTGCTGCAGCACGTCGGCGGCAAGCTCAAGGACAGCCGCGTCGCCGTCATCGCCGGCCTGCTGTGGACCCGGGCGCGGCTCCGGATCCGGGGGCTCCAGTTCCAGCCGCGTCCCGAAGGCGCGATCGCGCCGCAGGCCCTCGTCGTGAGCGACGTCACGTGGGCGGCGTCCGCCGGCATCAGCATGTTCGACGTGCTCGCCGGCGCCGAGCTGCAGGCAAGAAACCTCCTGCAGGCCCTCAACATCGGCGAGCCGTACCGCGTGGCGCGCGCGCTCGCGTGGGAGGCGGCGCATTCGTCCAACGGCGCCGGCAAGTCGTGGCCGCGCACCGAGCGCCTGCTCGCGGAGGCCCGCCGGATCAGCACCGAGATCGGCCATCCGCACGCCGAAGCGATGGTGGCGCTGTCGACCGGTATCGCCGAGTTCACGATGGGCCGTTGGCAGTCCGCGCGCGATCGCCTTGGCGAGGCGGAAGAGCGCTTGCGCACCACGTGTACCGGCGTCGCCTGGGAGCTCGATACCTGCAACGCCTTCGGCTTGTGGGCACGGATGTACGGCGGCGACTTCCTCGACATGGGCCGGCGCGCCGACGTGCTGATGCGCGAGGCGCACGAGCGCGGCGACCTCTACGCCTCCACCACGATCGGCGGGTTCGTGCTGCCCCACGTCCTGCTGGCGCAAGGCCGGCCGGATGACGCGGTGCGCGCGGTCGACGAGGCGATGGGACGCTGGGGTCCGGAGGAGTTCCGGCTGCAGCATCTCAACAGCCTGTACGCGCGCACCTACATCGACCTCTACAAGGGCGACAGCAAGGCGGCCATCGCGCGGGCGCAACAGGCCCGCAAGGAATGGGTGTCGTCCGGTTTCTACAGCCAGATCCAGGTGCCCCGCATCGTCGGCGAGGGCCTGCTCGGGCGCGCGGCGCTGCTCATGGCCGCGCACGGCAACGACGTCTCCAGCATGCGCTCGCTGGCGCAGACGGCGATTCGCCGGCTCGATCGCGAGCAGGCCACGTGGGGCAGCGCCTGGGCCGGCCTCCTGCGCGCGGGCCTGCTTGCGCAAGACGGCAAGGCATCCGAGGCCGCGGCGTTGCTCGAGACCACGGCAGCGATCCTGGACGCGGTGCCGATGACGCAGTACGCCGCAACCGCGCGCTGGCAGGCCGCGCAGCTGTTGGGATCCGGAGACAAGTCAGAAGCGCTCCGCCACGCCGCGCGCCAGTGGGCCGCGCGCGAGGGGATCGCCGATCTCGATCGCCTCTCGGACACGTTCATCTTCCCGGTGACACGGTGACCCCATGATGCCTGCCGACCACGACGCCTACGCGAGCGGCTTCTACGATGCCATCGTGTGCGCCGTCCCCGTCGATCGCGACGTGCTGACCCGCTGCTTCCCGCCCGGCCTCGAGCTCGTCGATCGCGACCCGCAGCCGACCATCGCGATCATGTTCGGCCGCCATTCGCACGTGAAGCCGTGGTTCAGTTCCGGCGCCGGCAGCACCTACCTTGAATGGGTCGCGGCGGTGCTGTCGGTGCGGCGAATCGGAAAACCGGACGAACCCGTGTTCTCGCTGATGTCGCGGCTCTATCTCGATCACTGGTGGTGGGTGGTGATGGGGTGGCCGTACGGGTATCCCAAGGTCCGGGCGCGCATCCGCCGCGAAGACAACGCCTACGCGGTGCACTCGCTGCTCGGCGATGCACCGATCACGAACCTGCGCACGGCGCCGCTCGGTCCGCTCGTGAGCGTGCCCTCGTCGCCGGACGCGCCGCTGATCCGGCCGCTGTTTGAGCAACCGTTCATCGGCCAGGTGATCCCGGGCCTCTGGATCTACTCCCGGATGTGGTTCCTGCTGGACGAGGCCGAGGTGGCGCCGGTCACGGCCGCCTTCACCATGGAGCCCGGCTGCGTGCCGCACCTGCCGCGCCTCTCGTTCACCGTCGACGGCATCACGCCCGATCACGGCCGCGCCTTCCGCTTGCGCGTGCCGTGGCAGTTATCGCGGCCGTACTTGTCGCCGCCAGTTCCCCCCAACCTCGGCTAGCCCAGTTCCCCCAAGACGCACATGGCCAAGAAACGACTCGCAATCCTCGGCGCCGGTGTCGGATCGATGTCCGCCGCCTGGGCGATCACCAGCCGCCCCAACTGGCAGGACGACTACGAGATCACCGTCTACACGCTCGGCTGGCGAATCGGCGGCAAGGGCGCGAGCGGGCGCAATCCCGACTTCGGCGACCGTATCGAAGAGCACGGCCTGCACATCTGGATGGGGTTCTACAACAACTCCTTCAAGATGATGCAGGACTGCTACGCCGAGATGGGGCGGCCCGAGGGCAGCCCGATCCGCGAGTGGACCGATGCCTTCCGGCCTCACAGCTACTCGGTGCTCTACGAGTTCGTCGAGGGTCACTGGCGGCAGTGGCCGATCGAGATGCCGATCAACAGCGGCGTGCCGGGCAGCCCAGGCGACCTGCCCAGCCCGGTCGACTACCTCGAGATGCTGATCGAGTGGATGCTCGAGTCGATCATCGGCCCGACCCACGAAGCCGCCCTGCAGGCCCTGTTCGAGCGCGCCGCCGGCGACGTCGAGAAGATCGTACCCTCGTTTCTCGGCCGCGTCGAACGCTACTGCGAAGAGCGCTTGCGGCACCTGATCGATATCGATGCGGCCAGGCGCCGGGCGTTTGCGGCCTGGCTGGTGGCCGATCTCCACGAAGCCGTCGAGCTCGCGCAGGCGGGCGCCGCCCACGCCAACGGCAGCCGCATCACCGAGAACCTGCTCGCCTTCCTCGATCGGTTGCGCGTGGCGGCGACCCCGGTGATGGCGGGCCACGACGCCACGCGGCGGCTGTGGCTGCTGATGGATCTGGGCGTCGCCATCATCAAGGGCATGATTGCCGACGACGTCCTCCACAAGGGGTTCGAGGCGATCGAAGACTACGAGTTCCGCGCCTGGATCGCCGGCCACGGCGCCAGCCGCGAGACGCTGGCCTCGGCGCCGGTGCGATCGCTTTACGACCTCTGCTTCGCCTACGTCGACGGCAACCTCGACAAGCCGAACATGGCGGCCGGGACCTTCGTGCGCACCGCCCTGCTGATGGCGTTCGCCTACAAGGGCGCCTTCATGTACCGCATGACCGCGGGCATGGGCGACATCGTCTTTGCGCCGCTCTACGAGGTGCTGCGCAAGCGCGGCGTCAAGTTCGAGTTCTTCCAGCGCGTCACCGCCCTCACGCCGTCGGCCGATGGCACGGCGATCGACGAGATCCACATCAACCGCCAGGTGCGGTTGAAGGCCGGCGTCACGGCCTACGACCCGCTCGTCGACGTGAAGGGCCTGCCCTGCTGGCCGAGCGCGCCGCGGTTCGAGCAAATCGAGAACGGCGAGGCGCTCAAGGCCTCGGGTGAGAACATCGAGAACTACTGGTGCCCGTGGCCGTCCGAGCCGCGCGTGCTCAGCCGCGGCCGGGACTTCGACGAGATCGTCCTCGGCATTTCGGTCGGCGCGCTCGGGGAGATCGGCGCCGCGCTGAAGGAGCACGACCCGCGCTGGAAGGCGATGTGCGAGAACGTCGCCACGGTGGAAACGATGGGCGTGCAGATCTGGCTGCGCAAGACGCTCGCCGAGCTCGGCTGGCAGCTGCCGCCGGCGGTGGCGGGCACGTTCGCCGAGCCGCTCGATACCTGGGCGGACATGAGCGACCTGCTCGAGCGGGAAAACTGGCCGGCGGATCACATGCCGCAGGCCATCGTCTACTTGTGCGGCCCGATGCGGCAGATGCCGATTCCTCCCGACGCGGGACCGCCGTGGGTGCAATCGCGGCACTTACAGGTGATTCACACCACGCGGACCTGGCTGCAGAGCCACGGTGCCACCTGCTGGCCGCACGCCGCCAGCGCGCACAACCCGTCGGGGCTCGACTTCGAGTACCTGCACGATCACACCCGCGAAGATTCGCTGGCCGCCCAGTACCTGCGCGCCAACATCGACCCGGCCGAGCGTTACGTCCTCTCGGTCGCCGGATCCTCGAAGCACCGCCTCCGCTCCGGTGACTCGGGTTTCTCGAACATGGTGCTGGCCGGCGACTGGGTCTGGACGCCGATCAACGCCGGCTGCGTCGAAGCCGCCGCAATGGGTGGACTGGCCGCCGCCCAGGCCCTCTGCGGCTGGCCGCAGCATATTTCCGGCTGGAACGAATCCGGCCCCAAGCCCGGGAGTCCCCGCTCATGAGCTCCTCACCTGCACGGCGACGCGTCGCCATTCTCGGAGGCGGCGCCGGCTCGATGGCCGCCGCCTGGGCGCTGACCTCGCTCCCCGGTGCCGCCGAACGATTCGACATCACCGTCTACCAGATGGGTTGGCGCCTGGGCGGCAAGGGCGCCAGCGGCAGAAACGCCCGCTTCCACGATCGCATCGAGGAGCACGGCCTCCACGTGTGGGCCGGCTTCTACGCCAACGCCTTCAAGATGATGCGCGACCTCTACGGCGCCTTGCCGAAGGACGGCCGTCCGCTGCAGATGTGGGACGACGCCTTCAAGCGCCACAGCGCGGTGATGGTCGAGGAGTGGATCGACGATCAGTGGATCCAGTGGGCGATCAACCTGCCCGAAAACGACGAAGAGCCTGGCGTCGGCGGCGAGTTGCCGACACCCCTGGGCTATCTCGAGCTGATCCTCGATTTCCTCGCAGACTGGTCGCGCGGCTCGCGCTTGAACCTGGGCCATACCGAGCCGCCGCCATCACACCTGCCTGGCGCCCACCTGATGGACACGCTGGCGAAGTGGGATCGCGAGCTGCTCGCTGGTGCCGTCTCGGTGCTGCAATCGGTCGGCTTGCTGATCGAGCACAAGATCCAGGCCGACGCCGCGCACGCGCGCGAACTGCTGACCACGGCGAAGCAGGTCGCCCGGGCCACGCCGGTGGCGCAAGGCGGCGCCAGGGACGCGCACCATGCCGTGCTGGTCAGCCTGATCCGCGATGCCCACGCGTCGGCGCACGCGAGGCTCGAGCCGCAACGCGACAGCAACCCGGACGTCCGCCGGTTCCTCGACCTGCTCTCGCTTGGCGCCGCCACCGCCATCGGCATCGTCGAAGACGGCGTGCTCGAGCACGGCTTCGATGCGGTCAACGACCAGGAATGGAGCAGCTGGCTCCGCTCCCATGGCGCCACCGAAGAGGCCGTGACCTCGGCGCTGGCCCGCGGCATCTACGACTACGTGTTCGGTTACGCCAAGGGCGAGGAGAACCAGCTCGCGCTCGAAGCCGGCACTGCCACCCACGGCGTGCTGCGGCTCTTCTTCACCTACAAGGGCGCGCTCTTCTGGGAGATGCAGGCCGGCATGGGCGACGTCGTGTTCTCGCCCGCCTACGAGGTGCTCAAGGCGCGTCACGTGAAGTTCGAATTCTTCACGCGCATCGAATCGCTCGAGCCGAACGCCGATCGAACGGCCGTCGATCGCATCGTCATCCGCAAGCAGGCGGAGATCCGCGGTGGCAGCGAGTACAAGCCGCTGCGAACCATCCGCGGCGTGCCCAGCTGGCCGTCCGAGCCCGACCTCTCGCAACTGGTCGATGGCGAGCGCTACGCCGGGGTCAATTTCGAGTCGGCGTGGGCGCCGCCCACGGGCACCACGGCGGTGCTGCAGGCGGGCAGGGATTTCGACGATGTGGTCCTGGGGATTTCGCTGGGGGCGATCTCGATGATCGCCGGCAACCTGGCGGCGCCGGGCACGCCGTTCGCGGAGATGCTGCAGAAGGTCCAGACGGTGCAGACCTGCAGCATGCAGCTGTGGCTGTCGCCGGACGCCGCCGGCATCGGCGCGCCCGTGCCGGCGCGGGTGGTGTCGGCGTACGCGCAGTACCTCAACACGTGGTCGGACATGACCTTCCTGCTGCCGCGGGAAACCTGGCCGAAGGACGGGCCGCGCTTCCTGGCCTACTTCTGCGGCCAGTTCCCTGACGCCCCGGCCATTCCGCCCTTCGACGACCACGGCTTCCCCGCGCGCGAGCAGCAACGCTTCAAGGACAAGGTCCTCAGCTGGCTCCAGGCGAACGCGAAGGGGATCTGGCCCGGCGCCGTGACCGCAGACGGCCAGTTCGACTGGAGTCTCCTGTGGGACGAGGCCAAGGCCGATGGCGCCAGGCGGCTGGACTCGCAGTACCTGCGCATCAACATCGACCCGACGGAACGCTACGTGCTGTCGGTGCCCGGATCGTCGAAGTACCGGCTGCGCGGCGGTGAGTCGGGCTTCCGCAACCTGTTCCTCGCCGGCGACTGGGTGCGCACGTCGATCAACGCCGGCTGCGTCGAGGCCGCGGTGATGGCGGGCATGGACGCGGCGGCGGCGCTGTCGGGCGATCCGATTTACATCGTGGGAGGGCTCAGCTGATGGCGGCATCCGGCAGAAAGCGCATCGCCATTCTCGGCGGCGGCTGCGGCGCGATGACCGCCGCCTATTACCTCTCGCGCACGCCCGAGCTGCAGCGGCAGTACGAGGTCACCGTTTATCAGGTCGGCTGGCGCCTGGGCGGCAAGGGCGCAAGCGGCCGGCGCCTGGACGATCACGCGCGGATCGAAGAGCACGGGCTCCACGTGTGGGGCGGCTTCTATTACAACGCGTTCCGGATGATGCGCGAGTGCTACACGGCGCTCAAGCGCGATCCCAAGTCGCCGTTGGCCACCTGGGACCAGGCGTTCCTGCCGAAGAGCGTGGTCGCGTGGGAAGAGCAGCTGGGCCCGGTGTCGAAGAACTGGATCGTCCACGTGCCGCCCAACAGCGGCACGCCCGGCGAGGGCGGCGAGCTGCCGACGCTCCACGACTACCTCGAGATGCTGGTGGAGTTCCTGCGCGATTCGCTGGCGAACTTCCCGCACCCGAGCGTGCGCGCGATGGTGGAACACGAGGTCTTCGCCATCGCCGGCTCGGCGCTGGCGGCGTTGCGGTCACGCGGCGGCGCGCATCAGCCGACGGCCGATCACCTGGTGTCGCACCTGGACGGGTTCGACAGGTGGCTCGAAGACGCCTGCCGCGACTTCCTGCTTTCCCACGACGAAGCGCGGCGGATCTACATCCTGATGGACCTCGCGCTGGCGATGGCGCGGGGCATCGTCCGCGACGGCGTGATCGAGCACGGCTGGCTGGCGGTGGACGGCGTCGACTTCGCCGACTGGCTCAAGTCGCACGGCGCGTCGGCGCTGGCGCTGGAGTCGGCGCCGCTGCGCGGCTACTACGACTATTTCTTCGCCTACCAGGGCGGCGACCCCGACAAGCCGCGCATGAGCGCCTCGATGGGGCTCTATCACCTGTTGCGCCTGGTCTTCACCTACAAGGGCACGCTCTTCTACAAGATGGGGTCGGGCATGGGCGATGCGGTGTTCGGGCCCATCTACGAGATGTGCCGCAAGAACGGCGTGCGCTTCGAGTTCTTCCATGAAGTGCGCGAGCTCGTTCCCGGCGACGGCGGAGCGATCGACGAGATCCGGATCAACAAGCAGGTCAGGACGCCCAAGCCCTACCAGCCGCTGGTGGATGTGGGCGGCCTCCCGAGCTGGCCGTCGACGCCGCTCTACGATCAGATCGATCGGGCGCAGGCCGAGCGGCTCGAAGCCGACCACATCGACCTCGAGGACCCCTGGAGCGGGTGGGAAGGCGACCAGATCGTGCTGCGCGCGAGCGCCGACTACGACGCCGTGATCCTGGGCATCTCGGTCGGCGCGTTTCCGGCGATCTGCGCCCGGCTGATCGCGCGCGATCCGGCGTGGGCGCGCATGGTCGGCTCGCTCGAAACCATCCAGACACAGGCGCTGCAGATCTGGTGGACGCGATCGGTCGACGAGCTCGGCTGGACCTACGGCAACACCACCGGCACCGGCTACGGCCAGCCGTTCGAGAGCTGGTCCGACATGTCGCAGGTGATCGCCCGCGAAGACTGGAGCGGCGGCGCCGCGGCGAAGAGCGTGGTGTATTTCTGCGGCCCGATGCCGACCGCCGCCGCGCATCCTGGACACGAGGGCCCCGCGTTCGGCCGGTCCCAGAAGGCGCTGGCGCGCGACGCCGCGCTCGAATGGTCGACGCGCAACCTCGGCCACCTGTATGCCGGCGCGATGCGTGGCTCCGAGATCGACTGGACGCTGCTGGCGGCGCCGGCGGACGTGCAGGGCCCGGCGAGATTCGGCGCGCAGTACGTGCGCGCCAACTACACGCCGACCGAACGCTACGTGCTCGACCTGCCCGGCACGTCGATGTGCCGGCTGCAAGCCGGCCGATCGGGATTCACGAACCTGATGCTCGCCGGCGACTGGGTGTTCACCGGCCTGGGCGGCGCCGTCGAATCCGCCGTCATCGGCGGCATGCAGGCGGCTGAAGCCGTGCTCGGCGTTTCGCTGGACATCGTCGGCGCGATCCCGAGGCCCACCTAGCAGCGGTCGGGCTCCAACGCGAAACGGCTCGGGACTGCCCGCTGATGCACAGATTTGGAGTGTTCCAAATCCAGAAACCGGGTGCCATGACAGAACAGTCTGTGTAAGCTATTTGTATTCAATTAGTTACATGGGTTGATTCTGTTGTGTTTGGTTATTTATGTTCTATTTATATACAAATGGAGATTACGTCATATCTAGTCATCTAAATGACTTTGTCGGAGGTTGGTCAAGAATCCCAAGCAATTCGCCTATATAGAACTTTATATGACAGTGAAGTTATATATGGGCACTTCTGGGCCCGTCATTTGCATTGTCGTCGGGCAACATGACTGATCTTCTCGCTTGCCTGAACTTCCGGAAGAAGGCCGTGTGGGGTCGTTCCGTTATTGCCGCCACGTTCTGTCTGCTGCTGGCGGCGCCCACCGAAGCGCAACGACACGGCGGCAAGGTCGACGAAGCCGTCCGCAAGGCGGTCGTGGCCGGCGAGTCGACGCGGGTCATCATGCAGTTCGACTCGACGGCGGAACGCGATGCCGCCTTCGGCCGCCTGCTCGATCGCGGCGCGGCGGTGCGGACCATGGATACCGAAGCCGGCCCGGCGCTGAATGTCATTTCGAGCGCCGCTGCGCTGACCTCGGAGATCGACAACGCTTCGCAGGTGTCGGTGGATGCCAGGGTCACCGTGTTTGCGGCCAAGACCAAGACTCCTGCCCGTGCCAAGGGCAAGCCCGCGTCCAAGAAGAAGTCGTCGAAGGCCGCTCGCACCGGGATGACCGTCGCGGTCCTCGACTCCGGCCTCCAGGTTCAGGCAGACCTGCCCGCCTGGCGTGTTCGCCATTACGAGGACTTCGTGTCCAACGGTTCGAAGATGACTGATCGGTGCGGCCACGGCACGCACGTAGCCGGTGTGATTGGCGGCACGGGCGCTCAGTCCGACGGCGTGTACAAGGGCATAGACCCGGATGTTGACCTGGTGGTGCTGCGCGTGCTGGGAGACGATTGCTCCGGCAACACGAGCGATGTCATCGACGCACTCGAGTGGGTCGCTAAGAACCACCTCCGGTACAACATCCGGGTCGTCAACCTCTCGCTCGGTCACCCCGTGTTCGAGTCGGTCGTCACCGACCCGATGGTGCAGGCCGTGGAGCGTCTGTCGCGCAAGGGCATCGTGGTCGTGGCCGCGGCCGGCAACATGGGGATCAACCCCCTCACGAGCAAGCCGGGCTACGGTGGCGTGGGCGTGCCCTGTAACGCGCCCTCGGCGGTGTGTGTGGGCGCGCTCGACACCCAGGGCACCGCGTCGTTGAAGGACGACGCCGTCGCCAACTTCAGCTCTCGCGGGCCCTCGCGGTTCGACTTGCTGGCCAAGCCCGACATGGTAGCCGACGGTGTCAACGTGGTCTCGCTGTCGGCCAAGGGCAGCAAGCTCTACGGCGACGACGACGATGACGAGGACGGCCCCGACACGGATGACGACGGCGACCGCGACGAGCAGCGGCGCGTCGATGGCATCAAGGATCTCGACGGCAAATCCTCGTATCTCTTGCTTTCCGGCACGAGCATGTCCGCGCCACGCGTCGCGGGCGCCGCGGCCCTGGTGCTGACCGCCAACCCCCGTCTCTCGGCGAACATGGTGAAGATGGCGCTGCAGTTCACCGCGCGCGTCCTCCCCGGTTTCGACACGCTGGCCCAGGGCGCGGGTGCCCTCAACGCGGTGGGTGCCATTCAGATGGCGCAGCGCGTGAACACCGCAGCGCCGCACGGCGCCAACTGGCTGACCGCGCAATTGCCGAAGTCGAACACCGACGAGAACGGCAGGAATGTGACCTGGGGCCGCCGGCTGGTCTGGGGCGATCGTTTCATGCCCGCCGGCGCGGCGTCCGTGCACATGGCCCGCTGGGACGACAACATCGTCTGGGGCTTCGACACGCTGGCCGACAACATCGTCTGGGGCGATTGCGACGAGTGCGACAACATCGTCTGGGGCAACGACTGGGACGAGAACATCGTCTGGGGCAACAACTGGGACGACAACATCGTCTGGGGCGACAACATCGTCTGGGGCGACAACATCGTCTGGGGTTACTGGGCCGAGAACATCGTGTGGGGCTTCTGGGACGACAATGTTGTCTGGGGCAACGTGACGCGCCAGGACTATGAGTCGGACAACATCGTCTGGGGCAACGACTGGGACAACATCGTGTGGGGCAACTGCTCCTCGGCGAAGTCCGACGACGACAACGTCGTGTGGGGCAACAGCGACGACGACAACGTCGTGTGGGGCAACGACGACAACATCGTCTGGGGCTTCGACGATGGCGACAACGTCGTGTGGGGCAACAACTGCCAGGGGAAGGGGCGCTAGTCGTGGAGAAGATGCCCTTCCAACCCGAGCTGACGCGGCAGGCGACCATGGCGACGGTCACCTCCACTCCGGCGACGGTCACGACGAGCGACTGGAAGACGGGCCTGCCGGTGCTGACCGGGTCCTCCTTCACGCTGCGCGAGCTGCGCCTCGACGACGCGCCCTCGCTGCTGGCGATGCTGACGACCGAGGAGGTGGCGCGCTTCATTTCACCGCCGCCGACCACGGTGCCGGGGTTCGAGGGCTTCATCGCCTGGACCCATCGTGAACGCCAGGCCGGCACCTACGTGTGCTTCGCGGTCGTGCCCGAGGGCATGGACACCGCGGTCGGCATCTTCCAGGTCCGCTCGATCGAGCCCGGCTTCGGCACGGCCGAATGGGGCTTCGCGATCGGATCGCCGTACTGGGGCACGGGCGTGTTCGCCGAGGGCGCGCGGCTGGTCCTGGACTTTGCGTTCGATGTCGTCGGCGCGCATCGCCTCGAGGCGCGCGCGGCGGTGGCCAACGGCCGCGGTAACGGCGCGCTGCGCAAGATCGGCGCGGTGCAGGAGGGCCTGCTCCGCCGCTCGTTCCAGCGCCACGGCCAGCAGCACGACCAGGTGCTGTGGGGCATCCTCGCCGACGACTGGCGCCTGCAGCGCCGCTCGCCGCTGCCAGTGGTCGTCACGCACTAGTCAGACATCCGCTCGGGCACCCCTCAGGGGGTGTCCGAGCCTCCCCCCATCCCGGCAGAACCCCGATTTTGTGTTCCGTTATCGGTTTTTGTGTTCCCAATCAGAACAACAGTCTAAGTAGTTGTAAATAAGCTAGTTAGATAATAGATCTCGGAATCGTTGCCACTTAATGGGGCAGTTGGATGTCATTATTGTCGTTTCAGATCGACAACTGCAGTCACATTTAGACACATCAAAATACGGGCAATTATATGCAGTTAAAGTACTTTACAGGACTGCGAATCCTTATCTACTACTCCAGTGACCTGATTGGCCCACGGATTGCTCTAGGGAGGACCGATGCGGATTAGATCGCTCGTCCTCCCGCTTGCCGTGTTGATGCTGGCATTGATTGCGCTGCCAGCGTCGGCGCAGCGTCGTGAGCCCGGGACGCGTGAACGCGCCAAGCTCGACCCGTCGCTCACCCTGCTCGCGGAGAGCGTCACGGGCGAGTCCGGGGTCATCATCGAGTTCAACGACGAGCGCGATGCGGCGAGGTTGATCAAGAACCACGGTGGCAAGGCCGGGCGCCGGCTGGGCATCCTGAACGCGCGCGTTGGACGCCTGCCCAACTCCTTTATCAAGCGTCTCTCGAACCACCCCGCGGTGAAGCGCATCAGCCTCGATCGCGACGTTGAAGGCGCCGTGGCACGTACGGCGGTCACCATCGGCGCCCGCGCGGTGCAGGAGCTGATGGGCTACTCGGGCGCGGGCATCGGCGTCGCCATCGTCGACTCCGGCGTCACGGGCTGGCACGACGACCTCACGGCCGCGAATGGCCAGGGCCAGCGCGTCTCGCACTTCATGGACTTCGTGAACGGCCGAACGGAGTCGTACGACGATTGGGGACACGGCACGCATGTGGCCGGCATCGTCGGCGGCAACGGCGCCGATACCCTCGGCGTCCGCCGTTCGGTCGCTCCCGACGCGAACATCATCGCGCTCAAGGCGCTCGACAACCAGGGCCACGGCACGATCAGCAGCATCATCGCGGCGATCGACTACGCGGTGGCCAACAAGGACGCGCTGAACATCCGCGTGATCAACCTCTCGCTCGGCGCCGGCGTGTTTGAGTCGTACGAGACCGACCCGCTGACGCTGGCGGCCAAGCGCGCCGTGGACGCGGGCATCGTCGTCGTCGCGGCGGCCGGCAATCTCGGCCGGAACGCAACCGCGGAAAGCCAGTACGGCGGCATCACGTCTCCGGGCAACGCGCCGTGGGTCCTCACGGTCGGCGCGTCGAGCACGGAGGGCACGACCAGGCGGAGCGACGACACCATCGCCGGTTTCAGCTCGCGCGGTCCTACGGCCATCGACTACCTGGCCAAGCCGGATCTCGTCGCGCCCGGCACCGGCATCGTGTCAACGAGCGATCCGAACAGCCTCCTGTATCTGACCAAGCCGCAGGCGCTGCTGTCCGGGTCGGTGCCGACGGCGTACCTGCCGTATCTGAGCCTGAGCGGCACCAGCATGGCGGCGCCGGTCGTCGCGGGGAGCGTCGCGCTGATGCTCGAGGCGAATCCCTCGCTCACGCCCAATCTGGTCAAGGCGATCCTGCAGTACACGTCGCAGGCCCGTCCCCAGTACGATTTCCTCACCCAGGGCGCCGGTTTCCTCAATACGCGCGGGGCGGTGAAGCTCGCGCGCTTCTTCGCGCATCCGACGCCAGGCAAGGGTTATCCAGTCAGCAGAAACTGGAGCCGCCACATCATCTGGGGCAACCAGCGGATCGGCGGGGGCGCAATCCTGCCGTCGGCCAACGCCTGGGACGACAACATCGTCTGGGGGTCGGCCTTCACCGATCTCGGCGACAACATCGTCTGGGGCAGCGACTGCGACGACTACTACTGCGACAACATCGTCTGGGGCTCGAACCTCGGCGATGACAACATCGTTTGGGGCAGCGACTGCGACGACTACTACTGCGACAACATC
>Ga0156330_1219_pt2 | contig 25082 bp, 21 predicted proteins | sample RifCSPlowO2_12_FD_107978 | JGI IMG/M metagenome (GOLD analysis project Ga0156330, IMG submission 107978) | Acidobacteria bacterium RIFCSPLOWO2_12_FULL_67_14b | reverse complement strand
GTCAAGAATCCGATTCCATATTCGCGAGCTTGTTCTTCACGATGGTCGAGAAGATTGACGCCAGCTGATTGGCTTCGTCCTGGAATGCGGCGACGTGCTGGTAACCGGCGAGCCTGCAGCGCACGATGATGCGTATGGCGACGTGGGTTTCTTTCGCTTCGCGAAGGGAGATCCGCATCTTGGCGACGAAGTCGGCGTCGCTCGAGGCGGCATCAGCCTCTTCCAGATTGAATGTGCTGGAGCTGGTCGCGCGAATCAGCTGCCGCCACACATCGCGGCTGGGGTCATCGAGAGGCTTGGGCTTTGGGTAGGAACAAATGATCCCGCACGTCAGTTCAAACGAACGCTTCTGGAGCTCCAGGGTACGAGCGCGACTTGGAGAAGGGCCTTGATTTGGCATGCCCGTGAACGGAGCAAGGTGGACTCCACGGCGATTTGCTCGGAAATCCGCAAAACAACGAACCGGCAACCGCAGAATCTGCCACGCGAAGCCTCAAAGCCCGTGGCAGTTTCTGACACTCGGCACTCGGCACTCGGCACTTGGCACTTGGCACTCTTAACTCTTAACTCTTAACTCTTAACTCTTAACTCTTAACCCTGTCAGGTCCAGGGCAGCTCGACCGCGCCGCGCGCTTGACGCTCAGCGAGGTCCGGCAAACCCGACACGAGCCTCAGCACATCGTCCGGCAGATCGCGCGGGGACCACGTGGCGGAATCCACGCACGCCACGCGCACGAAGCCTTCGGCCAGCAGCTGCGCGGTGGTGTCGTCGCGAATCTCGAAGGCATGATGCAGGCGGCGAGGATTCTCCACGGTCGTGCTGATGCCGACGCGCACGATCTGGCCGGCGCGCGCGGGCGCGCGGAACTTCGCCTGCACATCCACGCGCGGCATCCCGAACTGGTGCGAGTCGAGCAGCGACTGCCGCGATCGCCCGAGCGATGCGAACAGTTCCTCTTCCGCGTCTTCGAACCATCGGAGGAAGTTCGGAAACCACACCACGCCGGCGGCATCGGTGTCGGACCAGTGGACCTTCTTGCGGATCTGGAAGAAGCTCGGCACGTTTCGAGTATATCGAGGAGTCTCGAGGAGTTCTTCACTGTAAACTCTTGGCTCCAGATGGACGGGCACGAGGGATGGGACGACTACGCGCCGTATTACGACTGGGAAAACGCCCAGACGGTGGGACGCCGCGACATTGCGTTCTGGCAGCGGATGGCGTCGGCGGTTGACGGGCCGGTGCTCGAGTTGGGCTGCGGCACCGGGCGCGTGGCGCTCCCGGTCGCGCGCCAGGGCGTGACGGTCGTCGGCATCGATCGGTCGGCGCCGATGCTGGATCGCGCCCGCACCCGCGTGAAGCGCGCCCGCCTGCAGTCGCGCATCCACCTGGTCCGCGGCGACATTCGGCACCTGCCGTTCCCGAATCGATCCTTTCCCCTCGTGATGGCGCCGTACGGCATCCTGCAATCGCTGCTCGTCGAACGCGATCTCACCAGGACGCTCGCCGCGGTGACGCGGGTCCTCACGCGGAAAGGGACGTTCGGCCTCGAGCTGGTGGCCGACCTGCCGGCGTGGGACGAGTACTCGAGGCGCGTCAGCATGCGGGGGAAGCTCGGACCGTCCGGCAAGCCGGTGACGCTGTTCGAATCGGTGACCCAGGATCGCCGCCGGCACATCACCCGCTTCGATCAGGAGTTCGTGGAGGGCCGCGGCAAGGACGCCGTCCACCGCCAATTCAACCTCGCCTTCAGAACGCTGACGGTGCCGCAGATGGTCCGGCGGCTCGAAACGGCCGGATTGGAGGTGTCGGCGCTGCTCGGCGACTACCAGGGCGGCCCATGGGATCTTCGGGCCGAGGTCTGGATCATCCTGGCCCGGCGGGGGTAAACTACCTTTTTCAAGCCGTGGACAAACCTGAAGGTTTGTCCCCACGCATCCAGGACAGACCCACAGAGGTTGTGTCCCTACGCATCCAGGGAGTTTCCACATGTCCGGCCATTCCAAATGGCACACGATCAAGCACAAGAAGGGCGCCGCCGACGCCAAGCGCGGCAAGATTTTCACGCGCCTGATCAAGGAACTCACGGTCGCCGCCCGCAATGGCGGCGGCGATCCGGGGATGAACCCGCGATTGCGGACGGTCATCGCGGCGGCCAAGGAAGTGAACATGCCCGCCGACAACATCAAGAAGGCGATCCAGCGCGGCACGGGCGAGCTGCCCGGCATCGTCTACGAAGAGATCACCTACGAGGCCTACGGGCCGGGCGGCTCGGCGCTGATCATCGAAACGCTGACCGACAACAAGAACCGCACCGTCGGCGAGCTGCGCCACATGCTCGAGAAGCACAGCGGCAATCTCGGCTCGACCAACTCGGTGGCCTGGATGTTTTCCAAGAAGGGCTACATCGTCGTCGAGAAGGCGAAAGCCGACGAAGAGAAGCTGCTGAACATCGCCCTCGAAGCCGGCGCCGACGACGTGCAGGACGATGGGGACAATTGGGAAGTGTTGAGCGACCCGGCGGCGTTCGAGGCGGTGCGCGACGCGGTCAAGGGATCGGGCGTTGAACCGGCGAGCGCCCAGGTCGCGATGCTGCCCCAGAACTACGTGAAGCTCACGGGCACCGCCGCCAGCCAGATGATCCGGCTGATGGACGCGCTCGACGATCACGAAGACGTCAAGCAGGTCTGGTCGAACTTCGACATCGAGGAGAAGGAGATCGAGGCCTCGCTGGCGTGAGGGTGTTCGGCATCGACCCCGGCTCGGAGCGCACGGGGTACGGCTGCGTCGACAGCGACGGCCGGCGCCACCGGCTGGTCCTGTGCGGGGCGGTGCGGGCCGGGGCGGGCGTCACGTTTCCCGAGCAGTTGTCCATCATCTACCGCGAGCTCTCGACGCTGCTTGCCGAGCATCGACCTGAGTGCGTGGCCATCGAAAGCATCTTCTACGCGGCCAATGCGCGGAGCGCGCTCAGGCTGGGGCATGCGCGCGGCGTCGCCATACTGGCGGCGGTCGAGTCCGGCGTGCCGGTGGTCGAGTACACGCCCGCGGAGATCAAGCGCGCGGTGGTCGGTTACGGGCGCGCGGAAAAACCGCAGGTCGGGCAGATGGTGAAGCTGCTGCTGGGGCTCGACAAGGTGCCGACGCCGCACGATGCGGCCGACGCGCTCGCGGTGGCGATCTGTCATTTACATAACCACAAGGGCACCCCTAAAGGGGTGCCCTACGGCAAGGGTCACAGCGACGGCGGCAAGGCGGCGAAGAGCTGGCGCCACTACAAGCCCGCTGCGCGGGCCGTTCGATGATCGCGCACCTTCGCGGACGCGTGATCGAGAAACACCCCAACCGGCTGATCGTCGACGTCGCCGGCGTCGGCTACGACGTGCTCGTGCCGCTCTCGACCTTCTATACGTGCGGCGAGGCAGGCGAGGAGATCGCCCTCCGCATCCACACGCACGTCCGCGAGGATCAGCTCGCATTGTACGGGTTTGCGACCGCGCTCGAGCAGGCGATGTTCGAGCGCCTGATCGCGGTCAGCGGCATCGGGCCGAAGCTGGCGTTGTCGGTGCTGTCGGGCATCGAGCCGCGCGACCTGGTGGCCGCCATCCAGCGCAACGACCTGGCGCGGCTCACGGCCATCCCCGGCGTCGGCAAGAAGACGGCCGAACGGATTTGCGTGGAGCTTCGCGATCGGCTGCCCAAGGCGATCCCGGCCGGGGGCGCGCCGGCGTCGCCGGCCGACACGCTGCGCGACGATCTGGTGTCGGCGCTCGCGAATCTCGGGTACCATCGGCAGGCAATCGACAAGACGATCGAGAAGCTGATGGCCACGCACCCGGAGCCGCGGTTCGAAGACGTCCTGCGAGCGGCCCTGAAGGACCTGTCGCGTGCCTGACCCCCGCCTGATGACCCCGGCGCGCGTCGACGAAGACGCCCAGGAAGAAGCCGGACTGCGCCCCCGCCGCCTCGACGAGTACATCGGGCAGGACCGCGTGCGCGAGCAGCTGCACGTGTCGGTCACCGCCGCCAAGCAGCGCGGCGAGGCGCTCGACCACACCCTGCTCTACGGCCCGCCGGGCCTCGGCAAGACAACGCTCGCGTACGTGATTGCGAACGAGCTCGGGGTGCCGGTGCGGTCCACGGCCGGGCCGGTGATCGAGAAGCCGGGAGACCTGGCCGGTATCCTCTCGAACCTGCAGCCGCGCGAAGTGCTCTTCATCGACGAGATCCACCGGATGTCGCCGACGATCGAAGAGATCCTCTACCCGGCGATGGAAGACTTCGAGCTCGACATCGTGATCGGGCAGGGGCCCGGCGCCCGGTCGGTGAAGGTGCCGGTCGAGCCGTTCACGCTGGTGGGGGCGACCACGCGCGCGGGGCTGCTGACCTCGCCGCTGCGCGCGCGGTTCGGCATCGTGCACCGGCTGGATTTCTACGGCAAGCGCGACATCGAAGAGATCATGCGGCGCTCGGCACGCATCCTCAAGGTGCCGATGGACGAGGCGGCGGCGGTGGAGATTGCCGGCCGCTCGCGCGGCACCCCGCGCATCGTCAACCGGCTGCTGCGGCGCGTGCGCGATTACGCGCAGGTCCGCGCCGACGGCCACGTCACGGTGGAAGTGGCGCGCGCGGCCATGGCGCTGCTCGACGTCGATCAGTACGGCTTCGACGAGAGCGATCGCCGGCTGCTGCTGACGATCATCGACAAGTTCGCGGGCGGACCGGTCGGGCTCGGCAGCCTGGCGGCGTCGCTCAGCGAGGAAACCGACGCGATCGAAGACATGTACGAGCCGTACCTGATCCAGATTGGGTTCCTGGAACGCACGCCGCGCGGCCGCGTCGCGACGCCGCGCGCCTACGAGTATTTCGGGCGCACCGCGCCCGGGAGGGGGCTGTTTTGAACGTCCGTCGAGTCGAAATCAAGAGCCTGGCGACCTTCGTGCCGCCGCGCCTGCTGACCAATGCCGATCTGGAGAAGATGGTCGACACGTCGGACGAGTGGATCCTCCAGCGCACGGGCATCCGCCAGCGCCACATCGTCGACCCGGGCGTGGCGACGAGCGACCTGGCGGCGGAAGCCGCGAAGAAGGCGATCGCGCGGGCGGGCCTGACGCCGGCCGACATCGACCTGATCATTGTCGGCACGGTGACGCCAGACATGCTGTTTCCGAGCACGGCGTGCCTGGTGCAGCACAAGATCGGCGCGACCGCGGCGTGGGGTTTCGACCTGTCGGCGGCGTGCTCCGCGTTCACCTACGCGCTCACGGTGGGCAGCCAGATCGTGGCGGCCGGCGGCGCGCAGCACGCGCTGGTGATCGGCGCCGATGTGATGTCGAGCATCATCGACTACACCGATCGCGCCACGTGCGTGCTGTTCGGCGACGGAGCGGGCGCGGTCGTGCTCGGCGCCTCCACGGATCCCGCCGTCGGCATCATCGACTTCGAACACCGGATCGACGGCAGCGGCGGCGCCTCGCTGTGCATGCCCGCGGGCGGCAGCAAGATGCCCGCCACGCACGCGACCGTGGACCAGCGCCTGCACTTCGTGAAGCAGGACGGCCAGGCCGTGTTCAAGTTCGCGGTCCGACAGACCGGAGAAATCTGCGGGCGGCTGCTCAAGCGGAACAACCTGACCGGCGAGGACCTCGATCTGTTCGTGTCGCACCAGGCGAACAAGCGCATCATCATGTCGGCCGCCGAGCGCATCGGCATGCCGCCGGAGAAGGTCGTGATCAACATCGATCGGTTCGGCAACACGACCGCCGCGACCATTCCGCTCGCGCTCAACGACGCCGTGGAGAGCGGCCAATTGAAGAAGGGCCACCTCATCCTTTTGACTTCGGTTGGCGCGGGATTTACGGTCGGATCCGTCCTGGTTCGGTGGGGACTCTAACGTCTGACTGTGCCGAAACAGCACTGGCTGCCAGCGCGGACCAGATAAAGTGGTTCCATAAGTCGCTCTAGGACAAGATGTTGTCGCTTATGTCCTTTATCGGCACAACATTTTCATCAAATATCAAAAAAGAACATACTAGTTAAACTATTATAAATAAAGTAGTTAGTGGCAATAATTGGTCGTACACAGCGGTTTCATGGTCCCTGACGGAACATATGTGTAATACACCTCAAGTGCATATATGTGATGTTATTGTCATATAGAGTGCTATACTCGCTGTGTTTTGCACGCCCTTTTTGGGCTGGCCTGGGGATTGCTGAGCAAGTTCACGATGTTGCAGATCTCTCGACGCCTCGTTTCGCTTACCGCGCTGCTGGCGCTGGTCGGCTTCGTCGGGTCCGCATCGGCGCAGGACAAGATCGATCGCGCGCTTCGCGAGGGCCGCTACAACTCCCAGACGCAGCACGTCATCCTGAAGGCCAAGCCCGGATACGCGGGGTGGATGCGCAACCTGTTGGCGCAGCGGGGCAAGCAAATCGACGCGGAGCTGCCGAGCATTGAAGCGTTGGCCGTTGAGCTGACCTCCGCCGAGCTGGACGCCCTCTGCAATTCCAGCCTGTCTGACGGCTGCTCTGAAGATTCGCGCGTGTCGCCGCACGCGGCCAGGGTCGGGGGCAGGGTTCCGGTCGTGAAGGCCCTCAATCGCCTCCCGAAGGTCAACACCCTGCTCGGTACGCTGGGCATCACGCCCTACGCCGGGGGCGGTTACGGCGTCACGGTGGCGCTGATCGACTCGGGCATCACGCCGGCGGCCGCGTTCGGCAACCGCATCAAGGCATTCTACGACTTCACCCAGGGCACGCTTCGCGTGACGCCCTACGACGACTACGGCCACGGCACGCACGTGGCGGGCCTCATCGGCGGCCTCCAGTTCTACGAGGACCTGCAGTACCAGGGCGTCGCGCCCAGCGTGCAGTTCGTCGGCCTGAAGGTGCTGGACAAGACCGGCGGCGGCAAGACCAGCGACGTGATTCGCGCCATCGAGTTCGCCATCGCCAACAAAGCCACGTTCGGCATCGACATCATCAACCTCTCGCTCGGCCATCCGATCTTCGAGCCGGCCGCCACCGACCCGCTCGTGCTGGCGGTGGAAAAGGCGACGAAGGCGGGCATCATCGTCGTGGCGTCGGCGGGCAACCACGGCGTCGACCAGAACGGCGAGCTGGGTTTTGCGGGCGTCACCTCACCCGGCAACGCGCCGTCGGCGATCACGGTGGGCGCCGCCGATCACAACAACTCGGTCACGCGCGACGACGACCGCATGGCGGTGTACAGCTCGAGCGGCCCGACCTGGTACGACGGCCTCGTCAAGCCGGATGTCGTGGCTCCCGGGCACATGCTCAGCTCTGTGGCGTCGCCGCTGAGCTCGCTCGTCAAGGGGTATCCGAAGCTCGTGAAGAGGGGCGGCTCGGGCACGAAGTTCCTGCAGCTGTCGGGCACCAGCATGGCGGCGGGCGTGACCACGGGCGTCGTGGCCCTGCTCAAGCAGGCCATGCCGGCGCTCACGCCGAACCTCGCGAAGGGCGTGCTGCAGTACACGGCGATCCCGATGCACGACGACGCGGGTGACGCCTACAGCGCGCTGCGCCAGGGCACGGGCGAAATCAACGCGGGCGGCGCGGTGAAGCTCGCCAGCAAGATCAGGCTGAACGTCACCGACCTCGAGACCAAGTGGGTCACGATCCAGCCGCACACGAACATCGGCGGCCAGACCTACGCCTGGGCCGGCAACATCGTCTGGGGCGACAACATCGTCTGGGGCGACTCGGTTTACTACAACCTCCCGGTCTGGGGCCTCAACATCGTGTGGGGCAACAACATCGTGTGGGGCGACAACATCGTCTGGGGCGACAACATCGTGTGGGGCGACGGCCTCGACGACGACAACATCGTGTGGGGCAACAACATCGTCTGGGGCGACAACATCGTCTGGGGCTACAACATCGTCTGGGGCGAGAACATCGTCTGGGGCGACAACATCGTCTGGGGTGACAACCTCGTCGCGAAGAAGGACCCCACCAACGTCTACTTCGCCAACGACAACATCGTGTGGGGCAACCTGGACGACGACAACATCGTCTGGGGCAACGACGACAACATCATCTGGGGCAACGACGACAACGTCGTCTGGGGCAACAGCGACGACGATAACATCGTGTGGGGCAACGCCGCGGTGCTCACGGGCGGGAAGGGGCGCCGGTAATGACCGGCACCCGTGAAATCCCGATGAGGACCGCGACGCCCCCGCGGCCTGCGGGCATGAGCGGTCGCCCTCGTCAGGCCAGCGTCACCAGCGACTGGCGGGAACGGCTGCCGGTCCTGACGGGCGCCAAGATCCGCCTGCGAGAGCTCGAGCTCACTGACGCGCCGTCGCTGCTGGCACTGCTGACGACCGAGGAAGTGTCGCGGTTCATCTCGCCGCCGCCGACCACGGTCGAGGGCTTCGAACGGTTCATTACCTGGGCGCAGGGCGAGCGCGCGCACGGCCGTTACGTGTGCTTCGCCGTGGTCCCGCACGGGATGAACACCGCGGTCGGTCTGTTCCAGGTCCGGCAGCTCGAGGCCGGTTTTGCGAACGCCGAGTGGGGCTTCGCGATTGGCTCCGACTTCTGGGGCACCGGCATGTTTGCCGATGGGGCGCAGCTGGTCGTGGATTTCGCGATCGAGACCATTGGCGTCCACCGGCTCGAGGCGCGGGCGGCCGTGCTGAACGGCCGCGGCAATGGCGCGCTCCGGAAGATCGGGGCCGTGGAAGAAGGCGTTCTCCGCCGCTCGTTCCTCAAGGACGGGCGCTATCTGGACCAGGTTCTGTGGTCCATCCTCTCGGAAGACTGGCTCCGGTCGAAGGCGGTTTGGGGGTCGAAAGCCGTGCACTAGTGTGCAACCCGGCCCCAGGGATTTGACTTGCCACGGCCGGGCCGGAATCGGGTAATATTGCACATTCCATCTTGTAAGACCCTGTAAGACCCTTTGTGACGTAGCCACGCAATACCCTGGAATCTGAATGAACTTTAGCGGTTTCCTTCGCCGCCGGACTGCGGTTCTGGCGCTCGCGCTGAGCGCTGTGGCCGTGGCGCCGTCTGCGGCACAGACGAGCGACGACGCGGTGCGCCAGGCCGTGGCGTCGGGGTCGTCGGCGCGCGTGATCATGCAGTTTGCGACGGCCGCCGCGCGGGACGCGGCGTTCACGCGCCTGCTCGATCGCGGCGCGGCCGTCCGCGCGACCGACACCGAAGTGGGTCCGGCGCTCGTCGTGTTCGGCAGCGCGGCGGCGCTGGCGGCCGAGTTCGCGTCGGCGTCGCAGGTGTCGACGGATGCGCCGGTGACCGTGGCCTCCGTAACGCCGGCCCGCGCGCGAGCGGCGCGGCGTTCGAGCCAGGCGGGCACGACCCACGACACGCCCTCGTTTGGCGGGCTGTCGGTGGCGGTCATCGACTCCGGCTTCCAGCCCCATCCCGACCTTCCGCTGAGCCGCATCCGCAAGTTCATGGATTTCGTGTCGGGCGCAACGACGCCGGTCGACCAGTGCGGTCATGGCACGCACGTGGCGGGCATCATTGCCGGCAGCGGCGCGCTCTCGGCCGGTGCGTATGCGGGCGTCGCGCCCGGCGTCGACATCGTGGCCCTGCGGGTGCTCGGCAACGACTGCTCGGGCACCACCAGCGACGTGATCGACGCACTCGAGTGGGTGGCGCGCAATCACGAGACCTACAAGATCAAGGTCGTCAATATGTCGCTCGGGCACGGCGTGCTCGAGTCGATCTTCACCGACCCGCTGGTCCAGGCCGTGGAGCGGCTGTCGCGCAAGGGCATCGCGGTGGTGACCGCAGCGGGCAACAAGGGGATCAACCCGGCGACCGGCAACCCCGGGTACGGCGGCGTCGGCGTTCCCTGCAACGCGCCGTCGGCGATTTGCGTCGGCTCGCTCGACACGCAGGACACCGAGAATCTCGCCGACGATCGCGTCGCCGACACGAGCTCGCGCGGACCGACCCGGTTCGACCTGCTGGCCAAGCCCGACCTCGTCGCGCGCGGTGTCGACGTCGTGTCGCTGGCCGCGCCCGGCAGCGCGCTGTTCCGGGACTATCCCGACCTGCGCGTGAACGGCGTCGACGGCCAGCCGCACTACTTCACCCTGTCTGGCACGAGCATGTCGTCTCCGGCCGTGGCCGGGGCCGCCGCGCTCCTCTTCAAGACAAACAACCAGCTGTCGGCAAACGCCGTGAAGCTGTCGCTACAGTTCACCGCCCGGATCCTGCCGCTGACCGACGTGCTGACGCAGGGCGCGGGCGCCCTGAACCTGGTTGGCGCCATGACGCTGGCGAAGGCCATCAACCCCGCCGCCCCGCGCGGAACCAATTGGATCAAGTACGCGATTGCCGCGCAGAACCGCGATGAACACGGCCTGACCATCAAGTGGGGCCAGCGCATCATCTACGGCGACCGCTTCATGCGCGCGCGCTACGCCCAGTACCACCTGTTCCGCTGGGACGACGACATCGTCTGGGCCTACGACGCGATTGCCGACAACATCGTCTGGGGCAACCAGCAGGACGACAACATCGTGTGGGGCAACGACGACAACATCGTCTGGGGCAACGACGACAACATCGTATGGGGCAACGACGACAACATCGTGTGGGGCAACATCGAAGACGAGAACATCGTGTGGGGCAACGACGAGACCGACAACATCGTGTGGGGCATCGACGACAACATTGTCTGGGGCAACGACGACAATATCGTGTGGGGCAACAGCGACGACGACAACATCGTCTGGGGCAACGGCATCGCGCGCGGCGTGTGGGCCGCCAACGTGGTCTGGGGCTTCTGGGACGACAACATCGTCTGGGGCAACGTCGCCTACGACGACGCCGACAATATCGTCTGGGGCAACGACGACGACAACATCGTGTGGGGCAACTGCTCGCAGGCCATGGACGACAACATCGTCTGGGGCAACTGCGACAACATCGTGTGGGGCAACGATGACAACATCGTCTGGGGCAATTCAGTGTTGACCGGCGGGAGGCGTTAGCCATGGAAAAGATGCCTTACCAGCCGGAACTGGAGCGGGCGGCGACGATGGCCGTGCCCGCGTCGACCACCCCTCGACCCGTGTCTGGGGACGCTTGCTCGGGGCAGGCGACGGCGACGACGACCGACTGGCGGTCGGGACTGCCGGTGCTGGGCGCCGCGGCAATATCGCTCCGCGAGCTGCGGCGGGAAGACGCGCCGTCGCTGCACGCGATGCTGACGACCGAGGAAGTGGCGCGGTTCATCTCGCCGCCGCCGACCACCGTCGCCGGCTTCGAGCAGTTCATCGCGTGGACCCACCGCGAGCGTCTCAGCGGCAACTACATCTGCTTCGGCATCGTGCCCGCGGGCATGACCGTGGCCGTCGGCATCTTCCAGTTGCGGTCGATCGAGCCCGGCTTCGGGTCGGCCGAATGGGGCTTCGCGCTGGGCTCGCCCTTCTGGGGCACGGGGCTGTTCGCCGAGGGCGCGCGGCTGGTGCTGAACTTCGCCGTGGACGTTGCCGGCATCGCGCGCCTCGAGGCGCGCGCGGCGGTGGCCAACGGCCGCGGCAACGGCGCGCTGCGGAAGATCGGCGCCGTGCAGGAAGGCGTGCTGCGCCGGTCGTTCCTGCGCAACGGCCAGTATCACGACCAGGTGCTGTGGTCGATCCTCGCGGAGGATTGGCGCCTGCAGCGCATCGGCCAGGAGCCGACGGTGGTTCACTAGTTTTCGCGGGACTTTCACTGGTCTTCGCGGGACTGAAGTCCCGCGCTGCCTGTTCGTCACACGTATAGCCCGGGCGCCTCCAGGGGGCGCCCGGGCTTTTTTTTCTCCACCTTCGCCCGCAGGATTCAAGGCGGGCTACGGTGGAGAACCCGCCATAGCTCGCCTTCACCCTTGCGCGAGCGGCGGCGGGTCCCCCACTATTGGACGCGTTGAACGTCTCCGATTTCGATTTCGACCTTCCCGCCGAACTCATCGCACAGCAGCCGCCCGCCGTTCGCGGCGGGTCGCGGCTGCTGGCGCTCGATCGCGCGAGCGGCCGGGTATCGCATCACCGGTTCTCCGATCTGCCATCCCTGCTCGTTCCGGGCGATGTGCTCGTCGTGAACGACACGCGCGTCTTCCCGGCGCGCCTGATCGGCAGGCGGTTGCCGGGCGGCGGGGCGGCGGAGTGTCTTCTCGTCCGGCGGACCGAGGTGGGCGGCGCGCCGCATGACGAGACGTGGATCGCGCTCGTGCATCCGGGCCAGCGGCTGCGCGAGGGATCGCGGATGGTCTTCGAGTCGGGCGACCGGCGCCTGCACGCGGAGGTCCTGGGCATGCACTTCCACGGCCGCCGGACGGTGCGCCTGTGGACCGAGGACGGCACCACGGTCCGGGAGGCGGTCGACGCACTCGGACACGTGCCGCTGCCCCCGTACATCAAGCGTGACGACGTGGCCGCGGATCGCGAGCGCTACCAGACGATCTATGCGCGCGAGCGCGGATCGATCGCGGCACCCACCGCCGGCCTGCACTTCACCCCGGCCCTGTTCGAGGCGCTCGAGACGAAGGGGATCATCACGCTCGCGGTGACGCTCCACGTCGGGTACGGGACGTTTCAGCCCCTGCGCGTCGATCGCGTGGAAGAGCACGAGATGGAGGCGGAGGACTTCGAGGTATCGGCGCCCACCGCGGCGGCGCTGACGGCGGCGAAGCGAGAGGGCCGCCGGATCATCGCGGTCGGGACCACGTCGGTGAGGACGCTCGAGTCGTTGCCGGCGGATCCGGCGGGCAACGTGCAGCCCGGCAGCGGCGAGACGGCACTGTTCATCCACCCGGGCCACCGGTTCCGGCTCGTCTCGGGCATGGTCACCAACTTCCACCTGCCCCGATCGTCGCTGCTCATGCTGGTTGCGGCGCTGGCCGGAACCGATCGGGTGCTTGCGGCCTATCGGGAAGCGGTCGCGAAGGAGTATCGTTTCTACAGTTACGGCGACGCGATGCTGATCCTATGAAGCTGCCATACGAGGAATTCGATCTGTCGGGCGTGAAGACCTATCCGCTTGGCTCGCGCGAGAGCAAGGTGAGCCTCGCGCAGTTCGCGGCGCTCTACAAGAAGGGCGACGGGATCGGCGGGTGGCTGCGGTCGCTGCCGCGGTTGCTGGCGGCCGGCGACTTCACGGCGGTGGTCAACGCGATGCTGGCCGCGCGCCAGGCGGAGCGCGCCATCGTGTGGGGTCTCGGCGCGCACGTCCTCAAGACGGGCCTCTCGCCGGTGCTGGTCGACCTGATGGAGCGCGGCTTCGTCTCGGCCATCGCCACCAACGGCGCCGGCGTGATTCACGACTTCGAGATCGCGCTGTCCGGCGCCACCTCGGAAGACGTCGATGCGACGCTCGGGCCGGGCACGTTCGGCATGGCCGACGAGACCGGCACGCTGTTGAACCGCGCAATCAACGACGGCGTGGCGGCGGGGCTGGGCCTGGGACAGTCGGTCGGCAGGTTCCTCGCGGATCGCCGGCCGCCGTTCGGGCAGATCAGCGTGGCGGCCACGGCGTGGCGCCTCGGGATTCCCCTCACCGTTCATGTCGCCGTCGGCACGGACATCATCCACATGCATCCGCAGGCGTCGGGGGCGGCCATCGGCGAGGGCAGCCTCCGCGACTTCAAGTACTTCGTGTCGTCGGTGGCGCGGCTGCAGGACGGCGTCTATCTCAATTGCGGGTCGGCGGTGGTGTTGCCGGAAGTGTTCCTCAAGGCCGTGGCGATCGCGCGCAACGACGGACGGCCGCTCGACGGGCTCACCACCGTCAACCTCGACTTCCTCCGGCACTACCGGCCGCTCACCAACGTGGTGGCGCGCCCCACGGCCGGCGCCGGCAGGGGGTACTCGCTGACGGGCCACCACGAGATCATGATCCCGCTGCTCGCGGCCGCCCTGATCGAAGGATCCTAGTCCCGGCGGGCACTTGGGTCGCTGGGGCGCCTTGCGGGATTAGGGTCACTCGTAGCGCATCGCGTCGACCGGCTCGAGCGCCGCCGCCTTCATCGCCGGGTAGAGGCCGAACACCAGGCCGACGACAAACGACACGGCGAACGCGAGCAGCACGGCCGTCGGCGACACGTGCGTGGCCCATCCCGCATACGTGGAGATCCCCACCGAGACGACCGCGCCCACGACGATGCCGGCGATGCCGCCGCTCACCGTCATCAACAGTGTTTCGATCAGGAACTGCATGGTGATGTCTCGCCGCCTGGCGCCCGACGTGCGGCGGACGCCGATCTCCCGCGTGCGCTCGACCACCGAGGTCAGCATGATGTTCATGATGCCGATGCCGCCCACGAGCAGCGCCAGCACCGCCACGCTGCCCACCACCACGCTGAACGTGCGCTGGGTCCGGTAGCGCTGCGCCAGCAGCTCCCGCGGCACGACGATCAGGAACTCGTCGGCGTGATGCGTCTGCGCCAGCGCGCGGCCGAACACCACGCCGAGCTCCTGCGCGCGCTCGCCGTCGGCGACCTGCAGCCAGATCTCGTCCACCGGCTGCTCCGGCGCCAAGGCGAGCGTGCGTCCGGTCAGCGTCGGCAGCGGCACGAACGTGGTCTGGTTCACGTTGTGCCACGCCATCGAACCGCCGGCCTGCGGGTCCAGTCCCTGTTCGCGCAGCACGCCGACCACCTGGTAGTAGTCCTGTGCCACCCGCACGTGCTCGCCCAGCGGATCCCGATAGCCGAACAGCTTGCGCGCCCTGAGCGCGCCCAGCACGCACGTGCGCGCCACCGTCTGTTCGTCGGTCAACGACAGGAACCGGCCCCGTTCGAGCTTCAGCCGCAGGATGGCCTCGTACGGGGCCCGGACGCCGAGCACCGGCGCCGTCTCGAACGACCCTCCCCGGCCGATGCTGACGTAGCGGGCGACGACGGGGGACGACACCTGCACTGTGGGGACGAGCCCGGCCACGCGCTCGGTATCCGCGGCGGTGAGGCTTCGCCTCATCACGCCGGCTTCCGTCAGCCCGCCCGTGGTGCGCGCCACCAGATTGTCGATGCCCAGCGACTCGACCTGCGTGAGCGCCTCGCGCGCGGCCCCCTCGCTGACCGACATCATCGCAATCACCGCGGCGACGCCCAGCACGACACCGAGGACGCTCAGCGAGGTTCGCAGCCGATACCGGCCGAGGGCCTCCACCGCGATACGGAGGTACTCGCCGAGCTCAGCGAGGTTGAAGCGCATTGGCGGGTGCGCGGCCGGTGGCGGCCGCGCCGGCGTTGGGCGGCTCGGTCAGCGAGACGCGCTCGTCTTGGCGAAGCCCCTTGAGGACTTCGACGACGCGGTCGTTGGATTCGCCGAGATCGACGGGCCTGGCCTCCAGCCCGCCGCGGCTGACGAGGTAGACGACCACCCCTTCCGGCCGCCTGAACACCGCCGTCACGGGCACCAGCAGCACGTCCGTGCGTGTGCCGACAATGACGTCGGCGCGGGCGCTCATCTCGGGGCGAAGCTCGGCGGTGGTCGGGTCAAGCTCGACGATCAGGTCGAAGCGCTTCTCGTCGAAGGGCCGCGTCGCCGACGCGCTGGCCAGCGTGCCGACGCGGCTCACCTTGCCGGTGAGCCGGAGATCCGGGAACGCCTCCACGCGCACAGTGGCGGCCTGGCCCGGGCGCACCCGATGCACTTCCGCCTCGCCGACGGAGGCTTCCACCAGCATGCGGTTGACCTCGGGGATCGTGACGATGCCTTGCGTGGCAAACACGCGGTCGCCGACCCGCAGCTTGCGGCGGGGATTGACGTTCAGGAACTCCTCGTAGACGACGAGGCCGGGGCTTCTCGCGTGGATCGTGCAGCCGTCAATCAGGCGCGTCAGCAGCTCCAGGAGGGCCTGCGATTCGACCACGCGGGCCCGCGCATGTCCGAGCTGCGCGGCCTTCTGCGCCAGTTGCAGCGACGCGCGCTTCTGCTCGCGCGGATGCGACATCTGCACGACGATGTCGGTGCGGCGGCGGGCGAGGCCGAGCTCCTCCTCGGCTTCCTCCAGCTGATCGCGCGTCTTGGCCAGCTCGTCGCGCGTGATGAAGCCCTTGTCCAGCAGCGGCTTCAGGTGCTCGAACTCCTCGCGCAATCGCTCGGCCTTCTTTTGCGCGCGCTGCAGGCCGGTGCGCGCCTCTTCGACCGAGAGCGCGCCCTCGCCCTCGGTGACGTCGCGGATGGTGGCCCCGGCTTCTTCCCACTCACCCTCGGCCACCTGCAGGTCCATTTGCGCCTGGCGCAGCTCCTGCTTGACGCGATCGAGGTCCAGCTCCAGCTCCGTCGTGCCCAGGCGCACGAGCAGGTCGCCTTCGTTGACGCGCGTGCCTTCCGGTGCGAGCTCGCGGATCTCCACGTCACGGCCCGGCACCGGCGAACGATAGGTGATCGACTGGATCGGCCTGAGGGTACCCGCCGTGGTGAGCGTCGCGACCAGCTCGCCGCGTTCGACCTTGGCGACGAGCCTGGGATCGGCGCCGGTCCGCGACCAGAGCGCCGCCGCCGCCACCACCACGACGACGGCCACCGCGCTCGCGATGGTCCGCGGGGCCTTGAAGAACGGCCGGCCGGGGGAAGGGGTGGTCACTGATCCAGATTAGACGCCATCGGCAGGATTGGCGTCGAGCCCTCGAGGTCCGCCCTGGGGTCGAGGACGCCCAGCAGGGCCCGCAACCTGAGCCGGGAGACCGCTGCGTCGGCGAGGGCCTGGATTCTGCGGCCTTCCGCCCCCAGCAGCGCGCTTTCGGCCGTCACGACATCGAGGTTGTTCGACAGGCCGTTCTGGTACCGCAGCTCGGCCACCTCGACTTCCTTCTTGCCAATCTCGACGCTGGTCTCGGCCGACATGACGCTGCGCACCATCCGATCGCGCTCGCGAACGGCCAGCTTCACATCGTCGGCGATCTGCCGCTCGAGGGTGGCGATTTCCCGCCGCCGCCGATCGCGATCCAGGATGGCCGACTGGAACTCGACCTGTTGCGCGGTGCGGTCGACGGGCATGCTGATCGTGAAGAACGTGGCAAACTGGTAGCCCTCGAGCCCGAAGCTGTCGCGGAAGGTCTTCGCCGTCTCGCGGCGCGTGAGCGCCAGGTTGACATCCACCTGGGGGAGCAGCTGGTTGCGCGAGAAGCGGATCTGCTGGTCGGCATCGCTACTGGCGGCCACGCGGCTCTTGAGGTCGAGCCGGTTCGCCAGGGCCACGGCCGTGGCCCGCGCCACGTCGATTGGCTCCGCATCGAGGCGCGGGATGTCGGCCTGCACGTCGAACACGTCATTCGCCGGACGGCCCATGAGGAACGACACGCGATCGCGGGCGTCTTCGACGCCCGACTGCGCGTCGAACAACTGAATCTCGGCCTGCGCGACCAGTTGCTGCGACCGCAGGACGTCCAGCTGCGACACCAGGCCGGCGTCGAGCTTGGCTTCCGACGCGTCCCGCAGCCGGCGCGCGCGCTGCAGGCTCTGGCGCGCGACCTCGACGAACGCCTGCTGTGAGAGCACGCGATAGTACGCCGCCGCCACATCGACGGTCACCTGCTGTTCGGCGAGCGCCTGCTGGCGGTCGGCCTCCTCGCGCCGGAGCTCCGCGCTCGTCAGCGAACGGCGCGCCACGCTCGGGCCGAACCCGCGCAACAGCGGCTGGGTCAGGGTGAGCGTCGTGTCGGCGTTGTAGAAGAGCACGTCGCCCTCGGACCCGCCGGTCACGCCGGGGATCTGCGCGGAAGCCGTTCCGGTGCTGAGCCGCAGTTCCGTGCCGGTGACGAGCTTCTGCGAGACGTCGACGCGGTAGGTCTGACTGCTCACGTCGGTTCGACCGAACGAGCCGAAGATGTTGGGCGTGACCTTGGGCCTGAAGGTGTTGCGGGCCAGCCGCAGGCCGAGGTCGGCCTGCGCGATGGTGTCGTGCTGGTTGACCAGCCGCTCGTTCCTTGCGAGGGCTTCGTCAACGGCTTGCGCGAGCGTGAGCGTCTTGCCACCTTGCGCCGATACGCCCGCGGTCGCGGCCTGCAGCATCGCCGCGCCAACACAGGCGGCGAAGAGGTGTCGTCGTCGGAATGAAGTCACTGGCGTACCCTTCGAAGAAATGGAATGCCGAAACGGAGGCTGCGTGTTACCTCGAGCAGGACAGTCGGTATTCTCAGCGGGCCCCGGATCCGCCCGAACAATTGGGCATCACTTGTACCGTGACGCCGTGTCGTGTCCCACGTATAGAAGAAGGTGCCGGCGTCGGCGCCAAGCTCGAGCCGTCGCATCGCGCCCGCGTCGCTGCCGGATCGCAATTCCGGAACGCACTGCGGGATGATGTTGGCGCCGTCCTCGCCCGCCAGCACGACGATGCGCAAGCCCGCCGGTTGCGCCGCGGCGGGCCGTGCGATCGCGATCGAGAGGATCGCGATCGCGGCGAAAGTCGCGAATCGACTCATCGAGTCAGGGTCGCCGGCATGGTTCCGGTCCCGGTTCCCGATCCCGAAGTCGTGATGCCTTCGAGCGAGAAGCTGAACGTGTTCGAGTGCGTGATCGTGACCGTTCCGCTCATCGAGGTGCCGGAGACGCTGCCGGAGAAGCCAGCCGACATACGCGTCGAGATGTTGACGCCGGAGATGTTCTGGTTCTGCGTCGTGTCCTGGATGAAGCGCAGGCTGCTGGAGGACCCGGAAACCGGACCCGTGAACGGAAGCACGAAGGGTTCCCCGCCTGACGAGAGGTCCAGGCCCGGCACGTTGGTGCAGGTCGTTGCCGTCTCCCGGAATGTCGCCGTGCCGTCGCCGGTCCCGCTCGCGCTGCCATCGGTGGTGTTGTTGAGCACAACGCGGATGGTGCCCGTGATCGAGTAGGTGCTCGTGCAGCTGATCGTCGGTATGCCCGTCGTGCTGCCGCTGCCGGTCGAGGTGTAGGTCCCGCTGAACGTCCCGTTGTAGGTGCCGCCGATCGATGGCGTCGCCGGCGTGGTTGGCGTCGTCGTCGTGCCGCCGGTGGTGGTTGTGGTTCCGCCTGTCGTGGTCGTCGTGGTCGAGCTGTCGTCGCCTCCACCCGCCTGTGACGCGATCAGTCCGCCCGCCGCGGCGATGCCGCCGCCGACGATGCCGAGCGTGGTCCCCGACAAGCCGCCGCCCGTGCCGCCCGCGCCACCGGTGGCGCCGCTCGACCCGCCGCCGCTCGCCCCTCCGGAGCTCCCGCTCGCCGAGCTCGCCCCGGCCGCGGCCTGGGCCGCTTCGGCGGCGGTGGCGAAGTTTGTTTGCGTGATCGTGGCCGCGATGGTCTGGCCGTTGACGACGGCCGTGGCATTGATGGTGACCGCCCCGGTGGCGGTTGGCGTCAGCCCGGTGACGACCGCCTGTCCGGCGGCGTTGGTGGTGACCGTCAGCGTCGACGCGCCGCCGGCAAACGCCGCGCCCTGCCCGCCGACGTTGAACGTGACGGCGACGCCAGCCACGGGCAGGTTATTGCGATCGCGCACTTCGACGATCGGGTTCACCGCGGTCTTCTGCTGGATGATGTTGATCGCGTCTTCGCCGGCGATGACGACGATGCGCAGGGCCGAAGGAGCCGCCGGCGCGGGCTGCTGGGCCGGCGCGGGCGCCGGCACGAAGAGCATGGCGGCACACAGGAGGACGGCTATCGGTGTCTGGGGGTCCTTGGTCATGTTCCTATCAACTCTGCAGGCTGGATAAACGAACAAGGATCGAACGGCCGGCCTATCCGCACTGAAGCCGCGGCAGCAGGCCGTTGATTTGCGACACGTAGTTCTGGGCGTTCTTCGACTCGTTCAGGTCCGGATTCAAGCCGATCATCGTGAGATAGCTGTTCTTCGCCGCCTTGAGCACGTCGCAGGAGGGCCTCGTGTTGTAGAGGTCGCGGTTGACGTTGCCGAGCAGGAAGTGCGCGATCGGATCCTTCGGCGCGTGCTTCAACGCCCGCTGGCAGTACTCGCGCGCCTTGAGCGGATAGCCGACCTTCTGTTCCGACAGGCAGAGGCCGAGGAAGCCCGCACTCCGGAGGCTGTCGTACGCCCCTTGCCGATCCGCGTGCCGCCGGCTGCCGACCCCCATGCCGATGAAGTGGAACGCGAGGCGCGAACCGAGGCCGGACGAAAAATTCGTGAGGTCGAGGAACGCGCGGTAATCGGTGCGCGCCAGGGCGTACAGTCGCACCGCCTCGGTGGGGCTCTTCGCCGCCGCCGCGAGCTGGCGGCGCGCATCGGCGCGCCAGAGGTGCGCCTGCGCGTTCGACCCGTGGATCGTGATGGCCTTGTCGGCCGCGCCGATCGCCTCGCGCCACGCGCCCTTGTCCCAGTAGGCGCGCGACAGCATCGAGTAGGCCTCGTCGTTGTCCGGATCGAGGCGCATGACGTCGGTCAGGAGGCGGATGGCTTCGTCCGGATCGCCCTGCTCGATCAGCACGGCCGCGCCCTGCACCCGCGACTCGATGTGCGCCGGATCGATCGCCATCGCGCGCTCGTAGTACTTGATGCTCTCGTCGTAGTCGAGCAGCAGCTGATAGGCCTGGCCCAGGTGATAGGCGGCGAGGGCGAACTGCGGATCCTCGGCGAGGGCGCGCTCGAACAGGGAGACGGCCTTGCGCAGGTCGGCCTCGCCCTGCTTGCGCTCCACCGGCACGAGGTTCATCAGGCTCATCGACGAGCGGCGCGTAAACAGGAGTGTTTCGCCCTGCTCGTTGAGTGCGACGGCGGGCTTCTTGGGCTGCCGCGCGTAGCGGATGCGGATGGTGACCGTCGACTCCTGGCCCGGCGCGATCATCACTTCCTTGCGATCGGGCTCGTAGCCGGCCTTCACGCCCTGGAATTCATGCAGGCCCATCGACAGGCTCGGCACGACCAGCGGCTTGCTGCGGTTGACCTTCCCGATCATCGCGCCGTCAATGTAGACGTCGACGTCGTCCATGTTGGTTTCGATGATGGCCACGCCCTGCATCGACGGCGCCTTCGGCCCATCGGAGAGGCAGCCCTGCCCGACCCCGAGCAGCATGTCGGGCTCGTAGTCGCCGCGGGCGGTGGGCGTCTGCGACAGCTGGCGCTCGCGGGCGTAGCGCCGCACGTTCGAACGGACGTACTCGATCAGCTCGTCGGCGGTGATGCGGCCGTCGCACGGGTCGTTGTCGGCGTAGCCGCGAAACGCCTGGACGAGGAAGTAGGTGAAGAAGCCGTAGCCGGTGGCGAGATTCGGATCCTCGAAGCTCTGCTCCCGCTCGGTCGTCGCCGTCAGCGTCAGGAAGCTGCCGGGCAGCGCGCTGAACTGCAGCTCGAGCGATTCGTTGGTGGTCTCGGCGTTGATCTTGCCCGAGTGGCACGCGTCGGTGAGCAGCACCTTCCAGTTGGCCTTCACCTTGTTGGCGAGCACGTCGCCCAGCGCCGTCATCGGATAGGCGGTGGCGTCGAGGCGATCCGGCTCCACGTCCCAGGGCGCGAGGTAGCCCTTGCCGTTCTGCACGAAGCCGTGCCCGGCAAAATACACCACGACGCGATCGGCCGGCTGTGCCACCGACGGCAGCCACTCTTCGAGCTCATGCCGGACGTTGGCCAGCGTCGCCTCCGACCCCTTGAGAAAGTGGACGTTCTCGGCCGGAAAGGATCCGCCCTCGTGATTGATCAGCACGCGGTACATCGACTCGGCGTCGCTCTCGGAAAACTGCAGCTGCTTGGACGCGTCGAGGTTGCGGTATTGGGCGACGCCGACAATCAGCGCGTAGCCCCGCGGCACGCCCTCGCGGGGCACCACCGGCTTGTCGGGCACGAGGATCAGATCGCGCCCCTGCGGCGTCTGCGGCGCCGGCGTCTGCGCGCCGACGGCCGCCGACGCCAGCAGGATGAAGGCGAGGCGCAGCATCGGCATTGGTCAGTACTGCGTATGATTCAACGTGATGCTCACCGAAACGGCCTTACCCAGTTCGGCGCGGTTCACCACGTAGCTGGCCTGGATGATCTTGCCGCCCTGTGCCTGCGGCCGGGTGTCTCGCTCGAAGGTCAGGTCGCGCGAACGGATGCTGTTCTGCAGCGACTCGACCACCGAGGCGTTGAGCGACTCGCGCCTGGTGACCGGCTTGTCGAAGCCGGGCAGCTCGCTCATCGGCTCCTTGCTCAGGAAGACGAACACCTGCTCGGTACCCGGGTTCGCGTCGAACGCAAACCAGCCGTCCGGCGGCACGAGGTACTCCTCGGAATGCCGGATCGCGTTTCGGCCGTTGTTGATCTCGGGGCTCGGGAACAGCACCGTCCAGCGGCCGCTGCTGCCTTCCTGGACGACATACAGATAGCCGTCGATGTTCGATTCGAAGGCGAATCGCACGCGGTCGCCGGACTTGAAGACCGCCTTCGCCGGATCGACGTCGGTCTCGCCGCCGCCGGTGGCGGCTTGCGTCAGCCGGTAGCGCAGGCCGGTCGGCGCGGCCGACGGCGCCGCGCCGGATGCGCTCGCCTCGGCGTCCTGGTAGAACATCGATTTCGCGCCCGTGTCCTTCACCGGCGCCGGCTTCGCGGCGGCAGCCGTGTTGGCCGCAAGCTGCGCGGGCGGTGCCGCTGCCGTCGGCGGCGCGGCCTGGCCCGGGGCGACGCCGGCCGGCTGTGGCGCGGCCGGAGCGCCCGGCGTCTCGACGATCGGCGCCGCGACGCCGAGCGACGGCGGCACGGTGGCCGCGACCGACGCGTTGATGGCGGCCGGTTCGGACGTGGCGACGTTGGTGAGCGACGGAAGGGCGATCACGCCGACAACCGCCGCGGCCGCCGCCGCCGTACCGCCAATCCACCACAGCTTTCGTGACGAGGGCGGTGCGGGCGGGGCCGGGGCGGGCTGTACCGGCGATTGTCTCGGCGGGGGCATCGTCGTGCGGTCGGCCGCGCTGCGATCGTCCACCACCGTCTGGGCCACCGCGCCGGCCGAGACGGGCATCGCCACCTCATCCGGCGACGCCGGCGTCGGAACCCCCCTGGGCGCCATCGTCTCGGTGTCGGCCGCCGGCGGCGGGGTCACGGTGCTCAGTTCGTCCAGGAATTGCCTGAGGCCGCTGGCGTGCGGATTCACCTTCAGTGTTTCGGCCAGCAGGCTCTGCGCGTCGCCGGACTTGCCGGACGCCACCAGGCCCCGGGCCTCGATCACGGTTCGTTGCGCGGTCACCGACTCGTGGGCCTGCGCCGACGCAATCGCATCGCGCGACTGCGCCAGGAACGCCGCGAAGGCATTCTTCATGTCCTCGGCGGACTGATAGCGATCCTCGCGCGTCTTGGCCATCGCGCGGGTGACGATGCGCTCGATCTCGGGGAACGTGTTGCTCCAGGAGACGTTCATCGGCGGCGGCGGCTCGCTCACCACCCGGAGCATGATCGACGTCAGGCTGGCGTGCTCGTCTTCGAAGGGCCGGCGGCCCGAGCACATTTCGTAGGCCATCGTGCCGGTGGAGTAGATGTCGGTGCGGCGGTCGATGGGCTGGCCCTGCAGCTGCTCCGGCGACGCGTAGTGCGGCGTCCCCATGATCGTGCCGGTGGCGGTCAGCGTTTCGGCCTTCGTCATGCGCGCCAGGCCGAAGTCCACGAGCTTGATCGTGCCGTCCGGCAGCCGGCGAATGTTGCTCGGCTTGATGTCGCGGTGGATCACGCCCTTGCGGTGCGCGTGTTCGAGCGCGTCCAGGATCTGCATCAGCGTCCGAATCCGCTCTTCGAACGTGAGCGCGCCCCGATGCAGCACCTGCCCGAGGTCTTCACCTTCCAGGTACTCCATCACCATGTACACGGCGCCGTCGATTTCACCCGCTTCGTACACCGTCACGATGTTCGGGTGCGTGAGGCTCGCGCATGCCTGGGCTTCGCGCAGCAGGCGGCTCAGGTAGTCGGGGCTGGTGATGTCGGGCCTGACGGTCTTGACGGCGACCATGCGACGCAGCGTCGGATCGATGGCCTTGTAGACCTCACCCATGCCGCCAGCGCCGAGCAGCGCCTGCACGACGAATCGTCCGACGCTCTCGGGAAACGGGGCGGATCTCGACGGCATCTCAAAACCTCGCGAAAACGTCCGGGTGAATTGTGCCCGCATCGTATGCGGTGTGGCTAAGTCGGTCAAGGAAGCATAGGTGCTGGATCCGCTGAAAATACTAAGGATCTTCTAGGGTTCGGCTTAGCCTTTGGAAGGTAATGGGGGCCTGAAGTACCATCAAGGATTCGTGCCGGAGTAGCTCAGCCGGTTAGAGCACGCGTCTCATAAGCGCGGGGTCGGCAGTTCGAGTCTGCCCTCCGGCACCACCGCGATGCCCCATCTCGAACGCATCCGCCGTTTCGCTGCGCAGCACGCGCTGTGGTCGGCGGAGACGCGCGTGGTGGCCGCCGTGTCGGGCGGCTCCGACTCGGTGGCGCTCTTCTTCCTGCTGCGCGAGCTGGCCGGCCGCGGCGAGCTGCGGCTTGCCGGCCTGACGCATCTCCATCACCACATTCGCGGCGCCGAGGCCGATGCCGATGCCGCGTTCTGCCGCGCGCTCGCGGCGCGGGCCGGCGTGCCGGCGGTGGTCGGCGAGGCCGACGTCCCGGCCCTCGCGCGGCGCGAGGGGGGGTCGCTCGAAGTCGCCGGGCGGCAGGCCCGGCAGCAGTTCTACACGGAGGCCATGGCCACGCTCGACGCGGATCGCGTGTGCGTGGCGCACACCCGCGACGATCAGGCCGAGACCGTGTTGCTGCGGCTGGTGCGCGGCGCGGGGCCCGCGGGCCTCGCCGGCATCGCGCCGCGGCGCGATCACCTCGTGCGCCCGCTCCTCGACACGACGCGCGCGGAGCTGCGCGCGTATCTCGACGCGATCGGCGAGCCGTGGCGCGAAGACCTGACCAACGAGGACCGCGCCATTCCGCGCAACCGCATCCGCCACGACGTCCTGCCGCTGCTACGCGAGATCAATCCTCGAGCCGATGCGGCGATTGCGCGCGCGGCCGAGATTCTTCGCGGCGACGCCGAGCTCTTCGCCGACCTTGCCAACGATGCGGCCCGGTCGCTCGTCAGAACTACAGGGCCCGGCCGCGTGGAGATCGACCGGGCCGGGATCGAGCGGCTGCCGAGGGCGCTGGCGAGGCGCGTGGCGATCGTGGCGCTGGAAACAGTCAACCCGCG
>Ga0156330_1174_pt2 | contig 25523 bp, 19 predicted proteins | sample RifCSPlowO2_12_FD_107978 | JGI IMG/M metagenome (GOLD analysis project Ga0156330, IMG submission 107978) | Acidobacteria bacterium RIFCSPLOWO2_12_FULL_67_14b | reverse complement strand
CCCGACATCGTCCGCCTGCCGGTGCCGGAGGGGCTCTCGTGCGCGGTGCTGCACCCGCATCTCGGCATCCAGACCGGCGCCGCCCGCGCCCTGCTCGGCGACACGGTGCCGCTTCGGGACGCCGTCCGCCAGTGGGGCAACGTCGGCGCGCTCGTCGCCGCGCTCTTCACCAACAATCGCGCGCTGCTCGCGCGGTCGCTCGAGGACGTGATCGCCGAACCCCGGCGTGCCGTGCTCGTCCCAGGCTTCTTCGCGGTCAAGGCGGCCGCCCTCGCGGCCGGCGCGCTGGGATGCAGCCTGTCAGGCTCGGGCCCGTCAATGTTCGCGTTGGCCAATTCGCTGGACGAGGCGAAGCGGGCCGGCGAGGCGATGGCGCGCGCCTTCGATGGCGAGAACACGGTTGGCGCAGACCTGTGGGTGTCGATGGTCGGACGGCAGGGCGCCCGGATAATCACCTAATGGTTCCTCACGAAGGTTCCTCACGATCGTTCCCCGCGGAGGTTCCTCACGGGGGTTCGGCACGAAGGTTCGTGCGATGAAGAACCCCCGTGAAGAACCCTCGTGTAGAACCGTCGTGGGGAACCCGTGTGAGGAACGATCGTGATCTGCATCAGCACGCGTGGACAGTCACTTGCGGTTCCGTTCCGGGAAGCCGTCCTCACCGGCCTCGCCCCGGATGGGGGGCTCTACGTCCCCGACGTGATTCCCCGGTGTCCGGACGCCTGGTGGCAGGCGCTGCGCGGCCGGCCGTTTCCCGAGGTTGCGGCGGCCATGGCGGAGCGGCTCATCGGCGACGAATTCTCGACCGCCGAGTTGCACGGCCTCATCGCCGGCGCCCTCAACTTCCCGGTTCCCATCGTCCGCCTCGACCAGCAGCTCAGCGTCGTCGAGCTCTTCCACGGGCCGACGTTCGCGTTCAAGGACTTCGGGGCGCGGACGCTGGCGCGGCTGATGGCGCTCGTGCACGACGCGGCCGAGCCGCTGACCGTGCTCGTCGCCACCTCGGGCGACACGGGCAGCGCCGTAGCGCAGGCCTTCTTTCGCGTGCCGGGCACGAGGGTCGTGGTGCTCTATCCGGATGGCCAGGTCAGCGACGTCCAGGAGGCACAGTTCACGACGCTTGGCGAGAACGTCACGGCGGTGGCCGTGTCCGGCAGCTTCGACGATTGCCAGCGGCTGGCGAAGAACGCGTTCGCGAACGACACGCTCCGGCGTCGCGTGAAGCTGACCTCCGCCAACTCGATCAGCCTCGGCCGGCTGGTCCCGCAGATGTTCTATTACGGCTATGCTGCGCTGCACGCGCCGGCGGGAACGCGCGTGGTGATCTCGGTTCCGAGCGGCAACTTCGGCAATCTCGTGGCCGGCGTCATGGCGTGGAAGATGGGCGCGCCCATCGCGGGCTTCGCCGCGGCGACCACGGTGAACGACACGGTGCCGAGGTACCTGGCGACGGGCCGGTTCGAGCCGCGGCCCTCGGTGCCGACGTTGGCCAACGCGATGGACGTCGGCAACCCGAGCAACTTCGAGCGGCTGCAGTGGCTGTTCGGCGGCGATCGGCACGCGATGCGCGAGCTGATCGCGTCGAGCGTCCATACGGATGACGAGGTGACGCGCGCGATCGCGCAGTTGTCTCGCCGCTACAACTACACGGCCGATCCGCACACGGCCATTGCCTACCTTGGGGCGCTCGCCGCCGGCGCGTCGCTGTTTCTCGCCACCGCGCATGCGGCGAAGTTTCGCGACGTGGTCGAGCGGGCAACCGGAGCGACGGTGCCCCTGCCCGAGGCGCTGGCGGCGACAGTGAAGCGGCCCCGTTTCGTCCAGAAGATCGGACCGACGCCAGGGGAGCTGGCCGCTATTCTGCAGGCTTGAGCGTGTCGAACATCACCATGCGCGCCGCCTCGATCAGGCCGCGCCGGGTGAAGGGCTTCTCCAGGAACGCGGATTGATGGTCGAGGGCCGGCCGCTCGTCGAACAGCAGGTCGCTGAAGCCGGTCTGGAAGAGCACAGGAACCCCGGGGAAGCTCTCGCGCACGCGGTCGGCCAGCTGCGGCCCGGTCATCTCGGGCATTGCGACGTCGGCGATGAGCAGGTCGAGCGACGTCACGCGGTCCAGCCGCTCGAGCGCCTCGGCGCCCGAGGCCGCCCGGATCAACTCGTAATTCTCCTTCGAGAGAATGCGGCCGATCACCTCGAGCATGAGTGGATCGTCGTCCACGATCAGCACGGTGCGCCGGCGCTTGAGCGGCGGCAGCGCCGCCGGCGCCGCGGCGGGCTCGGGAGCGGCGTCGCGGGTGGTCGCCTGCGCCAGCGCCGCCGCCGGGTCCAGGGCAAAGGCCTGCGGCGGCGCGCCCTGCCCCGCGATCACGAACAGCCGGTTCAAGAGCGGGCGCGGCAAGCCGATTTCGGCGGCGACGACGTAGATGTCGCGGCACAGCGCTTCCATCTCCCCCAGCCGTTTCTCCAATTCGCCATACGTGGGGCGCGTGTCCGGAGCGGAAGGGCGAGCGCTCGCGTTCGGCCAGCCGGACTGTCGATTGTCGGCCATCTTCCGATGATACGCGAACCCGCCCGCCTGCCATATGATCGACCACACATGGCCCCGGTTGCCGCGACGACGGTCCCCCTCCGTGAGAGTCTGGATCCGAAATACACGTGGGACCTTTCGTCGATCTTTCCCGATTGGGATGCGTGGGAAGCGGCGTTCACCGAGCTCGACCGCGGCATCGAGGAGTACAAGGCCTACGAGGGCACGCTCTCGCGGGGCAGCGAACAACTCCTGCGCGCGTTGCGCGACCGTGACGCACTGGGCCAGTTGAGTTATCGCGTCTGGTACTACCCCTCGCTGCAGTACGACGAAGATCAGCGCAACAACACCATCAACGCGCGGCGGCAGCGCGTGCAGTTGCTGATTGCCAGGTGGCAGCAGGCGACGTCCTGGTTCAATCCCGAGTTGCTGCGCTTGCCGCTCGACACCGTGCGCCAGTGGATGGCCGGGTCGACCGAGCTGGCCGTCTACCGCTTCGCCGTCGAAGAGGTGTTTCGCCTGCAGGCGCACGTGCTCGACCCGCAGGGTGAACGCCTGCTGTCGTTGTCGGAGCGGCTGGGTAGCGTGCCGAAAGACGCGTATGCGGCGCTGTCGACCGCCGATGCGCGGTTTCCGACCATCACGTTGTCGTCGGGCGAATCGACGCAGGTGAGCTACGGGCAGTACCGGAAACTGCTGGCCACGTGCCGGTCACAGGCGGATCGCCGCGCGGCGTATGAAGCCTTGTACGACACGTATACGGCCAGCCTCAACACCTACGCCGCCATTTACAACGGCGTCATGCAGCGGGACTGGTTCGAGGCCCGTTCGCGGGGTTACGCGACGACGCTGGATGCGGCGCTGTTCGGCAACGCGATCCCGACCAGCGTGGTCGAGAACCTGATCCACGAGGCCAAGGCGGGCGTCGCGCCGTTCCGCCGCTATCACCAGCTGCGGAAGCGCGTGCTCGGGTTGACGGACTATTACGTCTTCGACGCCTTCGTGCCGCTCGTGGATTTCCAGGAACACTACAAGTACGACGAGGTGCTCGAGCGGATCGTCGAGGCCGTCGCGCCGCTTGGCGAGGTCTATCAGACGCGGGTCCGCACGGCGTTCGCGGACCGGTGGATCGACGTCTACGAAAACCAGGGCAAGCGCAGCGGCGCGTATTCCGCCCCGGTCTACGGCGCCAATCCGTACATGCTGCTCAACTACAACGACACGCTGGACGCCGTGTTCACGCTCGCGCACGAGCTCGGCCACTCGATGCACACCCTGCTGTCGCACGAAACGCAGCCGTTCGTCTATGCGGCCTACACCATCTTCGTGGCCGAGGTGCCGTCGACGCTCAACGAGGCGCTGCTGCTCGACTTGATGCTGGCGCGGGCGAACACCAGGGAAGAGCGCATCGTGCTGCTGCAGCATGCGATCGACGGCATCGCCGGCACGTTCTACAACCAGGTGCTGTTCGCGGACTTCGAGCTCGAGGCCCATCGCCTCGTCGAGCGCGACCAGCCGATCACGTCCGAGACCCTGAGCGGCATCTACGCGCGGCTGCTCGGGGAGTACTGGGGCGACGCGCTGTCGGCGGATCCGCGGGTCCAGCACACGTGGGCCCGGATTCCGCACTTCTTCCAGTCGCCGTACTACGTCTACCAGTATGCGACGTGCTTCGCGTCGACGGCGAAGCTGATGGAGGCGATCGGCGGCGCCGACGCCGCCGCCCGGAAGGCGGCGGTCGCGCGCTATCTCGACCTCTTGCGGTCGGGCGGGTGCGATCACCCGATGACGCTGCTCGGGCGGGCCGGGGTGGACCTGTCACAACCGGAAACCGTGCGCGCCGTAGTCAGGCAGCTGGATGACCTGGTGACTAGCCTGGAAGGTGAGCTCGCGTAGGACTCGGCGCGCCGCGCCTCGTCGGACTCGCGGCTCTGCCGCTCGTGGGACGCCTCGCGTCGCTCGTCGTAGGACTCGGGCCTGACGGCCCTCGTGGGCGATTCCCACGAACGTAGTGAGTCCCAGGAGCGAGCGTAAGCGAGCGACTCGCACGAGGCGCGAAGCGCCGGGTCCCACGTGGGCCGAAGGCCCGAGTCCTAGTCGATTCGCAGCGCCGCGAGCGGGTCGATTCGCATCGCCTTGCGCGCCGGGACCAGCGCCGCCAGCGTCGCAATCGCGAGCAGGACCAGCGGCACGCTGATGAACGTCAGCGGGTCGGTCGAGCCGATTCCGTACAGCTGGCTGTCGAGCAGCGGCGCCACCGCCAGGGCCATCACCACGCCGATGGCCGCGCCGACGGCGGCAAGCCTGGCCGCTTGCATCACGATCATCCGCAGCAACTGTGACGGCTCGGCGCCGAGCGCGAGCCTGACCCCGACCTCGCGGGTGCGCTCGCTGACGACCAGCGACATCACGCCGTAGACGCCGATGGCCGCAAGCCCGAGGGCGAGCACGCCGAAGGCCACCACCAGCAGCAGGATGAACCGGCGCGTCGCCACCGATTCGGATCGCAGCGTCGACATGGTGCGCATGTCGTACAGCGGCAGGTCCTTGTCGATTCGGCGCGCCTCGGCGCGCACGGTTTCCGCGAACGCCGCCGGATCACCCGTGGTGCGCAGCACGATGAAGGGCGACACCGGCGGACCCTGGAGGTAGGTGATGTACATCTCCGGCTCCGGCACCACTTCGAGGCCGCCGTGGCGGATGTCGCCGATCACGCCGATGATCGTCGTCCACGGGCCGGTGGCGTTCGGGCCGGTGCGCACGCGCTGGCCGATCGGATCCTGATCCGGGAACAGGCGGCGCGCCATCGTCTCGTTGATCACCGCGACGCCCGGCGCCAGCAGCCCGTCTTCGGCGCCGAAGCTGCGGCCGCGGATGATCGGGATCCCCATCGCGCCGAAGTAGTCGTGCATGGCGCGGCGGAACTGGACCTCCGGCTGCTCGGTCACGGGCACCGGCCGGCCGTCGATCTGCACGGTGGTCGTCACCGAGGTGCTGCCCAGCGGCACGCGCGTGGTGCCGCCGACCGACACCACCCCGGGCAGCGCTGCCATGCGCTCGAAGAAGTCGCGGTAGAACGCCACGCGGTCGTTGGCCGAGGTCAGCCGATCGGGGATGTTCATCTGCCACGTCAGCAGGTGCTCGGTCTCGAAGCCGGGATTGATGTTCATCACCGACACGAAGCTGCGGAGCAGGAGCCCGGCGCCGGTGGTCAGGGCCACGGCGAGCGCCACCTCCGCGATGACCAGGCCGGCACGCGCGCGGCGGCGCCGCGCGCCGCCGACCGTGCCGCGGCTGGCATCCTGCAGGCTGGCCTGCGGATTGACGTTGGCCGAGCTGAAGGCGGGCAGCAGGCCGACGAGCACGCCGGTGATCATCGTCGTAAAGGCGGCGGTCAGCAGCACCCGCCAATCGACGCTGACCTCGCCGATGCGCGGCAGGTCCGCGGGCGCGAGGGCGACCAGCCCCCGGATGCTCCACCACATGATCAGCATCCCGACCACGCCGCCGGCGACGGCGAACAGCACGCTTTCGGTCAGCAACTGCCGGACAATCCGGGCGCGGCCGGCGCCGAGCGCGGCGCGTGTGGCCAGCTCCTTCTCGCGAGCGATGCTGCGTGCCAGCAGCAGGTTGGCGACGTTGACCGACGCCATGATGAGCACGCAGCCAATCCCCACCAGCAGGATCAGCAGCGCCGGCCGAATCGACCCGACCGTCTGATCCATCGTCGGCACCACCGTCGCGCTCCAGCCCTTGTTGGTGGTTGGGTAGGTCTGTTCGAGCTGGGCGGCGATGGTCTTCAGGTCGGCTTCGGCCTGCTGCGGCGACACGCCCGGCTTGAGCCGGCCGACGGCGCCGAACCAGTGGACGTTGCGGACGATCTGTCCCGACTGCGTCAGCATGCGGTTGGCCAGCGCGTGCGGGCCGGCAAACTGGATCGGGATCCACATGTCGACCCGCTGCACGCGCGTGAAGCCGCTCGGGCCGAGCATGCCGCCGTAGGGGAACACGAAGTCCGGCGGCATCACGCCGATCACCTGGAACGACTCGCCGGAGACGGGCAGCGTGCGCCCGACGATCGCGGGGTCACCGCCGAAGCGGCGTTTCCAGAACCCGTCGCTCAGAATCACGGCGCCCTGCGGCTCGTTGACCGCGAAGGTGCGGCCAGCCGCCGCCGATCGGCCGAGCATGTTGAACATGTTCGGCGTGACGAGCACCGAGAACACGGCCTCGGATCCGGTGTCGGTTTGCAGCTCGCGCGGGGTGACGAACGTGAAGTAACCCTCGAGGCCGTCGAGCGTGGTGTTCATCCTCTGGAAGTCGAGGAAGTTCGCCGGCGACATCGGGTTGCGCGGCCGTCCCTCTTGCGTCATGTTGCTCCAGAGGTTCACGAGCCGATCGGTGTCGCGATACGGCAGGGACCGCAGGAGCACCCCGTTCACCACCGCGAAGATCGCGCTCGTGGCGCCGATGCCGAGCGCCAGCGCGAGGATCGTCAGCGCCGTGAACACGGGCGTCTTCACCGCGAGCCGCAGGGTGTGGCGAAGGTCGGCGCGAAGGGTGTCCCAGAACATGAAGTGTCTCCCTGAGGGTTCGTACAAGTGGGGCGTGAAAGTGGGGAAGAAGGACCAGCGCACCATCGCCGCCCATCGCTCCGCGAGCCCGCTAGCCACGAGCGCGCCGAACGCCAGGCGCTGCTGGGCGCGGAAGCCCTGGCGCATCTCGGAGCCGAAGCGGCGGCGGAACGCGCGCGGGTACGCCAGCAGCGCCAGGCTGAACAGGGTCTCGGCGATCCTCGACCGGCCCAAGCCTGCCCGCCGAAGCCTTGGCGAAGGCGGGTTCACACGCGCGCGCCTTTCAGCAGCCGGCGGGCCCGGGCGGCGGCGACCTGGCCCTCGAGCCGCGCCGCCTCGGCGCGGGCCACGGCGATGCCGCTCGGGGTCAGGCGGTAGTAGCGCCGCCGCTCGTCGGCATTCGCGTCGGGTGATTCGCTCAGCTCGTCGATGAGGTCGCTTTCGAGCAGCCGCGCCAGGGCCCGGTACAGCGTGCCCGCATGCAGGGACACCGCGCCACCGGAGCGGAATTCCACTTCTTGCAGGATGCCGTAGCCGTGGCGCTCGCCGTCGGCCAGCGCCAGCAGGATTTCGAAGGCGACCGGCGTCAGGGGAAGGAAGGTCTCGGGTCGAAACTTGTCCATAGGTGCGTGGCGACTATACGCTCAAGGCACATAGACGGACAAGCCCCGGAAAAGGTTGCAGGGGATGGGGTCTGGCACCTTAACATCGAAATCCGCGCAGTTCCTGCGATCTCACCGCCTCTTTAGTACGATTCGTTTGCCATGAATCCGCAGTTTCTTGCGAATATCGTCAAGGAACTCCTGCGGCAGGGCTTCGTCAACCGTCTTCGCCCAGTCGTCAGGTAAGGGGACGGGACCCGGATCCAGCAGGCCTCGGTCGTTTCCCAATCGCTCGGCAAGGCTTGACCAGTGCCATTGCTGTGCGGTGTCGACCAGCCCCGCCCTGACGGGGTTCGCCTCGACGTAGCGCAGCGCGCGGTAGCAATAGGTCTCAGAGTCGATGATGAACGAGTGATACCGGCCTTGATAGATGTGTCCCTGTCCAATCGTCTTCGTGAGACCTCGCCGCCGTACGGCGTGGGTGGTACCGACAAGATGCATGAACTTCCGAATGGAGTGCTCCTCCTCGGGCCAGACGACAAAATGCCAATGGTTGGGCATGAGCACGTACGCAACTATTCGGATCGGTTTTCGCGTCTTGGCCCAGCGCGCGATGTCGAGGAATTCCTCGAATTCTTCCGGGGAATCGAATAGACACTGGCGATCGTTTCCGCGGTTGAGGATGTGGTGGACGCTATTGGGCGGTGAGAATCTGCGAGATCGAGGCATGGGGAACCCTCCGGCGCGTGCAGTACGCAATTCGGAGACCATGCACAGTTCATCCACAAGGGCGCGGCAAGATCGAGAACTTTGCGCGCGGCGCCGATCGCGAAGTGAAAAATCTGCGCCGTTTTCGATGTTAAGGTGCCAGACCCCTATCCGCCGATGCAGTACAGGTATCTATAGCCGCGGAGGAAGATTTCGCCGTCGACCAGTGCCGGCGAGGCGTCGAACCCGTCGTCCAGCGTGTTCTCGGCCAGCACTTCGTAGGCCGGGCCGTGCTTGAGGACCATCGTCACGCCGTCGCGGCTGGTGATGTAGACCCGGCCGTCGGCGCCGACCGGCGAGGCGAAGACTTCGGGCGCCTTCGGCAGCCGCTGCACCTGGTAGTGCGGCTTGCCGCTGACCGCGTCATACGCCGACAGCAATCCGTTGTTGGTCTTCAGGAAGTACAGGATGTTGCCGTAGAGCAGCGGCGACGGCACGTACGGAGTGTCACGATCGAGCTGCCACGCGATTGCCCCGGTGGTGCTGATGTCGCCCTTGGCGTCGGCCAGCTTGATCGCCTTCAGGTTGTTGCCACGGAATCCGCTCATCACGAACACCATGCCGAGTCCGGAGACCGGCGACGGAATGACGTTCATGGTCGTGCCCGGGCCCTCCCACACGATCTTGCCGGTCTCAAGATCGTAGCTCCGGATCCGGTTCATCGCGTTGACGACGACCTGCGCGCGCCCGCCATGTTCGACGACGAGGGGCGTGGCCCACGTGTCCATCTCGTCCCGGTTGGCGCGCCACACTTCCTCGCCGGTCCGCTTGTCGAGCGTCACCACGAATGACGGGCCGGTGATGTGATCCCACACCACGACGAGGTAGTTGCCGTGCAGCGCGGGCGTGGAGCCCTCGCCGAACTGGTTGCGCATCCGCTTGTCGCCGAAGTCGGTCTGCCAGAGCAGCTTGCCGTTCAGATCGTAGGCATACAGGCCGCGCGACTCGAAGTAGGCGAACACGCTCGTGCCGTCGGTGATCGCGGAGCTCGACGCCCACGTGCCGTTGTCCTGATGCGACGCTTCGTGCGGCTCTTCTTCGCGGGCCACGCGCTCCCACACCGTCTTGCCGGTCTTGCGATCGATCGCCATTACCTTGTACTGATGCATCCCGCGTTGCGGCAGCCCGCCGCGCGGCTGGTGCTGGGCGGGGCCCGAGACGCCGGCCGGAACCGCGGTGAGCAGGTAGATGCGGTCGCCCCACACCACCGGCGAGGCCGATCCGCGGCCCGGAATCTCGACCTTCCACCGGATGTTCTTGGTCTCGCTCCACTCGACCGGCGGCTTGGCGGTGTTGGAGACCCCGGTCATGTAGGGACCGCGCCACTGCGCCCAGTACTTCTCGTCGTCGGCAGCGCCGAGCGCCACGAGCGGCAAGCCCAGCAGGACGGTCAGGACGAAGGCGCGGTTTCGCATGTCCTCGATACTGCCACTACTTGACGGCCGCTTACCGGAACTGTTATTGTTCCTTCCATCCGGATTAACGGATTGATACTTGGCTTGGGGCTTGGGACTTGGGGTTTTTCAAGCCTCAAGCCTCAAGCCTCAAGCCTTAAGCCTCAAGCCGGCCAGTAACATGAACACCCAGATTCTCGACCACATGGCCGCGCTGGCCGACCCCATCCGGTGCCGGATGCTCCTGCCGCTCGAACGGCACGAGCTGACCGTCAACGAGATCTGCTCCGTGCTCCAGCTGCCGCAATCCACCGTCAGCCGTCACCTGAAGACCCTGGCCGACGATGGGTGGGTGGTGTCGCGGCGGGACGGCACGAGCCGTTTCTACGGCATGGTCTTCGGCGACCTCGACCCGGGCGCCCAGCGCCTGTGGCCGCTCATCCGCGAACAGGTGTCGACCACCAACGGCGCCGATCAGGACGAGCGGCGTCTGAAAAGCGTGCTCTCCCGCCGCCGATCGAAATCCGAAGCGTTCTTTGCCTCGGCGTCAGGGCAGTGGGATCGCCTGCGCACGGAGCTCTTCGGCGATCGGTTTCATCTCCATGCCCTGCTCGCACTGATCGACCCGGGCCTCACCGTCGGCGACCTCGGTTGCGGAACCGGGCAGGTGAGCGAGCTGGTCGCCCCTCACGTGGCCAGGGTCATCGCGGTCGACGGCTCCACCGACATGGTGCAGGCCGCCCGCCGTCGCCTGAAGGGCGCGGCTCACGTCGACATCCGGCGCGGCGACATGGAAGCGCTGCCGATCGACGATGGGCAGCTGGATGTCGCGATCGTGGCGCTGGTGCTGCATCACGTGCCCGAGCCGTCCCGCGCGCTGGCGGAAGTCCACCGCGTGCTGAAGCCCTGCGGCCGCGTGCTGATTGTCGACATGCTGCCGCACGACCGCGAGGAATACCAGCAGCAAATGGGACACGTCTGGCTGGGATTCTCGGAAAAGACGATCAGGAAGTATCTGGAAGGCGGGGCCTTCGAGAAGGCCACGATCACGCCGTTGCCCACGGACGACACCGCCAAGGGCCCTGCGCTGTTTGTGGCGACGGCGAGGAAAGCCAAGAGTGACAGGTAGCGACAGGTAGCGACAGGTAGCGCGGAACTTCAGTTTCGCGATCATCGCGATCATAAGGAGACAGTGATGGCAATTGCAGTAAACGAAGCGCACGCGTTTGACCTGGCCAGGAAGGCCGGCCGTGAACCGTTCAAGGTCCGCGACCTCGGCCTCGCCGAATTCGGCCGCAACGAGATTCGTCTCGCCGAGCACGAAATGCCCGGGCTGATGGCGCTGCGCGCCCGCTATGCCGGCAAGACGCCGCTGGCCGGCGCGAAGATCATGGGTTCCCTGCACATGACTGTGCAGACCGCCGTGCTGATCGAGACCCTCACCGCGCTTGGCGCCGACGTGCGATGGGTGAGCTGCAACATCTTCTCGACCCAAGACAGCGCCGCCGCGGCCATCGCCGTCGGCCGGCCCGAGACCGGCGGCACGCCCGCCAACCCGCGCGGCACACCAGTGTTTGCGTGGAAGGGCGAGACGCTGCCCGAATATTGGTGGTGCACGGTCGAAGCCCTGGTCTGGCCCGATGGCAGCGGCCCGACCATGATCCTGGACGATGGCGGCGACGCGACGCTGTTCGTGCACAAGGCGCTCGAATACGAGAAGGCCGGCGCAGTGCCGGCGTTCAACCCCGACAAGGATCCGGAAGAGTGGGGCGTCATTCTCGACACGCTCCGGCGCGAGCTCAAGGCCCGCCCCGGAACCTGGTCGAAGCTCGCCGCCGCCATCAAGGGCGTCAGCGAAGAGACCACCACCGGCGTGCATCGCCTCTACGAGATGACCGCCGCCAACACGCTGCTGTTCCCGGCCATCAACGTCAACGACTCGGCGACCAAGAGCAAGTTCGACAACCTCTACGGCTGCCGCCACTCGCTGATCGACGGCCTCAATCGCGCCAGCGACGTGATGCTGTCGGCGAAGGTCGCCGTCGTCTTCGGCTACGGCGACGTCGGCAAGGGTTGCGCGCAGGCGCTCAAGGGCCAGGGCTGCCGCGTGATCATCACCGAGATCGATCCGATCTGCGCGCTGCAGGCGGCGATGGAGGGCTACCAGGTCACGACCATCGACGACGTGGTCGACACCGCCGATATCTTCATCACCGCCACCGGCAACAAGAACATCCTGACCGTGGAGCTGATGAAGCGCATGAAGGACAAGGCCATCGTCGGCAACATCGGCCACTTCGACAACGAGATCGACATGGCCGGTCTCGCCAAGGGCGGCTCCAAGCGCGTGCAGATCAAGCCGCAGTACGACGAGTGGGTGTTCGCGGCGGAAGGCAAGCGCGCCGAGCACAGTATCCTCGTGCTGGCGGAGGGCCGCCTGCTGAACCTCGGCTGCGCCACCGGCCACCCGTCGTTCGTGATGTCGTCCTCGTTCACCAACCAGGTGCTGGCGCAGATCGACCTGCACCTGAGCGCCAACGGCAAGCCGACGCTGTCCGGCACCGCCTACGACGCCAACCGCGTCTACATCCTGCCGAAGAAGCTGGATGAAGAGGTCGCGCGGCTGCACCTCGGCAAGCTGGGCGTGAAGCTCACGACGCTGACCAGGGAGCAGGCGGATTACATCGGCGTGGCGGTCGAAGGACCGTACAAGTCGGCACATTACCGGTACTAGTCCGGATAAAATCGGCTATTGCCATGAACCGTTTGCTGTTGGGGTTGGCGTGCGGCGCGCTGCTGGCGGGGTGTGGCGGAGGTGCGGGCACGCCGACCGGTCCCTCGGCATCCGGGGCCGGGGCGGGGACGCCGAGACTGTCCCTCACCAGATTCCTCGCCTTCGGTGACAGCCTCACGCTCGGCGAGGTCACGGCCCCCCTGAACGGGACGGGGCCCGAGACGCCGATTGGGCAGCTGCCGCTCGTCAGCGGCCGGATGATCATCGTGCCCTCGGCGGCCTATCCGGGCTTGCTGCAGGCGCAGCTCGCCTCGCGCTACGTGGCGCAGTCCGGCAGCATCATCGTGATCAACGAAGGCAAGTCCGGCGAGCACGCGCACGAGGGCGTGCCGCGGTTTGCCGAGGCGTACCTGGCGGCGCGCCCGGAGGTCGTGTTGCTGTGGGAGGGCGCCAACTCCCTCCACTTGTATGGCACGGACCTGCCGACAGACGCCCTTACCGTGATGACCGTCGATGCCCGGACTCGCGGATCCCGCGTGTTCATCGCGAACCTGCCGCCCACCCGCCTAGGCTTCCGGAACTCGCAGCCCCTTGTTGAACTGCTCTCGATCAATACGAAGATCGCGGCGATGGCGACGGCCCAGGGAGCCGTCCTGGTGAATATCTACGATGCGATGCTGCCTGAGGCCGACACGCTGATCGGGTCCGACGGCTTGCATCCCACCGAGGCGGGTTACCGCCGGATCGCTGACATCTTCTTCGCCGCTATCCGTGGAGAACTCGAGGTCCGCTAGTCACCACAAGAGAAGAAAAGCGCCACAGAGACACAGAGAATTCTTTTTCAAAATACAAATACGGATTGTACCGGGCCCGAACCCGCGTTTTGTATTTTTGAAAAGCTATCTCTGTGTCTCTGTGTCTGTGGCGTTCCTTTCTCAGTGGGTCACTTCAGCGTCACCTTTTGCACCCGCCAGTTGGTCATCTCTCCAACCAGCAGCTCGTTGTCGTTACGGCAATCGATCGAGTTGGCGAGGCCGAACTCGCCGGGCAGCTTCCCGGCCGACCCGAACCTGCCGACCACCTTGCCGTCGAGCGTCACCTTGTAGATCGCCGCATCCTCCATGCCGTCGTCATCCCCGGCGTGCGACACGTAGAGATACTGCGTGGCGCCGCGGGTCATGCACAGGGCGAGCGGCGTGCCGATGTTGCCGAATTCCGACTTGAACGTGCCGGTGCCGTCGAACACCTGGATGCGCTTGTTGCCCGCGTCGGCGACGTAAACGTTGCCCTGCGCGTCGACGGCGATCGCCTTGACGCCGGTGAACTGGCCGGGGCCGGTGCCGGTGGAGCCCCAGTGCGCCAGGAAGCGGCCTTCCTTGTCGAGCTTGACGACGCGGTTGTTGTTGCCGATGCCGTCGGCCACGTAGATGTTGCCGGCGCGATCCCAGGCGACATCGGTCGGACGGTTGAAGCCCGATCCGGGAATGCCCGATCCGGCCGGAGGCCTGGCGCCGCCCTGGCCGCCACCACCCGCGGCGGCTGCGCCGCCGGGAGGTCCGCCTCCCCCGGGCCCGCCGCCGCCCGGTCCGCCGCCGCCCGGTTGATTCGGGCGCACGCCGATCGTCTCGGGCTTGCGTCCCAGCACCAGGCCGATGCTGCCATCGGGATTGAATTTCACGACCTGGTTGGCGGCGACGTCGATGGTCCAGACGTTATCCTGCGGATCGACCCGCAGCCCGATCGCCGCGTTGAAGCCGTAGACGTCCTGGCCCCACTCGCGCACGAACTTGCCGTTCGCATCGAACAGGAACAACTTCGACCCGCCATGCGAGAACGTGCGGTTGTCGCCGAGCGTCGCATAGGGGTGGCCGGTGCGCGTGTAGACGAAGATCTGGCCCTTCGAATTGGCGCCGACCCCGGCGACCTCGCCGACGAAGACGTCGGCCGGCGTCTTCAGCAGGTCGGTGGTGGTGGCCGACAGCTGCGGCACACCGGACTGGGCGATGAGCGATCCCCCGAGGGCCAGGATCGCCGCCGCCACAAATGCTGTAATCGTGCGTGACATCGGCATCTCCTACTGTTGGCTCGTGGTCTTGATGGCCTGCGGCTTCAGCCCGGGGCCCCCGCCAGCCGTTTTTTGGCTGGTGGGGTGGAGCAGGATCTTCTGCGACCGCCAGTTGTTGATCTCGGCGGTGTAGATGACGTCGGGGTCGCGGCAGTCCATCTGGTGAATGGTCGCGAACTCGCCCGCGGCTTTGCCGGCGCGGCCGAACTTGCCGATGATGGTGCCGTCGAGCTCCATCTTGTAGACCTCGCCGGTGAACTCGGCCGGGCCGGCCGGGGCGCTGTCGGGCCACGAGTTCGACACGTAGAGGTACTGCTTGCCGGGGTTCTTTGGCCCGGGGCCGCCCGAGACGCAGACCGCCCACGGATTGCCGGTGTCGCCGTAGTTCGCTTTCCAGTTCAGGTCGTTGTCGAGCACCTGCACCCGGGCGTTGCCGCGGTCGCCGACGTAGACGTTGCCCTGGAAGTCGGTGGCGATCGAATGCGGGGTGTTGAACTGCAGGTTGCCGTTGCCGCGCGTGCCCACGGCCTTCACGAAGCGGCCGTTCTTGTCGTACTTGACGACGCGCGCGTCGAAGTAGCCGTCCGAGACGAAGATGTTGCCCTGCTGATCGAAGGCGACGTCGGTCTGCCGGCCAAAGCGGTACTTGGCGTTGCGCCCGTGGAAGCGCCCGGCGCCGGGCATGTCCGACAGCATGGCCACCGGATCCTCGCGCCGCCCGATCGTCATCAGCACCTTGCCCTCGGGGCTGAACTTCACGAGCATGTCGGTGCCTTCGTCGACGGCCCAGATGTTGTCCTGCGCGTCGACGCGGACGGAGTGCGCGAAGGCGAAGCCGTAGTTGTGACGGCCGATTTCACGCACGAAGGCGCCCTGCGGCGTGTATTCGAAGAGCCGCGTCTCGTTGGCGCGATGGTAAATGTAGACGTTGCCCTTCGAGTTGGTCGCGATGCCCATGTTCTCGCCGGTGTAGATCCCCGGCGGGTTCTTGAAGAAGTTGGCGACCGCCTCGTGGGGAATCACCGTCACGTTGGTCGCCTTCGCCCGGGACTGGGCGAGCGGTGCGCTACTGATCAGCAGGGCCAGCGCCAAGCCACACAAGACTCTCTGTCGCATGAAATCCTCCGGCAGCCGGAGAGTGTATCGCATTGCGGTCCTGCCGTGCAGATCGACCTTGCGCGGCCCAGGGAATGGGCGTAACGTCACGACCATCATCCCGGCGCCCGGTCGCACTCTTTTCCTTGTCATGACGTTTCCAGGAGGACGGCTATGGGGACAAAGCAGCGCGTATGGGTATGCGGGGCGATCGTGGTCTGGCTGCTGGGCCCGGCGCCTGCGGCGTCGGCGCAGTCGTTCCAGGGCGGCATGCGGGGCGCCGTCAAGGACGCCCAGGGTGTCATTCCCGGCGTCATCGTGAGCCTCGTCAACGAGGCGACCAACGTGTCGCGCGATACGGTCTCGAACCAGTCCGGGGAGTATTCCTTTCCGGCGCTGGATAACGGCAGTTACACGGCCCGGGCGTCGGTCCAGGGGTTCAAGACCTTCGAGCGGAAAGGCATCCGCGTCGGCACCCAGCAGTTCATCACCCTCGACATCACGCTCGAGATCGGCACCGTCGCCGAGACGATCACCGTGACGGCCGATGCCCCGCTGATCGAGACCTCCAACGCGTCGCACGCGGAAGTGATCGACGCCAAGACCATCGAGATGCTGCCGACCATTGGCCGTAACGTGTTCCTGATGGCGGTCACGGTGCCGACGGTGCAGAGCAGCGGCGACACCCACTGGAACCGCATGCAGGACCAGTCCGGCGCGTCGGCGATCTCCCTCGGTGGTGGCGGCGTGCGCGCCAACAACTACCTGCTCGACGGCTTCCCGGTCACCGACCTCCAGAACCGATCCTCCACCAACCCCAGCGGCGAGATGCTCGAGGACGTGCGTGTGCAGGTGCACACCTACGACGCGGAAATGGGCCGCACCGGCGGCGGCGTGCTCAACACCACCGCCAAGTCGGGCAGCAACGCCTTCCGCGGGTCCGGGTTCTTCCAGAACCGGCCGAACGCGCTGATCGGGCCGCTGTTCTTCAACCAGATCCGCAACATCGAGAACTCGCCACAGTTCTGGCGCGCGTTCGGCGGCGGCTTCGGCGGACCGGTCATCCGGGGGAAGACGTTCTTCTGGGTGGCGGGCGAAGGCTACCGCGACGGCCTGTCGCAGAACAACACCATGCACGTGCCGACGGCGGCGATGCGCAACGGCGACTTCTCGCAGGTCACCGACGCGCAGGGCCGGCAGATCGTCATCTACGATCCCCTGACCACCGACGCGAGCGGCCGCCGCCAGCCCTTCGCCAACAACATCATCCCGGCCACCCGCATCAACCCGTGGGCCCGCGAGTTCCTGAAAGCCATACCGATGCCCGCGCGCAACGTCGACGACAGCGGCGGCAACCTGCCGGCGCAGGACGTGATCAAGGACGCCGCGCAACAAGGCTCGCTCAAGGTCGACCATCATTTCGGCGACCGGATCGCCCTGAGCGGCGTGTACCTATACCAGAATTCGTCGGAGCCCAACCGCAACTTCTTCCCCGACGCGCGCTACGCCTATCCCAGCTACCAGCTCGATCGCGCCATCAACGTGCTGGTGCTCAACAACACCTACATCATCAGCCCCTCGACGGTGGCGACGTTCCGTTTCGGCATGAACACGTTCGAAGACGACAACAGCCTGCCGTTCGCCTTCGACGCGGCCAGCCTCGGCTTCAATCCGGCGTTCGTGAGTCAGATTCCGGTACAGAAGTTCCCGTCGGTCACGCTGACCGGCTACCAGGGCACGGGCTTCACGGGCGTGACCAACCGCGACTACTACTCCTATGGCGGCAACGGCACCATCACCCGGCTCGCCGGCGGGCACAGCCTCAAGCTCGGCGCCGACTATCGCATTCTCGGCATCAAGGCGGAGAACTTCGGACAGTCGGCGGGCTCGTTCACGTTCAACGGGCAGTTCACCGGGTCCGCCGTCAACAACCCGGCCGCGACCAGCCGCAATGCGATCGCCGACCTGCTGCTCGGCTACCCCTCGTCCGGCTCGTTCGTCACGAACACCCCGGTCAACAACTCGATCCGGTACTACAGCGCCTACCTGCAGGACGACTGGCGCGTGAACGATCGCCTCACGGTCAACTACGGCGTCCGGTTCGAGAAGGAAAGCGGCCTGAGCGAGGCCGAGAACAAGCTGGTCGTCGGCTTCGATCGCACGACGGCGAGCCCGCTGAACGTGACCATTCCGGCCGGCCTCGATCCGCTCAATCCGACGGCCTCGCGGCAGGTCATGGGCGGGCTGATCTACGCCGGCGAGAACGGCGCCCCGACGACCACCGGCAATCCGCCGGCGGTGAAGGTGTCGCCGCGCGCGGGCTTCGCGCTGAGCGTCAACGACCGGACCGTGCTGCGCGCGGGCTACGGCCTGTTCTGGGCGCCGTGGGCCTACGGCGCCAACAACTCGGTGGGCTACTCGGCGACGACGACGCTCCAACAGGACACGACGGTCCCGATCACGGCGATCAACAACCCGTTTCCCAGCGGGATCATCCCGGTGTCGGGTAATTCGCTCGGCATGCTGTCGGGCGTGAGCTCGGCGATCTCGTTCGTCGATCCCACCAAGACGGCGCCGCGCGTGCAGCAGTACTCGGTCGACATCCAGCGCGAGCTGCGGGGGAACCTCAACCTCACCGTGGCCTACATCGGCTCGACCGGATCGCGGCTCACCGTGAACGGCAACGTCAACATCAACCAGCTCGACCCGAAGTACCTGCGGCCGGACCTGGTGACGCAGATGACGCAGAACGTGCCCAACCCGTTCTTCGGCAACCCCAACGCGGGCAGCTTTGCCGCCCGCGCGACCCTGCCGCGCAACCAGCTGCTGCGCCCGTTCCCGCAGTTCGACACCGTGAACATGGCCGAGACCAACCACGGCAAGTCGCAGTACCACGCGGGCGTGATCCAGGTCCGCAAGCGCATGACCTGGTGGAGCGGCAGCTTCAGCTACACGTTCAGCCGCCTGTGGGATAACCAGTTCGGGCAGGGCAACTACTACACCTCGGCGCCGGGCCTGCTGAACAACTACACGTTCATCGAGGGGTCAGACTACTTCAACCCCGACGCCGAGTACCACCGGAGCCTGCTCGACTCGCCGCACAAGGTCGCGATCACGCCGATCGTGCAGCTGCCGTTCGGCGAGGGCCGCCGGTTCCTCAACGGCGGCGGCTGGACCAACGCGGTGTTCGGCGGCTGGACGATCTCGGCCGTCATCCAGATGCAGAGCGGCTTCCCGATCGGCGTCAGTCAGAACACCAACACCAACAGCTATATGCTGGGCGCCGGCCAGCGCCCGAACCTCGTCGACGGCCAGAACTTCCTCGTCGGCGGGAGCATCACCGATCGCCTGCGGGATAACCCGCTGGACGACCGCTACCTGAACGCCGCCGCCTTCACGCAGGCGCCGGCGGGCACGTTCGGCAACGCCCCGCGCACGCTGCCGGGCGCCTACTCGCCGTGGCGCAACTCGACCGACGTCGCGATCAACAAGGACGTGCGCTTCGGCGCTAACCGCCGCGCGACGCTGCGCCTCGAGATCATCAACCTGTTCGACAACCCGTGGTATGCGGCGATGCAGAGCGTGGCGTTCGGCAACGCCAACTTCGGCCGCGTCACCTCGCAGGGGAACTATTCGCGAACGTTGCAGGTGACGGCGAGGATCAGCTTCTAAGAACGCCCAAGGGCGGGTAGACTCTGCGCATGAGTCGAGCCGCCCTTTTTTTCCTCCTGCTCACCCTCGTCCTTCCTGTCCGGCTGGCCGTCCTCGACGCGCAATCGATCGACTGTGCCATCCCGGCCCTGCAGGCGAAGGCGCCGGCCGGCACGACGATCACCGGCGCGCAGGTGGTCGAGGCCGCCGGCCGGGCGCCGCGCTCAGCACATGCTGGCGTCGCCCGACAACTACCTGTCGCCGGAGAAGATCGAGTTGCTGTCGCGGGCCACGCTCGCGGCGTGCGACGGGAAGGACGGTCTCGTCGACGGACTGATCACCGATCCGCGGGCGTGCACATTCGATGTCGACACGCTGGCGTGCGGGAACGACAAACCTAAAGGTTTGTCGCCACCTGCAGGTCTGTCGCCACCTGCAGGCTTGTCGCCACCGGACTGCCTACGAAGCCTCCACATCCGCCGGCGAGGCGTTGCGCGTTCGCGCGTCGGCCAGGGCGTCCACGCGCCGCAACAGCTCGCGAATCGCGTGGTCGAGGTCAACGCAGGGTCCACAGCGCGGCGGCCGTCAGCAGATATGCCTCCGGGTCCTCAGGGTCGGCAGCGATGACCGCTCGAAACGCCGCAAGCGCCTCTGCGTGGTCGAGATTGAAGCCGAGCTCGAGGCCACGCGATCGCAGTGCGCCGGCAGTACGCTTCGCCGCTTCGACGAACGTCGATGGTACTTGCGCCGACGCGGCCGCGGAGAGCAGGACGGCGGCTGCCACGATGCCGATCGAGCGCGGGCACGGCAGGGTCATATGTTTGGTTCAACATAGACACCCGCTCAGGCGAAGTCCTGAGACACCGCTGAGAAGTTGTGAGGAAGCGTGAGGAGGGCGGCGAGCTAGGGCGAAGCCCGGTAGACGACCTTGCCTGCCACGAGCGTGAGCTCGCACCGCAGGTCCTTCAGCGCGGCGGTGGTGACTTCGTACGGGTGGCGATCCCACACCGCCAGATCCGCGTCCTTGCCCACCTCGATCGAACCGACCCGGTCTTCGAGAAACATCGACCGCGCCGCCCACCGCGTGTACGAGCGCAGCGCCGTCCGGATGTCGACGGATTCGGCGGTGCCGAACGGCGTCGCCCCGTAGGTGCCGTTCAGCGTCTCCCGGGCCACCGACGCCCACAGGCCATAGCGGGCGGCAAAGGGCGTGACGGGATAGTCGGAGCCACCGGCCCACTGCACGCCCTTCCGCAGATACGTCTGGAATGGCTTGAGCCGCTGATTCCTCAGCCGGCCGAGATTGCCGGCGTAGTTGTCGCCGATCCACCACATGAACGTGGCGGAGGATTCGGGATAGGCGGCGTCGTAGTCGCGCTGCAGCCGCGCCATGGTCTCGATGGCGCGATCGGTGGGGGTATTGCCGTGGATCAGGCCATGGCGCAGGCCTCGTGTGGGCCGGGCCTGCAGCGCGCGGTCGTAGGTGTCGATCGCCCAATCGATGGCGCGATCGCCGATCGCGTGCGTGCTCACGTGCACGCCGGCATCGTGGAGCTCGGTGACGATCTGACGATATGCTGACGGCTCCGTCGCGGGGTAGCCCGCATTCCCGGTGTCGACGTCGGTGAGGTTCTTGTTCCAGTCCGCATGCATCCACGCCGTGCGCGCGCCGCCGCTGCCATCCATGAACATCTTCACGCCGCCCGAGATCAGCATGCCGTCGCCGGCGAGACCGGCCCGGCGCGGGTTGGCGAGCGCTCGCGCCAACACGGCCGCACGATCCTCCAGCCGGCGCGCGCCGGACCACAAGGCGAATACCCGTACGGTGAGCCGGCCCTCGCGAAGCAGCTCCTGATACAGCTCCCATTTGGCCTGGCCGATGCCCGGGTCCTTGGCGCCGGTCATGCCTTCCTTGTTGAAATCCTCGACGATCTTGATGAGCCCCTGCTTGAGCTGATCGCGCGTGAGCGGCGGCACCAAGCGGCTGACCAGTCCCATCGCCGCTTCCTTCATCACGCCGGTCGGCGATCCCCGGGCATCGCGGTCGATGGTGCCCGCCGGAGGATCCGTGCTGTTCTTCGTCACCTCGGCCATCTTCATGGCATAGGTGTTGGCCACACCGTAGTGGCCCGTCGTGTGGGTGAGCCACACGGGGTTGTTCGGGGCCACGGCATCCAGGTCGGCCGCCGTGATGTAGCGCCGCTCGGCGTACTTCCCCTCATCCCAGCCGCGTCCGCGGACCCACTCGCCAGGCTTGAGCCGGGCCACGTGATCGGCGACGCGCTTCTGCACATCGGCGATGGTCTTCACCGCGGCATCGCCGAGATCGACGGTGAACAACGCATCGGCCTCGGAGAAGTGGACGTGGGTGTCGATGAGCCCTGGCGTGACGGCTCGACCGCGAAGGTCGATCACGGTGGTGGTGCTGCCGATGCTCGACCTGACCTGATCCGTCGTGCCGACTCCCGTGATGCGGCCCCCGGTGATGGCGACTGCCTGTGCGATCGAGTCTCGATCGTCGACCGTGATGATTGCGCCGTTGACGAGTGCCAGGTCGGCCGGAGACTGCGCGTGGGGATGCCGCGCGTCCGCCCAGACGACCCACGCACACAGCAGGGCGATCGCGCCGGCGCGACCGCGACGGGCTGTGGTCACTTCGCGACCCTGCCGGCGGTGATGCCCTTGGCCAACGAGTACGACGCCCCCACCGCGCCAACCATGCACGTTTGTCGCGTGAGGCCGACCAGCTCGCGGATGCGATAGACCGATTCGATGCCCGTGCAGTGCGCGCCCATGAGCTGTTGAACGCCGAACGCCTTCAGCTGCCCGGCCGTCCATGCCAGGTGCTTGTCGTCGGCGGCGAACAGATGCAGCCCGCCGATCACCGCCTTGACCGGAGCCGGATCGATGGTCTTGCGCGCGTGTTCCAGCGTGTTGATGACGCCGGCATGTCCGCATCCAAACAGGTAGACGGGACCCTGCGCGGTCTGGAACACCAGCGTCATGTCCTCGGGCACGGTGTCTTCGACGTCGCCGGCCGCGGTGCGGACCTTGCCGACCGAACTCCAATTGCGCTCCGGATGGACCCGGGGCACCGGTCCGGTCAGCCAGACGCCGGGCAGAATCTCGGTGGGCCTAGCCACGTCGACGATGGCGCCGCCGGTCGCTTCGTAGTCGCGCCTGACGCGGGCCATGCGGTCGCTGACCGCCCCGGCCGGGCTGATGCGCGGCCAGAAGATGCCGGTGCCGCCGTAGACCTTGCTGAGCGCCCTGGGCGACTTCGCTGCGAACTGTCGCCGGAGCGGCAGCAGGCCGGTCGTGTGGTCATCGTGGTTGTGGCTGAGCACCACAATCTCCACGTCAGAGAGGTCGAGCCCCAACTCCTTCAAGTTGCGCTGGACGGTATCGTCGTGGGCGCCAGTGTCGAACAAAATGCGACGGCCATCCACCTCCACGAGCGCGGCGAACCCCCACTCACCGAATCCCTCATCGGCCAGCATGGTCGAGAGAATCCTGATCTCGAGGCTGGTGACCTTATGACCCGATGGCGGCTGAGCCGATAGCGGTGTGCCAGCGACAGCGATCGCGGCGAGGAGCAGGAATCCGACTGATGCGATTTGGCGGGGCAGTGACACGGCGGCCAGCATACCCTACACTCCCTGCGATGACGACACGGCGACGGGCGGGGCTGATCGCGATCGCAGCGGGGCTGGTGTCGGGCGCCATGGCTGCGCAAGCGCCGCCGCCGGGCGTGTCATACCGCTTCACCTACGCGCAGGCCGGCGACAGCACCGTCGCGGTCGAGATCGGGTGGGGCAGTCCATTGGCCGAACCGCGGTCGCTGGTGATGCCGCGGGCGATTCCCATGGGATACGGCGAACAGCGCTACGACGCGTTCGTGACCGACGTCCGCGCCTTCACCACCGATGGGCGCAGCACGGCACCCGAGAGGGAAGAAGGTCCGCGCTGGCGGCTGAACGCGGGCAGCACGCGCGTCACCTACCGCGTCGACCTGCAACGGATGGAACGTGATGTCCGCGCCGCCTCGGATGCATCACGAGTGCGCGAGGGCTACCTGGGCGCGCTGGGCTACTCCGTGTTTGGATTCGTCGACGGCTTCGAATTGCGGCCCGCACGCCTGCGGGTGGAGGGGCCAAACGGGTGGCCGGTGTTCGTGACGCTCGCGCCGTCATGGCCGGTCACCGCGTCGGCCGTCGATGCCGGGGCCGCGGACTTCTACGAGCTCGCCGACGGCCAGATCGTGATGGGTCCGAAGGCCGTGATCCGCCGCCTGGCCGACGCGCCCGCCCCCCTGTACCTGGCCGGATACGCCGAGGGCGCGGTGGACTTCGACCGCGTTGGAAGGCTGGCGGCGACCGCGTTTCAGCGCGTGACCGACTATTTCGGTACGGTGCCAGTCACGCACTACACCGTGCACCAGGAACTGCTCACGCCGCTGTCGCCGCAGCATGAGTACGGCATGAGCATGGAGCACCTCGGTTCCAGCACCTACTATCTGCTGGCCTCCACGGGCCTGACCGCGGCGTCGACCGCCGACGATGACGCGCGTGTGCTCTACAACTTCGCCCATCACATGGCCCACGCGTGGGTCCCGAAACGCGCCTACGGCCACGGCTACTTCCCGTTCCAGTGGGAGCTGGCGCCGGTGCTCGACTCGATCTGGTTCGCCGAGGGCTTTGGCCAGTACGCGGCGATCATGGCGCTGGCGCCGGGCACGCCCGATGCGGCGGCCTATCGCAGCGGCATGCTGAACCGCCGCTTCCGGCCGAACCTTGCGAACGCGCCGGCGTTTCTCAAGAGGCTCAGCCTGGTCGACCTGAGCCGCGTCGCGTCGACGAGGTATGCGGAAGACTTTCGGACCGGCCGGCTGGTGTTCTCGCGTGGCGGCCTGATGGCCGCGGCGATCGACGATCGCATCCAGTCGGAATCGAAGGGGTCGAAGAGCCTGCGCGACGCGCTCCGGTTCCTGGTGGCCTGGACCGCGCGTGAGCGGCGCGCGTTCTCCAACGACGAACTGGCCGCGCTTATCCGGCAGTCCACGGGGGTCGAGGTCGGCGCGGTGATCGGCGAGTGGCTGCGGCCCCTTCCATAACTGAAGGCGGAATCGAGGAAGAATCACGGGCGTGACGGCGCAGGCCGTGTCGGCGGCCTCCAGTGCGCCTTCGGCCATCGGCCGTCAGCTTCGAGGGTCAGTTTGTGGGCGCGGCCGAGTGCGATCGAGACGGCCGTGCGTGGCTGCATCACCCAGTTATCGGCATGCCGCGAGAGTTCGTAATCGTCCGCTACCAGCCTCTCACGTCTCCCGGCGCGCGAACGCGTACACCGCATCGGTTCCTCCGGCGAATCGTCCCAGAATACGGCCGAGCACACCGCGGTCGCCGGTGTGCGACAGGTCAACCGCTTCCATCAGGGCTTCGCCGAACGCCGCGCGATCGACGAGCCGCGGGGGCAAGCCTTCAGATTGGCCGGCTGCCGAGTTCATCACCGCCAGCGCACGGGCCGCGTTGAGATACGACACCGCGATGGCGAAGTCGTCCAGCACCGGGCGCTCACCGGCGCCGAGGCCCTCGATGCTCGCGCGCAGGTAATGGTAGGCCAGCGGCTGGATCTCGGGCGCGTTCAGGTCCAGTCGAGTACGCCTCAGCACACCCAGATCGACCCGGCCGAACGCCGGTGCCAGGCGGTGGAAATGCGCGAGCAGCCGGAGCGTGGCCAGGCGAATCCGCCAGCGCGGCGCCCGGCCGTATTCGATTCGCAGGCGCATGGCGGCGACCACGAACAGGAATCCATGCTGGAGCAGGCGGCCGACGCGTGTCTCCGGCCGCGGCTCGACGGCCTGGGGCGTGGTGGCCGCGAACCCGGTTGTCAGCGCCACGTATTCCGCAAAGTCGGCATCCGTCAACCGGACCACGCGGCTGCGCGTCAGGTCTTCGAGCGTGTGCGCCACCCGCAGCATGTTCTGCCGGAGATCGCGCGTGCCGTCGGCGTTCACGCGCGCCAGCACCGCCAGGAGGTTCTCGCGCAGCACGCGGAGGGTGGCGGCGTCGATGGGCCGTCCCTCGACGAAGACGCGGAGCGGGGATCCGCTGCGG
>Ga0156330_1064_pt1 | contig 25703 bp, 29 predicted proteins | sample RifCSPlowO2_12_FD_107978 | JGI IMG/M metagenome (GOLD analysis project Ga0156330, IMG submission 107978) | Acidobacteria bacterium RIFCSPLOWO2_12_FULL_67_14b | reverse complement strand
GCAGCAGCGACACCGCCGCGCCGCCCACACCATCGTCTCCGAGCAGCACGTTGCCGAGACCGAGCACGAGCAGCGGCGTCCGGCTACTCATCGAGCTCACCGTGGTGGAGCCAGCGATCCTGATGGCCGGCCGCGGCCATGATCGTCTCGTGGTAATCGATCGACAGCGTGTCGAGCACGACCTCGGCTGCGGTCGGACGGCTGGCGCGCAGGAACGACTCGGTGTTGCCGGCGCAGTCCTGGAACTCGAGCCAGAGCAGCACGGGCTTCTCGGCCTTCCTCAGCGCCTGTGCAATCTGCGCCGCGGCCGCATCCGGCAACGCCAGAGCGGACGCCATGGCCGCGCAGAAGCGCACGAACTCGCGCCGGGAAACGCCCCGGCGCGTCAGCTCCACGGCCAGCCAGCCGCGTTGATCGTTCATAGATCCCCCTGACTTTCAGGGCGCGCGTCGCCGGAACCCGGCTTTTGGCGCAAATCTTTGACACGGACCCAGAAGGCGATGCCCATGGGAATGAGGGCGGTGACCAGAGGAATGATCGCAGGCGCGGCCGCGATCTCCTCATGGTGCCGTCTCATGCGGGAATCCCTTCAAAGCCACCGGGACGTGCAAGCCCTGAGCCAGTGACCGCGCCGCAAAGTCGCGCCGGATTCACGGCGGTCCCGGGCGGCAGTTGCGAAGATTTTCCGGCGCCCTGCGAACTATTCCGGCGGCGCGCGGCCGAATCGCCCGCGAATGCGCGGCAAGTGCCGTGGCGCGCAACGTGCATCACGAAGGGTGGCGCGGCAGGCACCAACCGTGAGCCATGCCGGAGGGTAAGATGCCAGAGTCCAGTCCACGTGTCGTCCTGAACCATCTGATCGAAAGCTGCACCGATGGCGAGCACGGCTATCGCCACGCCGCGGACCTCGTAACGGATCAGGCCCTCAAGTCGCTGTTCACCGAGATGGCCGACAACCGGGCGCGATACGCGGCGGCCCTGGTCCCCCATGCGCAGCGCTTCGGCGGCCCCGCGCCGGCGAGCGGAACCGCGGGCGCCTCCGTGCACCGCCGGTGGATGGACATCCGCAACCGGCTCAGCGGCCACGACGACGGCACCGTGCTGGCGGAAGCGCGTCGAGGCGACGCCGTCACCGTGCTGGTGTTCAAGAGCGCGCTGGACGGGGTGCTGCCGGCCACGGTCCGCGACCTCGTCGAACGCCAGTTCACCGAGTTGCGCACGGCCCACGAATACATCGACGAACTCGAACGCACGCGCCTCATAGGCATTTGAAACACCCGCATCGACAGGAGAAACACCATGTTCATCAAGAAGTCAGCCGATTCGGCCCTGGCGCCGATGGCCAACAACCCGTTCCGCCTGCTGAGTCACGTCGCGTCGGACTTCGACCGGCTGCTCGACGAATCGGCGTTCCCGTCGTTCCGCTGGCCGTCGCTTCGCGCGATGGGCGCCGACAACGCGGCCGCATGGGCCCCGGACATCGAGCTGTTCGAAAAGGACGGCCGGCTGGTGGCCCGCGTGGACCTGCCGGGAATGAAGAAGGAAGACGTTTCGGTCGAGGTCGCCGACGGGCGAATGGTGATCTCGGGCGAGCGGACGCAGGAGAAGGAAGAGAAGGCCAAACACTTCTATCGCACCGAGCGCGAGTACGGCGCGTTCTATCGGACGGTGCCGCTGCCGGAGGGCGCGAAGCTGGACGACGTGAAGGCCAACTTCGCCAACGGCGTTCTCGAGGTCAGCGTGCCGTTGCCGGTCCAAGCCGAGACGAAGGTCAAAAAGGTCGCCATTCAGGAGCCCGCGAAGGCGGCCAAGCCCGCCGCCTGATCGATCGCGCTCAGAGCCGCAGGAACCAGCGGTTGAGCACGACGTGACGCGCAAACGCCGGTGACCCCAGCAGCACGCGTCCGACCGCGCCGGACATCACGCGGATGGGCGCGGAGCTGCGGGGCGCCGGCGGGTGCGCGGCACAAGTCGCATCCGCATAGGACTGCAGGTCGTCCGCTTCAAAGCTGCCGCGGGCGTTGATGAGGGTGTCGGCCGCCAGGCGTGCTGACACGATCGCCGGCTTGATGCCCTCCCCGCTTTCCGGATACGCCAGCCCGGCGGCATCGCCAATCAGCATCACGCCGGCGCCGACGAGCGGCCGCGGGCCGGCGCCGCTCGCCAGGTACGCGTGCCCGCGCCAGCGCACGCCGCCGCCGTCCACCAGCAGGCGGCTCCGCTCGAGCCACGACACGAAGTCGCGGACGTGCGCGGCGAAGTCGCGGCTGTTGCGGCGCCCGATGCCCACGTTCACATAGTCACCCTTCGGCACGCACCAGCCGTAGCCGTCGAGGTCCCGGCAGAAGAACAACGATGGCGCGTCGCCCACCAGGCCGGGCGCGTGCGGGTCGCGCCGGAATTCCGCTTCCTTGGCAACCACCGGCGTGGCGGTGTCGGCGCCGCCGCGGAGGTCGCGGGCCACCGGGCAGAAGTGTCCGCCGGCGCCGATCAGCACTCGCGCCTCGATGCTGTCGTTGACGATCCAGGTACCGTTGACGCGCCGAAAGGTCTCGACCGGCGTGCCTTCGAGCACGCGGACGCCGGCGCGGTGCAGCAGGAAGTCGTCGAACTCGCATCGGCGGATCGCGTAGCTGACCACGCGCGAGTAGGCGGTTTCGACGAGCGGGCGGCCCATGAGGCCGGTGCGAAACCTCGTGATCCTCTGGAAGGTCAGGCCCGTGGCCTCGTATTCCACGGGGTCGAGCTCGAGCGCGGTGAAGACATCAGGCGTCAGCCAGCCCGCGCAGACCTTGTCTCTCGGGAAGCGCGCGCGGTCGGCGACCACCACGTCCCAGCCCGCCTGGTGAAGGGCCCGGGCGCAGGTCGAGCCCGCGGGCCCGCCGCCGACAATCAACGCGTCGCACCGGATCATGCCGGTGCGTCCACGTCCTGAGGGTCGTCGCGGGTCCACGACGGCGGCGCCGACTCGCGAGGCGCGAATACGACCTGGAACAACTGCATCCACCCGGTCGCAAACGCCGCCTGCGATCCCGCGAGGTAGAGCTCCCAGGCGCGGGGAAACTCGTCGCCGTACTTCTCGCGCACGGCGTCCCTGGCCGCGGCAAACCGTTCGCTCCAGCACGCCAGCGTGCGGGCGTAGTGCAGCCGCAGGTTCTCGACGTCGACGATCGACATGCCGGCCGGCGCCAGGACCCGGCTTGCGACCTCGGCGATGGTGGGCGGGTAGGCGCCGGGAAAAATGCGGCGCCGGATCCAGGCGTTCAAGGGCCGCGGCGCATCACGCCCGATGAAATGCAGCAGGCCGCGTCCGCCGTGGCGGGTCACGACGCGCTCGAGCACCTCCGAAAGCGCGTGAAACTGATGCAGGCCGACGTGCTCGAGCATGCCGATCGAGACGAACGCATCGAAGCGTCCTGACACGTTGCGGTAATCGTCTTCGATGAACTCGATGCGGCCGGCCAGGCCCTCGCGGGCGGCGCGGGCGCGGGCGTGGGCGAGCTGCTCGACGGAGATGTTGAAGGCCTTGACGCGCACGCCGTAACGGCGCGCCATGTGCAGCGCCAGGGCGCCCCATCCGCAGCCGGCCTCGACCACCGTTTCCCCCGGCCGCAGCCGCAGCTTCTGACAGACGCGGTCGTGCTTGGCCGATTGCGCCTCCTCGAGCGTCGCGCCGGGATGCGCGAAGTACGCGCACGTGTAGACGAGCTCGGGGTCGAGCCACAGCGCGTAGAAGTCGTTGCCGAGATCGTAGTGATGGTGCACGTTGCGGCGGGCGCCGGTTCGCGAGTTCGGCGGCATCAGCACCGCGTGCAGGCGATCCCACCACGTCGACATCGGCGCCGGCAGTCCCGACAGCGCCTCGACGACGGGCCCGAGCGGCCCCCGCACCTCGAGCCGGCCCGACATATAGGCGTCGCCAAACCACAGCTCGGGATTGATCGCCAGTCCGAGCAGCGTCCGCCGGTCGTGCGCGACCAGGTCGCCGACGGCCGCCCCCGGCCCGCGGTAGGCGGAGGTGCCGTCCCACAACTCGAGGCGCACGGCCGCCGCCTCGATGGCGCGCTGCACGCGCGCACTCAACCAGCGATCGAAGGGACTGGTCCGTGGACCCGCCCAGGTCCGTGCGCGCCTTGCGGGCGGCAGCGCCGTGCTGGAGAATACCGAAGACGCCATCAGTCCTCCTTCGTCACGTCAACGGCCAGGCCTCGCTGCTCCCTCATCACGCGAACCGTGGCCGGCCAGTCCACGCGATCAGCAAATCCGTACCCCCTTGAATACTCCAAAACCTGGTTCGCCGCATCGGGCGCCCGGCGGTAGACGTCCGGATGGGCTTCCAGGTAAACCCGCCCCTCGATCATCGCAATTATCACCGGCTGGTAGCGGATCACGCCGGCCGCGCCGACCATGACCCGCTCGAACAGCGCCGCCACATCCTCGGGATGCATACGGATGCAGCCATGGCTGGCGTAACGGTAGACGCTCGCCGGCGCAATTGTGCCGTGAATGCCGAGATTCGGAAACGAGAGCCGGATCCAATAGGCGCCCAGCGGATTCCTGGGAGACGGCGGCATGCGTGTGACGACGGGCTGCCCTTGCAGCCGCATCTCTTCCTGAATCGACGAGGGCACGTCCCACGTCGGGTTCTCTTCCTTCTCGACCACGGAGAACGCGCCGAGCGGTGTCGGCCAGTCGCGCGTGCCCACGGCGATCGGGAACGCCCTGACATGATCGCCGTCGACGAAATACAGCATGCGCTGGGCGACGTTGATCGCGATCTCGACGCCCGGATCGATCGCCGCGATGTGCCGGTTGTCGATCGTCAGCCAGCGTCCGATGACGAGAGGACGAGCCCGGTCGAGCTTGTTCAGCTGCACCAGCGTCGCGGTGCCGGTGCCGAACCGCGCGCTCACGCTCGCGAGCGTGTCGCCCGGGCGCACGACGTACTCGTCGATGCCTCCGGTCAGCACCGCCCGCCACGGTGTGTCCTGCGCCAGGGCGCGCTCGCCGGTCGACCAGACGAGGACGATCAGCGCGAGACACAGGGCGCGGCTCATGTCAGCAGATCTCGGTATCGGGCAGCGGAATGGGCACGAGGTGCGGGGACACCTTGATCCGGTTGTCGACCTCCGTCACCCCGGGGGCGTGCATCACGGCCTGTTCGGCGGCTTCGACTTCCGCCCAGCTTTCGACCTCGCCTTCCAGTGTCACGGTCGATCCGTCGACGATGATCGCGAGCTCGCGCGCATCGACTTCGGCGTTGCGGTGGAGCGCCCGGACGATGCGGCGTCGCAGGTCGCGAATCGCGACGGCTGGCACCACGACGATGTGGGTGTCGATCCCCTTCACGCCGCTCACCTGCCGGACCGCGTTGACCGCCATCGCCCGCACGAACAGCGTGGGCACCGTGCCGGTCAGCACGACGCGGCCGTTGTGGACGACCGCCTGGACGGTGTCTGGAATGGCGGGGCGCAGCCGCAGCACCGCGCCGATGTCGGCGGCAATCTCCGGATCGGTGTGCTCGAGCCTGAGGCGCACCTGGATGTCGTTGGCGACCACGCGGACGCCGCGCACGCGTTTGGCCGCGCGCTCGGCCGCCAGCTTTCCGGCGTAGGTGTCGATGAAACCGGTGAGCGTGACCACGCCGTGGCTGACGGTCACGCCGATGGAACTGGCGTCGAACTCGGAATCCCATTCGAGCTGCTGAGTCACGGCGTCGCGGACGAGCGGGTCGGTTCTGGCCAGAGTAGCGGTAGACATGATGCCCCCTTCGCCAATACCAATGCCAAACCCGTTCCAAGGCCGGCCCCCGAAAGCCGGCGACATCCGGCGGCCCCCGCCCCCGGGGGGGAAGAACCCGCGCCGCGCGGGGATTCTTCCGCATCCTGCGCGACGGCCCCAGGGCAAATCGAACGTGCACTCCGCCAGCAGGCTGCTGAAAAACGACAGCCAGAAGGCAAAATGCACAAGGCAAAAGGCGGAACAGTCCCGGATCTGGCCGTCGTTCGCGATTTTGCCTTTTGCATTCTGCCTTCTTCCTTCAGGTTGCTGGCTTTTTCAGCAACCTGCTAGAGGTATCCTGCGCTCGTGGATCCTGATCCGCTCGCAGCCCGGGACGGCGTCGGCGACGACCTGCCGCCGCATTGCTCGCTGATGGAAGTGCACGTCGGGGAGCTGAAGCAGTTGTTCAACTCGCTCGACCCGACCCCGTTCCATCAGCGGGACCTCGACCCCAACGCCGAGGCCTTCATCGTCGGATGGGCGCGCGAGCTGCACGAGGACCGGCCGCTGGCGCTGCTGGTTCACCTGGATCGCGAGGCGACCGGGGATGGTGTCGCGGTGCTGAAAGACGCCGTGCGCGTGTTCTTCGAGCAGCGCGCGCGCGCGACGCGCCAGAAGCTGAGGCAACTGTTGCGCAACGGTCGCACGAGCCTGGTCATCGGGCTCGCCTTCCTCGCCACGTCGATCGTCGGCGGCAACCTCATCGCCGGGCTGCTGGGTGAGAGCCGGTTCGGCGGCGTCATTCGCGAGAGCCTCCTGATCGGCGGCTGGGTGGCGATGTGGCGGCCGCTGGAGGTGTTTCTGTACGACTGGTGGCCGATCCGCGGCGAGGCGCGGCTGTTCGATCGGCTGAGCACCATGTCGGTCCGAATTGCGCAGCGCCACGCGCCGTAGGTGGCACCATCCCTGCTTTCTTGCTTCTCAACACCGCGCGCGGGCACCGGCGTGTGCCGCGCGCCACAGGGGAAAGACATGGCTACGAAGCGACGCAAGCGTGGTCAGGCCGGGCCGAAGCCCATTCCGCGTCTGTCGATCGACCAGGCGTTCATCGGGCTGCTGATTGGCGCCATGGAGGCCAACCACCACGTCTCGCCCGAAGAAGCCGCGCGGGCACAACACATGATGTGGTCGATGAAGCGCTTTCGCCGCAAGTCAGGCGAGGTCGTCGGAAAGGTGATCGCCGACATGAAGGCGGCGGTGTCGCTCCACGGCGGCAAGCCGGTGGTGGCGGCGGCGAGCCGCGCCATTCCGCGCCGGTTGCGGGAAGCGGCGTTTGCGATCGTCACCGATCTGGTCCTCGTTGACGGCACGCTCGAAGCTTCCGAACGCCGGTTCCTGTTCGACGTGGCCGCCGACTTCGGGCTCGGCCGCGCGCGCGCGGCGCAGATTGTCGACGTGATGCGGGTCAAGAACGCCGCGTGATGGCGCGCCGGGCCCCCTGATCCCGGCAATTCACTTGAATTGCCGAGAATTGCGCCAGTGCCGAAGGCGCCCCGGCAACCGAAGGGCCCGCCGGGATTAATGAACTGGTCTCAGCTGGATGGATTCAATGAACTCCACCAGCGACTCGATGGTCTCCTTGATCGAGTTGGCGTCGCCGCCATCGCGCGATCGCGAGAACGCGTCGCCCCACACCGGCATGTCGGGTCCGCCGTGTCCGCGCAAGGGCTGGCGGCCGTCGATGGTGCGAAACATCATCTCCGACGGGTACAGGCCGCCATTGCGTTTCGCCGCCTCGGTCAGGTTCGGCGGTTTCCGCCGCATCGAGGACGCGAGCGGGCCGTCGCCCCTGGCCGACGGGCCGTGACAGGTGGCGCAGTACGTCCGGTAGACCTCGGCGCCGGTGACCCGCTGGCGCATTTCGGCGGCCGTAGGCTCTTGCGGCGCCTGCGCGTAGGCGCGCGTCACGCCGATCGGCAACAGCAACGCCGCCGTCAGCAGGCCGGCCACCAGCGCCGCCGCGGATCGCGACTGCGCCTTGTGCCAGTCGGCCGCGCGCGGCTCGCGTACGGTCAGCACCGGGCACGGCGATATCCGCACGACGCGTTCGGCAACGTTGCCCATCACGACGTGCATCACCGGACCATGGCCGTGTGTGCCCATGACGATCAGGTCGGCCTCGTTGGTGGTCGCGGCGGTGACAATGCAGCGCGCGGGATTGCCGAACAGGACTTCGGTCGAGACCTTGGCATCATGGACGCCGGCGGCGATCCTGGTGAGCTCGCGTTCGGCTTCATCACCCAGCCTCTGGCTCCAGTCCGAGTAGGCAATGGCATACGCATCCATGGATGCGGTCGCCATGGATGGCACCTCGCAGACGTGCACGAGGTGAATGGCGGCGCCGAATCGCTTGGCCAGCATCTGCGCGTAGTCGAGCGCGCGGGCGGCGTTGGCGCTGAAGTCGATCGGCACGAGGATGGTCTTGATCTCCTTCGTCATGGTCGTGGTCCCCTCTGATGGATCCTCAGGGGCAACCTCCGTGCCAGCGGCCGGACGCCCTGAATCTACAGGGAGCCGTGTCCCAGCGGTCTGGAAACCCGCGACATTTCCGCACGGCCGCGGGAATTTCCCCGGCGAACCCGGCCGTCCAGCCATTCACCCGGGAGGGCATGGCCGGACGGCCCAATTCTTGAAGAGTGTCCGGCTGGAGGACGTGTTTGCCCGAAACCGACGACCTGTTCCGTGGGCGCCAGACCATTTCGCCGTTCTTCGAGCCCAAGGTGGTCGCCGTGGTCGGTGCGAACCGCGAGCGCCACAAGATCGGATCGGAGATCCTCCATAACCTGCGGTCGTCCGGGTTCACGGGCTCGGTGATACCGGTCCACCCCGCTGCCGGCACCATCCAGGGATTGACCGCATACCGCCTCGTGTCGGACATTCCGGTGGCCGTGGATCTTGCCGTGATCGTGGTGCCGGCGAGCCAGGTGCCCGCCGCCGTCGACGATTGCCTCGCGAAAGGCGTGCGCGCCATCTGCATCATCAGCGCGGGTTTTGGGGAGTGCGGCGAGGACGGCCGCGCCCGGGAGCAGGCGCTGGTCCGCCGCATTCGCGATGCCGGGTGCCGCCTGATCGGCCCGAACTGCATGGGCCTCATCAACACCGATCCGCGCTACTCGCTGAACGCGACGTTCTCTCCGGTGTACCCGCCCACGGGGACGGTGGCGATGTCGACGCAGAGCGGCGCGCTCGGCCTGGCCATCCTCGACTACGCGAAGCAGTTGAACATCGGCATCTCGAGCTTCGTGTCGGTCGGCAACAAGGCGGACGTGTCGGGCAACGACCTGCTGCAGTACTGGGAAACCGATCCGCGCACGTCGGTCATCCTCTTGTATCTCGAGAGCTTCGGCAATCCGGAGAAGTTCAGCCACATCGCGCGGCGCATCAGCCGCCACAAGCCGATCGTCGCCCTGAAGTCGGGTCGCTCCGCGGTCGGGGCCCGTGCCGCCGCGTCCCACACCGGCGCCCTCGCCTCGTCCGATGACTTCGTGGACGCCCTGTTCCACCAGTCAGGTGTGATTCGCACGGACACCGTCACCGAACTGTTCGACGTCGCGTCCCTGCTCGCGCGCCAGCCGCTCCCTCGCGGCCGGCGCGTGGCCATCCTCACCAATGCGGGCGGGCCTGGCATTCTGGCGGCCGATGCCTGCCAGGCGCACGGCCTCGTGTCGGCCGAGCTGTCGGAGGCGACGCAGTCGGCATTGCGGGCGCTCCTGCCGCCGGCCGCGAGCGTGGGGAACCCCGTTGACATGCTCGCGTCGGCGCCGCCCGGACACTACGGCCGCGCACTCCAGCTGATCCTGCAGGACGACGCGGTCGACAGCGCGATGGTGATCTTCATTCCGCCGCTGATCACGGACGCAGACGACGTGGCGGCGGCAATCGCCGGCGCCGCCGCCGTCGTTCGGGACAAGCCCGTCGCCGGCGTGTTCATGCGCAGCCACGCGGCGCCCGCGGCGCTGGCGGCGGTACCCTGCTATTCGTTTCCGGAACCCGCCGCGATCGCGCTGTCGCGCGTGGCCAAGTACGCCGAATGGCGGCGGCGGCCGGCGGGCACCGTCCCGGAGCTGCGCAATCTGCAACCCGCGCTCGCGCGGCGGATTGTGGATTCCGTGCTCCAGCGCGGCGGCGGATGGCTCAACCCGGTCGAGGCCAACGCGCTGCTGGCCACGGTTGGCATCGCCACGCCACGATCGCACCTGGCCGCCTCGGTGGACGACGCCGTCGAGGCCGCCGTCAGGCTCGGGTTCCCGGTGGCGCTGAAAGCAGTGGGCGCGTCGCTGCTGCACAAGACGGAACACAAGGCGATCCGCCTGGGCCTTGCCGACAAGGCGGCGGTCCGCATCGCGGCGAACGAGCTGACCCGGTTGCTGGGTGACCGGATGGATGGCCTGCTGGTGCAGCAGATGGTAGAGGACGGCGCGGAAATGATGATCGGCGCCATCAACGACGCCACGTTCGGGCACGTGGTCGTGTGCGGCAGCGGCGGCGTGCTCGTGGACCTGCTGGCCGATTCCGCGTGCCGGCTGCATCCGCTCTCGGATCGGGACGCGCGCGAAATGGTGGAGTCGCTCAAGGGCGTGCGGTTGCTGCGCGGATTCCGCGGCGCGGTGTCCGCCGATGAAGCCGCGTTCCGCGACACAATCCTCCGCGTGTCGGCGCTGGTCGGCATCTGCCCCGAGATCCAGGAGCTCGACCTGAATCCACTCAAGGTGCTGCCGGGAGGCGTGTCGGCCGTCGACGTGCGGGTCCACACGGCCCCGCGTCAGCGGAGCGGGGCGGTCGCGCCGGTCTCGTAGCGGGCGCGGATCGCCTGCGCGATCGCGGCGGCGGCATCGCGCGGACCGTCGCCCGCGCGCCGGCCTTCGAGATCCCGCACGCGGGTGGCCAGGGCCCGGTCGCGGAAGACTTCCTCCAGCCAACGCGAGAAATCGTGGCGCGCCAGGAACCCGTCCAGGCGCTCGGCCGGCAATGCCGACAGCATGCCGGTGAATTCCTTGAGCGATCGCGCGCGGGGCCCGATATGGCCGGGGCCGTTGAACCGGAAGGCGTGCGCCTCTCCAACCGGCATGTCGAGGTACTTCGATCGATGCCGGACGTGCTCGGTGAGGCGGGGCGCGAGAATGAACCGGCGAACCGCGCCCCGCGCCTCGTCGGGGCCGGGCAACAGCAGGGCCTCGTTCGGCTGGAGGCCCGACAGCAGGGCCGTCAGGGACTCGAGGAGCGCCGGTTCGCAGCGTGTCGCCGCGATGCTCTCGATCTCGGTCGGATCTGTTTCGCGCAACGCGATCGCGATCGTGTCCGGGGCCGCGCCGACGGCCGGCGCCAGCGTGGAGCTTCGGTAGGTTACGAGGATGTAGCCGGCCAGTTCCGGGTCGAAGAGGTCCGGGTCACCGAGATCGGCAAGGAAGTAATGCACCTCGTCGAGCAGGATCTTGTGCGGCAGCCCGTTCTGGCGCCGCAGTGCGTTGAGCAGGGGCATCAGGCCGCGTACGTAGCCGACCTTCTCGAGATGATCGAGTTTCGACAGGTCGATCACGACGCTCGCGTCCGGGTGCTGGAACACGCGCGAGAGCTCGCGCGCCGACGGCGGACCATCGGTGCCGCCCAGATGAATCACGCCCGGCAGCGATGCCAGCGACACATAGTCGCCTTCCGGATCGACGATGGCCAGCGAGTAGCCCTGGAGGATCAACTGCTCGCACAGCAGGCCCGCAAGCCACGACTTGCCGGTGCCGGGCTCGCCCGTGATCAGGATGGTGCGTCCCCGGATGGCGAGCCGGACCGGGTCGCCCCGGTGCTCGCGGCCGAGCAGGAGCGAGCGGCGGGCGAGCCGCGCGCTCGCCAGTCGCGGCCGGCTCGCGGCCGCGACCAGGTAGCGGGCGACCGCCGCAGGGCCGTCCCCGTCGATCACCTCGTCGGCCGCCGCCTGCAGCGGCGCGCTGCCCCACGCCACCGCCACGCCGACTTCGCACGTCCCGATCAGATCGTGATCGTTTTCGGCGTCGCCGATGCCGATGGTGTTGTGCGGCGAGAGCCGGAGCGTCCACAGGACGCGCCGCAGGCCCGTGGACTTGGCCACGGCCGGAGGCAGCACCATCAGCCGGCCGCGATTGAAGACGATCACCAGCGGCTGTTCCTGGAGGCGGATGGCCTCGATCACCGCCGGCGCGTTGGTCGCGGCCGTCTCCACGACGCTCGAGCCGAGACCGAACGCAATGTTCCGGCGGCGCAGTTCGTCGAGAAATGCGGGGGCCGGCGCCGGCGCGATCGCCAGCGGCCAGTCGCGGCCGGCTCGCGGCCGCGACCAGGTAGCGGGCGACCGCCGCAGGGCCGTCCCCGTCGATCACCTCGTCGGCCGCCGCCTGCAGCGGCGCGCTGCCCCACGCCACCGCCACGCCGACTTCGCACGTCCCGATCAGATCGTGATCGTTTTCGGCGTCGCCGATGCCGATGGTGTTGTGCGGCGAGAGCCGGAGCGTCCACAGGACGCGCCGCAGGCCCGTGGACTTGGCCACGGCCGGAGGCAGCACCATCAGCCGGCCGCGATTGAAGACGATCACCAGCGGCTGTTCCTGGAGGCGGATGGCCTCGATCACCGCCGGCGCGTTGGTCGCGGCCGTCTCCACGACGCTCGAGCCGAGACCGAACGCAATGTTCCGGCGGCGCAGCTCGTCGAGAAATGCGGGGGCCGGCGCCGGCGCGATCGCCAGCGTCTGCTCGCGGCCGGGGAAGTGCAGCACCGCGCCGTTCTCGGCCACCACGGCGTCAAAGCACGCCACGTTGCCGGCGGAGCTCAACAGGTCGTCGAGCCGGCGCCCGGTGACGAGCACCACTTTGATGCCGCGGTCGCGGACCACGGCGATCGCGTCCCTCACATCCGAGCCAAGCCGCCCGTCACGCGTCAGCGTGCCGTCGAAGTCGAGGGCGAACGCGGCCAGGCGCACGGACCGGCCTCACGCCTTGGCGGCCGTCACGAGGGCGTCGGGCGCGATGAACTCGCGCTCGTTCGTCCGGACGGCGAGCACCGGACACGGCGCGGTCCGCACCACCCGTTCGGCGACGCTCCCCATCAGGAACTGCTTGACGGCGCCGCGGCCGTGAGTGCCGACGATGATCAGGTCGATGGCATTGGCCTTGGCGTAGTCGGTGACGCCGCTCGCCACGTTCACGCGGGTCTCAACCACGGGCACGACCTTCAGCGTCGTCCTGTCGTCGGCGGTGATGAGCGCCTCGAGATCGCGCCACGAGGCCTTCTCCAGGTCTTTCTGCAGATCCGGGATCGCAAACCCGATCTCGGGGCTGTAGCGCATCGTGACGTCTTCCACGACATGGAGCACGTGCAGCGTGGCGCTGTACGAACGGGCGAGGTCCCGGCCGTAGGCCAACGCCACGGTGGACGGATCGCTGAAATCCGTCGCGACCAGGATGTTCTTCAGGACAACCATGACAACCTCACCAATAGGCCGGCACTCGCGCCGGCACTGCCTCATGGAGCACAACCCATGCCATAGCGGGCCTTTGGACGGACCCGCCTGCTTTGGGCCATACTAGGTCACGCAACCCCTTATGGCGCGATTCTTGATACGAGGCCGGTCATGATGGCCGCCTCGACCCGGGCTGAATGCGCAACCCGGGATTCGTCTGCGAAACCGGCCCAAAGGCCGCGCGGGTTTCTTGACCCTCGTGTGGAAAAAACCCCACTCCAAGTGCTCATCGTCGACGACGAAGCCCTGATACGCTGGTCGGTCGCCGAGACACTGACCGAGTTGGGCATGGCCGTCGAGCAGGCAGTCGACGCGGCCTCGGCGCTCAAGGCCATCGAAACCGCAGAGCCGCATTTCGATGTGATCGTGCTGGATCTGCGGCTGCCCGATATGGATGACCTGACATTGCTGGCAACGATCCGCCGCCGCCAGCCGGAAGTCGCCGTGATCCTGATAACCGCGTTTGGCACGCCGGAGATCGTGGCCGCCGCCCTCGACCTGGGCGTGGTCGATGTCCTGAGCAAGCCGTTCGAGCTCGCCGATCTGAGCCGGGCCGTCCTGGCCGCGAGCGAGGCGGGCGCATCCTGATGCGCAACGCGACGATCCTGGTTGTCGACGACGAGCCGCTCATCCGGTGGTCGCTGGTCAATCGATTGAAAGAAGAAGGCTACCGGACGCTCGAGGCCGCAACCGCCAGCGAGGCCGTGTCCCAGCACCGCGAGGGCGCCGACCTCGTGCTGCTGGACTTTGCCTTGCCCGACGCCGACGGCCTGGCGGTCTTGAAGCAGATCAAGGAAACCGACCCCGACACGCTCGTCATCATGCTGACGGCGCACATCGGCGTCGAGACCGCGGTCAACGCGATGAAGCACGGCGCGTACCACTACGCGAACAAGCCGTTCGACCTCGACGAGATCGTGCTGCTGGTCGAGAAGGCCCTCGAAACCACGCAGCTGCGCCGCGAGGTGCGCACGCTTCGGGCGCGCCAGGCGCAGCCGTACAGCCCCGAGAGCATCGTCGGCGAGAGTGCCCCGATCGTGGCCGTGCGGGCGATGCTGCAGCGGATCGGCGGCAGCCCCGCGTCGACGGTGCTGCTGAGCGGTGAAAGCGGCAGCGGCAAGGACCTGGCCGCCAAGGTGATCCACTACAGCAGCAGCCGCGCCTCGCGCCCGTTCATGAACATCACCTGTTCGGCGCTGCCCGAGACGCTGCTCGAAAGCGAGTTGTTCGGCCACGAGCGCGGCGCGTTCACCGGCGCCGATCGGCAGAAGCGCGGCCTGCTCGAGTCGGCCGACGGCGGCACGGTGTTCCTCGACGAGATCAGCGAAATGGTGCCGCTGCTGCAGGCCAAGCTGCTGCGGTTTCTCGAGGAGAAGTCGTTCAAGCGCGTCGGCGGGAACGTCGACGTCAAGGTCGATGTCCGCGTGATCGCCGCGACCAACCGGTCGTTGCAGGAGGAAGTGAAGAAGGGCCGTTTCCGCGAAGACCTGTACTACCGCCTCAACGTGATGGCGGTACCGCTGCCGCCGCTGCGCGATCGGCGTGAAGACGTGCCGCTGCTGCTCAATCACTACATCGACAGCTTCAACACCGAGTTCCGCAAGAAGGTGCGCGGGGTGAGCCCCGGCGCGCTGACGGCCCTCAAGAACTACGGCTGGCCCGGGAACGTCCGCGAACTGCGCAACGCCGTCGAGCGCGCGATGCTGCTGACCGACGGCACCGAGTTGCGCGAAGAGCACTTCCCGATGCTCGGGACGCAGGAGTCCGGGTTCTCGACGGAGGTCGGCCTGCCGGCCGCCGGCATCAACCTCGAAGAGCTCGAGCGCTCGCTGGTGGTCCAGGCCCTCGAGCGCAGCGGGTGGAACCAGACCAAGGCCGCCACCCTGCTCGGCCTCAATCGCGATCAGATCCGCTACCGCATCGAGAAGTTCAAGCTCGAACGCGGCACGACGACGTCGTAAGCCTAGGTGGCCGCCTCGGCCGACGGCAGGTCGACGGTCACGGTCGTGCCGCCGCCCTCGGGCGACAACACGGCGATGCGGCCGCCGTGCAATTCAACCAGACGCTTGGCCGTGGCCAGGCCGAGCCCCGTGCCTCGCGCCTTGGTCGTCTTGAAGGGACGAAAGAGCACGGCCATGATTTCCGCGGGAATGCCGGGGCCTTCGTCGGCCACCTCCACGCGCACCCACACGTCGATCATCGACAGCGTCACGCGAATGACGCCTCGTCCATGCATGGCCTGCGCCGCGTTGATCAGGAGGTTCTGGAACGCGATCGTGAGCAGGTTGGCGTCGGCCGGCACCGGCGCCGTCGGCTCGCCGGCCATCATCACCTCGAGCCCGGCGAAGGCGGGGTCACGCTTGAGCAGGCTGGCCACCCCTGACAGCAGGCGGCGCATGTCCGTCGGCCGCACCTTCGGTTTGGGTGGACGCGCAAACACGAGCAGGTCCTGGATCAGATCGTTCAGTCCATCGAGGCGGGCGATGATCTCCTTGACGATGGCGGCATCCGTGGTGCCGGCCGGCAGCCGCCCGCCGACGACCTGGATGGCGCCCCGGACCGCGGCCAGCGGGTTCTTGACTTCGTGGGCGATGACCGCCGCCATCTCGCCGATCCGCGCGAGCGCCGTCGCTTCGCGGAGGCGGGCCTCGAGCTCGGTCCGCTGCGAGAGGTCGTGGAGGATCCCGACGAAGTGCTTCTGCCCGTCGATGTCCATTTCGCCGAGCGAGAGGCGAAGGGGAAACACCGTGCCGTCACGACGGAGCCCGGTTACGGCGCGGCCGATGCCGATGACCCGGCGCTCGCCGGTGTCGAGATGGTGCCTGATGTAGCCGTCGTGCCGCGAGCGATCGGGCTCGGCCATCAACACGCTTACATTGCATCCGATCGTCTCCGCCTCGCCGTGGCCGAACATCTGCTGCGCCGCGCGATTGAACACCTCGATGGTGCCGGCGCCGTCGATCACGATGATGCCATCAACGGCGGCATCGATGACGGCCCGCCAGCGGGCCTCGGCGATCCGGGCCGGCTGACCGGCAGCCGGATCGTTCGTGGGTTCGTTCATCTCCGACTAACGAATAGCACAGATGAGCCGCTGCTCCTACTTCCGCAGCGCGACGCGTAGGCGGGGAAGGTCGCGGCGGTAGGCGGCAGCGTCACCGTAGCCGGCAAAAGCTGCATACCGCTCGTGCGGCTGCCGAGTGCGCCGCGCATGGCGGATGGGGCACCAGTACTGTTCCGAGCGCGCGGCCACTTCGCGAACGAACCCGATCACGCCATTGGCATAACTGCAGAACAGGCAATGGGCCTTTTCGATGGCGTTCAGGTACGCGAGTTTGTGGCGATCGATGGCGACGTACGGCCGGCGGCGGACGCGCTCGATGCCCCAGGCGCGAAAACACACCGCCTGATATAGGCCGACCCACAGGTCCAGCACGACGAGCGGGATCACGACGGAATAGACCAGCGGAGCGGTCAGCAGCGTCGGCGCATCGCCGCTCCTTGCGTACGACCAGAGGCCCGGCCGCTGCCGGCGGTGTTCGGCCCGCACGGCGGCATCGCGCAGGGCGAGCCGCCGTTGGTCGCGCGGGCTCGGGCGGGGCGCCGCGACCCGCAGGAGGATCACTGCTCCCCCCACGCCTCCCGATCGCGCACGCGGCGGAGCGCGCGGTTCGAGCGGTGCTCCGGCGTGCGGGCGATCAGATCCAGCAGGTCGGAAACGGTCACGATACCGGCGACCTTGCCATTCGCCGAGGTCACCACGAGCGATCCGAGCGAACGCCCCTTCATGAGGGCCGCGGCCCGCCGCAGCGGCGTCCTGGTCGTGACCGTCACCACCGGGCTGGTCATCAGATCCGCCACGGTCCATTTGCCCAGCGCCTTCGGCAGCTTGGGCCCGCCGAGGTCGCGTTCCGACACGATCCCCGCCAGTTCGAGGCCGTCGGTGACGACGAGGTGATGAACGTGTCGCTGTCGCATGCGCGTCTTGGCCTCCGACGCGGCCACCTTCGCCTTCACGGTTTCGACGGCCTTGCTCATCACTTCGTGGACTCTCATCGCGTGTGCTCCTTGAAGAGGTGCCCGAACGCGAACACTGCAAAGTCGGGGCCGGTCGGACGGTGGCACGAACGATCCTCCGGACCGATCATGCAGATTCCCCACCCGCGCAGATGGCCGACCTGGGCGACCGGGCCAGGTAACGCCGCCGAAGCGCGCCAGCGAGGCGCCCGCGTGGAAACTCCCGCACCCGTGGGGAGTTTTCCTCACGCGGCCAGGCCGGTTTCGGGCGCGGAAATGGCCCGGCCGGGGGGAATCCGGCCGGCCACCGCTGGCACGAACGATGCTCTGGTGTGAATGTCCTTCAGAGGGGAGACGACGTTTCATGCGTTCCATCGCCATCGGCTTGTTGGGGATTGTGCTCGTGCACGGCGGCGCGGCCGCTCAAACGATCGAAGAACAGGCGCAGGTGCTTCGCGACTTCGAACACCAGGTCGCAAGCTACACGCTGCAGCTGACCTGCCTCGATCCCGCCCATGCGGCGGTTGCGACCCCCCCGCGGATCTTCACCTTGCCGGTGGCGATGGTCTTCAGGCAACTGATCGCGAAGGCGCTGGACGAGCAAGGCGCCGCGACGGCCGTCCGGGGCGTCGGCAGCGCCGGTTCGCTGCACCCGCCCGCGGTGCTCGAACCGTTCCCGGCCGACGAACTGTTCCAGTTTCCACAAGTGCTCGCAAGCGCGCTTCCCGCCCTTCCCGGCCCGCTCGAGTATCGGCTGATCGGCAACGACCTCGTGCTGCGCGACGCGCGTAACGATGTCGTCGCGGGCGTGCTTCAAGATGCGGTTGGGACGGTCGCGACCGTCAAACGCTAACGCATGAGTTCAGGAGAGTGAGATGGCATTGCACGAGTGTGAAGCCTGCACGGTCTACGTGTTTCAACCGCCTCCGGATCGGGAACTGGAGCGCCGCATTCGCGGCGAGTACAGCGAAATGCCGGGGCTCCGGCTGAGCGCCGAGCAGGCCAGGCGTTTGTGGTCGCTCGACTCCGACACGTGCTCGCGCGTGCTGGACACACTCGTGGGCGCCGGCTACCTGCATCGCGATCCGCACGGACGATACGCTCGGACCCACGCCGGCTACTGACCCCCGGCCGGTTGGCATCACCTTCGCAGGAGGACAGGTAGACGCGTTGCCTGAGTTCAAGCGGTGCGCGCGGATCGCGCGGGCCCGATAGCCCGGCACCAAGGTTTGACACCATGCGCACGATACCTGGCTTCATCATTCTCACTGCCGCACTGGCCGTGGCGGGCTGCGCCACGATGACCGTCAGTTCGCACATCGAACGCGGAATCAACTTCACCGACTACCGGACCTACGATTGGGGCGCACCCGACAAGCTGCCCGTCGGCGACCCGCGCCTCGACAACAATCCGTTCTTCCGCGACTACCTGCAGGGCACGGTCGAGAAGAAGATGGCGGCCAAGGGCTACGAGCGGGTTAACGGCGAAAAGCCCGACGTGCTGATCCACTATCACGCCAGCGTGCATCAGAAGCTCGACGTCTTTGAAGCCGACCGCGAATACGGCTACACCTACGGCGGCGATCGCGTCGTCGAGTACGAGCAGGGCACGCTCGTGATCGACCTCGTGGACGCCCGCACCAACAAGCTGATCTGGCGCGGGTGGGCGCAAGACACGATGACGGGCGTCATCGACAACCAGCCACGCCTGGAGAAACAGGTCGACGAAGGTGTGACGAAGATGATGCTGCTGCTGCCGAGAGGCGGCGCGGCGCGACGGTAACGCGCGACCGGGCTAACCTCGGCGGGCCCCGGCGGGCACTTGGGTCACCGGGGCGCCTTCGGCCATCGGCCGTCAGCCATCGAGCGTCAGCTGCTGGGCCGACGGCTGGAGGCTGACGGCTATTCCGCAATTAGACCGCCTGTCCGAACAGGCACACCAGCGACGCCCCGGCGATGGTCATCGACGCGCTCGACGCCGGCGCCGCCCGATGCGTTCGGTCCGATGTGATTCGCGCGCGGTGTGGGACATCACAGGCGCCCCGATCGCAGGATGCCAATGGCCAGGCCGATGCCGAGGAAGCCGGCGGTCAGGAAGCCCGCCAGCCCGAACACCGGGAGCCCAAATGCGAGGGGCCCCACCGCGGCGTGCACCATCACCGACGAGCCGATGACGATCGCCCCAATCACGACCGCAAAGCTGAGCCGATTGCTCGAGCGATCCATCTCGCGGATGAAGTAGTCCAGATTGCGGTGGACGAATTGGATCTGCAAGCCCTCGGTCCGCGCCTTTCGCGTGATCTCCGCGAGGTTGCCCGGGAGGGTCCGCAGCGCGCTCAACACCTCGCGGCCGGCGCCGGCCGTGCGGGCTGCCAGGGCGCGAGGGTTGTGCCGCTCGGCGACCAGTCGCTCGACATGAGGCGTGGCATATTCGACGATCTTGAACGACGGATCGATCTGGCGGCCGACGCCTTCAATGGTGCTGAGGGACTTGATCAGGAGCAGGATGTCGGCGGGCAGCTTCAGCCGGTGCCTGGACATCGCGGCCATGATCGACTTGAACACCTGCCCCATCGAGAGGTCGCCGATCGACACGCCGCCGTAGACGTCGAGCATCTCCTCGATGTCGCGCGCCAGTTCCGCCATTTGCACCGGCTGCAGCGGCGTCGCCAGCGCCACCGCGATGTCGGCGAGCCGCTCGGCGTCGTGCCGGCCGATGGCGAGAATCGTGTTGGCGAGCCGTATGCGCATTTGCAGATTGACGCGTCCGACGATGCCGAAATCGATGAAGGCCACCACGTTGTCCGGCATCACGAGAATGTTACCGGGATGCGGGTCCGCGTGAAACAGCCCGTGCACGAGGATCTGTCTGAGCACGGCGTCGGCGCCGCGGCGCGCGACCACCTTCGGATCCAGTCCGGGCGCGGCGTCGGTGCCGACCTCCGACACCTTCACGCCGTCCAGGAACTCCATTGTGAGCACGGCCGCTCTCGTCAGCGGCCAGTGAATCGCCGGATAGCGCACGGTGGGATCGCCGGCAAACTGCGAGGCCACCCGCTCGATGATCCGGCCCTCGCGGGCGAGGTCCTGCTCGCGTCGGATCGTCCGGGCGAACTCGTCCACCAGCTCAGGCAGGCTGAACAGCTTCCCATCGGGGAGATACCGCTCGGCCAGCCGGGCCAGGTCGGCCAGGATGGCGATGTCGGCCTCGATCAACGCGTGGATGCCGGGCCGCCGGACCTTGACGGCGACGATGTCGCCGGAATGGAGCGTCGCCGTGTGGACCTGGGCGATCGAGGCGGTCGCGAGCGGCACCGGATTGAACTCCGCGAACAGCTCGCCGACCGGGCGCGCGAACGCCTCTTCGATCGCGGCTTCCGCCACGCCGGGCCCGAGCGTGGGCAGGGAATCCTGCAAGAGCGCGAGTTCCTCGACAACCTCCGGCGGCATGAGATCGGCGCGGGTGCTCAGGGCCTGGCCGAACTTGATGAACGTCGGCCCCAGCGACTCGCACGCCAGGCGGAGCCGTTGCGGGCGGCTGAGCTCGGGATGCCCGCTCCGGCCGGCGGCGGTCAGCACGCGCCGCCCGGCCGCGAGGTATGGCGTCAGGTGCAGCGCGCGCACGACGTCGACGAAGCCGTACCTGACGAGGACGCTGACAATCTCGCTGTAACGGCGCATGTGAGTCATGCGTGTCTATGCCCCTCACTTGCTTAGGCAACACCGATGCCAACGGCCGTCGCCCGAGGCCCCGAGGGCCCGGGCGGGTCATCACGCGCTCAGAAATCGTGGATGAGCGAGGGCGGGAACGCCGCGCGGAGCGCGTTGAGGAGGGCCAGCACGTCGATCGCCTCCTGGCTGATCGCGCCGCCGACCGGCGTGAGGTAGCCCGCCGCGGCCACGCCCATCCCCGCGATGCTGAGCGCCATGCCGCCCACGGCGCTCTGCAGCGCGATCGATCGCATGCGCCGGCTGATGTGCATGAATTCGTCGACCTTCTTCAGCGAGTTCTCCAGCACGACGACGCCCGCCGCTTCGGTGGTCACGTCGCTGTTCTCCCCGATCGCCATGCCCACCGTGGCCGCCATCATCGCCGGCGCGTCGTTGATGCCGTCGCCGACATACAGCGTGTTGGCCGCCGCCGTCTCCGTCCTGACGCGCGCGAGCTTCTGCTCGGGACTCTGCTCGGCGTGCACCTCGCTGATGCCCACCTGCTCGGCGAGGTAGCGCACTTCCGATTCCCGATCGCCGGAAACGATCATCGTCCGCTGGAACTGATGCTTCGGGCCGAGGTGCTGCACGAACGATCGGCTCTCGGGGCGCGGCGCATCGCGAAAGCGAAGGGTGGCCGCGTAGCGATGGTCGATCAGCACGACGCACTCCAGCCCGCCGCCCGCAGCGGGAAGCGTCGCGGCGGCCGCCGCATCGTGCGCAACCAGCTTCGGCCGGCCGGTGATCAGCACGGAGCGTCCGGTGACGACGCCGCGAAGCCCCTCGCCCGGCGGCTCGATCACCTCGGCCGCTTCCAGCAGCGACACCCGCTCGTCCGCGGCGGCGGCGAGCAGGGCGCGCGCCAGGGGATGTTTCGAGTAGCGCTCGAGGCTCGCGGTGAGCGTCAGCACGTCCTGGCGCGCAAAGCCGGGCGCCACCACCAGGTCGGTAAGCGTGGGCTCGCCGTACGTGAGCGTGCCGGTCTTGTCGAAGATCGCGGTGCGGCACGTGGCAATCTGTTCCAGCACCACGGGGCTCTTCACGATGATGGCCCGGCGCGCGCACAACGAGATCGAACCGATGATCGCCACCGGGATGGCGATCAGCAGCGGGCACGGCGTGGCAATCACCAGCACGGCGAGGAATCGCGTGGGGTCGCCGCTCGCCGCCCACGCCAGGCCCGCGAGCGTGAGCGCCACGGGCGTGTAGACCGCGCCGAGGCGATCGCCCAGCCGGCGCAGATGGGGCCGCGTCTGCTCGGACTCGCGCATCACTTCCATGATCTTGGCGTAGCGGGAATCGGCGGCGCGCAACGTAGTGCGAATCGTGAGGGCCGACTCGCCGTTGATCGCGCCCGAGAGCACCTTCGAGCCGGAGGTCTTGGTGATTTCGAACGGCTCTCCGGTGAGGTACGACTCGTCCATCACGCCGTGGCCGTCGAGCACCACGCCATCAACCGGACACGTCTCGTGTGGATAGATCACCAGCGTGTCCCCGACCGCCACCTCCTGAAGGGCGACGTCCAGGATCCCGTCGCCTGATTTCCGATGCGCCACCGTCGGCATTCGCTTGGCCAGCGCGGCCAGCACGGACGAGGCGCTGCGCAGGGCGTAACTCTCGAGCGCCTCGCCGCCCGAAAGCATCAGCACGATGATCGAGCCCGCCAGGTATTCCCCCAGCCAGACCGACGTGAGAATCGAGATGCCGCCCAGTAGATCCGAACCGAACTCCCGGCGGAGGAACTTCCGCAACAGGTCGTAGAGCAACGGCGCTCCACCGAGCGTGATGGTCGCCAGCAACGGCAGGTCCGCTTTCGTCGCGCTCGAGTGGAGGCCGAATCGCAACACGAGGTGCGTGGCGATGGCCGCCACGCAGAAGGCCGCAATCAGGGTGGTGTTGTGACGAAGGGCTCTGATGTCCAGGCGCTATCCTGTATCACAAACCCCACCGGGGATTCTCCCGCCGGGCCGGGGAAAATTCCACTATTGGGCGCGTTTGGCCCCCAAATCCCCTCAAGCCAAGGGCGGCGGGATCTTTGCACCGGACTGTGCAGAACGGAACATCCGTTCGGCCGAAAAGCCATGATTCTAGGGATATCTTGAGAAGCGGAGGCGGGTAACGCGATGACTCGACTGTCTCGGGTAAGCGGGTTCGTGGTGTTGGCGATCTTCGCGGGTGGCATCGGCACCTCGGCCGCGCAGGCCGCGCCCGCGCCCGCGCAAGCGGCCGACAAGGGCGCGACGGTCTACGCCGCGCAGAAGTGCTCGATGTGCCACGCGCTCGACGGCAAAGGCCAGGCCAAGGGGCCGCTCGACGGGGTGGGGTCGAAACTCAAGGGCGACGAGATGCGGCAGTGGATCGTCAACCCCGCGGAGATGACGGCCAAGACCAAAGCCCTGCGCAAGCCGGCCATGCGCGCCTATCCGAATCTGCCGAAGGAAGATCTCGACGCGTTGGTCGCATTCCTGCAATCGAAGAAGAAATCATAGCCGGGGGAAAATATGCGTTTCGTAAATCGTGTGTGCGGTTTCGTGATGTTGGCGCTGTTTGCGTCGGCCATTGGCGCCAATGCCCAGAATCTGGACAAGGGCGCGGCGGTGTTTGCGGCGCAGAAGTGCTCGCTGTGCCACGCCCTGGACGGCAAGGGCAACGCCAAGGGCGCGCTGGATGAGGTCGGATCGAAACTCAAGGCCGAGGAGATCCGGCAGTGGATCGTCACGCCTGCGGAGATGGCGGCCAAGGTCAAGGCCGAGCGCAAGCCGGCGATGAAGGCGTTTCCCAATCTTCCGAAGGAAGACCTCGACGCCCTGGTCGGCTTCCTGCAGTCCAAGAAGAAGAAATAGCCGGCGGCGGCGGCGAATGTCGCTCACTGTTTCGGAGGCCACATGTATCGGTTCTGCTCAATCACGCTGACGGTTCTCGGCGGCACCCTGTTACTGTCGGCCGGTCCGGCACTCGCGCAAACGGAGGCTGGTATCAAGGTCTACGCGGCGCAGAAGTGCTCGATCTGCCATTCGATCGCGGGGCAGGGCAACAAGAAGCTGCCGCTCGACAAAGTCGGCGCCAAGCTCAGCGCGGATCAGATCCGGGAGTGGATCGTCGCCCCCGCCGACGCCGCGACGAAGGCCAAGTCGACCGCGAAGCCCGCGATGAAGGCGTATCCCAATCTGCCGAAGGCCGATCTGGATGCGCTCGTCGGCTACATGAAGTCGCTCGCAAAATAGGCGACGATGTCGGCACGGTTCGTATTCGGGAGTGGAGCGCTCGTCGTCTGCCTGCTGCTGGCGGCAGCGGGCCCGGCCGCGGCGCAAACGCCAACGGCGCCCGCCAACGACGACTGCCTGGCGTGTCACGGTGACAGCACCGCGACGCGGGCCGACGGTTCGAGCATCGCCGTGGCGCCGGAGGTGTTCGGCAAATCCACTCACAGTACGATCGCCTGCGTGAGTTGCCACGCCGACCTGGCGAAGACCAGCGAGTGGCCGCACCCCGAGAAGCTGCAGAAGGTGTCGTGCGGGACGTGCCACGGACAGCAAGGCAGCAATTACGACGACAGCGTGCACGGGCGCGCGGTGGCGAAGGCCGGCCTGGCTGTGGCGCCCCGCTGCAGCACGTGCCACGGCACCCACGACATACAGCGCAAGGGCGACCCCGAAAGCTCCGTCCATCGCGGGAAGATCGCCGGCACCTGCACGAAGTGCCACGAAGGCATCGAGCCGCTGTACGCGAAAAGCGTGCACGCGCAGCCGCTTGGCCCCGGCAACTCGGCGGCCGCCGTGTGTTCCGACTGCCATACCGCGCATCGCATTCAACGCGGCGACACCGATACTTGGCGCCTGTCGGTGATCGACGAATGTGGCACCTGCCACCTCGCCCGGATCTCGTCGTACCGCGACAACTTTCACGGTCAGCGGACCGCGCTGGGTTCCGCGCGCACGGCGACGTGCAGCGACTGTCACGACCATCACGTGATTCTGCCGGCGAGCAACACCGCGTCGACGGTCTCGCCGCAGAATCTGGTGAACACCTGCCGGCAATGTCACGCGCAGGCGACCGAGGCATTCGTCAAGTACGACCCGCACGCCGACAAACTCGATCCGTCTCGAAGCGCGGCGGTGTATTGGACCTACCGGATCATGAAGGTCCTGCTGTTCGGTGTCTTCGCGACCTTCGGAGTGCACACGCTGCTCTGGTTCCCGCGGTCGTACAAGGCGCGCCGTGAGCTGCGCGCGGCGGCCGCCGCCGGAGGGGACACCGCCTCATGACGCCCGCCGCGCGCCACATCGTCCGGTTCAAGCCGTACCAGCGCGGGATGCACCTCGTGCTGTTCACCAGCTTCCTTGGACTGGCGACGACGGGGCTGCCGCTGTTGTTCAGCCACCGCGCGTGGGCGCACACGCTGGCGAGCGCACTCGGCGGCATTCAGGCGGCCGGAGTCGCGCATCGGTTTTTCGCGGCGCTGCTGCTGCTGCTCTTCGCGGGCCATGTCGCCGAGGTCGCCTGGCGTCTGGTCGGGCGCAAGGAACACGGGCTGTTGTGGGGGCCGACGTCGATGGTGCCGCAGCCACGTGACGCGGTGCAGATCTGGCAGCACGTCAAGTGGTTCGTCGGCCAGGCCGACCGTCCGCGGTTCGATCGCTACACGTATTGGGAGAAGTTCGACTACTGGGCCGTGTTCTGGGGCATGGTCATTATCGGTGGATCGGGGCT